>ERZ651776.716-NODE-716-length-44431-cov-8.194774_pt1 | contig 44431 bp, 41 predicted proteins | sample MGYA00514761_ERZ651776 | MGnify/ENA metagenome assembly ERZ651776
GATCTGGCCGCCATCAAGAACGCCATTGCCCAAGGATCCAACCGCGGCGCGTCCACGCTGTCCCAGCAAACGGTCAAGAATGTTTACCTCTGGCACGGGCGCACCTGGATACGCAAAGCCCTTGAGGCCGCGATCACGCCTGTGCTTGAAGCCATCTGGACCAAGCGCCGAATCGTCGAAGTTTATCTGAATGTGGCAGAGTTTGACGAAGGCGTGTTTGGCGTCGATGCGGCCGCGCACCATTACTTTGGGGTGATTCCCGCCGATTTGACCGCCACGCAGGCTGCACGGCTTGCTGCGATCTTGCCGTCGCCCAAGACACGGTCTGCGTCACGACCCTCGGCCAAACTGCGCAAGCGCAGCGCCCAAATCCGCGATGGGGCGGCGACAATCAGCAAGGATGGCCGCGCGTCCTGTTTCGAGAGTTGAAAAGCCGCGCTAACAAAGGCATGAGAGGAACACGCTTAACCTTCGTTCGGGAACCCGTATTATGGCTCGTCTTTTTCATGTCCCGCTTTCGCCGTTCTGCCGCAAAGTCCGGCTGAGCCTTGCCGAGAAGAAGATCGAGGTAGAGCGCGTAGAAGAGCGGTATTGGGAACAAGAGCCTGATTTCATGCGCCGCAATCCGGCGGGCAAAGTGCCTGTTTTGCAGCTTGATGGTATTATCATGTCCGAAAGCGCCGCGATCTGCGAATACATCGAAGAAACCCGGCCAGAGCCTTCGTTGATGCCCAGCGACCCCGTGCAACGTCTGGAAGTGCGCCGTTTGGTCAGTTGGTTTGACGACAAATTTCACGAGGAAGTGACGTCCAAGCTGCTGTATGAGCGCGTGAACAAGAAGGTGATGGGCCAAGGTTTCCCGGACAGCCGCAATGTCAAAGACGGTGCCAAGGCGATCAAATACCACATCGATTATATGGCGTGGCTGCTGGATCATCGGCGCTGGCTGGCCGGCGATGTGATGACGCTGGCCGATTTTGCTGCGGCGGCACATTTATCGTCGCTTGACTATATCTCGGACGTGGATTGGAACCGGTCGGACGTCGTCAAGGATTGGTACGCCAAGATCAAGTCGCGCCCGGCATTCCGGTCGTTGCTGGCCGATCAGGTGCCGGGGTTTCCCCCGCCGAAACATTATAATGACCTTGATTTTTAAGCTGAAAGCGCTGGGGCTGTCTGCCCGCCGCCCATTGGGCTTGAACCAATGGTGCCACAAAGGGCGACCCCCGAGGATATTTTTGAGCCAGAGAAGTCATGGATGATCTGAAGGGGCGATTGGTGTCGCGCGCCTTGGGAGAGGGGTTTGTCGCGTGCCGGGTTTGCAAGCCGTCTGACGTGCCAGATATGCCCGAGCGGCTAAGGGCATTTATCGAGGCCGGATATCACGGCCAGATGGGTTGGATGGCGGACCGGATGGCCTGGCGGGGTGACCCGAGCGCGTTATGGCCGCAGGCGCGGTCGGTGATCATGCTGGCCGAGAGCTATGCGCCCGAATATGATCCGACCGCCGTGTTGGAGTTGCCGGAAAAGGCGGCGGTGTCGGTCTATGCGCAGGGACGTGATTATCATGATATCGTCAAGAAGCGCCTTAAGCGGTTGGCGCGCTGGCTGATTGAGCAAGAAGCCTGCGAGGTGAAGGTCTTTGTTGATACGGCACCGGTTCCAGAAAAAGCATTGGGGCAGGCGGCAGGGCTTGGCTGGCAGGGGAAACACACCAATTTGGTTAGCCGCGATTGGGGGAACTGGGCGTTTCTGGGCGCGATTTTTACGACTTTGGAATTGCCGGTTGATGCGGCAGAGGCGGACCATTGCGGGTCGTGCCGGTCGTGTTTGGAGGCCTGCCCCACAGATGCGTTTCCGGCACCTTACCGTCTGGATGCGCGGCGGTGCATTTCTTATCTGACGATTGAGCATAAGGGTCCTGTTGACCTAGAGCTGCGTGGAAAGATGGGCAACCGGATCTATGGCTGCGATGATTGTCTGGCCGCCTGCCCGTGGAACAAGTTTGCCGTGGCCGCCAGCGACATGCGGTATCATGGGGGCGTGGGCGCGCCGGATCTGGCCGAGCTTGCGACCTTGGACGATGCAACATTTAGGACGCGGTTTTCAGGATCGCCGATCAAGCGCATCGGGCGGGACCGGTTTATTCGAAATGTGCTTTATGCGATTGGTAATTCGGGTCTGGCCAAGCTGGCACCCGTTGCTAAATCCTTGGCAGATGATCCTGACCCAGCTGTTGCGGATGCTGCGCGCTGGGCTATGGGTTGTTTGACTGCAAAATGACGCAAACGGGCTGGAACCGGGGCCGGTAACCGCTAAACCCTACACAACACGGCGAGGAGAGAACGATGGCATTGCTGCTGGGTGTTGATACGGGCGGAACATATACCGATGCGGTGCTGATCCGCGACGAGGCGGTTGTAATCGCCTCGGCCAAGGCATTGACGACGCGCCATGATCTAGCGGTTGGTGTTGGCAATGCTGTGCGCGCCGTTTTGGCGGATGCCGGTGTTGATGCCACCGAGGTGTCGCTTGCATCGCTGTCGACCACCTTGGCCACCAATGCGCTGGTCGAGGGACAAGGCGGGCGGGTTGCGCTGATCTATATCGGGTTCAAGGAGCGTGACTTGGCCGCCCATGGGCTGGCCGAGGCGTTGAAGGGCGACCCCCATCTGGTGTTGGCAGGCGGTCATAACCATGCTGGCGGAGAGGCCGTGCCGCTGGACGAGACCGCGCTCATCGCGTTTCTGGAGACCCACAAGAATGACGTGAGCGGTTTCGCGGTTGCCAGCCTGTTTGCGACGCGCAATCCTGCGCATGAACTGCGTGCCGCCGAATTGGTCACGCAGATCACCGGACGGCCTGTTTCGGCGTCGCATCAGCTGTCGGCCAAGCTGAACGGCCCCAAGCGGGCGCTGACAGCCGTGCTAAACGCCCGCCTGATCGGGATGATTGACCGGTTGATCGGTCGCGCTGAAGATGTGTTGATCGAAATCGGTATCACTGCCCCGCTGATGGTGGTGCGCGGTGACGGCGCGTTGATTTCCGCAGTGCAGGCGCGTGAACGGCCGATTGAAACGATCCTGAGCGGGCCGGCGGCATCCATTGTCGGGGCGCGCTGGATGACCGGCGCGGATTACGCCTTGGTCAGTGATATCGGGGGCACGACGACGGATGTGGCGCTGCTGCGCGGTGGGCGGCCCGCGATTGATCCGGCGGGTGCGCGGGTCGGCCAGTACCGCACCATGGTCGAAGCCGTTGCCATGCGCACCACAGGGTTGGGTGGCGACAGCGAGGTGCATTTCTTGTCCGAAGGCTTGGAAGGCGGAATAGAGCTGGGGCCAAAGCGGCTGTTGCCAGTGTCGTTGGTTGCCATGGATGCGCCGGAGGTGGTGCATAACGCTTTGGATGCTCAGTTGCGCAGCACCACGCCGGGTGAATTCGACGGGCGTTTTGTGCGGGCTGTCGCAGGGCAGACCCACGAGGGGATTGGCCCCCGAGAAGTGGTGTTGTTGGAGCGGATGGGCGAGGCTGTGCACCCCTTGGGGGACATCTTACGATCAAGGATCGAGACTGGCGCGTTGAAGCGCTTGGTTGAACGCGGGCTGGTTCAGGTCGCCGGGCTGACCCCGTCGGATGCAAGCCATGCCTTGGGGAGGGTGGATGCGTGGGACGCTGATGCCGCGCGCAAGGCGTTGCGCCTGTTTGGCCGCAGACGAACCGGCGCGGGTGAAATGCTGGACCCTGATCCAGATGCGATGGCGCAAAGAGTCGTTGACCAGCTGACCCAGCAGACGGCTTTGGCCCTGCTCGAGACAGCCTTTGCCGAGGAAGAACCGGAATTTCCGGGCTCACCAGAGGTTTTGGCGCGGCATGTCTTGTTGCAACGGGGGCTAAAGGGGCATCGCGGCTTGCTGCGGATTGACGCGGCGTTGAACCTGCCGGTGATCGGCTTGGGGGCGTCGGCACCGGCCTATTACCCGGCGGTTGGTGTTGCCCTCGGGTCCGAGATGATTTTGCCAGAACATGCAGGCGTCGCCAATGCCATTGGCGCGGTCGTGGGGCGGGTGACCATGCGCGAAAGCGGTACGGTTACGTCGCCCAGCGAAGGGAAATTCCGCCTGCATCTGGCCAGCGGTCCACAAGATTTCGGCGACCAAGAAAGCGCGCTGGCAGCACTTGAAGCGGTTCTGCGCGATAAGGCGAAGGTAGATGCACAAGCTGCAGGTGCTGCGGATATTCAGGTTAGTGCTGTTCGTGATATTCGCACCGCAGGCATTGAAAGCCGCGAGGTGTTTATCGAGGCAGTCATAACTGTTGAGGCAACTGGCCGCCCGCGCGTTGCGGATGGTTAAAAGCGCGCGGCTGCCAGAGGTTAAGGATGTGTGAATTTTTAAGGTCAAAGCCATAATTTGGACACAAATGGCTTTTACCCAAAGCTCAGTAACTAATGGTTGAATTTAATGAGTGGCGTTTTGAGAACGATCCCCGATGACGGGATGTTTGCTCAAGCAATATATCATTCGCAAACCCGTGGTGCCCGCTAAGCACCATCGGGTTTGCCCCTAACCCGCCAGACCACCAGCAGAGTCAAAGACGCAAAAGGCGGGGATGATCCCCGCCTTTGCCTTATTCTGCTGCAGCGCGTTTGGGCAGAACCCAGTTGGCACGCGGGAAGTGACAGGTATAGCCGTTTGGAACGCGCTCAAGATAATCCTGATGCTCCGGCTCGGCCTCCCAAAATTCACTTACGGGTTCGACTTCCGTCACTACTTTTCCAGGCCATAGGCCCGAGGCTTCGACATCTGCGATGGTATCAAGGGCGACTGCCTTTTGATCGTCATCCTCATAGTAAATCGCCGACCGATAGCTAAGACCGCGGTCATTGCCCTGACGATTCAGGGTCGTCGGATCGTGAATCTGGAAAAACAACTCAAGCACGTCACGGTAGCTCAGGACGTCATCTTCAAAGATCACTTCGATCGCCTCGGCATGGGTGCCGTGGTTACGATAGGTGGCATTGGGCACATCGCCGCCCGAATATCCGACGCGGGTTGATACGACGCCTTTGCGGTTGCGGATCAGATCCTGCATCCCCCAAAAGCATCCTCCGGCCAATACTGCGCGTTGTTCGCTCATGCGACATCCTCCACTTGATTGATGTATGATCCGTATCCTTCGGCATCCATATTATCGAGGTGAACGAAACGAAGCGAGGCGGAGTTGATGCAGTAGCGCAAGCCACCTCGATCACGGGGGCCATCGGGAAAGACGTGACCCAAATGACTGTCGCCATGGGTACTGCGCACTTCGGTGCGGATCATGCCAAGCGTATCGTCGCGCAATTCGCTGACATAAGCAGGTTCAATCGGCTTGGTAAAGCTGGGCCAGCCGCAGCCGGAGTCGTATTTATCGGCCGATGCGAACAACGGTTCCCCGGATACGATATCGACATAAATGCCCGGCTCTTTGTTGCCCAGCAGTTTGCCGGTGCCGGGGCGTTCTGTGCCGCTTTGCTGGGTGACGCGGTATTCTTCGGGCGACAGGGCCGCGATGGCGTCGGGTGATTTTTCGTATGTGGGCATGGATTCCTCCTTTGCGTCTCTTGGCTATTAGATGGGGCTGATTATGCTTTTTCAAAGAGTTTGTAGGATTAGTGCAACTTTGTGTGATGACAGGACGTTATCTATTGCAATGATATCCAGCAACAGGGGCGATGGCATGCGGCATATTTTGATTTTGATGGTAGGCACGTTGTGGGCGACAGGCGCATGGACGATGCCACGCGAAGTTGAGTTCGCATCGATTGATGGCGGTACGTTGCAGATGTCGGACTGGGCTGGTCAGCCGGTGCTGGTTGTGAATACGGCCTCGCAATGCGGGTTTACCAACCAATATGAAGGGTTGCAGGCGCTGTATGAAACGTACAAAGATCGCGGTTTGGTCGTTCTTGCTGTGCCGTCCGATGACTTTAACCAAGAGCTTGCCAGCGCCGAAAAGGTCAAGGAGTTCTGCGAGTTGAATTTCGCGATCGACCTGCCTATGACCGATATAGAACATGTCAAAGGGACCGCTGCACATCCCTTTTACAAAGCCGTCGCAGACGAGACAGGGTTTGTGCCGCGGTGGAACTTTAACAAAGTGCTGATCGGAGCCGATGGGAAAGTCGTCGCAACTTGGGGATCTACGACCAGACCCCAGGCCGCCGAAATTATCCATCAGATCGAAAAAGCGCTGGACTAAGAGGGCTGATCTAGGAGGTGCAGGCCGGAATTTTCGAAAATCCTGGATCGGTTTCGTTGAAAGAAAACGGCTGCTGGATCAAGCGTTGCGCTGTCGTGACACCTGAACCGCCAAAATCCCCAAGCCAATGATCACCACACCGACGATGTCTTGGGGCCCTAAGGGTTCGCTTAGCAGCAGCCAGGCAATCGCGACCCCGAAGAACGGGTTGAGAAAGTGGAACGTCGCGGCCCGCGTTGCGCCAATGCGGTTGACCAGCCAGAACCACACCACGGTTGCCAACAGGCCGGGTACCACACAGGTATAGGTAAAGGCGGCAAGCAATGGCCAGCTGGGCGTCAAGCGGGGTGTCTCGAACAAGAGCGTAGCAAGGGTCAGGGTGACACAGCCCACCAGCATCTGAAGCCCCACAACCATCATAAAGTTCCCGCCCGATGTTGCCCCACGAACCAGTAGCGTTGCCGCAGTCAGCGCCAAAGCACCGATGCCACAAAGCAAAAGCCCCATCATATCGACCCCGCCGGTGATCCGGGCACCCATGATGATGCTGACGCCAACCACGCCGGCAACCAGCCCGATGATCCCCAGCGGTTTCAGCTTTTCGCCCAAGAACAGCCAGGTCGCCAGCCCGACCAGCAGCGGCATGGTTGATGCAATGATGGCAGCCAAAGATGCCTGTATTGTTTGCATCGCAACAAAGTTTAGCCCTAGATAGACGGCGTTTTGCAAGATGCCAAAGATGATGGTCGCGCGCCATTGGCCCGGTGTCAGCCGCCATGTCTGACCCATGGCCAGCGCGATCCCGACGCCCAGAATCCCTGAAACCAGATAGCGTGCCGACAATGCCATCAGCGGGGACGCGTCGGCCACGATGATCCGGGCAGATGTAAAAGCGGAAGACCACATAAAGGCGAATGCCAGACCCACAAAAATTGCACGTATGTCCATGAGGGGCCTTTCCGATCCAATACTTTGCGGACCATTTCCGAGTTAAGGACCAAGAGCAAGTACGTTCCGCACAATGCTGCCATGTCCCAAACGCGAAAGGGCCGCCCCAAGGCGACCCTTTCTTAAAATCTGGTTTCAGATTTATTCGTTTACGCTGTCTTTCAGCGCTTTTGCGATGGTCATCTTGACGACCTTGTCCGCTTCTTTCTTGAACTGTTCGCCGGTGGCAGGGTTGCGCACCATACGCTCTGGGCGTTCGCGGCAATAGATTTTGCCGATACCGGGAAGTGTGACAGCGCCGCCGCCGGATACTTCTTTGGTGATCAAAGCACATACCGCGTCCAGTGCCGCGCCTGCTGATTTCTTGTCTTCGCCCATTTCTTCAGCCAAAGCCGCGACGAGCTGGGTCTTTGTCATTGGTTTAGTCGCCATGTTTTTTCTCCTTCGTCCGCCCGGATTAGGGCCTCATGGGCAGAATGTAACGGTATGTTGTGGTTGAACACAACGAATAGGTGACGAAAAATCACGCAAACATGCGTTTTTTTGCCGTTTTTTTCCTATAAATAAGGGGCTTCCCCCGGATCAAGGGGTATTCCTTCCAATTGTCAGGATTACCTCCTGTATCAATCTGTTGAATCGGCCCCGATCAAAAGGTTGAATCCTTGAATATTCGAAGACCTCCGCGGCCCCTTCAGGCCACCCCTCAAAGAAAAGCGGTCTCGTCAAAGGAGCGCAGTTTCCGGCTATGCAGACGCTCCAGAGGCATGTCGCGCAGTTGCTCCATCGCGCGAATGCCGATCATCAGATGTCGTGCCACTTGGGTTTTGTAGAAATCCGACGCCATACCCGGCAGCTTCAACTCGCCGTGCAGGGGTTTGTCAGAGACGCACAGCAAGGTGCCATAAGGCACCCGAAAGCGGTATCCGTTTGCGGCGATGGTCGCACTCTCCATATCCAAGGCAATTGCGCGCGACTGCGACAGGCGTTGGACCGGACCGGATTGGTCGCGCAGTTCCCAGTTGCGGTTGTCGATCGTGGCAACGGTGCCGGTGCGCATGATGCGTTTCAGCTCATAGCCCTCAAGCTGGGTGACCTGTTCCACCGCATCTTCCAACGCGATCTGGATCTCGGCCAATGCGGGGATCGGGACCCAGATGGGCAAGTCGTCATCCAGCACATGATCTTCGCGCAGATAGGCGTGGGCTAGGACGAAATCCCCCAACTGTTGCGTATTGCGCAACCCGGCACAGTGACCGACCATCAGCCACGCATGGGGGCGCAGCACGGCGATGTGATCTGTCGCGGTTTTGGCATTCGATGGACCCACGCCGATGTTGACCAGCGTGATGCCTGACCCGTCGGCGCGTTTCAGGTGATAGGTCGGCATTTGCGGTGTCTTGACCGACGCGGGCAGGGGTTCATCGCCATCCGTAATCTCGACATTTCCTGTCGATACAAAAGAGGTATAGCCGCTGTGGGGATCACGCAGCATCAGGCGGGCGTATTCCTCGAATTCGGTCACATAGAACTGATAGTTGGTGAACAACACATGGCACTGGAAGTGATCCGGGTCTGTCGCCGTGTAATGCGCCAGCCGCGCCAGCGAATAATCCACACGTTGCGCGGTAAAGGGGGCTAGCGGCCCGACCCCGTCGACAGGTGTGAAGGTGCCGTTGACGATGTCGTCATTCGTGGTGCTTAGATCAGGCACGTCGAAAATATCGCGCAAGGTAAAGTCGGCAGCGCCGTCTTGCGGGATGCTGATCGATACGTCACTGCCCACTGCGAAATGCACCGGGATCGGCGTGTCTGACATACCAACGGTCACAGGTTGTCCGTGATTTTCGATCAGCAGGCCGATTTGCTGGATCAGGTATTGTTCGAATAGCTCGGGCCGGGTGATCGTCGCGGCAAAGGTACCGGGTGATGAAACATGCCCGAAAGACAGGCGTGAATCCACCTGCGCATAGCTTGTCGTGGTGAACCGGATTTCCGGGTAAAAGGCGCGGATGCGTGTTGCGGGCGGTTTATCGTCCATCGCCTTTTGGAAATGATCCGTTAGAAACTTGGTGGCCTGACCGTAAAGTTTGATCAACTGCTCAACTGCGGCGGCGGCATCGGTAAACGTCTGGGGTGAGGTCGCGTCGGGTGTTAAAATACCGGTCATGATGTCTGCTCGAACAAGGGGATGAATTCAAAGCTGCGCACGTCGACCAGCCCAAGATCAGAGATCCGCAATTCAGGGATCACTACCAGCGCCAGCAGGGAATGCTGCATATAAGCGTTGTTCAAGGTGCATCCGCAATCGCGCATCGCCTGCATCATGGCTTCGGTCTTTTTGGCGACTTCGGATGCTGGCCTGTCGGACATCAGGCCAGCAATCGGCAATTCGACCAACGCCAGCTCTTCGCCGTCTTTGAAGATCGTAATGCCGCCACCGACTTCGCCCAGACGGTTCGCGGCCATCGCCATGTGGTCCGCGTCGGTGCCGACCACAATCATATGGTGGCTGTCATGGGCCACAGTGGATGCCATTGCCATCGGCCCGTCATAGCCAAAACCCGAGACAAAGGCGTTTACCACGGTCCCCGTCGCGCGGTGCCGTTCCACCAGCGCGATCTGGCACACCTCGCCGGTGCCCTGTACGCGGCCATCGGTGACAGGCAGTTCAAACTTCAGCGCACGGGTCGGGGCCTGATTTTCAACAACGCCGATGACGTTGGCCGTGACCGCATTGGCACCCTTGGGGGCGGCGATCTGGAAATCGGCCGCTTCCAGCGTCTTGCCCATATGTACCGTCTGGCGGGCGTTTTCGGGCCAGTCGTAATGCGGGCAATCCACCACACATTCGCCTGCCTGCGCCACGATCTGCCCGCGCGCAATCACTGTTTCAATCGGCAGGGTTTTCAGATCAGGGGTCAGGATGACATCCGCCCGCCGCCCCGGTGTCAAAGATCCGATATCCCGTTCCAACCCGAAATGGGTGGCGGTGTTGATCGTCGCCATTTGCAGCGCTACCAACGGGTCACAGCCGCACTCGATCGCGTGGCGCACAACGCGGTTCATGTGCCCGTCGTTGACCAACGTGCCGGAATGGCAATCATCGGTGCACAGGATCATATTGCGCGAATCCAGCCCTTTTTCGGTGATCGCCGTGATCTGCGTTTCCACGTCATACCACGCGGACCCCAGCCGGATCATCGACCGCATGCCCTGACGCATTCGCGCAATCGCGTCTGCCTCGCAGGTGCCTTCGTGGTCGTCCGCAGGGCCGCCCGCGACATAGGCTGCAAAGGCGGGCCCCAGATCAGGCGACGCGTAATGCCCGCCGACCGTTTTGCCAGCACGTTGGGTCGCCGCGATCTCGGCCAGCATCTTTTCGTCGCCGTTGGTCACGCCGGGAAAGTTCATCATCTCGCCCAAACCGATAATGCCCGGCCATTCCATCGCCTCGGCGACATCCTTGGCGGTGATCTCGAAACCTGTCGTCTCCATCCCCGGCGCGGAAGGCGCGCAAGATGGCATCTGGGTGAAAATATTGATCGGCTGCAAAAGCGCCTCGTCATGCATCATCCGAACACCTTCAAGGCCCAAAACATTGGCGATCTCGTGAGGATCGGTGAACATCGACGTGGTCCCATGCGGGATGACGGCGCGGGCAAATTCCGCAGGGGTCAGCATGCCGCTTTCGATATGCATATGCCCGTCACAAAGACCGGGAATCATATAACGCCCCTTGGCCTCGATCACCTGTGTATCTTCGCCTTTGCAATGGCTGGCGTCAGGACCAACGAAAGCAATGCGGCCCGCGACGATGGCGATATCATGGTCCGGCAGCGTTTCGCGGGTATGCACATTCACCCAAATACCGCCGGTAATGATCGTATCCGCTGCCGCGCGTCCCGCAGCGACCGATACCAATTGAGCAGCCACATCGGGCCATGAGGGGAAGGGAGTATGTGTCATGCCTGACGTTGACACGAAGATTGCACGAGGTTCAAGGTTATGCGACGCAAGGAAAGCCGATCACTCGCGCAAAACAGGGAGACGAAGATGACCGTGACGCAAATCCGTCAAAACATGGACCACTGGCAAGAACGGGTGGACATGGCCGCCGCGTTTCGCTGGACAGCGCGGTTGAGCATGCACGAAGGGGTTGCGAACCACTTTAGCCTTGCGGTGAATGACGATGGCACCAAGTTTCTGATGAACCCGAACCAAGTGCATTTTAGCCGGATCAAAGCCAGCGATCTGATCGAGGTGGATGCCAACGACCCCGAAACGCTGAACGGCCCGGATGCGCCTGATCCAACCGCTTGGGGCTTGCACGGTGGCGTGCACCGGGCCTGTGCCCACGCGCGGTGCGTCATGCATGTACATTCGATACACGCGACCGTGTTGGCCAGCCTGCAAGACAGTCGCCTGCCGCCAATTGACCAGAACTGCTGCACCTTTTTCAACCGGGTCGTGATCGACGAAGATTACGGCGGCTTGGCGTTCGAGGATGAAGGTGCGCGCTGTGCGGCGCTGCTGACGGACCCCAAGCAAAAGGTCATGGTCATGGGCAGCCACGGCGTGTTGGTGATCGGCGATACCGTGGCGGATACCTTCAACCGCCTGTTCTATTTCGAACGCGCCGCCGAGACGTATATTCGTGCCTTGCAAACCGGCATGCCCTTGCGCCGTATCCCTGACGACATCGCAGAAAAAACCGCGCAAGAGTTGGAAAACTACCCCGAACAAGACGCGCGCCATCTGGCTGAACTCAAGGCGATCCTGGATGAAGAAGAATCAAACTATGCGCACTGACTTTTGTACCACGGGGGAGAACGCATGAATTACGGCCTGACCGAAGAAAACCTGATGATTGCCGACACCGTCCGCAGTTTTGTCGAAAAAGAGATATACCCCCACGAGACACTGGTCGAGCAAACCGGCGAAGTCCCGCAAGAGATCGCAGACGAGATCAAACGCAAGACGATTGAACTCGGGTTCTACGCCTGCAACTTTCCTGAAAGCGTCGGCTGTGCTGGGTTGAATCATCTCGAATTCGCGTTGGTGGAACGCGAGCTGGGGCGCGGTTCCATGGCGCTGAACCACTTTTTCGGCCGACCACAGAACATCTTGATGGCCTGTGAAGGCGAACAGATCGACCGCTACCTGATGCCCGCTGTGCGCGGCGAACGCATGGATGCGCTCGCGATGACCGAACCGGGGGCCGGATCGGACGTGCGGGGCATGAAATGTATGGCCCGGCGTGATGGTGGCGACTGGGTGGTGAACGGCACCAAGCACTTTATCTCGGGTGCGGATCATGCGGATTTCATTATTGTCTTCATCGCGACGGGTGAAGATATGACGCCGAAAGGCCCAAAAAAGCGGATTACCGCCTTTTTGGTGGACCGGGGTACGCCCGGTTTTACGATCCGTGACGGGTATAAATCGGTCAGCCACCGTGGCTATAAAAACATGATCCTTGAATTTGACGACTGCCGCTTGCCGGATGCGCAGGTTTTGGGCGAAGTCGATAGTGGTTTCGAGGTCATGAATACATGGCTTTATGCCACGCGCATCACGGTCGCAACCATGTCCGTGGGCCGCGCTCGGCGGGTGTTCGATTACGCGTTGAACTATGCTGCAACCCGCGAACAGTTCGGCCAAAAGATTGGCAAATTTCAGGGGGTGAGTTTTCAGCTCGCCGATATGATAACCGAAATTGACGCGGCTGATCTGCTGACGCTGGCGGCAGCGGACCGTCTGGACAAAGGCCTCCCCGCGAACCGTGAGATCGCCAGCGCCAAGCTTTATGCCTCTGAGATGTTGGCCCGTGTGACAGATGCGACGCTGCAACTGCATGGCGGTATGGGTTTGATGGACGACTACCCGATCGAGCGTTTTTGGCGTGACGCAAGGGTGGAGCGAATCTGGGACGGTACCAGTGAAATCCAGCGACATATCATAAGCCGCGAGATGCTGCGGGCGCTGGGCGCTTGATATTCCGCTGCCAGTTGGCAGCGGCCGATCAGGGGGGCCAGCCCCCAAGCGCTTGCGCGCTTCCCCCCGGGATATTTGAGAGCCAGAGAAATGGGGGTCGTGTGAATGCCTTAAGGATTTATTCAGCATGTGTGTTCTAGTTTTTGCTGGCGGTACAGGCGGGGACGCCGATGACCGTAGCCGGAGAAACCCCCTACTTGCGCTAAGCGGTGGTGGGCGGATCCTTCTTCTCTGGCTCGAAAATATCCTCGCCGAAGGCATAAAATCTTTTTTGGTCCGGGGTCTGTCATGAATCGGGACTTATCAAGGTTGCTGCGCCCTTCGTCGGTTGCTTTGATCGGCGGCGGCGCGTGGGGCGCGCAGATTATCAAGCAGACCAAGCGGATGGGATTTGCAGGGGAAATCCACGTGGTAAATCCCAAATTGGGTTCTGTTGAAGGGATACAAGCGGTTGCATCGGTGAAGGATCTACCGAGCGCACCCGACGCCGTTTTTGTTGGTGTCAACCGTCAGGCAACTGTTTCAGTTGTTGGCGAGCTTGCGCGTATGGGCGCAGGCGGGGCGGTTTGCTTTGCATCCGGATTCGCCGAGGCGCGTGCCGAGGATGCTATGGCGGAAGACTTGCAAGCGCAGTTGGTTGCAGCAGCTGGCGGCATGCCGATCCTTGGGCCAAATTGCTATGGTTTCATCAATGCGCTCGACGGGGCGCTGTTGTGGCCTGACCAGCATGGGTGCAGTCGCGTCGAGACTGGGGTCGCTATTCTGACGCAGTCATCCAACATTGCGATCAATTTGACCATGCAGCGGCGCGGTGTGCCGATTGCCTATATGGTGACTTGCGGAAACATGGCGCAGACCCAGCAGGCCGAAATTGCATTGGCGTTGCTTGACGATCCAAGGGTCACTGCCATTGGCCTTCATATCGAGGGGTTTTCCGACCTCGGGCTTTGGCATGAATTGGCGCTAAAGTCGGCAGCACAAAATATCCCTCTCGTCGCGCTCAAGGTTGGTGCTTCTGATCAAGCGCAGCAGGCAACCGTGTCTCATACTGCGTCGCTTGCGGGCGGGGATGCGGGGGCCGCGGCCTTGCTGGCAAGGCTGGGGATCGCGCGGCTCCATGATCTGCCGAGCTTTTTGGAAACGCTAAAGCTCTTGCACAGCCAAGGACGGTTGCCGTCAAGCGCGCTGTCATCGGTAAGCTGCTCGGGCGGCGAGGCAAGTTTGGCTGCCGATACGGCCCATGGTCGCAAGGTTGATTTCCCTGCGCTGACAGATGCGCAAAGCCATGCCTTGAGGGATGCGCTTGGCCTCATGGTCGCGCTGTCCAATCCGCTGGATTACAACACTTATGTCTGGCGGGATGTTGAAAAGATGACCGCCGCCTGGTTGCCGATGGCGGCAGATCATATTGGCCTGACGCTGTTGATCGTCGATTACCCGCATACCGATGCCAGTGATTGGGAATGTGCGACGCAGGCGGCGCTGAATCTGCGCGCATTGTCGGGCAGGCCTGTGGCTGTGGTTGCAACCCTGCCCGAACTGATGCCGCAAGATGTTATCGGCCGTTTGCTTGCCGGTGGGGTAACACCGATCTGCGGTCTGACAGAGGCCATCTTGGCGGCCGAGGCTGCGGCGTTTGATCTGGCTCCCGATCCGGTGCCTTCGCTGCCTCCGGGCCCCGAACGCGAGGCGCATCTGATGACCGAGGCAGACGCCAAGGCCGCGCTGCATCACTTTGGATTGCGCGTCCCGCAGGGTGCGGTGGCACAAACGCCCACAGACGCCGCGCGGCTGGCGTTGTCCTTTGGCAGCGCCGTCGTCCTGAAGGGGCTGGGCTTTGCGCATAAATCCGAAGCGGGGGCGGTGGCCATCGGGTTGCAGGCGCATCAGGTCGAAGCAGCGGCCAGCGCAATGCAGGCGGGCAGTTTTCTGGTTGAAGAAATGATCACCGACCCTGTGGCCGAACTGTTGATCGGTGTGACCCGCGACCCGGCGCACGGATTTTTGCTGACCCTTGGGGCTGGCGGTGTCCTGACCGAACTTTGGCAAGATACCACGTCGCTGTTGCTGCCCATGACGGCTGCGCAAATCGGTGATGCGTTGCAGGCCTTGCGCATTGCGCCGCTTTTGAACGGCTATCGCGGCAAATCGGGTGCCGATATCCCTGCCATCATCGCCGCGATCATGTCTGTGCAGGCTTATGTGATTGCCCATCAGGACACGATCAGCGAAGTTGAGATCAATCCGCTGATCTGCACCACAAGCGCGGCGATAGCCGTGGATGCGCTGATCCGCAAAGCGTAAAAGGAATAGCCCAATGAGTGTCATTAAAACCCAAACCGACGGTAGCATCCTCCTGGTCACGCTGGACCGCCCCAAGGCCAATGCAATTGATCTGGAAACCTCAAGGCTGATGGGCGAGGTGTTTCGCGACTTTCGCGACAATCGCGATTTGCGCGTGGCGATCATCACCGGGGCCGGCCCCAAATTTTTCTGCCCCGGTTGGGATCTGAAGGCGGCCGCTGGCGGGGATGCCGTCGATGGCGATTACGGCGTTGGCGGTTTTGGCGGATTGCAAGAATTGCGTGGCATGAACAAGCCGGTGATTGCTGCGGTGAACGGCATTGCCTGCGGCGGCGGGCTGGAACTGGCGTTGAGCGCCGACATGATCCTTGCTGCGGACCACGCGACATTTGCCTTGCCCGAAATCCGGTCTGGCACCGTTGCCGACGCTGCCAGCATCAAGCTGCCCAAGCGTATTCCCTATCACATCGCGATGGAGCTGTTGCTGACAGGCCGTTGGTTTGATGCAAACGAGGCGAAAGGTTGGGGGCTGGTCAATGAAGTCATTCCCGCAGATCAGTTGATGGATCGTGCTTGGGAACTGGCGCGATTGCTCGCCTCTGGCCCGCCGTTGGTTTATGCCGCGATCAAGGAAATTGTGCGCGATGCCGAGGATTCGAAATTTCAGGATGCGATGAACCGGATCACAGGCAGGCAATTGGCGTCGATCGACACGCTGTATTCATCCGAAGACCAGATGGAGGGGGCACGCGCCTTTACCGAAAAACGCGACCCCGTCTGGAAGGGCAAATAGTAGCCTTATTTCTAAACAAGGCGGCGCTTGGGCTAACTGAGGGTCGCGCATCCAAAAGCAGGCGGCCCTGATGAAAATTATGTTTGTGCACCAGAATATGCCCGGTCAGTACCGCGAACTGGTGCAATGGCTGGCGGACACCGGCGAACATCAAATTTATTTCCTGACCCAACGGCAGAAACCGCCCAGCTTTAAGGGTGTCGAGACCCGGATTTACAAAAGCCATCACAAGCCCGCCAAGGATGCGTACGGTCTGTCCAAAAATTGGGAGGAATCCGCGGGCAACGGTCTTGGGGCCGCCCGCGCCGCCAAGTTGATCGAAAAGACCGAAGGTTTTAAGCCCGATATCGTGGTGGGCCATGTGGGTTGGGGCGAGCTGACATTCTTCAAAGAGGTTTGGAAAGACGTCCCGATCATCGGCTTTTTCGAATATTACTACAGCGACAGCGGCGGTCCTGTGGGGTTCGACCCCGAAGAACCGGTGTCCGAGAATACGCCGTTCTTGCTGCACGCGCGCAACGCCGTGCCGCTTGCCAATATCGAAACCGTCGATGTGGGACTAAGCCCGACCTTTTGGCAGCGCGACCGCTTTCCCGAAAGCTTTCACGACAAGCTTTATGTCTGCCACGACGGGATCCGGACGGATCAGTTGAAACCGAAGCTCGATGTTCAGTTGAAGCTGGGGCGCATGGACCGTGCCCTGACCCGCGACGATGAAATTGTCACCTATGTCACGCGCAACCTTGAACGTACCCGCGGCTTTCATGTGTTTATGCGCGCCTTGCCGAAACTGCTGCGCGAACGGCCTAATGCGCGGGTGTTGGTGCTGGGGGGCAATGACACGTCCTATGGCGGCAAAAGCAAACACCCCGGTGGTCTGCGCGCCGAAATGGAGGCCGAAGTCGGCAAGGATGTAGACTGGAGCCGGGTGCATTTTCTGGGCAAGCTGCCCTACGAGGACTACCAGAAGATCATCCAGATCAGCCGCTGTCATTTATATCTGACGATGCCCTTTGTGCTGTCATGGTCGCTGCTGGAATCAATGGCGATGGAGGCAACGATTGTCGCCTCTGATGTGGCCCCCGTCCGCGAGGCGATCACCCATAACGAGACAGGTTTGCTGTTTGATTTCTTCGATCCTGAAGCTTTGGCAGATCAGGTGATTGATGTGCTGGCCACGCCCGCGAAATATGCCCATCTTGGCCCTGCTGCGCGCCAACATGTGGTCAAGACGTACGATTTCCTGACCAAATGCCTGCCTGAACATATCGCCCAGATGAACGATCTGGTGCCAGCGGACAAGCGGATCAAGCTGCCGCTGGACATGGGCTGAATCGTGGACAAGACTCTTCTTTCCATTGGTCACGGGTATAGTGCGCAGGCCTTGGCCGCGCGGTTGATCCCGCAGGGTTGGCGTATCTTGGGCACGACGCGTAGCGCCGACAAGGCCGCTGAGATTGCGGCGACCGGTGTTGAACCCGTCATTTGGCCCGGGGCCGATCTTGGTGCTTTGATCGCGGAAATTCCGCATATCCTAGTCTCTGCCGGGCCGGGGCGGGACGGTGATCCGGTGCTGAACGCGGTTGAGGATGACATCTCCCGCGCCGCGCCGCATGTGCGTTGGCTTGGCTATCTATCCACCACGGGCGTTTACGGCGATCATGGTGGCGATTGGGTGGATGAAGACACGCCGCTTACCCCGTCCACCACGCGCGGTCAGGCCCGCGTCGAGGCCGAGGCGCGTTGGCAGGCGATCCCCGATCTGCCGCTGCATATCTTTCGGCTGGCGGGCATTTACGGCCCCGGTCGCGGCCCCTTTGCCAAGGTCCGCGCTGGCACGGCGCGCCGCATCATCAAAGACGGTCAGGTGTTTTCGCGCATCCATGTCGCAGATATCGCGCAGGCGCTTGATCTGTCGCTGCACAGTCCCGACCCCGGCGCGATCTATAACCTGTGCGACGATGATCCGGCCCCGCCGCAAGACGTGATTGCCCATGCCGCCGAATTGCTGGGCCTGCCGGTGCCCCCTGCCATTGCCTTTGAAGATGCGGACATGACCCCGATGGCACGCAGCTTTTATGCCGAAAGCAAAAAGGTGCGGAACGACCGGATCAAACAGGCATTGGGGTGGAAGCCGATCTTTCCGACTTATCGCGCCGGGTTGGCGGCCATGGCGACCTCGGAAAGCTGACACTTTTTTCCCGTTAACCATTTGCAAGACTGGTTGGCGCACGCGGCTAAGGTTTCGTTACCCCAGATAGGCGCGCAGTTCCGGTGGTGGATTATCCATCAACGCGGCTGCCGGTTGGGGTGCTTTGGCCTGACCGTTTGCGACAAAGATCACCTGATCCGCGATGCGCCGCACGTCTTCGGGGGCGTGGGTCACCATGATCAGGCTGGCGCGGGTTTCGGTCACTAGTTCATGCACCAGATCCAGCATTTCGTTGCGCAACGCGGGCCCCAAGGCGGCAAACGGTTCATCGAGCAGCACCAAGGGACGGGCCTGAACCAAAACGCGGGCAAGGGCTGCGCGGCTTTGCTGTCCGCCGGACAAAGCGCCGGGTTTGCGCACGGCCAGATCATCAAGACCCACGCGGGAAAGCGCGGTTGCGACCTTGGCCTTGTCCTGCGCCGACAATCGCAGATCAGGGCGCAGACCAAGGCCCACGTTTTGCGCGACGCTGAGATGTGGAAACAGGTTGTTGTCCTGAAACAGCATCGTCATGGGCCGTGCGCCGGGGGCAGCGTCGGTGATGTCGCGGCCCTGCCACAGCAATCTGCCCTTGGTGATCGGGATAAACCCGCACAGCCCGCCTAAAAGTGTCGATTTGCCTGCGCCGGATGGCCCGATCACGGCGTATTTTGTGGCGGGTGCAATCGACAGATCAGCGCTTAGGCTGAACCCGTCTTGGGTGATTTCGGCGTTTTCAAGCGTCAGCATTCCAGCGTCCTCCTTTGTCGAAAGCCCAGAAAATACCCAAAGACAGGACCAGCAGGATGAGGGCAGCCCCCGATGCGGCCTCCATCTGGTAGCTGCCCATCAGGCGGTACATTTGCAACGGCAACGTGGTGCGGTCCGGATCGGCAAACAGCGCGATCACCCCCAGATCACCCATCGACAGCGCCCCCGTCAGCCCGGCGGCAAAGCCGATTTGCGGACGCAAGCGCGGCAGGATGACCCACCGCCAAAGCGGCCAGCCTTGCAGGGCCAGCGTTTGGGACAGACGCCCATAGACCTGAACCGTATCGCGCAGCGGCGGGACCAGTATGCGCAGCGCAAAAGGCAGCGCCATCAACGCATTGACCAACGCCGTTACGGGCAAAGCGAACGCAAATGGGTCCGCTACCGGATTGATCAATATAAACCACCCTGTGCCGATCATCAGCGGGGATGCGGCAAGGCCGAACAAGCCCACCCCTTCAATTCCGCCCCGCCGCGCCGAGGCGATCCAACCCGCCAACGGCAAAACCAGCACCAAAAGGAGCGTCACGCTGATCAAAGCGACACCGATGGATGTGGCTGCGGCCTGCCAAACGCTGGCGGGCGTGGTTGGCAGCCCAAGTAGCCCGCGCCAGACCACGGCAATCAAAGGCAACATCAGAAAACCAGCACCGATTCCGATGGCGCAGACGTCAAGAACGCCCTGTCCACCGCCGCGCGCATCCCACCGCTGCATGGGGCGGTCGCGCCCGCCGCCAAGGCTGACCAACGGGATGATCCAAAGCGCGAGGATGGCCGCCGTCCCTGCCAGGCCAAGCTGCACCAGCGACAGAACGGCCGCGCGGCTTAGGTCAAAGTCAAACTGAAATGCCTGATAGATCGCCAGCTCAATCGTTGTGGCGCGGGGGCCGCCGCCCAAGGTTAAAGCCACGGCAAAACTGGTCAAACAAATCACAAAGATCAACGCCGCTGTCCCCGGCACGATCTGCCGTAACATCGGCCATTCAAGCCCAAGAAAAACGGCGCGCGGCGTCAGGTTTAGCTGGGCGGCAAGGCGAAACCTTTCCGACGGGATGGTGTGCCATGCTTGCAGTAACAGCCGTGTTGCCAATGGCAGGTTAAAGAAAACATGGGCCAGCACGACCCCATGCAGTCCGTAGATTGAAGCATTGGGTAGTCCCACCGCCGACAGTCCGGCGTTCAACCATCCGGCCCGGCCAAACACTGCCAGCAACCCGATCACGGCAACAATCACAGGTAAAATAAACGGCGCGCCAAGCAGGGTCACCAGAATACTGCGCCCCCAGAATCTGCGCCGTGCCAAGGCCCGCGCGACCGGAATCGCCAGCAGCGTCGATATCAGCGCCGACAGCAGTGCCTGGTAAATCGTGAAACGTATTGCGGCCCAATCAGCAGGTCCCAGACCGCTGCTGAATTCGGCGCGCGATGCGACCGCAGCCAAAGCGGCAAAGATCAGCACCACCACCAAAGCGGCAGCGCTGATCCCTGGTTTTGTGCTTATTGCGAGAGGGCGGAGAGCCATTCGGCCAGCGCCTCTTTGCGAAGGGCGGGGACGTCTTCGTTCGGGATCAACAGCGCTTTTTCGGGGGTGATCAAGGTTTCGAACCCTTTGGGCAGGCCGTCGGCAGGTATCACCGCAGGGTACATCCAGTTGGTTGTGGGCAGCGCAGTTTGCGCAGCGTCCGATACCATGAACTGCATGAACGCATCCGCCAGTTCGGGTTGATCACTGCCCGCCAGTTTGCCGACCACTTCGATCTGCATGTAGTGGCCTTCGTCAAAGGCGGCGGCTGTTTTGGTCGCGTCTTCCTCGGCGATCAGGTGATAGGCGGGGGAGGTCGTATAGCTGAGCACCATGTCGGCCTCGCCCTCAAGGAACAGACCGTAAGCTTCGGACCAGCCTTTGGTGACGGTCACGACATTGTCGGCCAGCCCTTCCCAGATTGCGGGGGCGTCATCGCCGTAAGCGGCTTTGACCCACATCAGCAAACCCAAACCGGGGGTCGAGGACCGTGGATCCTGGATCACGATTTTCAGATCGCTGTCTGCCAGCGCTTTGAAATTCGTGGGCGGTGTCAGGTCTGTGCCGTGCACAAACGCGAAATAGCCCCAGTCGTAGGGCGCAAAGATGTCGTCGGTCCATGCGATGGGCAGGTCATAGTCGGCAGTGACTGTGGTCGGCGCGAACAGGCCAGTTTCCTTGGCGGCTGCGATCAGGCTGGTATCAAGGCCCAGCACCAGATCGGCGTCAGACCGTGCGCCCTCAAGCTTGAGCCGCGCCAGCAATGCGGCACCGTCGCCCATGCCGATAAACTTCAGATCGCAGGCGCAGGTTTCCTCGAACGCCTTTTCGATGACCGGGCCAGGGCCCCAATCGGAAACGAAACTGTCATAGGTATAGACCACCAGTTCAGGCGTATCGGCATAGGCCGATGTTGCAAGCAAGGTAGTGGCAGCAAGTGTAAGATACTTCATGGCATCCTCCAAAATGCGGCGTCAGAAAGCGTTGGAGTTATGTCCAGACCTTCCCTCCGCCGGTGTTAACCGGTTCAGGTTCAACGGGTCCGTGCGATGCACATCTCAGCCAATGGCCCCCCGAGGTGCGTTATCGGTAGAATGGTTGTCAGCAGCTTGCAAGGCGAAATCCCTTGAGGCAGGGGGGCCACCCCGTTATGGATCACGCCCAAAGGAGCACCCGATATGTCGATTAACAGCTTTGGCCATCTTTTCCGCGTGACAACTTGGGGCGAAAGCCACGGGCCAGCCTTGGGTGCCACTGTTGACGGCTGCCCCCCCGGCGTACCGATCACGGAAAGCATGATCCAGCAGTGGATGGACAAGCGCAAACCCGGCCAGAACAAATACACCACCCAGCGGCGTGAAGCCGATGAGGTGCGTATTTTGTCGGGTGTGTTCGAAGGGGTCAGCACTGGCACGCCGATCCAGTTGATGATTGAGAACACCGATCAGCGGTCAAAAGATTACGGTGATATCAAGGACAAGTTCCGCCCCGGTCATGCGGACATCACTTATTTCCAGAAATACGGCATCCGCGATTATCGCGGTGGCGGTCGGTCTTCGGCACGCGAAACCGCGTCGCGTGTGGCGGCAGGCGGTTTGGCCCGCGAGGCGATCAAAGCGATTGCGCCTAATGTGCAGATCACCGGCTATATGGTGCAGATGGGCCCGCACAAGATCAACCGCGACGCGTTTGACTGGGACCAGATCGAACAGAACCCGTTCTGGGTGCCCGATGCCAAGGCGGCTGGCGATTGGGCCGATTATCTGGACGGTTTGCGCAAGTCGGGATCATCGGTTGGTGCAATTATCGAAGTAACAGCGCGGGGTGTTCCCGCAGGCCTTGGTGCGCCTGTCTATGGCAAGCTGGACACCGATCTGGCCGCCGCAATGATGAGCATTAATGCCGTCAAAGGCGTCGAAATCGGCGAAGGCATGTCGGCCGCGATGCTGACCGGAGAGCTGAACGCCGACGAGATTAGCATGGGGCCGGATGGCCCTGTCTATTCGTCGAACCATTCTGGCGGCATCCTAGGTGGGATCAGCACAGGGCAGGATATTGTCGTGCGTTTTGCGGTAAAGCCGACATCAAGCATCCTGACCACGCGCAAGACCATCACAAAGTCTGGCGAGGATACCGAGATTATCACCAAGGGTCGTCACGACCCTTGTGTCGGCATCCGCGCGGTGCCGGTGGGAGAGGCAATGATGGCCTGTGTCTTGCTGGATCACATGCTGCTGCACCGGGGTCAGGTTGGTGAAAATCAGGGCGTCATTGGCTAAGCTCGCCGAAAAATTCTAATTTTTCGGACCGGAACTTTCGAAAATTCCGGCACTTCGTCCGCGAGGTCTTGCACTTTGATAAACTGGGGCGCAAGCATCCTGAATGGCTGCTACGATGACAGAACACCGCCCCGGACGGGCCATTGCCCTTAAACTGGGGGCCGTTTTTCTATTCACGGTGATGGCCGCTGTTATCAAGATCGCGACCGAGACTGTGCCGGCCGGACAAGCCGTATTTTTCCGGTCCTTCTTTGCCTTTCCGATGATTATCTTGTGGCTTTGGCAGCGGGGTGATTTGCGGCATGGCCTAAAGCCGTCGAATTTGATGGGCCATGTCTGGAGAGGGATCTTTGGCACCACCGCGATGGGGTTGACGTTTGGCGGGCTTAGCCTGCTGCCCCTACCCGAGGTGACCGCAATCGGCTATGCAACGCCTTTGTTTACTGTGATCTTTGCGGTGCTTTTTCTGGGGGAACGCGTGCGTCTGTTCCGTCTTTCGGCTGTTGCTGTTGGATTGATTGGCGTTTTGATCGTGCTTTATCCGCGCTTTACCATCGGTGGGGATGCTGTGTCGCAGATGGCGACCTTGGGGGCGCTGATGGTCTTGGGGGCGTCAATCATGCGGGCGCTGGTGCAGGTTCACGTGCGCCGCTTGGTCCAGACGGACAGCACGGCGGCGATCGTTTTCTTCTTCTCGCTTACGGCGACTGTCTTGTCCTTTTTGACGCTGCCTTTGGGAATGCTGGTGGATTGGCCCGCGCTGACGTGGGTTATGCCGGGGCTTCAGGTCAGTCTGCTTTTGATTTGTTCAGGTCTGATTGGCGGGGTCGCCCAGATCATGATCACATCATCGTTTCGTTTTGGACCGGTGTCGATGTTGGCCCCGTTTGACTATGCTTCGATGATTTTTGCGACGCTTATCGGTTGGCTGGTTTTCAGCGAAATCCCAACGCCTGCCATTTTGATCGGCGCAGGGCTTGTGATGACGGGCGGCGTCCTGATCATCTGGCGCGAGCGGCAATTGGGGTTGGACCGGTCCAAATCCAAGGCCAGCAGCCCACCGCAAGGCACCCCAAGCTAGGCATGGTGACGTGGCGTTACTTTGGACGAAATTACGCGCCCTGATGGAAATCATGTTAACCTGAACCCCTAGACCGTGCGGAATCATCGCCAAAGAATGGTCCGCACCTCATATTTCTGGGAGGGAAAAACACATGACTTTTAGACCACTTATTGCTGCAAGTTTAGCATTAGGCTTTGCTGCAACCAGCGCTTTTGCGCAGGATTGCACGCCGTCGAAATGGGGGGCCGAAGATCAGATCGGGTCGGCCAATCTGTTAAGCGCCGAACGGACACTGGAAGCCGCAAAACTGATCAAGCAGGGGAAATCCATGCCGCTTGGCATCGTGATTGGCCCCGATACGCCCGCATTCCCCCCAAGGTCGCTAAGCCTGCAGATTGTGCAGCCGAACCAGCAGGGCGGGCAAAAGCTGTCGGGCTTTGGTTACGAGGGCAATTATAATGACGATATCATCCAAACGTGGATCGGCATCGGATCGCAACTGGATGGGTTGGGGCATTTGGGCGAGAACGGCCAATACTACAACTGTCTGGACGAGAAAGAGATTTCCGCCATCGGCGGTCTGACGAAACTGGGTACGCATGCGGTGCCACCGCTGGTCGCCCGTGCGGTGATTATTGATATGGCCAAGCATTTTGGCAAAGAGACGATGGCCGCTGGAGAGCATTTCGGCGAGGCCGACATCAAAGCTGCGATGGAGGCGCAAGAGGTCACCGTGAACGAAGGCGACATCGTCTTGTTCCACACCGGCTGGACCGATGGGATGCTGGAAAGCGAGCCAACAGCGTGGGGGTCAACCGAACCGGGCCTGAACAACGAGGGTGCGGTTTATATGGCGTCGATGAACCCGATGGCCGTTGGTGCGGACACTTGGGGGCTTGAGGCGATTCCCGCCAAAGAGGGTGACAAGGTTTTCTATGGCCACGTGACGCTGCTGAAAGACAACGGGATCTATATTCTTGAGACGATGAACACCGGCCCATTGGTGCGCGATGGCGTCAAGGAATTCATGTTCGTGTTGGGGCAGCCGCTGATCAAAGGCACAGTTCAGGCGATGATCAACCCGGTTGCGCTGTACTAAAAGCCAGCTGAAACGAATAGCGGCGCGGGGGACACCCGCGCTGCTATGCTTGGCATTAGGTGGGTTGCACCCACCCTACGTATGATTTCAGGACCGAACGAGCTTTTCGTAGTCTTCTGAAATCTCACGGGTCAGCGCGCCAACCTCAAAGGTGTAATCCGCGATTTGACCAACCGGTGTGACTTCGGCGGCGGTACCGGTCAGCCAGCACTGCTCAAAACCTTCAAGCTCTTCCGGCATGATGCGGCGCTCGTGGACGGTCAGACCTTTTTCCTTGAGCATCCCGATCACGGTCTGACGTGTCAGTCCGTTCAGGAAGCAATCCGCCAGTGGGGTGTGGACTTCGCCGTCCTTGACGAAAAAGATATTCGCGCCGGTCGCTTCGGCCACATAGCCGCGATAATCCATGAACAAGGCGTCGGAACATCCCTTGGCTTCGGCTGCGTGCTTGGACGTGGTGCAGATCATGTACAGACCGGCCGCCTTGGCGTGCACCGGAATCGTTTCGGGCGAGGGGCGCTTCCATTTCGAGATGTCGAGCTTGGCACCTTTCATCTTGGCGTCGCCGTAGTAGTTGCCCCATTCCCAACCGGCAATCGCCAGACGCACAGGGTTGCGCGCAGCGGAAACGCCCATGTCGGGACCGGCACCGCGCCATGCAACCGCGCGGACATAGGCATCCGTCCAGCCGTTAGCCTGTAGCATTTCGTATTTCGCAGCTTCGATTTCATCCACGGTATAGGGGATTTCAAAGTCGAGATATTGCGCGGATTTGCGCAAACGTTCGGAATGCTCGCGGCCTTTGAAAATCTTGCCATTATAGCACCGTTCGCCTTCAAACACCGAAGAGGCATAGTGCATGGCATGGGTCAGGATATGGACATTGGCATCACGCCAGTCGACCATCTTACCGTCCATCCAAATTTTTCCGTCACGATCATCATATGCGCCGTCCATGGTGTATCCTCCCTTTGATGTGTCGTCATTTTTACGAATGTTGCGCTAATAATATCCGAAACGGACATTTTATTACGCAAAACTTGCCGCTCGATAGCCTTTGAGCCTTGGAAAGTCAACAACCCTGACGTAAACTCCGGCCCCAAAGCAGGGGAGAAAACCATGGCAGACGGACGCGGCGCATCTTCTTATACAGGTGAAAACCTGCTGTTTTTGACAGATGAACAACTGCGCCAGGCAATTGAGGCCATGTTTTTCGCGTATCGCGGCTTTACGGCTGATCCGGACCGTATTCTGGTCGATATGGCATATGGGCGCGCCCATCACCGCGCAATCCACTTTATCAACCGGGCACCGGGCACGACCGTAAATAATTTGCTAGGTCTGCTGGGTGTTACAAAACAGTCCCTAAATCGTGTGTTGCGCACTTTGATCGCGGATGGTCTTGTCAAAAGCCAAGTGGGGAAAACAGACAAGCGGGAACGGCATTTGTATTTGACCGAAGCAGGGCGCGCCCTTGAGCAAAAGCTATCTGATGCGCAACGGGTGCGGATGCGTGGTGCCTTTCGTGATGCAGGACCAGAGGCGGTCGCCGGATTTCGCACCGTGCTTGAGGCGATGATGGACCCCGAGATGCGGCACAGCTATGCAAAGCTTAAGGAGAATGGCGCGTGAGTGATATGGACGCGCACCTGCTGATCGTCGATGACGACGAGCGCATTCGGACATTGCTCCAGAAATTTTTGATGCGGCACGGGTTTTTGGTCACCGCTGCACGGGACGCTGCCCATGCGCGGCGCATTCTGGCAGGGTTGGATTTTGATCTGATCGTGCTGGACGTAATGATGCCCGGCGAAGACGGATTAAGCCTGACGCGCCATCTGCGCGAAAAGATGCAAACGCCGATCCTGCTGTTGACCGCCAAGGGCGAGACGGACAACCGGATCGAAGGGCTTGAGGCGGGGGCCGATGATTATCTGGCGAAACCGTTCGAGCCCAAGGAACTGTTGCTGCGGATCAACGCTATTTTGCGGCGTATGCCGGATACGAGTGTGGCAGATGCGGCACCCAAGGTGCTGTCGATGGGCCCGATCCGCTATGATATCGAACGCGGAGAGTTGTGGCAGGGCGATGAACTGGTGCGACTTACCGCAACGGAAGTTCAGTTGATGCGAATTTTTGCAGCGCAGCCAGGAGCGGCGTTGAGTCGGGCCATGCTGGTGGAAGAGCTGGGCCGTGATCGCGGGCAGGCGCAAGAGCGCGCTGTTGACGTTCAGATTACCCGGTTGCGGCGCAAGATTGAGGATAACCCCAAACAGCCGCGCTATCTGCAGACGGTGCGCGGTGCCGGCTATATGTTGGGACCGGATTGATTTTTGGCCGTTGTTGAATGGGGGTTTCACACCCCCATACCCCCGTGGGATATTTATGAGCCAGAGAAGATGGTGTGCGTCACTGGAAGAGGTCGCCGTGACGGGCTATGGTTTCTTGAATTTCAATGTTGAGGTGGGGCCGGGATGACGGAAACAGCTGTAGAAGATATGAGCTTTGAGGCGGCGATGGCCGAGCTTGAGAAGGTGTTGGGCCAGCTTGAGCGTGGCGATGTGGCGTTGGATGAGAGCATTGCGCTGTACGAGCGTGGCGCGAAGCTGAAAAAACGCTGCGAGACCAAGCTGAAGGAAGCCGAAGAGAAGGTCGCGCAGATCACTTTGGATGGTGATGGTAATCCCACCGGGGTGACGGCCGTTGGCGGGGTTTGACGCCTCAATGGAGCTTGAACTGGCGCGCAGGCCGTTTGAAGAGGCCCTGAGCCACGCTGCTGATCTGGCGATTGGTCAGGTTATGTATGCGCTTGGTGGGTTGGACGGCAATATCGCCGAAGCGATGCGGTACGCTGTCAAGGGCGGCAAGGGGCTGCGGGCTTTTCTTGTGATCGAGAGTGCGCGTTTGCATGGGGTCATGGATGCGCAGGCGGCCCCGGCGGCAGGCGCGATCGAAGCGCTGCATGCCTATTCGCTGGTTCATGACGATATGCCTTGCATGGACGACGATGATTTACGGCGTGGTCAGCCGACGGTGCATATCAAGTGGGACGAGGTGACGGCGGTCTTGGCTGGCGATGCTTTGCAGGCGTTGGCGTTTGAGTTGGCGGCGCAGACCGGGTGTTCGGATGCCGGGCGCATTGCACTTGTTGCCGGTTTGGCACGGGCTTCGGGCGCACGCGGAATGGTCGGGGGGCAGGCCTTGGATATTGCTGCGGAAACTGCTGCCGTTCCGCTGACCCTCAATCAGATCACGGAATTGCAAGCCGGTAAAACCGGTGCCTTGATCGAATGGGCCGCGAGTGCCGGGCCGGCTATGGCGGGCGATGATGCGGGTCCCTTGCAGCGTTATGCGCGCAATTTGGGTTTGGCGTTTCAGATTGCCGATGATATTCTTGATGTCGAGGGCGATGCCGAAACCGTGGGCAAAGCCGTGGGAAAAGACGCGGGTGCGGGCAAAGCAACCTTTGTATCTTTGCTTGGGCTAGAGCCTGCAAAGCGGCGCGCACATGAGTTGATCGACGCTGCTTGCGACGCATTGGCAGTTTATGGTGATGATGCGGAAACCTTGCGGGATGCTGCGCGTTTCGTTATTGCGCGCAAAAGCTGAGACGGCGGAGGCCCGAGATGACTGATCGACCTGTAACACCTTTGCTTGACCAAGTGGACCGACCGGCGGACCTGAAACGATTTTCCGATGGAGAGCTGATCAAGCTGTCCCAAGAGCTGCGGGCCGAGACCATTTCTGCCGTGTCCGAGACCGGCGGGCATCTCGGCGCTGGCCTGGGTGTGGTTGAATTGACCGTAGCGCTTCATGCTGTTTTCGACACGCCGCGCGACAAGGTGATCTGGGATGTAGGGCACCAGTGTTATCCGCATAAAATCCTGACCGAACGGCGCGACCGCATTCGCACCTTGCGCATGAAGGACGGGTTGAGCGGTTTTACCAAGCGCAGTGAATCCCCGTATGATCCATTTGGTGCGGCACATAGTTCGACCTCGATCAGCGCTGCTTTGGGCTTTGCTGTGGCGCGCGATCTGGGTGGTGTGGTGCCTGAAGGTCTTGGTGATGCGATTGCCGTGATTGGCGACGGGTCGATGTCTGCCGGGATGGCCTATGAGGCGATGAACAACGCGGGTCATCTGAAAAAGCGGATGATCGTAATTCTGAACGACAACGAGATGTCGATCGCCCCGCCTGTGGGCGCGATGTCGGCCTATCTAAGCCGTCTGTACGCCGAAGAACCGTTTCAGGAATTTAAGGCGGCGGCCAAAGGGGCAGTCAGCATGTTGCCCGGCCCGTTCCGTGAAGGGGCAAGGCGTGCCAAGGACATGCTGAAGGGCATGACCGTCGGCGGGACCTTGTTTGAGCAGTTGGGCTTTTCATACATCGGGCCGATTGATGGCCATGATTTGAATCAATTGCTGCCGGTTTTGCGTACGGTCAAAGCGCGGGCAACGGGGCCGACCCTGATCCATGTGATCACCAAAAAGGGCAAGGGTTATGGCCCTGCCGAGGCTGCCCGCGACAAGGGTCATGCCACCGCCAAGTTTAATGTGTTGACGGGCGAACAGAAAAAAGCACCATCCAACGCGCCCAGCTATACGCGGGTGTTTGCGGATAGCCTGATTGCCGAGGCGTCGCGTGACGACAAAATTTGCGCAGTGACCGCAGCAATGCCGGATGGCACTGGGCTGAACCTGTTTGCGGAACGTTATCCCAGCCGGTGCTTTGACGTAGGCATCGCCGAACAGCACGGCGTGACGTTTTCGGCCGCGCTGGCCGCTGGCGGGATGAAGCCGTTTTGTACGATGTATTCTACGTTTCTTCAGCGCGGCTATGATCAGGTTGTGCATGACGTTGCGATCCAGCGCTTGCCAGTGCGTTTCGCGATTGACCGCGCAGGGTTGGTTGGTGCCGATGGTGCAACCCATGCTGGTGCATTCGATGTCGCGTTTTTGGCCAACCTGCCGGGGATGGTCGTGATGGCTGCCGCAGACGAGGCTGAGTTGGTGCATATGGTCGCCACTGCCGCAGCCCATGATGACGGACCGATTGCGTTTCGCTTTCCCCGAGGCGAGGGCAATGGCGTCGACATGCCAGAACGCGGTGTGCCGTTGGAAATCGGCAAAGGCCGGATCATCGCCGAGGGCAAACGTGTCGCGCTGCTGTCATTCGGGACCCGTCTGGCAGAGGTCGAAAAAGCCGCCGAAGCGCTGCGTGCCAAGGGGATCACGCCGACGATTGCGGATGCACGTTTTGCCAAGCCGTTGGACCGCGACATGATCTTGGCGCTGGCCGCCGATCACGAGGCGCTGATCACGATTGAGGAAGGCGCAGTCGGCGGTTTCGGCAGCCATGTGGCGCAACTGCTGGCCGAAGAAGGTGTGTTTGATGCGGGCCTGAAATATCGGTCGATGGTGTTGCCAGACATCTTTATCGATCAGGCCAGCCCTGCAGATATGTATGCTGTCGCCGGCATGAACGCCGAACAGATCGAAGCCAAAGTTCTGGATGTGCTGGGCATTGCCAGCCTTGCGGCGCAGCGGGCCTGACGCGCAGGCCCGCGCTTTTTCAAGCGTCCAGCAATTGACGCGCGGCGACGACACCCAAGGCCGCTGATGCGGCTTCGCGGCCCTTTTCCACAAAATGTGCGCGGTAGATTGCGTTGTGGTGATCGGTTTCCTGATAATGATGTGGTGTCAGGGATACCGACAGCACGGGCACGCCGGTGTCGAGACCCACGCGCATCAGGCCATCAACAACAGCGGCAGCGACAAAATCGTGACGGTAGATGCCGCCATCCACAACAAATGCGGCGCAGATGATCGCATCGTATTTGCCTGACTTTGCAAGTGTTTGTGCCATCAATGGCATTTCGAACGCGCCGGGCACATCGACCACGTCGATCTGGCTGGCGGGGATGGTTTCGGAAAACCCGTCATAGGCACGATCCACGATATCGGCATGCCAACGGGCTTTGATAAAAGCATAGCGGGTGTGTGTCATAGTGATCTCCTTTATTTCGTCAGCGACACAAGTCACCCAAGGCGATCACGGCTGCGAACGGCCCCAGACGGGGACCGCAACAAACGCATTCTCTTTCATCCGGACTATGACCGTCGGCTCTGGCATCTCACCAGATCTGCTGACCAACTGCCCCGATAGGACCGTTGCGCTCGCGGGCTCGTGGCGCAAGACCACATACCGCCGGTGGGGAATTACACCCCGCCCTGAGAATGTTTGCACGTTGCCAAGGCGGGCGGGCGTCTGCAAGGTGAAAAACGACTGTTTATGAAAGGCCAAAGGCAATGCACCCCAATCCGATCTATCATGATGCCGATGCAGATCGGAATCTTGCCTTTGCCCGCGAGCGTGGCTTTGGTGTGCTTGCGGCCAATGTGCCGATGTCGGGGCCATTGTTAAGCCACGTGCCTTTTTTGCTGAATGACGCTGGGGATATGGCCGAATTGCACCTTGTGCGGTCGAATCCGATTGCGCGTGCGCTTGTCGAACCCTTGGAGGTGAAGATCGCGGTCAGCGGGGGCGATACCTATATTTCGCCCGATTGGTACGGCGTGGAGGATCAGGTTCCAACGTGGAATTACGTTGCGGTACATTTGACAGGCACGCTGGAACTGCGCCCGCCGGAAGAGCTGTTGGATCTGCTGGATCGTCAATCCGCCGCCTATGAGGGGCGGCTTTTGCCCAAGGCCCCATGGACCACGGCAAAAATGCAGCCCGAGACGATGGAGAAGCTGATGCGCATGATCGTGCCTTGCCGGATGAAAGTCACCGGCGTTGATGGAACATGGAAGCTAAGCCAAAATAAAACCGATGCCGCCCGCCTTGCGTCATCACAAGGGGTCGCAGCCCATGGTTTCGGGTCCGACACCGATATCATCGCGGCGCTGATGCGCAATAGCATAGGCAGTTGACCAAACAAGCGATTGCACAGGGCGGGTTTGGTCGCAATAGTTGGGCCAACTCTTGGAGGAGACAGTCATGAAGCTATATTATTCCCCGACATCGCCCTACGTTCGCAAAGTTATGGTGCTGCTGCACGAGACAGGCCAGATCGACGATGTGACGCTTGAGGCGATGAACACCACGCCGTTGACGCCTGACGCGGCGCTGCTGTCCAAGAACCCTTTGACCAAAGTACCCGCGCTGGAGCGCGCCGAAGGTCCGACACTATATGACAGCCGTGTTATTTGTGCCTACCTGGATGATCGCGCTGGCGGAAAGCTATATCCAACAGGGGCGCGTCGCTGGGATACCTTGACGCTCGAGGCGACGGCGGATGGTATTCTCGATGCTGCTTTGGCAATGGTTTATGAGTTGCGGATGCGCCCCGAAGACAAGCAGATGCCAGAATGGATCGAAGGTCAGTGGGGCAAGATTGAACGTGCCTGCGCCGCGCTGAACACCCGTTGGGTCAGCCAGCTTTCAGGACCGCTTGATATGGGGCAGGTCGCCGTTGGTTGCGCACTTGGTTATCTTGATTTCCGCCATGATGCCCGGAACTGGCGCAAGGGAAATGACGCCTTGGCCAATTGGGCCCGCAGCTTTGATTCGCGTGATTCGATGCAGGCGACCGCACCGCCCACGGCATAGACTGAGGAAAAGGTGGGCTTTAACGTGTTCTCAATGCCACCCTGCGACGGTTTGCGCGGAAACGTATCTGGACGCGCGCCGTCCATCCCGCTAGATACCGACAGAATTATGGTTGCGTTTCGACGCCACCCGAAATTTTCTTGGCCGCCTCGGCCCTTGATTTGGAGTTAACCCGTGTCCCAAGCAGAAGATCACGCAGGCACCCGGAGGGATTTCCTCTATTACGCCACAGCAGGTACAGGTGCGGTCGCCGTTGGCGCGGCTGTCTGGCCCTTGGTCAATCAGATGAACCCGTCAGCAGATGTCAAAGCGCTTTCGTCGATTCGCGTCGATGTTTCATCCGTAGAACCTGGTACGCAGTTGACCGTTAAATGGCTGGGCAAGCCGGTGTTCATTCGCCGCCGCACAGAAGCAGAGATCGAAGAAGCCCGTGCCGTTGAGATTTCTGCGCTCCCGGATCAAGGTGCAGAAAACGCCAACATCGCAGCGGGCGCGCCCGCAACGGATGAAAACCGTGCCATGGTCGGCCAGGAAGAATGGTTGGTCATGATGGGTGTTTGTACGCATCTTGGCTGCGTGCCTTTGGGCGATGCTGGTGATTTTGGCGGTTGGTTCTGCCCTTGCCACGGGTCGCATTACGATACTGCGGGTCGCATCCGCAAAGGTCCAGCGCCGCGCAACCTGCCGGTGCCGCTTGCTGAATTCGTGGACGAAACCACGATTAAACTGGGTTAAGGGAGAACTAGAATGGCTGGAATTCCTCACGACCATTATGAGCCGAAAACAGACGGGCAAAAGTGGCTTCACACCCGTTTGCCAGTTGTCGGACTTTTGTACGACACATTGATGATCCCGACACCAAAGAACCTGAACTGGATGTGGATCTGGGGCATCGTTCTGACGTTCTGTCTGGCGCTGCAAATCATCACCGGTATCGTTTTGGCGATGCACTATACGCCTCATGTCGATCAGGCTTTCGCGTCTGTTGAACACATCATGCGCAACGTAAACGGCGGCTATATGCTGCGCTATATGCACATGAACGGCGCTTCGTTGTTCTTTGTGGCAGTTTATGCCCACATCTTCCGCGGTCTTTACTACGGGTCCTACAAGGCACCCCGCGAGATCACATGGATCATCGGTATGTTGATCTATCTGCTGATGATGGCAACCGGCTTTATGGGTTATGTTTTGCCTTGGGGTCAGATGTCCTTCTGGGGTGCGACAGTTATTACCGGTCTGTTCGGTGCGATCCCGTTCATTGGCGACAGCTTGCAGACGCTTCTGCTGGGTGGTCCTGCGGTGGATAACGCCACGCTGAACCGTTTCTTCAGCTTGCACTACCTTCTGCCCTTCGTGATTGCCGGTCTGGTGATCGTGCATATCTGGGCGTTCCACACCACGGGCAACAACAACCCGACAGGTGTCGAGGTGCGTCGCGGTTCCAAAGAAGAAGCGCAAAAAGACACACTGCCGTTCTGGCCCTACTTCGTGATCAAGGACTTGTTCGCGCTGGCGGTTATTCTGGCGGTATTCTTTGCTATCGTAGGCTTTATGCCGAACTATCTGGGCCACCCCGACAACTACATCGAGGCGAACCCGCTTTCGACACCTGCGCACATCGTTCCTGAATGGTACTTCTTGCCCTTCTACGCGATCCTGCGTGCCTTCACCGCCGAAGTATGGGTCGTGCAGATCGCGTCTTTCGTGACCGGTGGCATCATCGACGCCAAGTTCTTTGGTGTTCTGGCGATGTTCGGTGCGATCGCTGTTATGGCGCTGGTGCCATGGCTTGATACGTCGTCTGTTCGGTCGGGCCGGTATCGTCCCATGTTCAAGTGGTGGTTCGCGCTGCTGGTTATCGACTTCTTTGCCCTGATGTGGCTGGGTGCGATGCCTGCGGAAGAACCCTATGCCAGCTTGTCGCTGATCGCATCAGCCTATTGGTTCGGCTACTTTCTGGTGATCCTACCACTGTTGGGTGTGATCGAAAAACCAATGGCACAGCCCGATACCATCGAAGCTGATTTCGCCAAGAATAAAGCTGCGAAAACGGGCGGTACCAAGACGCTTGTAACGCCGGCTGAATAAGGACCATGACAATGATCAAGAAAACAATCATCTCGGCTGTTGTCGCCATGGGCCTTACAAGCTCCGCTGCTTTTGCGGCTGGTGCAGAAGCACATGTCGAGAACTATGACTTCTCTTTCGAAGGGCCTTTTGGGGCCTTCGACGTCAACCAGCTGCAGCGTGGCCTGAAGGTTTATACTCAGGTCTGTTCGGCCTGCCACGGTCTGACGTATGTTCCGATCCGGACATTGTCAGACGATGGTGGTCCACAGCTTCCTGAAGATCAGGTGCGCGCATATGCGGGTAACTTTGAGGTGTTCGATGCCAGCTTGGACGATTTCCGTCCGGCAACGCCGGTTGACCACTTTCCGGGCTCTGCGCTTGAAACTGCACCTGACCTTAGCCTGATGGCGAAGAAGCGTGCTGGTTTCCACGGCCCCTATGGCCTTGGCATCAACCAGTTCTTCAAGGGCATGGGTGGCCCCGAGTATATCGCGTCTTTGCTGACCGGGTATGAGGAAGCACCTGAATGCGCCCCTGAAGATTTCCCAGGGTCGTATAACAAAGCGTTTCCAAACGGTGGTATTCCCGAGGAATGTAAAGACGAGCACGGGCACGTCACAATCGAGGGCAGCTGGATCGCAATGGCGCAGCCGCTCTACGGTGATGATGTCGAATTCGATGATGGTCACGAGGCCACCATCGAAAGCGAAGCGATGGATGTGTCTGCGTTCTTGATGTGGACAGCCGAGCCAAAATTGATGGCGCGCAAGCAGGCTGGTTTTGCCGGCGTTGTTTTCCTGACCCTTTTGTCGGTACTTTTGTACCTCACCAACAAGCGTCTTTGGGCACCGGTAAAGCGTAAAGAAGACTAACGTCTTCTTTCACATCGCTCGGCGATTGAAAAATGAAAGGCCTTCCGGATCTGAATGGATCCGGAAGGCCTTTCCGTTTGTGCAAAGTGGGGAGACTTCGTTGAGGGCACAAACAAGTTGGTAGATAAAGAGAGGGAAGAGCCAGCGTCCGGATCTATTGAACGCCATGACTAAGGTGGGTAACTACCCTCGTCATACTCTGCCCCTCTATGCCTCTAAACCGGGCCAGCACCATCCAGAATAAGAGGAAGATTGCTATCGCCAGACCGTCTCTTTCAATACAATCACATTTACGTATGAATTCGAAAGCGGTCTGTGAAGTGGGTCACACACGGGTCAAATATTTGCAGATTCTGAAATTTTTCTAAGGTTATCAGTGTCCAAGATCCGCAACGCGCCTCTGCCCAAGTCAATCGTGCCTTCCCGTTTCCAGACGGCCAAGGTCTTGGAAACAGCTTCGCGGCTGGCACCGACGAATTCGGCAAGCTCTGACTGCGACAGTTTGATGGTCGAAGATTGCACGCCGTGGCCGTCAGCCAGATACAGGATTTTCTGCGCCAAACGCGTTGGCAGGGGCAGAAAAACCTGATCGCGCAACTGCTGGCCCATCCAGCGCATACGCTGTCCGGCAAGCTGGATCATGTCGACCCCAAGTTCGGGTTCATTCCTAAGAGCGGCCAAGACATCGGCGTTTTTGATGCCCCAGACCTTGGTCGGCTCGATCGCCATGACCGTTGCAGTCCGCGGTCCGGGATCAAACAACGCAATTTCGCCGAACATCGCGCCATCTCGCATGACATCAAGGCTCAGCTTGCGCCCGTCTTCCGAGAGCACGCTAAATTCAAGCGCACCGGTCGCGATGGCATAAAGACTGTCGCCGGTATCGCCCTGTTCGAACAACACCTCGCCTTTTTTCAGGGTCTTTTCCTGGGCAAGTTTGATCATCAATGCTTGCAGCGCAATGGATGCAGTCGCCAAAAAGCCCTTGGCGATCAAATTTTGAACTTGGGAAATGTTTGTACCAGTCACGGGGATTTCCCAGATATATTTTTAACGAAGGAGAAAGATCTGCGTTAGCGCGAAAATCCCGAAACCAATTTCTGGTTGGTCGCCCCGAACCCTGCCAAGGCACTCATCACTTCGTCATTTGCAGGCCCATAGACGGTAAAGCGAACAGGGGTAAAAGCGGTCAGAAAACGATCGGCAAACTTCGCACCGAAATTTCCCAGATGCGTCATGACTGCGGCATTGTCGGCATAACGCTCCAGAACGGTGCAGGTGCTGCGGTCTTCGGGCATGTAGTATTCATAGTGCAAGGCACCCGGCTCATCGGCCTGAGTGGCCTTGACCATTTCGTCCAAAAGCGGCTGAACCATCGCGGCTTGCCCTTCTTGAACGTTCATTTCAAGCACCCATTCAATCACGTTACTCATGCCAAAACCCTCCCGTTTGACAGGCAACTTAGCGGTGAAACGATTGAATAGCCAACAAAGTTATTCGACCAGCAGATGTGTCGCCGCGCGCCCTGTTATTTGTGCACGAACAATTGCCCCTTCGGATTGCGGCTGTGCGAAATGTGTCTCGGTGAACTGGGCCGTACGGCCCATTGTCGCGCTTTCCATCAAGACGTCGTGCATCCGCCCTTGCTGGGCGTCCAGATGCCGCGCTACTTGCGCGTCCCCGGCAGCACGCAGCCTTGCAGCGCGCTCTTTGATCACAGCACCGTTTACGGGCGGCATGCGCGCCGCCGGGGTGCCTTGGCGGGCTGAGTAGGGGAAGACGTGCAGCCACGTCAAATCGCAGTCCTGTACCAGCTTAAGCGAGTTTTCGAACATTGCTTCGGTCTCCGTTGGGAACCCTGCGATAATATCGGCACCGAACGTCATGTCGGGGCGCAGCTTTTGTGCCTCCTCTGAGAAACGGATCGCATCGTCGCGCAGGTGTCGACGCTTCATCCGCTTGAGGATCATATCATCGCCGTGTTGCAGGCTAAGATGCAGATGCGGCATCAGGCGCTGTTCTGTCGCAATCGCCTGCATGAGGTTGTCATCGACTTCAATCGAGTCGATCGAACTGATCCGAAGGCGGGGTAAGTCTGGCACCAACCGCAAGATCCGCATCACCAGATCACCCAGCTTGGGTTCTGATGGCAGGTCAGCCCCCCAGCTGGTCAGGTCGACGCCGGTTAGAACAACCTCGTTAAAGCCCTTGTCGACCAGGCGTTTGATCTGATCCACCACGACGCCTGCGGGAACCGACCGTGAATTACCGCGACCGTAAGGAATGATGCAAAACGTGCAGCGGTGATCGCAACCGTTCTGGACCTGCACATAGGCGCGGCTGCGCGTGCCAAACCCGTCGATCAGGTGGCCAGCTGTTTCGGTCACCGACATGATGTCATCGACCTGAACGGCCTCTGATTCGCCGATAAAGTCAGCTGCCAACCCCTGCCAAGTAGCGCCGACCATCTTCTCGGTATTGCCGATAACGGCATCGACCTCTGCCATCTTTGCAAAGGTTTCTGGTTCAGTTTGCGCTGCACAGCCCGTCACGATCAATCGAGCGTTCGGATTGGCTTTGCGGAGCTTGCGAATGTCTTGGCGGGCCTTGCGCACCGCTTCGGCGGTGACGGCGCAGGTGTTGATGATCACAGCGTCCTTAAGGCCCGCCTGAGCGGCCAGATCCTTCATCGCCTCGGTCTCATAGGCGTTCAGACGGCAGCCGTGGTTCGAGAAAATGGGGGCGGTCATGTCAGGCTGTCCAGAAATTCACGCGACAGCGTGCCACTGAATACATGGGCCGTTGGCCCGGTCATCCAGACCCCGTCGTCGCGCCAGTCGATGTGCAAGGTGCCCCCGTCAAGGTCAATGCGCACCACGCGCCCTGTAAGGCCCCTGCGCGCGGCTGCAACGGCTGTCGCGCAGCTGGACGAGCCGGACGCAAGTGTGACGCCCACGCCCCGTTCCCAGACGCGCATGCGAATGTGATCGGGGCCGATGAGCTGGGCGACCTGAACATTGGTGCGTTCGGGGTAAAGCGGGTGATTCTCGATGCTGGGGCCAAAGCGGGGCAGATCAATCGCGGTCACATCGTCTACGAAGAACGTGCAATGCGGGTTCCCCATGCCAGTGGCCGTCGGTGCGCCTTCAATCGGGAGGATCAGCGTATCCATCTCGTGTGCCAGCGGGATTTCGTCCCAGTCAAGCTGGGGCTGGCCCATGTTCACCGCCGTAAGCCCATCGCCCATGTCCTGCGCAGCTAGGTCGCCGCGGTCCGTGGTCAGGTGAAGTTGGGTCTTGCCGGTTTCCTGCATCAAAAAGCGCGCAATGCAGCGGGTGGCGTTGCCGCAGGCCGCCGACAGCGATCCGTCAGAGTTATAGAAGGTTAGATGTGCGTCGCCCGCCCCGTCAGAGATTACGGCAAGCTGGTCAAAGCCCACCCCAAAATGCCGATGCCCGATGGCTTGCGCCAAAGCGGGCGTGACCAATGCACTAGATACGCGTGCATCCGGCACGCCAGACGCGCGCGCATCCAGCACGACAAAATCGTTTCCCAGCCCATGCATTTTCATGAAGGGCAATCCGTCTGTCAAATCGCTGTACATTTGGCGCATATAACCCGAGCTTTGAAACTTATCCAGCATCTGCGGATAAATTAGTACGTTAGGGGCTTGACCCCAACGCTCCACCTTTCTAGTAAGCCGCCTAGTGGGCCTGTAGCTCAGTTGGTAGAGCAACTGACTTTTAATCAGTAGGTCTCCGGTTCGAACCCGGACGGGCTCACCATTTTTACTTTTTTATCAATGACTTATGTTGTTTTGAAGATTGTGAAGATGGTGTCGGGAAATCCGGAAGCTTATCGGAAGCCGATTTTTGTGTTGGTTCGGGTGTAGCACGAGAATCACATATCAACTTTTGTGTTCAAAGATTGTTGAAATGTTTGGAAGCCACCTTCGCGAACTGAAGTTTGGCTCTACTTTGTTGAAAACATCTTTGAATGGCTGCGAGAGCTTTCATGCGGTCGATCATTTAGCGCATACGTCAGCGGTAACCAAAAGTTATTAACCGCCCTTGGGTGGCACTAATATTTCTGCGATGCGGCGTTCGCATTACAGCCATTCACTAGTGAACCGAAGAACATAAAAGTAAAGACTGCGGAAGCATTCCCCGCAGCCTTTGATCTTAGAGCCGTCATGCTATTCCGTAGACTTGTCTCTTCGTTGCTCTGCATAAGCGTCAAGCATCATTTTAGTGTACTCAATGGTACTGCAAGTGTGCTCGCCCAAGCCGGGCCACGCGAATGGCAACTCCCTCAGACACGATGTCTGCTCAACCTCTATTCCAAGAAGTTCAGCGACGGCCAGTGCCGATTCCGGCTCCTTGTGCTCGGGCCACAGATACTCATGGAAGTTGATCCAGACATCACTGTCCTCATCGACATCTATCTCTGCAAACAACGCACCCAAGCGTTCACTAGCATTTGCCGCGTCCTCGACAAGCGCACTTCGGATCAACAGCGTTATCTTTTCGGCGTCGAGATCCAGCTTCAGTCTTGTATCAACAATTTCCACTATTATGTCAGGTCTCCCCTGAATATCAGAGCCCGAAATTGGCTTGTGTGGGATGTCACCTTCGTCCAACCATGAAGCAGTCTGGTGAATATCAAGAGGCGAAGCATTGCAGCTTGGGCAGTGCCAAAGGTTCTTGGCGATTTGCCCGCCGGATATCGAAGCGTCGCAATGGTAGCAATACCAGATATCTGAATCTGCTTTGGTTATTGGATTGCGGACGCGACCGTCTTTATCGGGCTTGGTAGACCTTCTCGGCCAATCCGATGCAATACCGGCGCGAATTTGTTGGGAACGCGTGAGCGCAACCTCAAGAAGCTGATGTTGAAAGTCTGTCTCGTAGATGGGCTCATCGTGTTCAATCTGCTTAGCGATTTCAAGACAAGGTGCTTTGTTTGGCGCTTCCGGCACGTGTAGGTTCCAACCGGTGCCATACATGTGGACGTCTCCCAAAGACTCAGTGATTTGGTATCTATGTCCGTTCAGCGTTCCTTCTTGAACACCCATGTTGAAAATAGAGGCCTCAAGATATGACGGATGGTCTGATCCAGTATCCGCGGCCAAAGGAAGCGAATTATTTAACAGCCTTTCGACTTTTTCTAGCTGGTCTTGAGTTGGGCTCCACTCGGCTTCGTAAGCCTTTGAAAGGCCATTCCAATGAGCCAACCCTAGCTCTTTGGCAACAAAGTCACGTGCTTGATGCAAGGGAATCTCCCGAGCTCGTGCATAGTACTTTGACAGCTCTTTCAATTTTCTTAATGTGTTTGTCTGTTTCATGATCCATATCCAAACTGGATCCGAAAAGGTGCCCGCTGCTCATCGGACCCTGCCAATGGCATGGTATCCAAAAAATCAAAAATCGCGTCGCTAAGCTTCGCATGGCGGGCACACCGGCCTACGCGTTAGGCCAAAAATAAGATTAATGATTTGACAATGAAGGTCAAGCTGCTTTGTCAGTTCGGCCCAAAGCGGACCTTTGGTGCGATGTTCAAGTACTTCGGTAGCAGTCCACATTGCCGACATTCCCTGCACGTCTTTCGAATTCACAAACTGCAGGCCATTTGTGTCGAGCTCCGCTTCCCTCCAATGTCAAGAAGTTAGTGTATTCTATCATTGGCAACTTGCCACCCGATGGTATGTTTGCGAAGCTCATGGAATTCAACGGAAATATAAGATGAGTATTGAGCATGAACGAGTCAAAGCCGTCCGCATTCGTAGCCTACACTGGACGGGACAAGGAGTTGTCTAAAATTATTTTCAACGGAATTAGCAAGGCAAACTCGGTTGACGCTTGCCCTACGCGATATGAGCCTTGGGAGTATAACGACATTTCGGGAACTCACCTGCTTTCGCCCATCCTCGAAGGAATTGATGCCTCACCTTTCATTGTTGCTGACATTACCTATTTGAATCCCAACGTCGTTTACGAAATTGGCTTCGCAATTGGCCGGAAAAAGAAAGTTCTGCTGATCAGGAATAGCGATTATGTAGGCGACCGGGATCTAGCGAAGACCGTTGGAATATTTGATACAATCGGGTATTCAAGCTATCGAACCGAGGATGATCTTCGTAATAAGTTAACAAGCCATGTTTCAAGCCATGCCCTGCAATTTGACGTTACAGTTAACAACAAAGCTCCTGTGTACGTAATGCCAAACAATGGGAAGTCTGCGGCTTCAACACACCTGATAGGTCGCGTAAAGAAGGCTCGTTATCGTTACAGATCGTTCTCCTCGACAGAAGACGTTCGACTTTCTGCCTCTGACGCTATAGCGCAAGTTTCCCAGTCTGCTGGCGTTATTGCGATGTTGGATGACAATAGCATCGAACAGTCAGTGCGTGCACTATTCATTGCCGGTCTGGCCGATGGGATGAACAAGCCAATCCTCCTTCTGTCACCTTATATGGCAGAAACGCCGCTAGATGTTAGGGACAAGGCAAAATCTTATAAAGATCAAAAGGATATAGCGGATATTGTTGCCGATTTTTGCCCCGAAATTAATGCTAACCTCCAAGAGACGTCGCCTCCTCCAATCATCAGCCCGAACTTGCTGGGGCGAATTTCCGTCGGCGATCCCACCGCCGAGAATGAGATGACAACGCTGGAAAACTACTATTTGCAAACAGATCAATACCTTAGAGCTTCCAGAGGCGAGGTAAATCTTGTAGTAGGCCGTAAGGGTTCGGGAAAGACCGCGCTTTTTATCCGTTTGAGAGACACGACCCGAGACGACAAAAGGAATATTGTCGTCGACTTAAAGCCCGAAAGCTATCAACTCCTCAAGCTTAAAGATGAGATTTTAGAGTATTTGGCCGAGGGGTCAAAGCAGCATCTGGTAACTGCGTTTTGGGAGTACCTAATCCTTCTCGAGGTCACCTACAAACTTCTCGAAAAGGATCGAAATTCTCATAGGTTCAATCACAATATCAGCGAATTGTATGAGAGGCTGGAGAATATTTACAAGGGTAGTGAGGGGCTTGCAGAGGGAGATTTCTCAGAGCGTATAATGCAGCTCTCGCAACGTTTGTCTGAAAATTATGCTTCCAAGTTTCAAGAGAACGAGAACAAGATCACCGGGCAAAACCTGACTGAGTTGCTATACACTCACGATTTGAAAGCACTCAAAGAAACTTTATCCCTGTATTTAGAACACAAACATGACGTCTTAGTACTGTTCGATAATTTGGACAAAAGTTGGTCCACAATAGGGGTGGATAGTACCGATGCCATTACGTTGAGGTGTTTGATTGACGCTAGCCGGAAGGTTGAGCGAGACATGCAGAAGCGAGGCCATGAGTTTAGATGCATCGTTTTTGTCAGGAACGATGTTTATCAACACTTGATGGCGAATTCACCAGACTATGGAAAGGAAATGCGGGCCACCCTCGATTGGAGTGACACCGACTTATTAAGAGAGTTGCTGCGACTGAGATTGATCTCGAACCTGGGCGACGAGTTTGGAGAGGCCAGCTTCCGAGACATTTGGGCAGGTATATCGGAATCTCACGTGTTTGGCGAAGAGACCTCTAGTTTTCTCATTGATCGCTCACTCATGCGACCACGTAACGTATTGAAACTATTCAGTCATGCTCGCGCGTTCGCTGTCAATTTTCGAAAAGAGAAAATCGACCAAGAAGACTTTCTTAAGGGCTTGAAGACCTATTCGCAAGATTTGCTCATCGAGTTGGACCGAGAGTTGAGTGATGTTTTCCCGGAAGCAAAGGACCTGCTCTACTACTTTATTGACAGTCAGTCCGTGGTAACTTTAGATCAACTTTATTCCGTCATGTCAGAGGCGAAAATTCCGGAAGAGAGGCATGAAACTATACGTGATTTCCTCCTTTACCACGGGGTCATTGGTTTACGCCTAGACGATAAGGATCAGTATATCTTTGATGTCGGGTATGACTTGAAGCAAATACTCATTAGGGTGAATCGTCTTGGAACGGAGGCACGTTTCGTATTGAATCCTGCCTTCGCGCCTGCTCTTGAAATAAAAGATCAACTATTCGAACAACAGTCATCTTTTGCGCTGAAGTAGCATATCTCGTTACATGGTAGCCTCCAAGGGTTAGTTGTTGAACCGAGTTCTGACTTTTGGGGGCCGAACAACTCAAGCCTAGACCGCACACGTTAATTCTTAGTTGTAGATGAGTTCGCTGATTTGGAATGCCCAGTTCTCGCCCTGTCTGTCCGCTTCCACAGATGATACCCTTCGCGCAGGCAAGCGCAGCGAAGGTCTGCAATCTGCCCTCACGCACCTTCTGTCCCTACAAACCGATAGCGATCCTTGGCGCTTTGGAGCTTCTTAGCAGTGTCCTCGGGTTCAGCCTGTGCCATGTCTTTTAGCCCGTTCACGGTCGTATCCAGAAACTTGGACAGATCCTCATCCTCGACGCCATGTAAGGCCGCCAAAGTAATGTGTGACCCAAATACTTGCCGCATGATCAAGCTGATGTGGGTTTCTTTGTGAACCTCCTTCATTGGATTGGGATCAGCACCGCTGCGCATTTCCAATAGATCATCGTTCATTTCTGCGACCACGGTTTCCCATATCAGATGATTGGGCCAGCGGCTGCGATTGGGATCATCGT
>ERZ651776.717-NODE-717-length-44399-cov-7.021660_pt1 | contig 44399 bp, 27 predicted proteins | sample MGYA00514761_ERZ651776 | MGnify/ENA metagenome assembly ERZ651776
GTGCTTTTTGCACTTCCAATTTTCGGGAACTCGAAACTGTTCCAACCCAATATTTTCACTTCCTAATTCTTCCGGAGTCCACATTTTATAAAATATTTATGTTTTTGAAAATTATCTCGCTGGTTGATCGTCGTCGTTGATCGTCGTCAGCGGCGGCAGCACCAGCGCGTCTACAGCCAGCCGTGTGTAACACAACACGCGAGAGAAAAGATAGACAGACAGAAGATAAAAAGAGTCTATTAAGTGATATATAATCTGGTACTAGTATTATGTTTTTCTATACATAACGCGCCGCGTATGTTGTGCTTTCTCTCTAATTTTCAAACTCCTCATTCTAACTCCCATTCGAGATGCTCGCATAACTGACGCACGCCCTCGTCGCAATCGCCAAGAAACAAAACGTCTCTCTTCCCTTCCTCGGAAAAGTCAAACCCTCTGCCTCTACTCGTGCCTCTTTCAAAAAAGCTGCGTCGGCTGGGAACCTCGCCAACTTTCTCTCTGTTGATCAAAATTCTCGGGCAATCGATATCCGGATATTCAACGAGCCCGGCGAACGGTTGCACTTGCAAGCTCGTGCCCATGACGATGAGCAAATCGCAATTTTCGCGATTGAAATCAACTTTCGCCAACTTCCCAAACCGAACCGGTAAATTTTCGCCAAAGAATACGATATCTGGTTTCACGTACTCCTCGCACTGCTCGCATCGCATCGGCGCGCCTCTCGCCACGTGTTCCATCACTTTCTTTACGTCCTGCGCGTGCCCTCTCAAACACCTCGCCGTGTCAAAGTTACCGTGCGCCGCGACAACTTTCTCTTCGCTCACACCAGCCTTCGTCTCTAAACTGTCGATATTTTGCGTAAAACATCTTCTCAGTTTCTTCTTCGTTTCTAATAGTTTAATAAACTTGTGCGTCTTCGTCGGTTCAAATTTCCCCGGTTGTAAGTGACTCGCGAGTAAATAAAACGGTTCCGGATTGGATTTGAAAAATCCAATCTCAAAAACCGCTTGCGGGTACGGTAAATCATACGCCGCTAAGTTGTCGTACAAACCCGTCCCAGGTGTTCGAAAATCCGGTATCCCCGCGCTCACAGAGACGCCAGCACCGCACATGACGACGATGTTTTTGCACGCGTCTGAATTCACGTACTCGGCGACGCCTCGCAAATCTTTCGTCTTCAACGCATTTCCTCCAACAACAGGTTGTCGAGAGGCGAGAGAAGAAAAAGAGGCGTTCGTATAATTCTTCTCCTCTCCGTCGCGTTTTTCGTCGCCGAGCGCGAGTCGTTCGAGTAACGAAGAAACGTCGTTCTCCTCCCGGTCGTCGTCGTCTTTTTCCTCCTCCTCTTCTTCTTCTTCTTCTTCTTCCTCCGTTTCGCTCTTCAAAGACGCGCTGAGACTGCTTTTTCCAGACGACGACGAAATTCCATCTTTCCGTTTCCCGGATGAAGAACAAAGAGTGTTCAAAGAAGAAGACGAAGAAGACGAAGGAGGAGGAGATGCAAAAAAATCCTCGTCGTTATCCGTTCTTCCCGTCTCTCCCTTTCTTCTCGGATGTTCTCCTTCCGCGCTTTCTTCGAAAACCGCCGACACCGCCACCATTTGATGTGAATTCTTTCTTTCTTTCTTTGTGGCGAAACGTCGGTTCTTTTTCTCCCCAAAAGTACTAAGTTGTGCGATTAAAAAATACGCGCTATAGAGCTAAAATGTGTTTCCAAATACGCGTCGTTAAAAATAAAGTCCTCTCTCGCACGAAGAAAATTACGTTCTTCTGCGAAGCGCGAGAAAATGACTTCCACTTTTCGAAGTGGTTCGTTGTTCAAAACGCCGTTCGAACGCCGTATCGCGCGAGTTTTTGAGACAGAATCGAGTCGAGATTGTCCAAATCATCCGGTCTCACGTTTATTAAGCTAAGGTCGTGTTTTTCGTATAATCTCTTTTTCTTTTCCGTGTTTTTGTCGTAATCTGATTGCCCTTCCAATCCCCAAAATTCAATGTAAACGTTGCCATTTGGAGTCAGAACTGTGAAATCCGGACTCATTCGTTCGGAATCGGTAAGAATGAGGTCGAGTTCGTACGCGTGCGCTACCCTTGAAGTATACAGATAATTATCAATCATAACCTCACCTCGGCTTCGCACAAAATGACCATCTCGAGTTTTATACTTCTGCGATTTACCCAAAAGCGAGCATTTGCCACAATAACACACACAATCTCCTGTATTGCCTTGCGAACTCTGCGTCTGAATGGGCGAGACGTTAGAAAATCTCGCCGAGGCGGGTGCGATATCCGCAAAGCGACTTATGAGCGCGAGGTCGTGTATTATCCCAGCAGGGTATGCGCAATAAGGTGTACCCCTTTGAGACTCTAATCGAATCACATCTTTTCTGAGACCTTGTTTCGTTGGTTCGTAACCGCCGCCGCTATAGCCGCGGGTCCAACCAATCTCTTCAATAATCTTGTTCATCTTCTGCGCAGATACTTTGTGACCAGTACTGCTTGAAAAATGTTCCGCAAGTTTCGTCGCGCTGAGTCTTTCGCCACCTGAGCTTCTGAAATGCGCGGTGCTGACAGGTTGACTTCCAGCGGTATCGATTCCGAACGCATTACTTTTTGTTGTTGTTGTCTCACCTGATGATGGATTTCTCTCCGCATTGCATTGGAAACAGAATCGATAACTCTTCGTCACTGACTTGCCACACTTTCCACAGCGACCAAAAGTATGCTGGTTCGAGTTTCCCTCCGAAGACATTTTCTTCCCTTTGTTGCGCTCGTCGTGAAATATAGATACCGTTGCGTGTTTGTTTTGGTCGAGAACAACTGATGTCGCGTTCGTCTGCGCGTCAAGAGTGGCGCGTCGTTAATTGGAGACCACGAGTAAAGAAAGACATCTAAAAATCGCACCTGGTGTTGCTTAGGGTTTCAAACCCTACAAAAAGCTTTACTTCTGAAAGAGATCCTGTTTTTCTTCTTCTTCGTCAGATCTCTCTCTCTCTCTCTACTGCGAAGAAGAATAAACAAACATGGTTGGCACTCTAAAAGCCGACGACATGGAAACCGACGACGCAAAAAGTGGTGGTGTCGACGAAACGACGACGACGATCGAGAAGAACGAAGAGGAAGAAGAAGAACAAGAGGAGGAAAAAGTCGACCACAAAGTCCAACTTCGAAAACTTTCCCGAGCGTACGAGGTGGCCAAAGGTGCTCGCGATTCTTCGCGCCAAGAAAAGGCGGCCGAATCGATCGCGAAGGAGATGCGGACGATTTTATGCGAGAACAACATGGTTGGATGCTACGAATACTTTTGCGAGAAGCTTTCCTGGCCAGTAGACGCGAAGGAGTTGAAGCGAATGCAAACGTTTGAAACGGAAACGATGACGAAGATCGAATCGAATTTGAAAGACGCGAAGGAGAACTTGGGCGACGACGACGTGCAATCGGCGTTGCGTGAAATGGGGGATAAATACGCACAGATGGGATATAAGGAGAAGTGCGTGGAGGCGTACGAGAAGTGCAAGGAAACGAACGCGACGATTGGACAGAAGATGGAGATTGAGTTCAGCAAAGCGAGAGTCGGTTTGTTTTGGGAGGACCTCGGGATGTGGAAGAAGAGCATCGAGGAGATTAAAAAGTTGTTAGAGATGCCGGGAGGCGCGGATTGGGAGAGAAAGAATCGCTTGAAAGTGTACGAGGGGCTGTGGATGTGCGCGTCGAGAGATTTTAAATCTGCGTCTACGTTGTTTTTGGAAAGTTTGAGCACGTTTGGAGCGTACGAGTTGATGTCGTACGACGAGTTTGTGTTTCATTGCGCGGTGACTGGAGTGGTGACATTGCCGAGAGTGGAGTTGAACGAGAAGGTGGTGATGGCGCCGGAGATTATTCGAGCGAGTTTAAGCACGCCGGGGTTGCCGGATTTTTTGAATTCGTTGCAACGGTGCGAGTACGCGAAGTTTGCCGAGGCGTTTCCGTTGGTTGGAGACGCGGTTGATTTGTCGCCGTGGTTGTCGCCGCATAGTCGCTATTTTAGTCGCGAGTGTAGAGTCAGAGCGTACGCGCAGTACTTGCAAAGTTATCGATCGGTGAGCGTGCCGAGCATGGCGCAAGCTTTTGGGGTGAGCGTAGAATTTTTGGACGAAGAGTTGAGTAGGTTCATCGTTAGCGGTAGGTTGAATTGTACAATCGACGCCGTGGAAGGGGTATTGAGGACGAATAGGCCGGATAAGAAGAACGCGTTGTATCAACAGTTCGTGAAGGATGGCGACGCGTTGTTGAATAGAATTCAAAAATTGTCCAGGGTGATTGATTTGTAGGCTTTATTAATGAAAAATCTATTCTTTGATGTGAACTAACCAGGACGGTAAACCAACCAACCCGCTGCTACTGCTACTGCTAACTTCTCTGAGACTTTCGACGAGGACGTCGTCGAGTATCGCGAACGCGTGGCCTTGCGGCCACGCGGATATCGTGGATATTGCGGCGAATCCTTTGGAGACGGCGTCGACGTCGCCTTTGTGCGAATCGTCGGCGACGACTGTACCGGACGATACTTTGAACACGGACAGGATGACTTTGTTTTCGATGTCTTTTTTTTCTTCTGCGTTGTTGTTGTTGTTGTTGTTGTTGTTGTTTTCATTTCGTCTCTGCGCAATCATCGATTCTGTCGCCAATTGTCGGACGAAGGAGGCGCCGGATTCGTCGGCTCTCGTTTCGTCCGCGGCGATGCTTTGCATCGGTAACGTCCGACCAAAAGTGTCGGGTGTTTTATCGTCGTCTCTGTCATCTGAAGAAACGCGTTGTTGACGCCACAAAACTCCCGGGCGAGTCGACTGGAACTTATTTTCCATCCAATTTGGTGCAACGTGGATGTGCAAAAAAACGTCGGCTTCTCCGAATGCGTCTCTAATCGCCTTCCTTCTGCGTTCCGGCGTTTCGCCGGTTTTACTACTACCACGATTACTGCTATCTCGCGCGGGTGCGATTGAACCGCTAAACGACCACGCGTCTTTACTGGCAAAATCGATGCCGCTGCTATCGTCAAATATTGCTTTCGAGAGCGCCTCGTCTTCAATCGGAAACGCAGTAGTACCGAGCGACGCCCACCTTCCGTTCGTCGGAAATGGAAAGTGCGATCGAGGACAATTCTTCGCTCGTTCCATGGAAATTACGCCTTTCACTTGCTTCAGTACCACCTTCAGCGCTTTCAAACACGCGTCTATTTTGCCTTCCATTCCCGACCTCGTCACCGCGGAGGCGACAACGGTTGGAACTCCTACGATCGCCGCTCTCCGAGCGGCTCTCACTGCTCTCGACCCGTGCATATCTTCGCCTAAACTCACATCTCGCGCGACGCCCACGACGCACAACACGCTCGACAATCCCATCTTTGCAATCAGACCTCCGGTTGGGTCCAACGCCACGATTGCAGCCGTCTCTCCCGAACACCCATTCATCTCAAACATATCTTCCTCCTCCTCCGATGACGACGACGCTCGCTTTACACGGACCGATTCGCCTTCCCGCAAACCGTCTTCGTCGGATCCGTATTTAATCATAACGACTCTCTTCAAATCGAGCGACTCTTTCACGACTTTCCCAGTCCTGCGTAAATCTTCCGCGTTGTCGCCCAAAACCACCGCGCACGGTAGAGGAGGAGGAGTAGACGAAGACCCCGCCGCCGTAAAGTGACATCTTCGCCTCGCAACGCCGCTCTTCCTCTTTCTCCAACGTCTCGTCATCATCAACGCACGCTCGACTCGACTCGTACACAAAGTCATCTTTCTCTCCTTTCAATCTACAGCTCCCAACGCACGACGCGCTCTCCTTCCTCCAAGTGCTCGTGGTCGTGAGAGTGGTCTCGGTACGCGTCGTGGTAATCCAGTAACTCTTCGTTTACTTTATTCTCCTCTTTAACTTCTTCGTCTCGCGAAGAATGTTTTAAACTGTCGTCGAACGGTCGACGCTCTAACCCGAGGTCGTCTTCGATGTTTCGTCGTCGTTGCGTCGTCGAGGAGGAGGAGGTCGCAGCGGTAGTAGTGATACTACGAGCAATCGTCAGGAGAAGGAGAAGGAGATGGAAGTTTTTGCGACGACGATGCATGCGATGCTGAGGATGAGAAATGTTTGTTGGGTGTGCGTCTCTTTGTGAAGAAAACGAAAGCGAGATGATGATACGAGATGTATATATACTACTCTTTACAAGAAACCACCCAAAAAAGAGGAACTGCCGAAGAACCCGCCGCTTTTCTTCTCGTCCGCGGCGCTCCCTCGTTTGATATGTCTCGCGTCGTCGGAGAACCAGCTGGGCATGATTTGTTCTCGAACGCGCGGAATACGCACGCTCGCCAACGAAGGAATCGCTCGATCGAGGTACCTCTTCGCGCCGGGGAAAACGTCGCACAGCTCGTCTAAACCTTCCTTTTGCGTTTGCGCAATGACGAGTAACTCGTCGTATTTCTCGCCGCTGGTTTCCGCGATTTGTTTCCATTTCTTGCACATTCGAGCGTCTTCGCGTTCGTTTTCGGAGAGCCGCAACGCTTCGAATTTTTGTTCGTACTCTTTGTCCTTTTCGTCTCTTTGTTTTTTCATATCTTCGGTCATTTTCGCGAGTTTCTCTCGATCGGCTTCTAATTCTTTGGCGAGAACGTTGACGTTTTTACGTCCGACGTACTGTTTTAATTCTAAAGTCAGATCGTCGTTCATGCGTTCGATTTTTTCGCGGAGTTGCTTTTCGTTTTCCAAGTCGCGCATGAGGTCGTTTAAGCGCCGGGTCATCGCGTTCTTCTCTCGAGAGTCCGTAAAAGTACCAACGTCGTCGTGCGTGCCGTTTTTTTGCTTTTGAACTTCCTCGCCTATGCGGCTTATTCCTTCTATGGCTCTTTCCGCGGAGTCGCTGCCTAACGCGTAGGAGTTGCGAGAGAATCGATCGAAATCGTGCTTCTTTTGTTGCTGCGTTTGCGTTTGTTGGAAAGACGACGGTTGTTCGGACAAAGCATCGTTCCAGGCACTCGCGGCTTTACCAATGCCTCCATCCCAAACGCCTACTTTTTGCATGTTGGCGGCGGCGGCGGTGGGATTTGCTTCCATCTTTCGAGGTAAAACGGCGTTTTCGCCTTTCCCGACGATTGCCGCGTTGGCCGGCGCCAATCTCGTCGTCCACGTCGCCGCCATCATCTCGTCGTCGTTATACCCACCCACTCGATACCGACTCCCTCCGCTCAGATCCTTCTTTGCGCCTCCAACGACAACTAACACATCACCGCACAAAGTCATCGATCGACCGGCGATGTCGTCCTCCAACTCGTGCAAATTATCGCACCTGACTAAACTTGGATCCCAGACCATCTCGTTCACGTCTAACGCGTTTACGTCCCCGTTTCTCTCCATGAAACAGTACGTGCCGACGTCTGTTTGCGCGTAACACGTCGTGTCTACGATTATGTTCTCACCAAACACCTCAATAGGCCGCAACCATCTGTTGTTTAAATAATCGTACACGTCCGCGCACCCGTCGTAAATCGGCCCAGATTTGTTCTTCCCTCCAAGAAACGCTATCCGTTTACCGCTCATCAAAACTGCCACGTGCGCGCACCTCGGCAGCGGTTTCAGATGTACACCCGGTTCCACCTCCTCGTACCCATCTCTCTTTGACACCGGCGCGATCCAGGTCATCGTCGGGACGTCTAATATTCTCAGCGACCCAAAGTGTACGTCTTTCTGTATGCCTCCGAGACACTTCCCGCCGTGCAACACGATCGCCCGATCACCCAACGACACGCACGCCGACCCGACTTTCTCCGTCGGCACGTCCCCGGTCGTCGGACTTTCAATCCAACTCATCCCGTTCTCCTCGTCCAACGCGTACACTTTCACTTTTTCCGGTTCTCTCATCGAGCTCGTTAAACTTTCGTACGAACCGAGAGCGGCAGCAGAGGAGAAAAACGACGAGAAGAAAGACGACGACGCCGACAAAACGTTTTCCTCCGAACCAGACGAACTCACCCCGCCGACGTGCACGATCAAGCCGTGATATCGTATCAAGTGTCCCCACGCCGCTCCGCGCGGTAAATCGCCAATCCTTTGCCAACGTTTTTCAATCACATCGAGCGTCCAACAATCTTTCAACAACTGATTGGTTTTCGCGCACACCCCGCCGCAGATTAAAACTTTCTTCGTACCACTAGCGTTGTTGTTCGTATTCAAAGCGATGCTCGCGTGGTGAGAACGCGGTTTGGGTACCTCCCCGGTCGTCCAGTCTTCGTCTGATGATGGTTCGAGGATTGTCCACTTCATTTCTTTCAATTCGACTCTTTTTCTCGCGGGCACACGAAAAATGACACGAAACGAAGCGCAAACAACTTTTCTTCTCAGAGACGACTCCTTCGCTTCGCACTGTGATTTCGTGCCGTAATGGTGAGACTCTGTTCGTTGTCTTCTCTTCGTATACTAAAGCCACGAGAACAAATACTAATTGAGCGTTGTGTTCTTAAATGAAACACTTGTACACCCGCAGATGAGGGGAGAACGAAAGCGGCAAAAAAGCACCTGTCTCTTTTTGCTTCCTTCTTTTTGCTTCCGCCGCGCGAGAGAGACTTTTTAAAGCTTCTTTTTCGAGGAAAAGCTGACTGCTCTCGCGTTTTCTTTTCTCTCTCGTGTCTCTCTTGTGTGTTTTTTTAAAAAAGTGGCCGAAAATCGATCCGTGTTTTGGGCTGTTTTTTTCACTCCAGAAAAAGCAAACGAGCGTTTTCTACCACGAAACCACTCTCAAACGACCAGTTCTTTATATCTCTTTATAAATTCATTTACGCACAACAACACATACTATAACGACGCATATCATTCATCACTCTTTGCGGAGGCGCAAAAAAACGCAAACGCGATCGTGTTTGCTGCTGCTTTATCTCTCTCGCATAAGTGCTGTTGTTGTTTGAACAACGCAAAAGAGCGCGCGCGTTTGTTCCTTTCTTTTTTTAAAAGCGAAATTCATCAAATCATCTTTCTGTCCTCTGTGGATAATATAAAGCGCAGAGAAGAATACGATTTTAGAAAGAGAGAGATACAGAGACGATGACGCGTGACGGAAACGGAGGAAAAGGCGACCAAGAGGTACCGACGTCCACGAAGAATACGAAATCGAGCTCAGAAGACGGCGGATCGAACGATAACGAAGGACAAGGCTTCTGGAACGAAGGAGGACGAGGCTTTGGTGGGACGATGACGAAGAAAAGGTAGGAGAGTTATCCACATAAATTTGAGAGACGACGGTTGTTTTGGATCTCAAAAATTGACTTTTTTCCCAGAGGCGAGGAAATTCTCCTCTTTGAGATCATCTCTTTCGTTCTCTCTCTCTCGTTCTCTCGATGGAAGAAGACAAAACTGACTTTTTTATTATCATCTCTCATTTTGCGACGTGGTTCATCTTCTTTCTCTTTGAAACGACAACGACGACATTAGGCCTCGCGCGGACGAAACGACGAGGAACGCCGCGGATACGACTACCCGAAGAAGAGAGGAGGAAGAGGCGAACGAAATGGTGGTCGTGGTGCCAGATAGCAACAATGCGCACGCGAAGAAGTGCCCATATCATCATCATCGGACAACGTATGCTAAAAATGCCGAGGATAACGACATTACTATTACCAATAATGATGGGAAACAAGATAAACAGAACTCGACCGAGGACGAACGCGCGACGGGATCGGACGATATGGGCAGCGCCGAGAATAACAACAATAACTCGGACGAATACCGGCGATTGCAAGAAGAAATCTTACAGTTGCGAAAGAGCAACGAGGAGTTGAAGAAACGACTGCGAACGTCTACGTCATCCGCGAACGCGAACCAGACCGCGCTGTCGAATAACTTGTTGCGAAAGTTGGCGCCGCTGAAAGAGCTGGCGATGGATTCCTTGGAGGAAGGGGTGACGATTGCGGATTTTACGCACCCGTTGCAACCGCTCGTGTTTGCCAATCAAGGTTTTACGGAAATTACTGGGTATACCGTGGATGAGACGGTTGGGAAGAACTGTCGTTTTTTACAAGGCCCGGAGACGGAACCGGAAGTGGTGAGAAAAATAAAATACGCGGTGATGAACGGATTGTCGATTACGTGTCAATTGAAAAACTATAAGAAAAACGGGGAGATGTTCATCAACAACTTATCGCTGAAACCGATTCGTAACGAAAACAGCGTGGTGACGCATTACGTCGGGATTCAATCCGACGTGACGAAAATAGTTGACTCACAAAATGCAGAGATTGAAGCTTTGAAACGAGTCGCCATCGCCAACGCGGCGACGGAATCGAAATCCAAGTTTTTAGCTCACATGTCCCACGAGATTCGAACACCTTTGAATGGACTAATCGCAGTCGGTCAGTTGTTAGAGGATACAAAGTTAGACCGCGTGCAAAGAGACTTAGTGACAACCATGCAATCGTCTGGGGAAACCTTACAAGCGTTGATTAGCGATATTCTCGATTTCTCTCGCGTCGAGGCGGAAAAGTTATCCTTGGCGAAAGAGCCGTTCAACCCAGAGGCGGTCATCGCAAACGTGTTGGAAATCGTAGGTATTCACGCGGGTAGGTTAAAGTTAAACGTTGGATACCACGTTGACGAAGGCGTTCCGAAAACCGTTTTGGGCGACGCCATGCGCGTGCAACAAGTCTTGTTGAATTCCATCAACAACGCCATCAAATTTACCGAGAAAGGGGACATCATGGTTCGTTTGTACATTGGCATGGCCCCGAAAACGAAGAAAATGCAACGCGTAAATTCCTCGTTAGCGATGAATGATGATTGGATCACACCTTTGAGTAAATTGGCGCACATGTGTCCGCACTTTTCGCCGAAAGATGGCGAGCAGCCGCAGGAGAAAGCGGGTTCCGGCGAAGGCGAAGGCGAAGAAAAAGCGCAGTGTCCGTTTCACAACCAACACTCGACCGAGCAAAAACTACAACAACAACAGAACGATATCAAAAGATCTCACGAACTTTCCGAAGCGACTGGTAAAGGCGCGGCGACGACGCACTCCGGCACCGTAGGCAGTGGTAATCAATCCGGGGGAAGCGAGAACAACGACAAACCGGTCTATCTTCACTTTTACGTCAAAGATACCGGCATTGGCTTATCTGCAAATATGATTCGCGAGGTGTTCAACTCGTTTCAACAAGTTGACGATGGTACGACACGAAAATTCGATGGTTCCGGTCTCGGTCTCGCGATTTCTCGAAAACTGTGTGAAGCGATGGGCGGTACCATCTGGGCCGAATCCGAAGGTTTAGGCAAAGGCTCGACGTTTCACTTTTGCGTAAAATGTCAAGTTGCTAACGAGAACGATATGACAGATAAAAGGGAAAGCATTGATAACACGAGCAACCTCGTGACAACTTTGAGCTCTCCGGTTGGTTTAACTGTACAAAAACTTGGCAACTTTTCCGCGATGAAACACCACGCGGAGTCTTGGATCCCGCAAAAAGTGAACATGTCCATCGGGGACGAGAACGGACGAAGATCGACTGTTTTAGTCTACGACGAAAGTCACATGATTTGTAAAACTATTGAAAGCAGTTTACAACAGTGGTGCATCGAAGTCGAGGTGGTGACATCGGCGCAGAGCTTGTTTGAGAAACTCAGGAAGGACGTCGCAGCGCATCCCGAGGATGAGAAAAATCGAAAGTACGGCTGCGTTATTGCGCAAAGGTCGCCAAAGTTCGAGAGAGAACTTTTGGCTTTCGCGCAGAAGCAAAAGCTAGTATCTGAAGATGGCTCAACCTTTTTAGGTGCGGTTAAGGCGAAACGTAAGACGAGGTCTGGTTCCGTCGCCAGAAGTACAGATGGTGGTTCCGCCGAAAAGAAGCCGAAAGAGCACACCCCGGTGGAAGTGCACAAAATCTTACCGGCAATGCTTTTGCTCACGTGGCCAGCGGCTGCGAAAGTTTTGGGCGGTGGCATCGCTGGAACGTTAGCTCGTTTGCACGAAAAGAACGAAGAAGTCGACCAAGAAGCTTTGGATGTTGAAACGGAGGTAGAAAAAGCCGTCAGCGAAGCCGAGCGCAAGAGAGTCGTGAAATTATGCGAAGCCATCCTGGCGCAATCAAACTTTGAAGCCGTGACGAAACCGGTGAGATACGGAAATTTGCAGCAGGCCATTTACCGAGTCATGGCGAGAGAAAAAGTGGAAGGCGAAGATGAGTGTTCCAAGAGAGGCAAAATATCCAATAAAAGCGCCGCGCACTTGATAAAAGAGAAAGCGCCTGAATCCGCCGGTCCGCCGCCGAAACTTCGCATCTTACTCGCCGAAGATCACTTGATCAACATGAAAGTTGCCAAAGCGGTTTTAGGAAAGTGCGGCTGCGATGACGTCGTCTGGGCAAAAGATGGTGTCGTTGCGCTCGAGTTGATCGAAAAGGAAGAGCAAGGTGTGGACGCGTTTGATATAATTCTCATGGATTTACACATGCCGAGATGCGGCGGATTGGAGTGCGTGAGGAAGATTCGCGAACAGTACCCAGACTCGAAAATACCAATCGTTGCCGTCACGGCGGATGCGATGACAGAGTCGAGGGATAACTGCATGCGAGATGGGTTCACCGGATGGCTCACAAAACCGTTTCGAATCGAACAAATCAAATCGTTAGTGGATGATATCGTAACGAGAAAGCAAACGCTTGAAGGAAAACAGCGAGCGACTTCACCCTCGGCGTGTTGAAAGAAGTCAAATCATCAACAGCAACAACAATAACAGCGATAAAACTTGTAATAATATACTAGAAAACACTGCTTTTTGTACAAATTGACTACGTAGATCTTGCAAAGAGAAAAGCTGGACTTGAGAGTCTCATGATGATGCATGTATTCCTGTCCGATGAAGAAGACTCAAGACTCATTCGCGTCGTCTTCAAGTCTTGTATAACCTCCGGGTGATGATGACGGTTTCGCCGGGTTGACTTTTCTCCACGTCCATCGTGCCGCTCGAACCGTATACGGCGTTCTCGGGTCGCCTCTTTCGTACGCGTCGTCGTCGTCGTCGTCTTCTTCTTCATTTGCATTGATTTCCGTCGTATTCATCGGTCGCTCATCTCTTCCTCCGCTTGTCCTGAACGACAGCGAAGACTCGCTTGCCAACGCCGCCCTTTCGGAGGCGTTCGGTCGTCTCCTCTTCAACCTCGGCGCCATCATCCTCGCTACCATTTTTGCTCCAGCATGTGGCATCTCTTCTAAAGCAATCTTGATCGCGCACGTCAACGGTACCGCCAACACTGCTCCAGCGGCACCCCACACGGAATACCAAAAAACTAAACACAACAACACGGTTACTTCCGAGAGGTCCAATCCTTTCCTGTACGCGACCGGGCCGACAAAATCACCGACGATAGCAGATGCAAAGGATGGGAAAATACACGCGCACCATCTCGCGCTTGATGTTAAATCGGGCAACAACAACGCAATCGGCACCGGCAACGCGAATGAAATCAAGGATCCGACGGTTGGAATGAAGTACAACCAAAACGAGAGAATTGCCAATGAAGCCGCCAAAATCAACGGCACGCCACAAAAGTATAAGACGCAACTCACCAAAGCGGCCCTGAAAAGTGCCAAAACGATCATGATGTTCATGAACTTACGCACTGCCACGACGGTTCGTTTCACTACCGGTTTTTTAAACCTCAACGGCTGTCTTTCCGGCACCAACAAAAACATCGAATACACGCCGCACAAACACACGTCGCCGAAATATCTGAACACGGTCGTCCCAACCTGCGTCCAAAAGTCCTCATCTTTCAACCACGACTCAACTTCATCCACCATTGTCTGCCACGCGTCCACGGCGACGTGATCCTCCTTGAAAATCTTCCTCGCGCAGTCGTCCACAAAATTCGCGACGATCTGAATCCTATCTTTAAATCGTTCGTCCCAATCGTTGTCGTGTAAATGAGAGACAATCCACGTCTGGCCTAAATACAACGCGAAAAGAAACGTGCACAAAAATACGACGACGAAGAATATGGCTATAAAAATAGCCATCGGTCTCGGGAAGACCAAAACGCACCCGGCTCGGCTCCGTTCTCGTTCGTACTCTAAATGTTCCTCTTCCTCGGCGGATATTCTTCGTCTCGATCCGCCGCGCCGCCGCCGCCCGTCGGCGTCATCATCATCTCCCCCCTCTTCCTCCTCCTCCTCTTCGTCGTCGTCCATAAAACGCTCGCTATTCTGCACCACCACGCGCCTCTTCAGCCGCCACTTCCTCAGTATCTTCGCCTGGTACGCCTTATCCGCGCAAAAATCCACAATCGGTTGCAAACACAGCGCTATCCCGCACGCGAACACTAACGGTCTCAACAAATACGCGTACTTTTCCAAAAAGTAGCACGCGGCGACCAGCGCGGTGATGGAAACGCTCAAAAGTAAAACGAACGCGTCTTTATCTTCCTTTTTGTTGTTGTTGTTGTTGTTCGTGTTATTATTTTCCGTGGCAGTCGTCGTCGTCGTCGTCGGTGGAAGATCTCCGTCCTCCCGGTCGGTTGCCGTCGTGAAAGAATTGAATTTCACGTTTTTGCGCAAAGTTTTTGCGGGGTCGTTCATTTGTTGTTCACGTTGTCTCCCCCGTTGTCGCAGCAAAGACGACGCGTTCGACGGTAAAGACTTCGTCGCGTCGTCGTCTGAATCGTCGAATGCGGCAGAAGCGAAAGCGTTGGACATGTGCTAATTTTCTTCCGTAATTGAGAAGTTTTTTTATGAAGCAAACAAACAAGCAAAGAAGAAGAAGACAAAAGGTTTCAAAATATCTTCAATCGAAGAATACGCGCGCGACGAATACGTGGACTAGTGCGGTATAATTCTATAATTTCAAGGCACGCATCCAACGTGCGTTCGTTCTGTGATGTGATGGCGTTTTTTTATGAAGTAAACGAGCAAAGAAGAAGAAGAGAAAGGTTTCATCAAATCTTCGATCGAATACACGTGTGACTAATATGTGGACTATTATTGCGATAAATATAATTTCAAGGCACGCATCCAACGCGTTCCATGAGCACGTCGTGCGAGTAGACCACCGCGGGCGCGTACGCCGCCGTCCCGGCGTCAAACAAGCTCGGGATAGGCGCGGTGCCGGCTTGGTTGACTCTGGCGGTGGCTCGCATGGCGTCGTCGGATTGGAGGTACGCTACGGTGAAGAGCCGCGCTTTGACGAAGTTGCACCGGCGAATGTCTTCGAAAGAGTCGCCTTTGTTTTTGACGTCGAAAGGGGTGATTTTGTCGTCTCTCATCGGTTGGTATCTCCAGACGTGTTCGTAGTCGTAGTTGACGACCCGCGCGGTGTTGTAATCGACCGAGTATCCTAAACTTACCTGTCGCAACGTTTCCGCGCACAAGAAGGAACATCCGTCTATACCGCTCGTCTCGGATTCTCTCGCGTTCGTGAAGAGTTCCACCCGTTCGGCGTTATTCGCCGCGCCTCTTCTCAAAGTCACCGTCGCTCGGTTCGGGTTCTTACTAAAATCGTAATCCACGCTTTCCACCGCTGTCTCGTCCTCCAAATACGCGTTAAAAATATTCCTCAGATTGAACGCCCTATCTTCCACGACATCTCCGCTCGCCTCGTTCACGTTCTCCCCCGGCTTTTCGTGCACAAACCTCGCCCGATATTTCGGCGCCGGCGTCTTGCCCACGTCTGGTAAATACGCGACGCTCAACTTTTGAAATCCGGGACACGTGGCTGCTCGTTCTAGCGTTTTCCGATCGATAAACTCGTCCGACGGGAACTCGTACCCGGCGAACGAGACTTCTTCTTCCCACTCGCCGAGTAAAAAGAGCGGATATTTCGTCGCCCCCGGTTTGCTCTTATTAATCACTCGCTTCTTGAACAGTTTGGGATGCGCAATTTTATCCTCCAAAGAAGTATCGCTCGAGGAAGAGGAGGAGGAGGAGGCTGCGTTGTTCGCTCGAATCCGCTCGGCGAATACCACAAAAGCGTTGTTATCATCCGCGCGCGCATCGCCAGCATCCAAAAAAGTCGACGACGAGAGTAAGATAGTCGTCTTCATCGCAAAGTCTCGTCTCGTCGCCTTCTCCTCGCTCTTCTTCGTCTTTGTTGTCTTTGTCTTCTTCTTCTGCGTCGTTAATGTTGTGGTAGTAGTATTCTGGGTGCTCCTTTTCAAAGAATCCTCTTCACGAGCATAAGCATCATCACTCTTCGTGCTGCGACTCTTCCTCGCAGCAGCGGCACCCAAACGCCTCGTTCTTCTCCTCCCTCTTTCCTTTCGACGAAAAATCGATCTCGCGGTGGTGGTGTTTTTGGCGGTAGTCTCGACGCAAAGAGTTCCCCCCGCGTTTATGTTGCAGAAAGTCTGTTGCGTTTTAGGGAAAGAAGTCATCCGACACGCAACAAAGAGACTCGCGCGTCCTCCGAAAGCAGCCTCTCGATTGAGTGCAAAAACAAATCGTGAATTCAAATGCACGGTAGTAGTATGGGTTCCGCGAGAGAGTGCGAGAGAGGTTTCTCGATGCAATACTGGTTGGTAAAACAAGAGAAACAAGTGCGTAAAATGGGGGAAAAAGGCTCCCATTTGAGGGGGAAATTCTTCATTCATTGTGCTCTTTTGTTTTCTCTCTCGCGCTGTATTAGTAAACGCCGACCCAGTATTCAAACAGTTAACACACCGATACGTAGCGCTTTAATCGACACGAGCTGTGGTACGCGTAATTTCCGAAACTCGAGCGTTTTTACTCCATAAAAAGAGATATTCGCGAGACGAATTACACACACGTTTCATCAGAATGTCCGCGTACGGGTTCGGTGGTCAGAGCGCGACTCAGAAGAGTGGTGTCGATGCTACGCTCGCGAAAAAACTGAGTCGATGGGAACACCACCGGTCAGAAACTTCCGATGCATTCGAAAGCGTCGAAAAAGCGTCGAAACAGTTCCAGGAGTGTTGCGCTTCAAAATCGTCCAAAATCGTCTCCGCGGAGGAAAAAATCAGAAGCAGAAATATCTTCAAAAGAGAATACGAACGGTTTAAAGACGCTTTGGAGAAACTGGAGAATTGTTTGACCATGGGGTACGTTTTAGTCGTCGTCGCATCACATTCTTCGCATTTAGATGGTCTCGTTTGTCTTCTTGTTCTTCTTCGTGTTCGCGTTGTTCGATGTATATTGGTGGTCCTTTCATCATTTTTGCCGCTGACGCGTAAGCGCTCGTTCTCTCGTCTTCTTCTTTCAGAGCAAACTCGGCGCGAGACTTTGCGGATAGACAGAAAATTTTACTCGGATTTACCGAGAAGAAGCGGATATTCGTGGCACAAATGGAAGCCGATGACGAGAGGAGCTCGCTGTTGAGTAGTAGTAGTAATAATAATAACGGTGGTAGTAATAATAGCAAAAAACTGAGCGCGGAGGAGATGACGGAAGGCATGACGCCGGAGCAACTCTTGCGGTTGCAAACGCAACAGATTAAAAGTCAAGATCAAACGTTGCACGCGTTGTCGCGTTTATCGACCAAGTTGAAAGCGACGAGTGGGACCATATACAACGAAATCGAAGAGCAGATGGAAATCGCGGACGATTTAGAAAAGGATTTTAAGCAAACGCAAATGAAAATGAAGGCGTTGCGGAAGAAAGGCCACGAGTTGAACGGGTATCGGAAGAACGAGATTGCCGAGCAAGATCGAAAGATTCGGCTAGAAGCGGAAAAGGAGAGAGAGAAGGAGATACGGGCGAAGGAGGCCAGTCAAAAAGGGTTCTGGGGTTGGTTTAACTCCTAAAGATCTTCCTCGTCGTCGGTGTTTCGAAATGAACGATGTACTTTTACAAAAATATTATTTACACCGCAGTCGCGCCTCCGCCGCCAGTGGTTGTCGCGCTTCGCACGCGACGCGCGTACGAACAATCCGCAATCGCTTCGTCAATTCTACCTAAAGCCAACTCAACTCGCGACCGGGTGGATTCGTCCTCGTCGCACGCGACCGTTCTCGTTGCGTGTAAAATCGTCACGCGCTTCGCGTCCACGTTCATTTCTAAAACACGCGTCTTCTCGTCGACTTTTTGCGCCTTGCCGAATTGCGCTTCGAGCATGGCGACGGCCATTTTAAACCGCAGCAACTCCACGGCCTCCGTGTCATTCTCCTTCATAGCGATCGCGTGATCGCGTTCGTACGCTTTTAGCGTTTCCGGTTCTCGGTTCAATTGCAAAACGACCGATAAAGTGGCGTCGGCTAACACGTCCGCGAACGGATCGGACGCCCACTCTAAAATCACGTGTTCAACGCCAACTTCGTCGGATTTCTTCGCTTTACGAAGTGTAACCGCACCGTTGTCTATCGAAACACCTTCTTCCCATTTATCGTCGTCGTCTTCCTCGTCTTCCTCTTTTTTAATCATCGCGACTTCTTTTTTCGCTTTTTTCGTTTTACGCCCTTTCGTCAGGCTCTTTTTCTCTTCCGTTTTCTTTTCTTCGATTATGTTTTCATCATCGTCCTCTTCGTTTTTAAAGCTGCTCTTCTTAGGCATTCTTAACGTTCTCACCGCGTGCATGCCTTCAAACAACGCCTCTAGCGCGAATCGCAAAGTATCGATGTTCACTTCGCACGGAATCAATTGTCGTTGCGTCACGACGCTGGTTCGCAACCTCGCGTGATCTCTCACGTCCTCCGGCGCGACTAACAAATGACCGAAATCTTTCGCCACTAAAACGCCTCTCACCTCTTGACCTTCTACGGGTAAACAATCGCTCGCTAACGACCCGGCAACCTTTGCGACTTTCTCACCTCGATACCGAATTTCCACCGATTGGCAATTCTTCGGCGCGAACACGTTCATCTCTTTCCCGTCCGCGACAGCTTTCGCCTCCAAAGCTCTTTTCAACCTCGCCATTTCCGAGGTTTCTCCGTGGACTAAAACCACGTGCGGTGGATTCAAAATGTCCAAAAACTGTTGCGTCTGCGGGTAATCCGCGTGCGCGCTGAAGGAAATCGCATCGACGGAGCACCTCAGCTGTAACTCTCTTCCATCTCTCGCTTTGACTGTTTTCACGTCGCTTAAAATTTCCCTCGCCAACGTTCCTTGCACCGCAAAATCACAAATAACCACCCCGTTGTCGGAACTTTCGCACCAGTTTTCAAACAACTCCCTGCTCGTTCCACTTTGTAACATCGAAGGCGTCGCTAAAACAACGCACGGCCCAGTGTTCCCATCCAAATCGCTCGCCCGATTTAAACTTTGCACGTGTTTAAAATTGAACGGATTTTTCTCCTCAAACTGTCTCTTAATGTCCGCGTTGAGAACGTTTATGTACGTTTCAAACACCGTCATCGCTTTCCTCGCCAACGCGCTCGCTTGATACACCGGCACGTGACTCATCTCCGGATGTTTCTCCCAATAATCTTCCAAAATTAAAAGTAGCTCCTGCGCTCTCCCCAACGCGACCACCGGCAACAAACACTTCCCGCCTCTCCCTAAAATCCCGTGAATCTTATCGGTAAACCGCGCCTCTCTTTCCTCTTTCGGCGTGTGCGGACTCACTCCGTACGTGCTCTCCACGATGACAACGTGCGGCGTCTTCTTCGGTATATCCGCGGCCGGTAAGTGTCGATCCGCGACTCGAGAGTAATCCCCGGTGTACAAAACGCGACATCCGCCCACGTTCACTTCAAACTGACACGCGCCTAAAACGTGCCCGGCTCTATACGGCGTCACTTTAATCCCGTCGATGTTAATCTCTTGGTGGAAATCAATCACTTCGATTTTATCCATCGCAGCTTTTAAATCCTTCGCGTCCCAGAGTTGCGATTCGTCCTCTTCCTCTTCCTTTTCTTCGCCTTTCGCTTTCGGTTGTTGTCTCGCCGACAAGCGAACAAAGTCGCTCATGAGCATGTGAAAAATCGCCTTCGTCGCGTGCGTCATGAACACTCTCCCTTTAAAATTCGTCCTGTTCACCAAAAACGGTACCGCCGCGCAGTGGTCCAAGTGGAAGTGCGTCACCAGTAACACGTCGATCGCGCTGACGTCGATTTCGTCGAAATACGGGAGCGAGGACAATCCGCTAAATCCCGGGTGGATGCCGCAATCGAACATGACGTTTTTCTTCCCTTCGAAAAAAGAGGCGACGACGCACGAGCGGCCGACTTCAGAGCCGGCGCCGAGAGGGATGAGTTCCAAAAGTTCCCCGAGTTCTTGTCCTTCTCGATTTTGGTGTGCTTCTCCTCCAACCGCGTGTGCTCGATTCTCATCGTTGTTTTGCTGATCATCATCATCTCGTTGGTGGTGTTGTTCAGCGGCGAGTTGTTCTGGATGAGACATGTTTCTCTTTCGTTCTCTCTTTGCGTATGTTTCCTATAAAATCACACGACACAAAGAGAGAACGAAAGAGAGAGAGAGTGAAAACAGACGTCGTTTACCTCGTCCTGATTGTTTATATGTTCTTCTCGTGTTCTCGCGCGCGCGCTTTAAAGTGATGAGAATGCATCCGAAAATTCGTCACTCTTTTCCCCGCTTTTCTGTAGCAGAGATGGTGTACCACGAGTAACTCGATGTGAATGAGCCCTCCCGCCAAAACCACCGAAGAAGGAGACATCAGAGCGCGCGAGAGAACGGAGGAATTTCGAGCGCTCGTTTTAAAAAGTCGCTCTGAAAAGGATGATTCAGACGACAAAGAAGAAGCGTTCTTCTTAAGAGCACAGCGCAAAGATGACGATGATTCCTACGCGATTCTCTTATCGAAAGAAGTATCGAAAGCGGCGTTAAACGCACAGATGCTCGCGCGAACGACCTCGCGCGCGATCAAGAGAGACCAACTTAACGTGTATTTTAACTTCGAGGAGAAAGAGGACGCGAAGAAAGAACAGATTCGAGATTCAATCGAGCGAGAAATCGTGGAGTGCGTTCGAGAGATGCAAAATCACGTGAACCGATGCGAAGAGATTATCAAGAACGGAGAAACGAAGATGATGCGAGAAGAGAGTTTGAGGAGGAGTTTTGGGCAAAAGAAGCGACAACAATTCGTGGCGCATTTACACGGCATCGCTTTGATTACTTCGGAGAAAATCGAGGAGGTGGCGAAGACGTTGGATTGGATGCGCGCGAGGCGGTTTCGGGAACAGGCGGAGAAGGCGAAGCGGTTGGAGAGGAGACGAGGGGGGGACGCGAGGGTTGGGGTGGAAGCCGTGGCGAAGGATTTGATGATGGTGAAAAAGCAGACGGCGATGCCGGCGAGGAGGAGGACAATTGAGAATAGTAATGGTAGCGGCGACGACGTAGGCGAGGGGAGTACTAGGAGTAGCGAACGAAGACAAAATCAACAACAACAGCGGCAAGAATTTGTCAACGATTCGGACGCGTTGGTCGCGGAACTCGTGGAAGTTTCGAGAGGCACGCAAAGAGCGGAGAGTAAGATTGTGGAGTTATCCGCGTTGTCGTCCATGTTTGCGAACGTGGTATCGAAGCAATCGCAACAAATTGAAAAGATTTATACCGAGGCTTTGAAGACGACGAAATTTTTAGACGTGGGTAACGTTGAGATGCGGAAGACGATCAGTCGCCGCAGGAGTGGAAGCAATTACATGGCTTTTGTCTTGTTCATAGCTACGTTTGCGGTGTTGTTTTTAGATTGGTTTAATGACTAAAATGCTGCAAGTTCATATAAAATAAATAATAGATGCGCTATATTACTTCACGGGACCCCTATGTGCGCGCGTTTTGATCGGTATCGCTAATGACGTCGTCAAACGCGCTCGGCCTAGGGGCGTGTAATTTCAACATGTTTTCGCCCGTCACCTCGCTCCCGTCGCCGTCTTCTTCTACTTCTTTTCCTTCTACTTCGTCGCCGCCGCCAGATTCTACTCCTTCTTCTATTCCTTCTGCGTTTAGGCTTTTCTTTCCCTTCTGTCTCTTCACCTTCTTTTTATTCGTTTTCTTATCGTACTCTACGCCCGCGACGTCGTGGAACAACTCTAAATCTTCGGCGTGCAAGAAAGTTCGATAGGTATCCTCATCGTCGGCGTACGCCGCGTCCCCGACGATTGGAAATCCGCAATCTTTTAAATGCACGCGAATTTGGTGTCGTCTCCCCGTGAATATCCTCACTCGGACTAAACTCACTCTTTTATTCCAATGTTTACCTTCCAAGGTCAAATAGCCTCTCTTGAGAACTTCAAACTCCGTCTTGCACTCTTTTCCTCCCTCGTCCTCCCTCACTTTTTCTCTGAACCCGGTCTCGTCCTCCTCGTCCTTCCCAATCTTCTTCGTACTCGTCCAAAACTTCTCCTCCGGCCATCCAAAAACAACCGCGCTGTAAAACTTCTTCGTCCTCCTCTCCCGAAACATCTTCGCGGCAACGCCGGCGGCTTTCTTCGTCAACGCGCACAACAACACTCCGCTCGTCGCGTTATCTAACTGATGGCAGAAACGAACGTGCTCGCCCGGAAACCTCGCGTTTAAAAAATCCTCGCAACTCGCGTCGCCGTCGAACTTCGCGGTAAACCTCACTTTCCCGGGCCACCCTCGCGGCGTATCCAACCTCACGTCGAACGGTTTATTCAGCGCGACGTACCCGAGCTTTAAGTCTTCGTGGATAATTTGGAACTTGCGCTCCAAACACTGCGGTTGCCGGAGGACGAACTGTGATATAATAAGAGAAACGTGCGTTAGAAATTAAAAAATGTTGATAAAACGACTGTAATATGTCACCTCTTTCGCATCCTCGTTCCCGAGTCGGTTTCGCTCTTGCAAAAACTTCAAGTAGTTGATTCTTGGAACGATTTCCCCCGCGACGTCGTAGGATGCCACCAAAGGGTGCTTTGAATAGACTCGAACAATGTCTTCCTCGGTGAAGTCGCAGTGTGTCTTTAACGCGGACTTGAAATCGACGCACGACGTGGATGCGCGCAGCAAGACATCATCATCATCATCGTTCCCCGAATTGGACGACGAACGCATCGATGTCGTTGTTCGCGGTTTTAGGTATCGAGGATTCGTTCCGCGACGCACACGACGGAGAGAATTTGACGATTCAGACGTCGTCGAGAAGTGCGAGACCTTTTGATGAAGACGACGAGAGATAATAATGGGAAGAGAAAAACAACGAGTCGTCGCGATGAACATAAAGCGCATATCTTTTGCTCAAAACTCCCCTAATAAAATGTGGCGGTTTTGGTGCTGTCGCGTATCGCCACATCCGCCGCGTCGGCTCTTTTCAGGAGCAAAGCAGACATCGATTCTTCTTCTTCTTCTGAATCGTTGTTGTCGTTATTGTCGTCTCCTTCGCTGCTGCCGCTTTTTGTTCTGCGATCTAAAACTATTCTTGCGTTGCTCATCTCGCGCACTAAATCTAATAACATAACGCACTCTTTCTCCTTGGCGGCTTCTTTCGCGAGCGCGAGCGCCGCGGAGGTTTCGGCGTCCGCGACTCTTTTTTCCAGCGACGATTTCGAAGCTTTGAATTCCTCGAGAAGTGCTTCGAGTTCTTTTTTCAAACGCTCGTTTTCTGTTCTCGCTTTCTCTTCGCTGAGAAGTACGCTTTCGATTTCCTCTCGCAGCGGTCTCGAACTCGCCTCGAATCCGCTTCTCGCCTCGCTTTCCAACCGTTCCGCTTTAATTTTCATTCTTATCAGCTCCTTCTCGTTTTTTACCAGCTGCTCGCGACACAACGCCTCGGACTCTTTCCGTTTACACAACTCTTTCTCTTTCACCGCGACCTCGTTTTCTCTCTTCCGAATCGCTCGCGCGAATCTCACGAAACTCGCGTCCTCGCTTCTCAGCAACTTCAACCACGTTTCCCGCGCCGCCGCGTCGGCATCTGCCAACCCTTTCGGAATCACCAAAACTTTCTCCTGCTCTTTCCGTTCTACTTCCTTCGTGCCTATTTCTATCGCTTTTATGCGATCTTCGCAGAGTAACTTCGCTTTTTCTCGATTTAATGTTACCGCGCGTTTCTTTAAATCTTCGATAGCTTCGTCTCGAGTGCTCACCATTTTGCTCAACCGTCGGCTCTTGGCGTTCGCTTGCGAGAGGTCTCTCTTGAGCGAGGAGATCAAATTCCGTTCGTTTTCGCAACGAGAACACTCCTTCTTTTCCTTTTCCTTCGTTTTTATTGTTTTTCCTCGCGTTATCCTCTTCATTGCAATCTCGTTCAAACCAATCTCGTCCGCTTCAGCATCGGCAACGGTCTCCTTCCTCGCGATTAATCTCGCCTGGGTTCTCCTCACGACTCTGTCGGACAAGATATGTTCCGGCAAATTTAGGTGCGACAGAAACGAAGACGAAAAAGCGCAGTTGTTCTTCTTCTTTTCGTCTTCGTCGTGGTTTTCTTCTTCGTTCCTTTCCGTCATATCTTTACGCTCTTTTTACACCCCGGTGTGCTTTTGCTCTCACTCCTCAAGGCCTTAGTAGAAAAAATGGTGCAAAACAAATCAATCGAACACCTACGTATTTGAACGCGACTATCGCTCTGAAATTTCGTCCGCAGCGAGAACCTGTCTTTTTTTCACGCCTCGCGAAATTTCGCGGCTATTCACGCGCGAAAACTTTTTCATTTCAACAGTCTTTTTTGAGCACTTTGAGAGAAATTTTCAAATCTTTCGCCTCAGAACAAAGAAAGAAAACAAATCATGCGACGACGGTTTAGTGCGACTACGAGCGCTGCCGGTGGAAACAAAACGATTTCGGAGAAGAAAAAGACGAAAAAGACCTCGCTCTCGTCGTCCTTATCGTTTTCGCAGTTGTTATGCTCTCCAGAAGAAGCTCTCAACGAGAAGAATATCACGACGACGACGGGGAAAAACAACAACGGTTTTAAAATGATTCGAACGGAATTGGACCAAGTCGTTCGGTGTGCCGAGAAGAGTACGACTGATACTACTACTGTGAATAACAACGAGAGAGGCGGCCACCAGAGATTAGTCGCTCGCGTGGTGGTTTTGGACGACGACGAGGACGAGGAGGAGGACGAGGAGGACGAAGAGGAGGAAGATTCGGACGTGGAGGAGGAGATTGAAGGAACGCAAGTTCCGCTCAGCGCAGGCGGGGAGAAGAAGCGTAAGAAGAAGAAGACGGATGATAACAACAACGGCGAGATGGGAGATTTTGATGTTGTTGATGATGATGATGAAGAGAAAGAAGAAAATGCGCAAAAACTATTCGCGACGACTTTGACGACGGCGACGCCGGCGACGGCGAAGCGAAACAAGGACAAGTTTCGATTGCATCAGATGTGCGCGGAGGGAGACGCGCTCGGCGTGAACGCGTGGTTATTAAAGTCGTCGTCGTCGTCGTCGCGGAGACGGCACGTGAAGAATATCGTCGATGAGAAGAAGAAGAAGAAGGGGGTAAAGTCGGCGAAGAAGTTTTTCGCGAGCGGGACGCCGGCTGACGCGATGGGAGGACAGACGTGGCCGCCGCCGCCGGTGAAGGAGATATTCGATGCAAAAACCGGAAGGAAGTTGACGCCAGAGGATGGGAAAAGCGGCGATGGTGACGAAGGGGGCGATGAAGACGACGACGATGACGCCGCAAAATACGACGAAAAAGAATGCGATGTGAACGTTCGAGACGATAACGGTAACACGCCGCTCGCGATCGCATCGGCGTTGAGCGATGAAGAGGTTTCGGTATCTATTACCGAAGCGCTTCTCAGGGACGAACGCATCGATGTGTTTGGCTTTTGCGACGTGGACGGATACGCCGCCGTGCACTGGGCGTGCAAAATCGGTAATGCCAAAACGTTGGAAATGTTGCTCGCGCACGATCAATCACTGGTCGACTTCCGAGCGGATGATTTGAAGTGTAGCACTCCGGCGATGGTCGCGTCGAGGTACGCGCAAATCGAGTGTCTAAGCGTTCTGAAAGCGTTTCGGTGTGACATCAATTTGCGAGATATTTACGGAACCTCGATAGTATACGAGTGCGCCAGCGAACTGGGCACATTGAAAGAACGAACCAAATGGCACTCGAAAACACGAAAATTTCTGTTGGATACTTTTCCAGAGCTCCGCGTGGCTATTTTACACCACGCGGATTGCGGTGATCACGTTTCTGTCAGACCGCATCAAGAATCGCCCGATCGAATCGTCGCCATTTTGAAAGCGCTTGAAAGCGCTTCGGACGATAAGTCGTCGCTGAAAGCGAGCGGAGGCGGATTTTTCAAAGACGAGTTTCATCTCGACGACGCGTTCGAGGAAGCCGACCCCGAGGATGTCCTTCGAGCGCACACGGAAGACTACGTGGCGACCCTGGCTGAACTCGGCGAAGCCGTCGGCGATACGCCCATCGCGTTCACGCCGTTCGTACAAACAAAAAGAGGAGTACCGCCGAGGAAAATAAAACCAATCGCCAACTCGGATACGTTTTGGTCGAGTGGGACGTTACGCGCCGCTTCGCGAGCCGCCGGGGCTGCCGTAGAAGGCGTCAAACGCGTCGTGGAAGGGAAAAGTAGACACGTTTTTTGCTGCGTGAGGCCGCCTGGACATCACGCAGGCTTGGAAGGTGCCACGGAAAACGCCGTCTCGTCGGGATTCAGTCTCGTAAACAACGCCATGATTGGTACGTTTGTCTCTCTCTTTTTCTCTTTTCGTTCTTCCGTTTTTTGCGTCCGTTTCTCGGCTCTCATAGAAAGCGCAGCGACTGTCCTTCTCTGTTTTGACGAAGTGACCCGTGTCGTTGTGACTGATACCAGAGCCACACATCAAATTTTTGTTTAAAAAGCGGTCTTGTTATACGGAGACGAGCGAAGCTTCACCTCTCTTCCGACAGATACGGATTGCACATCTTCGTTGTTGGATGTTTTGTTCTTCTCGATGTTGTGTTTTTTGGTAGCTTTTCTGTGTGCTCACATTTTTTCATTTTCTCTATCTCCCCTCATCAGGTGCGTTACATGCGCTAGAAACTATGGACGATATCGAGAAAGTCTGCGTGATTGATTTCGACGTTCATCACGGTAACGGTACGGAAGAAATCGCGCGCTCGTGGACCAACCGTCATAAGCGCGAACAGATGATGCGCTCGTCGTCTTTGTCGGCAAAAAAGCAAATATTCTTTTGCTCCATTCATTTAGCCGACGACGGAGTGCGGAGTGGCATTGAGTTCTACCCGAACACCGGTGTAAAAGATGATCCGTTAGGGAACTGCTTGAACGTAGCCATCGCGCCTTTATGGGCTAACGGCATCGAAGAGAAACGCATCAAGACTCGTAAGCGACACTTTGACGAACAAACGACGTTATGCGAAGAAAATAACGAAGCTACGATGAACGCTACGCAAGATACGACAACTACGACCGCAAATGTAACAACAGCAGTAACAACAACAACAGCAGCAGCAACAACATCAACAGAGAATAGCTCGGCGGCAAACGAAACCGGTAGGGAAGCGTGGATGAGAGCGGTGAAGGAACGCCTCGTCCCCGCGATTCGCGCGTTTGCGCCAAACTTATTAATTATGAGTGCCGGGTTTGACGCCGCTGAGACGGATTTAGGAAACGTAGGTGTCGACAGAAGAGGCGAACGGAAAGTAGGAGTGAACTTGCAACCGAAAGACTACGAAGAGATGACCGCTCGATTGGTCGAAGCAGTCGAGTCGTGTCCGGAGGCCAAAGGCGTGGTTTCAATACTCGAAGGCGGGTACGGCTCTTACGACGCAAGTAGTGGATTGGATCGCGACATTTTAGCCAAATGTTGCGTTTCGCACGTCAAAGGGTTGTCCTCGTTTGGTTTCGATAAGTCGACGTACCAGTAAAAGATGATACAGTATGTAATATTATTATTTAAGTTAAAAATTGAAAATTTTGTACACCTCATCACGCCGCCGCCGCTTCCGAGGAAACTTTATCCGCGGCAATCTTTAAACTCTTAATTTCCTTCAAGAAATACTCCGCGATCGTGTGCGCATCCTTCACAACTTCTGGATCGGTAACCAAAGTCAACCGTATTTCCCCTGCGTAACTCAACACGCTCACTTGGTTGATCAAATTCGCGCAGGCGAAATCCACCGTTTCCACCTCTATCCCGGCCAATCTCACGCGCTCAACCGGCCCTGGAACGTTCGTTAAGACCATAGAGTGTCGAGACATGTAATCGTAAAGGGTTTGTTTTTGCATCGCCGACCCGAGTTTCCCGATTATAGCGTTCAAGAAGATCGTAATCGCCGCTTCCGGCGATCGTTTCAAATCATACGTTTTCTTCATCGTTCGTTTCAACCGTTCGGTGGCTGAACACGGGCCCATCGAGAGTCGCAAGGAAACAAACGTGAATAAATTTTGCAACGTGTACGGATCTTTTTTCATATTTTCCATCTCTTTCTTCGGTATAGTCGCGAAGGGAATAATCGCCCTGACTCTCGTCGACGGTTTCTTCGTAAACGGGCAGTCCCTCGCCTCCATGTACCTCTGCACCGCCCCCGCTATGCACGACACGACCACGTCGTTTATCGTACACTTAAACGCCGCCCTCACTGCTTTCAACTCCTCCAACGCGATCGGCGTAGACGTCGTGATTTCCCTTTTACCGGACCATTTCACCGGCTCGTCTCGAATGACCGTCTTATTATCCGCCGGTCCAAACGCCGTAAACACCGCGCGACAAAAACCAACCATAAACACCCAAACGAAATACAAACAGTCCAACATCATCGCCCACGCATTCTTAAACTCCTTTTTCTTCTTACTTCTCTTCCAGTGCACCATTTTCACCGGCTCGCCGTCTAACCCACACGCGATGTGTTCCAATACCTTCACCGCGTGCACTCCATCCCCGATGGCGTGCGAATATCGAATCGCCAACACCGGCTTAATACTACTTTCGCTATCGCCGTTCTCGCTACTTTTACTTCTATTATTACTCCTTCCTTTCGAAGAACTCAACACGAACACGTCGAACAAAGGCACGTCCGTTTGTAACGGTTTCACCAGTAACTCGTTCTTAATCTTTTCTAATTCTTCGTGCGAGTGCACGTCGTCTCGTCTCGTCACGTGTTTTTGAAACCGAATTTCCGTGGGCACCCAGTGCAATTTCCCCAACACGTTTCCCTCAACAACCGGTTCGACTTTACACCGAAACCTGGGAAACTTTGCCAGTTTGTTCAAAATACCTTGTACATGTTCGTCCGAAGGTACAGATTTCATTTGGAAAAACGCGACGAGTGGGTAATCGATCGCGCCCGCGTGCGGTGGGTGCACGCCGGAGGTTAACGACGCTCGCGCGAGACTTTCATCCATCGGGGACATTTTCGGGACATCTCCTTCTTCCCCCATTATTATTCTTTCTTGCCCCCAAACACTCTTTGACGACTTTACGAGTATAAAAAGAAACAGAAAAAGCAAATCGTCGTCGTCTGATGAATCGTCGTCCGATGAATACTCGTCGTCTGAATCAAAAGGGTGGTGGTTGGTTTTGGCGCGCAAAAGTCTCTCTCCTTTACTTCTACTGATGAAGCAAAAGCAAAGGAATATCAGAGAGAGAGAGAGAGAGAAAACAATCCATTTAGGGTATCAATAAAACCCTAAACACATTGGCGCTGTGTTTCCTTGTGGTTTCAACAGATCACTTCGTCACACAAACACACGAAACGAAAGAAGGAAAAGTACGAGGAGTGTACCATAAAATGGCGAAAGTGGCTTCACCGATGGTGAGTGCACGACTACTTTTATGCATCATCACATCGCACGGTGTATAGTTTTTACTCTCGCGCTTCTTAAGTAGTTTCTTTTTCTAAGAAGAAGAAGAAGAAGAAGCGTTTGATTTTGAAATCGGATCTCTCTTTTCTCTCTCTGAACGACGACGTGAACGACTTTGATTCGTTTGGTGTTTTGGATCTCGCGTAAACTCTCGTTTCGTAAACTTTGCTCCTCGTAAACGCGCACTCACCACCAGATGTTGCTTTACTACGTACAGATGATGATGGACAACCCGGACGCGTTCAAGAAGACGAGGAAAGGGATCGATGAGAAAGAAGAAGAATCAGAAGAAGAAGACTTGTACGTTCGGTACAAAACCTTACAACGCGAATTAGAGTTCATACAAATCCAAGAGGAGTACGTTCGGGACGAGCAGAAGAATTTGAAAATCGAACTTATGAGAGCGCAAGAAGAGGTGAAACGAATTCAATCGGTTCCGTTAGTCATCGGGCAGTTTTTGGAGATGGTGGATGAGAATTCGGGAATCGTCTCGTCGACGACGGGGAGTAATTACTACGTGAGGATTTTGAGCACTTTGAACAGAGAGTTATTGAAACCTTCGTCGTCGGTGGCTTTGCACAGACACTCGAACGCGTTGGTGGCGATTTTACCGCCCGAGGCGGATTCGAGCATCTCGTTGATGAGCGACGCGGAGAGACCGGACGTGACGTACGCGGATATCGGCGGCGCGGACGTGCAAAAGCAAGAGATGAGAGAGGCGGTGGAGCTGCCGTTGACGCACTTTGATTTGTATCGACAGATTGGTATCGACCCACCGAGAGGGGTTTTGATGTACGGACCGCCGGGAACCGGAAAGACGATGTTGGCCAAAGCCGTGGCGCATCACACGTCGGCGGCGTTTATACGAGTGGTTGGGTCGGAGTTTGTGCAAAAATATTTAGGAGAAGGCCCAAGAATGGTGAGAGACGTGTTTCGATTGGCAAAGGAGAACGCGCCGTGCATCGTGTTCATCGACGAGGTTGATTCGATCGCGACGGCGAGATTTGACGCGCACACTGGGGCGGACAGAGAAGTCCAAAGAATTTTGATGGAATTGCTGAACCAAATGGATGGTTTCGACCAAACGGTAAACGTAAAGGTGATTATGGCGACGAATAGAGCGGACACGCTGGATCCGGCGTTGTTGCGACCGGGAAGATTGGATAGAAAAATTGAGTTCCCGAACCCTGACCGAAGGCAAAAGCGATTAGTGTTTCAAGTGTGCACGGCGAAGATGAACTTGAGCGACGAGGTGGATTTAGAGGATTACGTTTCTAGACCGGATAAGATTTCAGCGGCGGATATTCGAAGCATTTGCCAAGAAGCCGGTTTGCAAGCGGTGAGGAAGAACAGATACGTCGTCATGCCGAAAGATTTCGAAAAGGCGTATAAAGTCTCCGTGAGAAAGCCGGGCGATGATTTCGAGTTTTACAAGTAAAGCGAACGAACGAACGTTTGGCCGGCGCTCCGCGAGTGAAAGACGACGTCTTAGATATAGATATGTAGAAGAAAAATGAGTATTGAAAACCAGTTGTATTCGCACGTTCGTTTTTGTGTTTTCCATTCACTCTCGCTGCTGCGCTTTCTCTTTCTCTCTCTCTTTTTGTTTTTGGCACATCCTTTTCTCTCGCCGTCTACCACCCTCTCTCTCTCCTTTTCTCTTCTCGTACCTTTTTTCTCACCCTCTTATAAACACCCTCTTACACCCTCTTCACCCTCTTACACCCTCTTTATGTTGTTACACACCCTCTGATTTGTTGTTGTTGTTGTTGTTGTTGTTGTTGTTGTTGTTGTTAAACGGACGTAGCGAAAAGCAATAATTATTTCTTGCACTTGAAGCACGCGCCTCGGGAAGCAAAGTTGTGCGCGCCACATCCGTCGCACAACCAATCGCCGCTTCGCATGGGGAAACCTCCGCGACCGTCGTCGTCGTCGTCGTCTCTTTGTTCTCTCGAAGAAGGCGGTCCTTCCGAAAAACCGCTCTTCCTCGTTTTGCACTTGAAACAGGCGCCTCTCGAGGCGAAGTTATGCGCGCGACATCCCGCGCACAACCAATCTCCCGGTCGCAACGCCGCCTCGACGCCGCCGTTGTGCGAATAGCCATTCGCTTTATCGTCGTCGTCGTAATCGTCCACCTGATTAGCACCCGCTGTGGATGGGTTACCCAACGGCGGTGGCGGCACAAACTCTCTTTCCATGCCGCCGCCAGAAGAACCCGTCGGACTGGAAGCTTGCGGCGGTGGTTGCATCACCGGCGTGACGTTCTTCTTGATTTCTTTGCACTTGAAACACGCGTTTCGAGAGGCAAAGTTATGCGCGTTGCAGTTTTCACAGTACCAATCTCCCGGGCGCGTACTGTGCGCGATGGACGACGGGTCGGTGTTCGGCGCGTAACCGGCTCTCAAGTTGGACGGCGGCGGTGGACCTTTCGGCACTTGCGGTTGCGGAATGGCGCCTCCTGGCGGACCGCGCGACGCGGCGGCTTTCGCCGGCGCCGCGCTTTCCGGAACAACCGCCGCGGTGGACTTCGCGATGGATGCCCAACTCGTCGGTCGTGGCGCGGACGGCGGCGCTGGCGCTCCTCCAGGAGCAGACAAACCTCCTCCCGGCGGCGATGGACCTCCCGGCGGTCTTTGTGGTTGCTGCTGTTGTTGTTGGCCTCCTATCAAAGATGATCCCAAGCCGCTGGTGAAACCCGGCACGCCGACCGGTCTCGGACCAAGCGGCGGAGCGGGACCTCCTCCCGTCGATCCCACCCCACCAGTTCCTGCTACAACTGCCGCCGCAGACGTCGCTGCGACAGATCCACTACCTCCCATACCCCCCATCATGTTACCACCACCTAAAGCTGACGAAGCCGATGAAGACAAGGCCCCGCCGGCGGAATACGAGCCCGGCGCCCCGCCGGTTTGTTGCTGTTGTCCGCCACCGCTACCCCCACCAACCGGCGACGTCGAAAATACGCTGCCTCCGAACGCGCCTCCGCCGGCACCCCATGCGCTGCCCCCAAAGCCTAAACCTAATCCACCAGCCCCGCCGCTCCCAACTGATGCCAAAATACTGGACGCCGCGTCGTAATCCGTAGCAAAATTCGTGTTTCTTTGCGGCATCGCGTCGCCGTGTAACCCGCCGAGGCCGCCGCTTCCAAAACCTCCAAACCCATCTCCAAGCCCCCCTACGGCGGCTACCGTTGTTGTTTCACCCACCAGTCTCGACGCGCTCGCTAACGATCCCATCAACGGCATCCTCGGATTCGGAAACGGCCTCGCTTCGTCGCTCAACTGAATGCACGTCCCTCGGAACCTGGGCAACAAATCTAACTGACTCTCCAAACTTCGATCGAGCCATCTTTCAAACCCTTCCACGTCCTGCCCGGCGTACCTTCCGAGCGTCAAATTTATCGCCTCCGGACTTTGCTCCGCGTAATACCTATCGCACCCCGGCAGTAACCCCAACAAAGCTCTCGACAGCCTCAAACTCTCCGGACACTCCACCGAGACCAACACCGCGCCTTGCTGCGTCACTTTACACTTGGGCAAAAGCCTCCCGGTCACTTGCGGGAACTGCGTCGACGCGTGCCTCACCTGCGATGAAATCGAATTCGCGGATTGATTGCACTTGGACAATCCGGAGAGTAAAATCAAATGCGGAGGTGCCGCGTTCATCCCTTTATTTTCAATCAATCAATCATAAAAGAAAGGAGAAATTGTTTTGTTGTCAGCATGAAAAGCAGCACTAATGCGAGTAAAGAGAAGACGATTTTGGACGCGTATATATAAACACACAGTATGCGTATTCTCCTTTTCCTCCTCGACTTGTTCTTTTCTCGTTCTCGTTGTTTCAAAGACGAAGAAATGAACAGATTCTCAAAGAGAGGAGATCCAATTGAAAACCGACGGACTCCCGACGCTTCGAAACGAAGCATTCAAAGAAGAAGAAGAAGAAGAACTTCATCATCGAGAAGAATGCGAAAGCCTTCTTTCACGGAGAGACAAAAACGCAAACACGCGCGCAGCGCACGCGTAAAAGAGGTTCACTCAACTTCAAAAGTACGCGCGCATACGCGAGAGAGAGAGAGAAAGAGAAAGAAATGAATCAAACGAGGATTGTTAAAAAAACGACGACGACATCACACGCGCACCCGCTCTCGCATCTTTCTGCGCGACGAACAACCCTTCAAACGGGCTGTTCCTGTGCCACTGGAGGACGTTGGCGAGGTTTTCGATCGCTTCTTCGGCGGCTTCGTCGAACCGTAAGCGGCAGTACGCGTGCGGGTTGATCGATTGTTCCATGTGGTAGAGTCTAATCTTTCCTTCCGCTCTCTCTCTCTCTGCCTGTCTCGCTTCTCTCTTTTTTTTTTCTGTCGTTCGCGTCTCGCGTTTTCTGTCGTTTTTTTTTGAGTCAAGTGTCACAAGCGTTTGTCAGATCAGAAATGACATTTGGGGGAGTTGCATCTCTTCAATTTTGTGCTTTGTAATAAGCGGATGATGTTTTTTGAATCGATCGAAAGTAGACTTTCATCCGTAGTACGCATCGAAAGCTTCGGAAAGTGTTTCATTATTCCAAGCGCGAGAGGCTCGTTTTGTTCCGTATGTGGAGCTTTTTAAAGCGTGTAAAAAAAGTGTTTTTTTGTAAGCGTGTCGTGTTGTCCCAAAACAGAGCTTTTTGTTTTCTGTTTTTTTTCCTCCTCTCTTTTTTTTTTGGTTCCTGGGGGAGGACAGACAAAAACACACATTCAGAGTCAGATATAATACACATTAAACGCGCATAAAAACGGAGGATACAAACGCAAAAACTTTTTACGAGAGAGAGGAGATGAACGCGTCTTCTTCCGTCGTTCTTTCTTCTTTCTCTTTTTTCTCTGTTTCTGTTTCTTTTTGAAACGACGAGGATGATGATGATGCAAAACGAGGACAACTTTGAACGGAGAAAAAGCGCGACGGTTTCGAGTTTGGTGATGACGAGCGGTGATGATGATGATGATAAAAGCCGAGCAGGGCGGGTGGACGAACGCGTGCGAGATTTCGTCGAGCGCGTGAACGCGTGCGAGAACATATTCACGACGAGTTCGTGCTCCGGCCGAGTTTCAATCTTCGCGGAGAGGACGGAGGAAGATTGCAAAGAGAAGAGGAAAGGCGGCGAGTGGGTGTTCGTTTCGCACGAGTTAGTCGTCAAAGAAGAAGAAGAGGAGGAAAGAAGTTTGATGGTGGAGAAGATGAAAGAAAGTTTAAGAAAGTCATCATCAACGTTGACGCTGCGGTTTGAACCGTTCATATTAGCGGTGGAGACGAAAGACGAGCACACGGCGCGGATGTTTGTGAAGTGCGCGAGAGACGCCGGGTATCGCGAGAGCGGCGTCGTGTCGACGGTCGATGAAAGTAAAAGAGCGAGTGGGAGTGGGAGGATCACGGCGAGCGCGCGGTGCTCGATTCGAATGGAAGCGCTGGTGGCGAAAGATGGGGAAATGCTTTTGAGCGACAAGGGATTGCGCATTCTCGTTGAGGAATGTAACAAGAAAATGAAGGCGAATTGGGAACGCGCGGATCGGTTTTATGCTCTGTTTACGGAGAGGTTTTGCGGTGAAAAGAAGACGGATGATGCTCTCATCATCAACAGCAAAAACAACAACAACAACAACGGTGGTGATACTAGTAACAACAGTCATAGCGGGAGAACAGAAAAAGCGAAACGGTGCTGGTTCCTGGTGGACTCGTTGTGCGCAAAGACGTGTAAAGACGCGTTGAAGCGAAACGGGTGGCTCGATCAAAGTCGAAAATCGGCATCCGCATCAATTGAAGAGGCTCAGAGGAGACATTTAGTCGTCGATAATCCAGTTGTACATGAGGAGATAGACGGCGATGTTGAAGGTAAAGAAAATACCGGTGAGGATGGGAAAAAAGTCAAGAAACCGAAGGCGCTACCGCCGAAGAAGAGTTTCGTGAAACTACCGGTGATTGAGACGAACGCGTTTGTTACGCTCATGGATAAGAACGCGACTGCGGTCGAACCGTCCTCGGCGCCAATCCATTCCGCCATATCGTTGAATTTGGCCACATTTATCGTCGAGGACGTAGACGCGCCCGGGAATGAGAATGGTAGCAGGAGTAATAGTGGTAGTGGTAGTAGTAGTAGTAGTAGTAGTAGTAAAACTCTTCCTCCAGCCGCACTTCTCGCGTCGAGAATTGCAACCACGTTGAGGAATCAAAAGGATAAAGGAATCACGTGCACCGAAAAGTTCATAGAGACTGTCGTAAGCGCGGACGTGCCGAAAAAATGGGAGAAACTTGGCGACAATCTCGTGCTTCTCCCGAAATCTGCCTTCGCGAAGTACCGAGAAGTCTGGGATTTTTTTCCACCGTGGGAACACGTCGCGGAGTGCTTGAAAGTTCAACGCATTTTTAGACAAGACACCGTGAGCAAAGGCCCCAAACGCGAATCGCGCGCGGTTTCGGTTCACGGAAATGACAGCGGATGGGTCGAACACAAAGAACTCGGGGTGACGTACGGATTTGATTGTTCGAAAGTTATGTTCTCTTCCGGTAACGGCACGGAAAAGAAACGCATGGGTTTCGATGTTCGCGCGCGAAACGAAGTTATCGTAGATTTATACGCCGGTATTGGATATTACTCCTTGCAACTGCTGAAAAACGGAAATGCAAAGAAAGTATACGCGTGCGAATGGAACCCAAACTCGTGCGAGTATTTGCGATGGAATATAAAGAAGAACAACATCGAGGCGAACAGATGTGATGTGTTAGAAGGCGATAACAGAGAAGTAGCTCCGAAGAATGTTGCCGATCGAGTGTTGCTCGGATTATTACCCACATCTCGCGAAGCGTGGTCCGTCGCCGTGGGCTGTTTGAAAGCGGAGAAAGGCGGCGTGTGCCACGTTCACGAGTGCGTCGACGAAGGCGACTTTGAGAAAAAAGGCGATGAAATTCTCGCCGCGATGCGAGAGGTGAAACCAAATTGGATCGCTCGAATTGAAAAAGTTGAAAAAGTGAAGAAATACGCGCCAAGAGTTTGGCACTTAGTCTACGATATCGTTTTACGACCACCGATGAAAAGGAATGTGGGGGAAACGTCCTCCTCGCGCAAAAAGTTGATGGAGAGTGAAGGCACAGGCAAGACGAAAAAGTCACACTTCGCGAAAGTATTGCGCAAGCACCGCCCAACATTGGAGGAGGTTCGAGCGATTAAACGGAGTCGCGAACCAGTCGTTTTTACGGGAATCGACATTGGAAGTTGCGCGCAAACGTGGACGCCGCAATATTTGCTCGAGAAATCACCCACGCTTGCGAATGCGAAAGTTTCCGCGCACGTCTCTTCGAGCGCAAACTTTGATTTCGCGAGAAAGAATTTCAAATACGAAACGCTCGTCGGTAGAGATTTCTTACAGAAAGTAGTAAGGTCCGCTTCGTCGTTGTCGTCGAAAGCAGAATTTCTCTATCTCCGAAGTTTAGGCGCCGATCCAAGGAAGTTTGAACCGGCGATGGCACTCCAGCAATTTCCGGAATTGGTAGGAGACGTTCGGCTACCGTCTGACTTATGGGATAATAAAGAGAACGCATTACATTCGGTCGTTTTGAGAGTTTCCAGCCCAAGCGTGAAGATTTGGTTGCATTACGATGCCATGGATAACGTTTTAATCCAACTCAACGGAACGAAACGCGTTGTTTTGTTCCCACCGAAACATTCCGGCGATTTGTATTTGAAGGACAGTTCGAGCATGGTGAGCGATATCGACGATTCTAAAACCAACGATGCAGAGTACCCTCGATTTCGACACGCGTTAGAAAACGCCCAAGAAATTATTCTTCAACCGGGTGATTGTTTGTTCATTCCAGCGCTGTGGGCACATAGATGTGAATCGGGATCAGCCGCTCCATCGGTTGCGCTCAACGCGTTCTTTCGCGACTTGGAGAAAAATGCCTACCCGGCGAAAGATGCGTACGCAAACGCGGATCCTATCGTAGCGAAAGAGGTGCTCGCCAACATCGAAGAAAGTATTGAAAAACTGAAGGCGTTACCGAACCAACACGGTGAATTTTACGCCAGCGTTGCGAGCGCCAATTTGGCTCGCGCGTTCGGCGTGGATCCCGTGCCAACTACAGTCGTCGACGACGAGAGGAGGGGGAAGAAAGACAACAATCGAGCGAGTGTACTATTGAAAGCGTTTTGTGGCGCTGTCGTCGTAGCGGTCACAAAAGCAATCGCAAAGAAAAAGATTGCGTAATACGAGATGGAAAAAGAATGACGCTTTATCTAAATCTAAATCTACTACGCACTACTCTTCTTCATCTCCTCTAAACAGAACCGCATCAATCTTGGCGTCGTCTCTGGTATCCCCCCTAAAATCTCAAACTCGCTCAACATTCCTTTCTTTCTATACCAGTCCTCTACCGGCAAACTTTGCCTCTTGAACGCTTCCAATCGGGCTCGCACCGTCTCCTCCTTATCGTCGTCTCTCATGGTCATCTTCCCCACGCATTTTTCCGGCGGCGACAACGGCGGCATGATTATCCTCACCCCATCTTTCGTCGTGTAATCGATATCGGCCACGTTATACCCTTTCCCGCACTCCCCGCATTTCCTCCTCGCGCACGCCTTCTCGACCAAAATCGCCTCCTCCAGCGTAAAGTTCAAAACGACGTCCACTGGAACCGTTTCCGATAATCTCTCCGCTTGCGCTATAGTTCTCGGAAACCCATCCAGTAAAAACCCGCGTTCGCTCGCTTTCGTTTTTGGCATCGTTATCTTCTTAATCACCGCATCGACCACCATTTCGTCCGGTAACAGTTGGCCCGAGTTGACGATGTTTTGCATTTTTTTCCCTAAATCCGTTTTCCTCCCGATTTCCTCTCGCACTAAATCCCCCGCGGAAACGTGCTCGATGTCCATAGTTTTGGAGAGAATTTTCGCGTACGTGCCTTTGCCAACACCCGGCATGCCCAAAACGATCCAGTTTATTGCTTTTCCTTTTGAGTGAGGAGACGACGAACCCCCTCTGATGCGTGCATCGCAGGTGGATTTTAGCTCTGTTTCGATGACATTTTCTTTCCCATCATCAGCCGCCGTTTGGACGAGGAATCGTTTTTGTTGTCCTCGTCGACGCGTAAAAACGATGGACGATGGAGGCAACGCACCACGAGTACTACCACCACTACTACTAAAACTATTCTGAAAGAGAAGACGCTTCAACAACGGCAAAACGAGTGAGTCTCGTCTCATGTTTTTCTTTTTCTCAAAGCGTTGGTTTTATGGAGATTTTATGATGGAGACGATGGAAACGTTTCGCAACCCGTGCCAGGCGAGCTTTTCGGTGTGCACTTCCTCGCAGACTAAACCTTTCCTTTCGCACGTTTCCAGAAAATGCACGTAATTCGGGTCCAGACCGATAGATGGACCAAACCCGCGACCGTTTAAAAGCGAGGCAAACGTTCGATGTTGGTGCGCGAGAAGGACGCGAGGAGGAGGAAGAGGAGAGGAGGAAGAAGAGTCTTTCGCGCGCTCGTTGCCTCTTCGTTTCGCCTCCTCATTCTTACCGCGTTCTCTTCCTCTGGCTGCTAATTCAAGTAACTCTGCGATGCTCTCGCACAAATCTTCGTGCGCTTTTCTCTCGTACGTGCAATCCGAACCCAGGATGAGATCCGGCGGAAACCTCTTCACGCGCTCTCGCAACGACGAACACATGTTCCCTCTCCCCCATTCGTATTTACACGCTAAAACATCGTCGATGCCATTTTGCCGCGCGTTCTCCTCGCACAAACGTAAAAGAGCCTCCGTGCCGCCATCCGTCAGCGTTAAACTGCTCGTTTTCGTTTCTTTCGCCTCGTAATACTTTGCCGCGAAAATGCCTGCGTATCCCGTCCCACATCCGAGTTCTAAAACGTTCCTCGTATTGGTGTTGTAAAACGCCTCTTCCTCCTCCTCTTCCTCTTCTTGTTTGAGAAGATACTCGGCTAAAACTTTGGACGAGAGCCAGATTTTCCCACCGGTACCGTACCCAGCTGACCATCCGGGGGAATCGATGCGTATTTCATTCGATGATGATGATGAAGATGATAAACCGTTAGGGGTGTTGGTGCTGTTCCCGAGAGGATAACGAGGGAATTTCCATCGAGGATGATTATTACGAAAGGAGGAGGAGGAAAAGGGAAAGGAGGCAAAAGAGGAGCGCAGCATCCACGTATGCAATACTCTCCTTTCTTCCCTCCTCTCTCTCTCTCTCTCTGTCTTTCTCTCTCGCGTGCCCGGCGGCGCGTTCAAACCGCCAACAAACTTTGGGGAAATCTTCACAAAAAGTAGAGAGAAAAGGCAGAGGAGAGTTTGCAGAGAGAGGAGGAAGAAGATGTTACCGACGACGACGAACACTGCTCGATATTCATCATCATCATCATCTTCGAGACATCGCCGTGATGCTGAAGATGATCATCGTAATCATCATCGCGGGGTTCTTCGGGGATCGACAAAAGCAGCGGCGAAAGACTCCTCCTTCTCGTCCAAATGGGAAGCGAAAATCGTCCGGTTTCTCCTCCTGTGGACGTTGGTTTTACTCCTCTCCAACCTCTCCTTCCCTTTCTCTTCTTTTAAGACGACGCAGACGACGATTCAGACGACGAGAACGAGACAAAGAAGCGATGCGAATGGTAATAAGACAACATCTGTGTCTCCGGAAGAAGGGAAATTTCTCGACCAAATCTCTTCGTTGTTACTCGAACGAGTGCCGATATCGCTGTCGAAACGAAGATTGCGATCGAATTTAGAGTTCACCTGTGGAGGGTCGCACGTGGTGAAGATGCACGAGTATCGAGAGATGAAAAAGCAAAGCGGAGTGGGGTTGTTGAACGCGTTAGGGAACGAGGATTGGTTTACGGAGGGGTTGGATTTGGAAGACGCGAACGAGGACGTCGCGGATGACGGAGGAACGGAGACGAAGTCGTCGTCTTCATGGGAGGAGAGTGATGACGGCGATGATGCGCTCGGTAGTAGTAGGAGTAGTGGGAGTAGCAGTAGTAGGAGTAGCGTGCAAAAAAGGAAGAAGAAAAGGTATAAATCGTGCGCGGTGGTTGGTAACTCGGGTTCCTTGCTCGAGACGCAGTTTGGTTTTGATATCGATAAGAACGAAGCGGTGATACGGTTCAACGCGGCGGTCACGCAAGGGTACGAGCAGTTTGTCGGTCAAAAGACCACGGTGCGTTTGCTCAACGCGGTCGATTATAAAGGTCCAGAAGGTACGGAAGGCGAATTGAGACTGACGACGGCGAGAGGAAGCGACGTGAAAACGTGGGTGAAAAAGCTCGAGCAAAAACCGGAAGATATTCGGAACAGAAGTTTCGTGTTGGATCCGGAGATGCTGTGCCACGCTTGGGCATGGATCGGTAAGCACGGGGAGAAACCTTCCAGCGGTTTAGTCGGGGTCGTTTTGGCGTTGAAAATGTGCGAGAAAGTAGAAATGTTTGGGTTTCAGAGCAAGAATTATTTCGGGAAGTTTTCGAGGCCGCATTATTACGACTGGGAGCGACCGCAGAAAGGAAGGGAGAAGGTGCACCCGTTCCAAAGAGAGGTGGATTTGTACCAAAACTTAGAAAAGTTCGGGTATTTGACGACGTACACGTAATAGTTTTTTATGACATAAAGTAATAGGTATGTATCATATTCTACGGTATCATACAGCGGTTCGCACGGAGCTAATAATATTATTGACTATCTAGTGCACGTTGTTGCGTCCTATTTTCTTCTCGTTCTCTCTCTAGTTTCGAGAAGAGTTCACCGCCGCTTTCGCGGCGAACGACTTGGAATCGGAGAGGTACCTACTTCTAATTTTACTCGACTTGTTATTATTGCTGCCACCTTTATTGCTCCCATCGTTTGCTCCTTCTTGCTCGTCTGCTCCGTTACACGTTTGAAAACTCAAGAATGCATTCCAACCGACGCCAATCATGTTCAAATACAATAATCTTCTGTGTAGCGGCACGTACGCAAAGTTCACGACGTTCGCCACCGGCCAAATCGCCGAGCCGTAAATCAACAAATCCGGCAGCCTCGATTCCATCCTTTCCATGTTCTCTCTGAAATTAAGTCCTTCTAACACGCCCAAATATCCCAGAAACATAGCCGTGTAAGCAGGGAATAACGTCACGTGTCCGAGCGCCACTTTCGGCAACGCGTGGTTCTGCCAATTCCCAAATAATCGCTTGACTCTACAAAACTGCACTCGGTGAAGCCACGGCAACGCGTAGTGAAACATCGGACCGTGCAACGTCAAACCAACCGTAAAGAATCGTAAAGTTCGCTCGTAATCTAATTCCTTTATCATCGCCTGAATGTTATAATATTTTGTGTTGTTGTGGTTTTCCTCTCTTTTCCCGGTAGTAGTATTGGTACCATTATCGCTCGAAGATGATGAAGAAGTAGAGGCCTCTTCGGCGGCATTCACACCACCGCTCGATGGATTGATGATTTGACACAACACGTCTCCGCACGCCATGACGCACCCAGACGTCAACGCGCTCTGCAGTATACTTCTCGTCATGCTGACTGGTCTCTGTATCCAATCCGGAAAACGATTGATTAAAACTCCTCTTTTCCCGGGATAATAATGCGTGTTGTCTAAAACGCGCGCACAAAAACGCTCTCTCTCCCAAAAACGTCTCTCGTTTCTCTCTCTGACGCTCTCTTTCTCTTCTCCGTCTTAAAAACCCCGACGAGCCTCGCAGGCTTTTCAAACGTAACGAATGATATATGTGACGAGGAAAAGATACGGAACCCACAAAAACAACATCAGTTTAGGGTTTATGGTTTTCTCGAATTTCCTTGAGAATTAAGACGCTCCTTTCTCTCACTTCTCTCACTCGTCGATGTCGTCGTCTCTGTCGTTTTTATCCTCGTTCGCCGCGACGAGAGCGCGTTCCTCGAAACGAGCGTCGTCGTCGTCGTCCTCGTTTTTCTCTTCTTCTTCTTCTTTTTCCTCCTTTTCCTGTTATTATTCCGCAACAACAACATCATCGTTTTTGGGAAAAATCGAACGAGGAAAACGACGGCTGAAACAACGAGGACGAAGAACGGACGCGATGAATAATAACGAGAACGAGAACAAAAGAGAGGACTCAGAGTACGAGGAAGAGATTAACAAACTCTCCATCGGTGATATCGACGCGATTTTCTCCTCCGCGGCGGCGAAAGAAAACTCCGAGGACATCGAGGACGTCCTCAAGAGAGAGTTGCGCTTGAGAGCGAAAATAGACGAAGCGGAGAAAAAACTCGAAGAAGGTCGAGAAAAATTAAACGAGATGGCAACGAAGAAGAAAGAAGAGCTCGATCGGGAGATGAATTTGATGCAAGATAAGAACTCGCTGGAGTTTGGATTAATCGCGAGCGATTTAGACGCGGAGTTGAAGAAAATGGCCGAGGAGAGCGAGATCGCGAAGAAGAGAAACGAAGCGCTGAAGGAAGAGTTGAGACAGATGGCGGAGGAGTTGGCGAGAGGGACGAGCCGAGCGTCGAGGAGAGAGAAAGGGGTGAACGCCATCGACGTGGATAGGAAGAAAGAGAAACAGGTGAATCCGTTGACGAGGAAGTTAGCGGACGAGGAAGCGATGAACACGGACGAGAAGATGAAGAAGACGTTGGCGGAGACGCAACGAGGCGCGACGTTTTTTTTGCTAAAGCTGTTGTTGGGGATCGTCGTGATTTTTGAACTGGCGAGAGGTGAGTTTGCGGTCAGTTCTGCGCTGGCTGCCGCGCTCGCGCTGGTCTTTTATCAGAGCGAAGCGGAGAAGGCGAACGAAGGACCCTCGGAATAAAGAGAGAGTTTTGCGGGGAGATGTATATTATTTTATTTAAATCGCTTGTTTTCTTATATTTTACAAATGCTACTTTTATTGAATGCTAAAGTTAACCGACTGAAACCGATTCATCGCCTGCAACGCTGGATTAAATTGCATGGCGATGACTTCCTCTTCGTTTTTCCGAAACCCAATTCTTTTGTACATATTTTCAGCCTCGGCGACCGCGCAGAGATTCACAACCATCCCGGGAGCGGTTTCTTTCGCCTTTGCAATCATCCTCTCGACGATAGCGGTCCCAATCCCTTTCCCTTGGTACGGCGGTGCGACAACTAAATCCCAAACCGTCCCCACAAACGCGGCGTCGCTGGTCATTCTCGCGAAACCAATAACCTCTCTCCTCGTTTCCACGCTCGTCGACTCCACCGAGTTATTGTTTACATCCAACGCTCGCGTCTCGTATTCCACGTCCACCTCCGCGAAGCAACACAGATAACTCTTCTCCAACGCCAAGTACAGCTTATCGTTCGGTCGTCGACTGAAATTCACCGAGACGAATATATCGTTCAGAGCGTCTAAATCGCACTCCAAATCTTGTTGTTTTCCTTTCTCGACCAAGCGATAGGTAATCCCGAGAGACTCGTGTAAAAAATCTCTGCTCTTTCCTTCTTCGTTGTCTTCTTTGTCTTCTTCGACGTTTTTCTTCACCAAAGTCGTTTCCAAATCTTCCATTCTCTTTGTTTGCGCGTACAATCGCGCGTCTCTCGCTCCAATCACCCCGTCTTGCAATTCCACGTTTACATCGTCGTCAACTATCGCGTTGTTGTTTTTCGCATTCGCGTTCCTCTTTTTCCTCCTCCTCCGTTTCTTCCAAGAGGAGGAGGAAATCTTCTTCTCCTCTCGTGTTCTCTCGTGAATTTGCTTCGGATTCGTCCTCCCTTCCTGATTTTTTCCCAACAAAAACAA
>ERZ651776.720-NODE-720-length-44219-cov-4.389244_pt1 | contig 44219 bp, 31 predicted proteins | sample MGYA00514761_ERZ651776 | MGnify/ENA metagenome assembly ERZ651776
TAAGTTGGGCCAGTTCCGCCAGTTCGGGCAGCTCGGGCAGCCCCCACGCGTGCAATACATTCGTAGACGGGGGCGGGAGCGGGAGCGGCGATGTAAGTAACGTGTCAGAGGAAGGGGGAGGAGTTTGGTACATGCCTTCACCATCTACATCATCAACCGCTGGTAGGGAGTAGCTAGACAATGGAAGAAGGAACGATAGAACCGATACAAAAAACGGGAGCCTCATCGCAGATATTTGACAATTTGGTATTTTGTGGAAGACTTTGCCGTTCCAAATTTAATTCACCCCTAATTCACAAGTATGGTGAGTTATTATTGTATATGTGTATTACCATTACTATCTGTCGTGTGTTCGTCTCCAAAATTTGGAGGGAAAGCAAACCTTTTGGTGTGAGCATTGTGTTGATATAGAGCAGTGATGACAGCGCAATTTCCGCTGCCCCTGGGGGAGGGTTGAGAGAATCAAAGCGCACATTGTGCACCCCACCCGTTGGAAGATACCATGTGTATCCGTATAATGCAATATAATTGGATGGCTTCTCGTTTTTCTTCCACAATCTAACAAAGAAAATAAACCTTCATACTGACACTCTGCTTTCAAATGCGTTTTCCTCGGCAGAAATTCGCTTATTTTGCCCTCTTCTCAGCTGCTTCGGCATTTTACGCCCCTGCTCCGTCCTTTGTCGGGCGCACCGGGATTAGTCGCGCCCAGACTTCACCACTCTTTTCGACTGAGGGAAGGTTTGGAGAGTATGACGACAAGCTCTGGGACAATGAAGCGAAGAAGCTTATTTACGATAAGTGGGACCCTAACGCTGCTAGGTCGCCAATGAATTTTAATCCATTCGAGACCTACGGCGGAAACTCACCCGACGCTAGCGGCTACTTCCCTGGGGAGGGATTTTTCAAGGATCCCCAGAGGGGTGACATTGTGAGTTTTTTGTTTTTCTTCATCTTCAACTGGTGAGAAAAAGTCGAAAGTTTGTGTATGATGTCCTAACCCTTTTTTTTAATGGCTTAACTTGACTTGATCGATTCCGCCATCGTAAACAAAATCAAAAACAGAACTTCGCTCAGATGATGGTTGAGCGCACTGAAGCTGAGGAACGCGCTGCCAGCCCCAAGGCTGGCGACGTCCCTGGAGCCCCCGGACGCATGAAGGGGAACTGAGTGACTTGCCTTTAGTGGAGTGGAGTGGAGTAGGACGATCAACTCAACTCAACTCAACTCAACTCAGTGGGGAGGAAGAAGACAACACAACCTGTGTGTGTGGGGGGAACTAACCTAAGGGTGAAAAAAATGAAAGTCAAAAATGAAGGGAAATGTTTCTCCTCAAAAGAAATTCAAGCACTCATTTAATTCTGTTTTTTTCTTGCAGCTGCAGTCAGTAGTAATACTATCTTTCTCCTTAATTGGATCACGCCTCGAGCTCAAGATCATCCTTCTCAAACTCTCGCTCGGCTCTGTCAATGTCATAGGCCTCAGTAGTGTCTCCAACGGTCTCCTGACCATCTTCTCCCTTCTCGCCCTCGCTTCCCCCCCACTTTGATGATATGGACTTGGAGAAGTCCGAGTATATCTTTGCAACCTCCGGCGTTACAGACTTCCGGGCGTTTGCCATGCTCGCCTCAAAGTGCTCCCTGGTAATGTACCTGACAGCGTCTTCCATCTTGTCAGCCTCCTCCTGTGCGAGCTCCCCATTTTCGACTCTCTTCTGACGAGCGATACCCGCCGCGATGGAGTCCCTGATTGCGTTCTTGGCAGATCGCTGGCATACCTCACTGATGTCCGCACCACTGAAACCCTCCGTCGCCGTGGCAAGCTGGGCAAAGTCGACATCAGGACTGACGGGAGACTTTCGGAGGGACGCCTTGAAGATGGATAGCCTGGACTCATAGTCTGGCAGGGGAATTTCGATGAGTTGATCAATACGCCCGGGACGTGTAATTGCCGGATCGAGGATGTCGGGGCGGTTGGTAGCGGCGATTATGAAGAGTGTCTTGCCCCCACCGATGCCATCAATCTCACTCAAGATCTGATTGATGACCCTGTCACTCGTCTCACTGCTGCCGCCGCCGCCGCTACCACGTGCACGCGCAATCGAGTCAATCTCATCGAAGAAGAGAATGCAAGGCGAGGCTGCTCTTGCCTTGTTGAAGAGGTCGCGTACGTTGGCCTCGCTCCCACCGAACCACATATTCAGAAGCTCTGGACCCTTTACGGACAGGAAATTTGCGCCGCACTCGTTTGCAATCGCCTTGGCCATGAGAGTCTTACCACAACCGGGAGGACCATAAAACAGCACCCCGCGAGACGCGTGCATACCGAATTTTTCGAAGAGTCCCCGGTGCTCAATGGGATACCGTACCATCTCCTGCAGCTCTCGCTTGGTCTTTTCTAGCCCCCCGATATCCGCCCAAGACGTGTCAGGAACCTCCACGGCAGACTCGCGCAAGGACGATGGGTTACTATTTTGAAGCCCGTGGAGCAAGTGCGAATTTGTGATCACCAGGTTGTCCAACTGCTTCTCCGTGAAGGTTGTAGAGGATTCGACGTCCAGCAGTAGTTCTTCATCAATGGAAACGGCACCGTCTTCTGAGTTTATTCCCCCGCCGGTATGTTCCCTGATGCACTGCAGTGCTGCCTCCAGCGTGAGCTGAGCTATATCCGCGCCGACATAGCCGTGAGTATCCCTGGCAATCTGGGCCAGATCGACATCGGGAGACATACGCATTCCCTTCGTCTTGATACGGAGGATCTCCTCGCGGCCCTCCTCGTCGGGAATTCCGACGTCGAGCTCCCGGTCGAATCGTCCGGGACGCCTCAAAGCGCTTTCGATAACGTTGGGCCGGTTCGTGGCTCCGAGAACCATTACATTGGAGGGAAGGTTGTCCATCAGTGTTAAGAGTTGACTGACCATGCGCTTCTCTGTCTCACCTTGCGTGGCGTCGCGCTTAGGAGCGATTGAGTCGATTTCGTCCATAAATATTATTGCCGGCGCCTTCTCTGCGGCTTCTTCAAACGCCTTTCGCAAATTTTGCTGTACCGTGAGGAAATTGACTGATGATGTGAGTGAAGGGAATGAAAAATGAAATGACTGTACACTTTTGAACGCCGCCGCATAGAGGAAACATCCTCGAGCTCGAGCTCGAGTAGTAAGGCGCCGCTCACCTCACTTTCACCTCCCTTGGTTGCCATTATCTCTGGGCCGTTTATAGATATAACCTCAGCCCCGGTCTCTTCACACAAAGCATTGACGATCAGCGTCTTGCCGCTACCAGGGGGACCGTGGAGTAGAACTCCCTTGGGAGTTGAAACACCGGCGGCAGTCCACAGCTCGGGAAATCGCAAAGGCATCTCAATTAGCTCCCGGATCAAGGCGACATTCTTTTTGTTGCCGCCAACGGATTCGTAGCCGGCCGTAACGGGAGGGCGTTCCAACGGGGCAGCGAGAGTCACCGTGGTTGTCGATGCGACCTGCTTAAATGGGTGAGCGGGCTTTTGCGAGAGTTTTTTGTCGTCCTCGCTCGCATCGCCCTCGTCCTCATCTGCCTCTAAAAATTTTACTAAAACATCCAGCTTTTCGCCCGCCTCGTTCACAATGGTAAAAATATCCCCGTCACTGACGTAACCTGCGACCCCCCCCTCCTCCTCAACTCCAACAAAACCCTCCACAAGCCCGTTGAGGACCTCATCGTCCAAAGGATCCCCCTCGTTCACCAGATTTTCAAGTGCAACAATAGAATCCTCAATGGGGTGGATTAAGATCTCCGATGCCGCATCTGGGACGTCGTTCTTTGAAAGCTTTGTTACCTTTACCTGCTCGTTGGGGGACAGCTTCAAGTTGTTTGCCGTATTAGATGACAGCATAATCTCGCCATCGGCACAACCTTTTCCTATCCGGACGATGCAAACAACCGATTTACCTCTCCTTCCCTTCAATACCACTTTTTGGCCAGACTTGAAGCCAGAAGAAATACCCAAGGTGCAAGTGTTGGTGGATTCAAGTGTCGATGGGGGGGATGCTGCTGGGGAGTTCATGATTGTGTATACGTCGTTTCTCCTCATGTTCGGAGTAGCCTTGGCAATTTCGTCGTCGGCGGCGTTTTCGTTCACCACCGAATGTGACGCTGGCACTTCCCCCCCCCGAATGAATGAGAGTGAAGAAGTCCGAAGATAGTTCTGGTTGTTGGCAACAAAACTGAGGCCATGACGACCGTCAACGCCGCCAAGGACGCATACTATTGCGCTACTGATAACAATGAGCGATCTCATCGCCGAATTTACGAGTATGTTCACTGAACAAAAACACCGCTGTCGGCAGCCAGCAGAATGGTTTTTTACAAGGATTGGGATGACTTTAGAGACTAATCGTCGACGTTTGGTAACTCTCTGAGGACACCGACGCTCAAAAAAATGGTCTCTTTAAGGAAACGAATATTTTAATGGGGAACAAGTGAATGATTAATTTTGTGGTAGGGAAGGGAAATGATTTTCATCCTTTATTCCGTCATGTCGTCACATATGTATCAGAAAAGGGCGCGCGCAGACTTTTCCTCAGACGGCGGCTCCAGGGGGGAATCCGATAGCCTCAATAGATTTCAGGCCCCCACGACTAATCGCGGAGATAGACGGCGCTCCGTCAAGCGATATTGCTGTCGCAGCATATTCAGATGCAAGAGGTTTTGTTGCTGTTTATGCGCATTCTTTCACAGGTTTTTAATGCGGCGCCTGCTTGACGACCTTCCCCGGAGATCTTACGTGTTCATCTTCTACGCATTCTTTCTGGGGCTGATCATTGTCTGTTTCTTATTTTCTCTTGTCATCTACTATATCTGCAAGCGTGCTCTTGTTGAACATGATGAACTATGTATTGATACCAAGATAGAGCGAAATGGGGAAGATGCATCAGTTTTACCGTTCACTTTCGCTGACTGCTTCAACCTTGCACTTCAGACTTTCACAACAGTTGGCTACGGTTACATTAGTCCGATGTCTTCGCGGCCAGGAAGTTTCTCGATGTGCTTGCTTGTCAATCTTGCACTTGTCATGCTGGCTTTCTTTGGGATAATGTTTGCATCCACGTCGGCGGGGGTTATCTTTATGAAGTTGCAATACTATAATACCATCCCCTCCGTTGAATTTTCTGACTTCTTGCTTCTGAATTACTGCGGCAGTGAAGGTGCAGATGATAATGATAATGATAATGATAATGATGGCGACGTAGTGCGTCAAATTCCTCGTATGGAATTCAGGATCGTCAATACTTCTCTGTCGAAATATTCTTCGATTACCATTGAAGTCAGCACAATCTTAACGGATGAAGTGCCATCACGCCTCTCCTCTACTACATTCCTCCGCAGGTGAGAACAGGACGTGAAAGAAAAAAATCGTCTGCTCAGTATTTTTCAAACGCTAACTTTTTTCCTCAGCGGACTGAACAATCACTTCACTCCACTGGATGTCACCTTCCCCACGTTAGCTTTTCTGGAACCGGGCGAAATAACCTCAGTGTCTCACATACTGCAGTCACCATCACCACTGATAACAAACTTAATGCCTCCGGCTCCTGCATCGCTCGCCGAATCTCTCTCTCAACACTCCCACTCCTTTGACGCAATCTACGTGAAAATAAAAGCTCACCACTTCAGTAGCGGTCGGGAATTGTCAATTGGACACGTTTATGACATCGAGCATATTATCGGAGACGCGGAATTTTCGAGCGATGGAGATTTTAATAAGGTGAATATGGTCACATTAGAGGAGGCGTAAAAAAAAGGCGTAAAATAAGAAAAATCATTGTTCCCAAAAAGGTGCTTGCTGCCAATCCATTTTTTTTTTGTACTTCTACCTTTTCTCTGCAACGTTATTTTTTGTTTCATGGGTCTTCAAAGTATCCACTCCTCCAGTTCTTCTTCACGATCCCTTCTGCCCTGGCATTCTCGGACACCTGCCTTTCCCTGGCAGCCCTCTTGTTCTCGAATTCATCCCTCTGTTCGAGTTCTTGCATTGCCTTCTCTTTGGCCTCGTTCCGTATGGATAGGATAGTGGAGGAGATTGGGAGCAAGATTTTGAGAATCGGAGTGACGGGGGCTTTTAATTGGGCCGAGCTCAGGGGGATGCATATTTTTGTGGGCGAGAGGACTTTTCTCCTGGGAACAATGTCGCCGTTGTTGGTGTTGTTGTTGCTGTTGTTTTCGTTGATGTCCATACTTCCAGGGGTGGGGGAGCCGCCATCGGAAGAGCCGCCATCGGAGGAGCCGCCATCGGAGGAGCCATTGTTGTTAGATGATTTGCCCCAATTAGCAGTAACCAATTTCCTCGCGTCAAGTGGTACCGTACCAATATCTAAATCCTCAATGCCATCTTCAGGGTCATACGAGATCAACTCCTCCATCTCGAAAATCCCCTCCCCCTCCAACATCTCCTCCTCCTGCTCCTGCACAAGCGCCTCGGGGGGGTACGAGACCTCCACACCTGGGGGGAAATTCTTTGACCTAGACTTGATCAGCTTGACATGTCTCGGCCTCAGATTCGGGGACGTGAGAACTATCGCACTCCCCTCCCTCGTGATACCGTCGACCCCGAGGGTCCTGCAGCACGCGTGGAGGTGAAGGTTCTTGAGATCCTTCTTGAGCGACTTGGGCAGCGGGCCGAAGTCCTTCTTCCACGACTCGGTGAGCGCCACAATCTCGTCGCTAGTGCGGGCCAGCTTAGCCTTGTTGCTCTCCATCTCCCGGACTTTCGTCTCCGAGATATACGACTTTGGGACGACGAAGTCGTCGATCGAACCGATCGACGGACCGTCTTCGTCGATTGACGGACCTAGGTCGACGGAACAGCGAGCCGTCTCGACCAGGTCGATACCGGCACTCGCTTTGATACTCCGTTGCAACAAGGTCATGTAAAAATCGTACCCAACTCGCCCTTGGCTCCCGCTCTGCTCGAGTCCGAAGAGGCTCCCAGCCCCCCGGATTTCCAGATCCCGAGAGGCAAGGTCGAAACCGGATCCCAAAGAGGTCAAGTCGACCATGGACTGGAGCCGGAGGACGGCTTGTTCGGATATCATCTCGTCATTGTTACCCAGAGATTGTATTAAGTTTGGGGTGGATAATGAAGATGAGGGTGAGGATGAAGACGAAGACGGGGTCGATGACGATGACGATGACGATGACGATGACGATGACGATGACGAGGACGAGGACGAGGACGAGGACGAGGTGTAAGCGTCTATAAAACCTCGCTCTCCACCTTCGTCCAATATGTCGTCGTCCCCTTCCCCGTTAAAGCTGTTCATGAACCCGGTCCCCGTCAAAAAATACGCGTGCGCCTGCACGTTGCTCCTTCCTACCCTCCCCCTCAACTGGTACAACGTGCTGAGTCCGAAGAACTCGCTGCACGCAACAACGATGGTGTTAACCCGGGGGATGTCGACCCCGTTCTCGATTACGGTCGTGGCGAGGAGGACGTCCGCTTCGCCGCCGGCGAATTTAATCACGTTGGCCTCCATAGGGCTGATGTCCGGCGGAGTACCCGAGAGGTCGTCAGAGGCAACAGAATCCTTACCCCAAGAGCCCTTCTTCATCCGTCCGTGTGCCACGAGCACCTTGACCCCTGGGACATTCCTCTCCAAAACCTCCCGGAGGGACTCAAGCATGGCGATCCGGGGTGCCACGAAGAACACCTGCCCACCTCTTCTGAGTTCGAACTGCACGGCCTTGACGACCGTCTCGACAGAGAAGGACTCCACGGAGGTCTTTATGGGCATCCGTCCCTCTGGGCAAGTCCTTAGGGTGCTGGTGTCCCTGAGCCCGCTGAGGCTCATTTGCAAGGTCCTCGGTATCGGGGTGGCGCTGAGGGTGAGGACGTCGATACCCTCATTCGTCAGCTTCATGCGCTCCTTCTGCTTCACTCCGAATCGCTGTTCCTCGTCGATCACGAGGAGACCGAGGTCGCTGAACTCGATCTTCTTACCCAGGAGGGCGCGGGTGCCGATCACGATGTCGGCGGCACCGGAGGTTATTTCGGAGAGGAGGAGGTTCATTCTTTTGCTGCTCATGTTACTGTGGATGAGGACCGGTTTGATGTCGAGGTTCAGACCTTCTATCCTCTTGATCAGCGTCCTATGGTGCTGGGCGGCGAGGACGATGGTCGGGGCAAGTAAAGCTGCCTGCTTCTTCCTCCCATACCCCCTCCACCCGAGTATGATTCTGACCATGGCCCTCATGGCGAGCTCCGTCTTCCCGAATCCTACGTCGCCGACGATGAGGCGGTCCATCGGCCGGCAGCGATAGCACATGTCCTCCTCGATGGAGGCAAGGGCCGTGAGCTGGTCGGGGGTCGGGGTGTATGGGAAGGAGTCTGTGAAGCGGGCATAGGCGAGGGAGTTGAGGGTGGAGGGGTCGGTGAAGGGGGGACAGGCTAGGCGGACGAAACTGTGTGCATGGTGGGTGTTTGTTAGTTTGTTAGTTTGTGGTGTTCGGTGTCCGGTGTTCGGTGTTCGGTGTTCGGTGTCCGTGTTCGGTGTTCGGTGTTCGGTGTTCCGTGTTCCGTGTTCCGTGTTCCGTGTTCCGTGTTCCGTGTTCCGTGTTCCGTGTTCCGTGTTCCTTGTTCGGTGGTCGTTACGTTAGTTCAGGGTGATCAGTCGGTCAATTTATTGGCTCACCTCTCCCTAGCAGCATAATTTGCCAAGATGGTCTTGGCCTGCCAGCGGGTGATATCCTCCGCCTTCTCCACCTCATTCATCCATCCCTTCTGATTCCTTAAGCTCGAGAGTCTGGTGCCCCTGGACCTGGCGGTCCTGACAGATCCCCCCTTACCCCCCTCCCCCACCCCTCTCCCCGTCAGAAACGCACTCCTATACAGGGAGATCCTACTCAAGCCACCCCTGTCACACAGGACGAGGAGCTTCCCGTCGCGGTACTCGATCTCGAGCGCCTGGGTCTTGGTGAGGAGGTATTTCTTGTCGAAGTCGGATGGTGAGAGGAGGAGGTCGGGGTGGAAGTTGGAGTTTGACGTTACGGAGGAGGTCAGGTCCGATATGGATTCGTCATTTAATGCATTCGACACTGTGCCGGTACCGTCGTTAATCCAAACGGGTCTCATGGCCTCCCTCCTCTTCAGAAACTCCTTCCCCCCTTTAACTGTATCTCCCGTCTCCCTGAGCACCAGCGTTTCGACCTCCTCCAAACCGGCGAACCGGCCGATACCGTAGGTCTGGTGCACGATGTAGTCGCCAATGTAGATTGTTAGGGACCATGGGGAGGTGGTGGGCGAGAGGGAGGAGAGGGATAGGGTTATGCCACGGCGGGCGGCGAAGGGTTGCTGTTGATGTTGGGGAGGTTGTTGTTGGAGGGAGGCCAAGGGGGCAGGGGTTACTGTTGTTTTTGACTTTTCAGCTGCATCGTCCACATCAATTGAGTTTCCCTTTGCTGCAGGAAGTGTAATAATTTTCCCCGTATCTCCCCTAAAATCCGCACCGCCGTAACCGCCGCAGTATCTACTCCGCCTCGGTCTCCTCGTGCCGACGATGTGCTGTCGTTGGGATGAAAGCGCGCGTGGTAAGGAGGAAAGTGAAGACGCCAGAGGGAAATGGGTCAACAACACCAGTAATAGTAAAACAGTCACAAGCGGTAGACGCAGAATATGTAGAGATAACATGTGTGTGTTGTACAGCCGTACGGTTCGTGTCGTTTTGCCCGAATTCAACCAATTCAGAAGGAGGGGGGCGCTTTTGCTGACCCCAATCTTTCCCTTCCGTGATCGTTATCCAAGTGGATAGACGGTTTTATTTGTTTTATTCCGGGAGGAGAAGACCAGTCGTGTTGGGTAAGGATTAATACCGGACAAAGAATCTGGTTTTGTGAATTGGATGTGAAAAATGAAAATCCTTTATAAAACTGGGGGTGGTCGTGTTTGTTTAATTTTTGGTTACAGAAGCATCCTTTCCTGGTTTGAATCACCAACGACGAGCGAAAAACATTCAGAAGAGTGCTCTCTCGTAATAAATAACCCTCCCATTGCCAGGATTACTCGAACTCCATCCCCATCATCTTCGATGACAATGCTAAAACTTGCGCCCTCCTCCCTCCCCTCCCTCCTAACGTCCTTAAGTGCCCACGCCCGCACCTCCTCAGGCACACTACAACGCTCTGCTGGTAGTTCCGGCTACTTCCTCGCCCTCTCCCCCTCCCTCTACACAAAAGTGTCCGGAAGCAGTAAATCCTACCTCTCGGCAATAAATGCCTCCCCCAATAAAACCCCTTCGTCAACCAGTTCTTTCGTCGGCCCTCTCGTCAGCTACGCCCCGTCGCCGATAAGGGAGCACCATGTATCGCTGCTGTCGAGCGCCAGCCCGAATGCAATTGACATTCTGGAGAGCGTCATGACCGTGGAGAACACGCTAGAATTCAGAGGGGTCCGGGAGGGTGAGGCGCTTGGGGGAGGGGCGAGTTGGGTGTTAGGAGGGTGGGGGCTTGAGGTTGGGAGGTTGTGCTTATTGAGTGGGTGTAGGGTTATGGGTGGGGAAATTGTGGATGTTATTGGCGAGGGGAAACTTGTTACAAGAGTTATCGATGCGGGTCAGGGAGAGCTACTCGAGGCCGAGCTTGAGCGCGCGATTGTCGAGCATGGTCGCGAGGGCTCTCAGGGCTACGGTGGAGGCGACAAAGGTCTGAGGGAATGCGTGAAGGAAACCGTTGGGATGTTTGACGTGAGGGAGGAGGGGGGGATGTTTGACATTTCCGTTTCTGATACTTTGGAGGAGGAGGAGGAGGAGGAGGAAGAGGCGGGGGAGAAGGAGAAGGTGAAGATGAAGGAGAAGGAGAAGGAGAAATCGCCCACGGTCTTGTCGCCCACGGCCTTACTGCTGCAAGATCCGGCGGTGTTAAAATGCCTAAACGACACAGATCCTCTCTTCGCTCTCACCGCCCTATTCTCAACGTCTGAGGGGAAATACCCCGAGTATCTGGCCTCTAATGTCCGCCAGTCGTGCCGGATTACAGCGGGGGTAGTGCAGAGGCAGGTGTCCTTTTGTAAGGAGATGGGTTGTGGGGAAGGGAAGGGGGGGAAGAGGGACGTCGAAGCATTCAAACGTTCCCTCGAAATGGAGTCTGTTGTCGAGGACCAAATGGCAAAAGTATTAGGAAAGGAGCGAGATAGAAGGGAGAGGAAGCTCGATACTACTGATGGGGAAGGATACTGGGAATGGGAGAGTTGGAAGATGGAGAAGGAGGAGGTGGAAAAGATTGTCGAGGGGGTTTTTGAGGGGGTTGTTTGAAGCCCCGTTCGGGAAAAGACATAAAAATGGATTTTTTTTGATGACATCCCATTTTGCACATCAACCCAACTCTCCATGAAACCCCCCTTGCACCCCTAAAAACAATTATTTTTTTTTATCTGTCCACCCTCTCTTAAATCCCACCCTCCAAATTGTACCGGTACCGGTAATAATAATTAGAGCATTTACTCATATTCTCCCCTTGCAGTGAACGACCCGGAGGTTAGAGAGTGAGACTTCCCCCATACTGGTGGATCTTCTTCCACTTTCAAGAGAGTGAGACTTCCCCCATACTGGTGAATCTCCTTCCACTTTCGTTTACTACACACACACATCGAGTTGTTCAATGATAGCATCCATCGCGGACTTGGAGGATTCGCATCATTTATCTCTGAGGAAAATTAATTTATCGGCGGGGGGAATTGAAGGGAAGAATGCGGCACCCTCCCCCCAGATGAAGGGGTTGAAGGATAGGATACTTAATTCGGAGAGGTTTAAGTATGTCGTGTTGAAGTTTTGGGATGTTGCTGATCTTGAGCTGCAGGAGGAGGGGGAGGGGGAAGGTCATTATGGTGGGAACAAATACGTCATGTCGCCTGCCTACCAAATAATGATCTGCAAACTCCAGCGTCTAATGGTCAAGCCTCCTATTGACGATGAGATTCTGCGCAAGTCATCGGAGGACGACTGGAAAAGGGACTGCATGAGGGGGGGGGAGGGGGACGGCGTCAAGCTTAGATTCACGCAGTTTCTGCTGGCATGGTTCGAGCTGGCAGTCTTTTGGGTCGAGATTATCGAGGAGGAGCCCATGTGCGAATTTGTTGAGATGTGTTATGATGGTATTAGCTGCTGGGAGACTGTTAAAGAAGAAGGGGAGAGTGAAGCCGATGGCGATGCCACCAATAATGGCAGCAAATATGACAATGAAAATGTGACGGGAGAAGCTGAGTACCGTCTCTCTCCCACCAACACTATGATTCGCGTTTGGAAGTCTGATGCAGATATATGCTACAACGAGTTGTTCTTCTCGGCCAATCGTCTTGGATACAAGGACAATTTTTTTGATGGGCACGAAGAGGGTTCTGGGTCATTAGAGGACACGGCGTCGCTCTTTGCGGGGAGATTCAATTTTCGTAAAACGAGCCCGTGGAGCAAGGAAAAGAGCGAAAGTACAATCATTGCGATTTACTCCATGTTCACTGTCCAAAGGAGGACAAAAAAGGTGAAAAAAAATATGCTGCTCAAAATGGGCAGCAATATGACGATATCAGATGGGAAGAAGGCGGCTTGGGCACATTCTGGATCAGAATTTGGCTTTCAAGCTGTCGTACTCGCGTATTTCTTTCAAAAGTTTGGTGACCAGAGAGACAAAATGCTCCAGCAGCTCAAGCAGTTCATAATGAGTTGCTTCCTGTACGCCTCAAGCTCGTCAGCAAACCGTGTAACACTATTTAAATATTTCTTCACAGAGAGGCACGATTCTGCACGCAAAGACAGCTACGAGTGTGCTGGTAGCTTTGTCGACCTTTTGGGCTCCATGTTTCCGGAAGAGAAGAATCTAGAGGGGTACTTTTCTCGAGAGTGCTCCCTGAGGGGGTTCGTCCCCTTCACGAAGACGTACTTTCTCAAATTATTGAGGCATAATATTCCCCACGTTCCCTCTAATGCGGCGTCCATGGTAGCGTTCCATCTTAATCTCGGGTCAATGCTTTACTACCGGGATGTATCAACAGGGCTTATGCACGCTACCCTCAGCTCTGAGGGGAGAAAAATCTTCACTAAGAACGAAAAGACAAAGAAGAGGGCGGAGAAAGTGTACGGCAGTGTCTCAAAGAAAATGAACAGGTCCAATAGGTCCGATATGAATACGCTGGCGGAGTATATAGACTGCGAGCAGATATTTACTCTCTGCACGAAGCTGTGGGAGTTGGAGCAAGAGTACAGGATGGTTGCAATCGCTGAGAACTGCGTGCACTTTATTCAGCACTGGTGTAGAAAGCACCAAAAGAGAAAGAAAACGAGGTTGGATAATCTAAACAAGGTGGAACGCAATCGTAAGGCTGCACTTCAAAGGGCTGAGTCGGAAAGGAAGAGATTGACATTGATAACTCACCAACGTGAAGAAAATTCGAGAAAAAATCACCAAACCTTTCTTCTGGAAAATTCTGATGCGGAGAGGAAGGGGGGAGCAGAGGAAGAAGAATTTGAGACAGAGAGGGAGATGGAGAGGGATCGGAATGCTATTAGTGCCAAAGCTAGTTCCAACGTTTCAAACAGAAAATCACCCAAGTCAAATAAGGCTGCGGTGAATACTGGTGAGAGGATGGCGCTCGGCGTCAAGCGAGCCTCAACATTTCGCCGCTCCCCCTCACCGGGGGGCCGCTCCCCCTCACCCTCACCCTCACCGGGGCTTTCGCCTGGTGGATTTTCGTCTCTAGGCACCTCCCCTCCTCAAGCTGGTGTTCGGAAGTCGTGGGGCGCGAACAACCCCAATGTCCCCGCAAGGCCATCACCCGAACCCCATCAAAACGCGCGCCCACAATCTGTTGCCAATAATAAATCCAGTGAAAACGACATAAATAACGACGTCGAATTCAACGTGAAGGTAATGGGCCTTGTTGCTGTTGGTATGAACAGATTAATTTCGTTGCCCAAAGGTCGCGATGACGGGGCCGGAAAAGATACGACTGGAGTGAATCCCGTGCAGTACGCTATCCGTGAAAGGGATACCAAATTGTCGGTGGGCAGCCAAAAAATGAAAAAAACGAGAGAGGAGAGTGATGAGTCGAAAACAGGGGGCGATTTCGTTTCCGGGAATAACTCTTCTGTCTCGGGTCGTGCCATGACCAACCCCGCCCAACAACAACAGATGACGACTCCCTCTCCATCCCCTCCTTCCCACCCTAACCCTAACCCCAACGACCATGAAGAACACAGGTTCGTGAGAGGGTACAATAATTACGTCAATGACAACATTGATAAGTCAGCTGATATCCATAACATGAATGGCGGTACTGTCAGACCGATGACTACTTCGTCGTATGGAATTAACCATGCGGGTTTGGGAGATGAGTTTGGGGTAGGGGCCGGGGCTGGAGGGGGCGATCGTAGGCTTTGGTCTGCGACGAATAAATCCCCAAGGTCTCGGGCCGGTGTCGGGGGGATGTATGGGAAATTGTCAAGGGGTGGAGGACTTTCGACACACAATACTGAGGGGATTAGTTTAGGTGTGGAAGGCAATGTTGGAGTTGGGGGTATAGTCGTTGGCACCTCTTCGAGCTATGCGGATAATTGGAAGCGCCAGACTGTGATAGACGACCCCTTCGGCGGCCTTGGCCAGCCCAAATATGCAAGAAGAGGAGCAGGAGACAGTTTTCAAGATCAACTAATTCCCGGCCGTCCTAACAACAGTAGCAAAGAAAAACGTACCGGGAAGTCCAAGTACTCGACAAGCGCAAACGGTCAAGGCAACGGTCATTCCAATACTAATGGTTACATTAATGGGAACACGGCCAACTTTCGCCACAACCGTAGGACGTCGCCGAGGGCAAAACACACCAAAACAAAGACCAAGTCGCAGCAAAAGAACAAGACTTGGGTAAAACCAGGGCAGGGCTTTTCAGACGCAGGCATAGGTATCAAAGATATCAACGCTGCAAGGGGTATGTATAATGATGTTAATATAGCTGGCTATTACTAAACGATAAAAAACTTCTCGGAAAGAAATACAGTCCAATTTTTTCTACGTCACGGTCAATTTGCTGATCCGAAAAGAAATTCCTTGGTCCGTGACGTCCTTGGATATTACTCCTTGAAGTTTATTTTCGTATTGGGAGGTCGCCCTAGCAGTCTGACGGGTCCCAACTGTAAAAGTTGGGGGGTTCTCAGTGACGACTGAAGGGGAAGCCGAGGAGGCGACCGTAAATGTGCCCATTGAGTTTTTGGTCACTTTCATTACAGACGGTTTGTAGTTGCTCAGATTGGTCCACGAGCCGGGATTAGTGCTGTTATTGCTGTTGGTACTGCCGTTAGCAGGGCGGGTGTCAGTCACAGCTGGAGGTTGGGGTTGGTTTCTTGCCAATGAACTACTGTGTAGATGTTTTCCAGGAAGTAGATTTGCTCGTCTAACCACTTTGTGCTTTCCTGAGTCTTCGTTGAAAGAGAATATTACAGCAATCACGTTGGAAGGTTGCTCTTCAACAGTGATTCGGAAGCCCATCTGAAGCGAGACAGATTGACTCTTCTGACCTAGGTGGGAAGGCGCTTGACTGGGGGGTGGTGGGGGGGGCAAATGCCCAACACCGGCGGCTTGAGACCCGCCCTTTCCAGTCGCCTCCTCGGGGGACGCACAGTCGCCGCCCTCACCCTTGGTAGAAGGAATACCTCCAGGGGGAAGCAACGCTTCAGTTGCCTCCTTGTCCTTGTCCATCCTCTCATTGGTTGTGACACTTACGACCTTGACTTCACCCGCCTTGTTCCTCTCCAATTGCACTGTGTTTAAGTCCTTCGGCTGATCATCTCTCTTAGAGACTTCAACCTCCTCGTGATAAGATATGTCCACTGCTCCATCTTCGTGACGTATAGAGGTCACCACCCTTCCGTACTCCTCCTTTCCAGTATTCACTATCTCGACGTGTATCGAGGCCCGTCTCTTCCCTCCGATGTACTTGCAGATCCCGATCCGGCCACCGTCAACACTTTTTGACTCCCTCACTTTGCCAACTCCCACCTTGCCAAATTCAGCCTTGTACTCCAACCCGCATTCACACTCCACAACTCCAACGTCGACTCCTTCTCCTTCGTCGTCGGGTCCAAGCACTGTCTCAACGTCTTGGTCGAGTCGGAAGAAGAGGTCGCCATTATTGCCATTATCATCTTCGCCCTTGAACTGAACACTTGGTGGGGGGAAGGGAGAGAAACTCAAAAAAGAAGAGGCAGATCCGCTTGAACATCCGGTCACTACCTGAGAAAGGTCCATGTAAATGTAAAAATGTAATAATACTATCTTTAAACCAAATTCAGAAATTGTTGACGCCAAAATGTTGGATGTACCCTCCTCCTTCTAATTAAACGAGTTTCGATTAAAACACACACACATCCTTCACCACACTATCATAAGGCTACCACAACCAAATTAACAATAACGTTTCCATGAGCCATCCTAACCTTACGCTCGTAAAATCGCTTGCCTTGAAGCCTTTGTTCACGGTTCTCCGTGCCACTTCAACCCCTCCTTGCCTGTTCATAACGATTGCCAAACGAATCCACAGGATTTTGGTAGAGGAGGCCTTGGCAACGCTTCCCTCGACTCCTCTTGATGTCTTGACCCCTTGTGGTACGTACTCAGGGTGTGAGATAACTTGCCTGAAATCGGGAAAGGTGGCTGCCATCAGCATCATTAGGGCTGGGGACTCGCTCTTAGAATCTGTGAGGGAAATCCTCCCTGATGTTAGGGTGGGCAAGATCTTGATTCAGAGGGATGAATCGACAGCCCTACCGGTGAGTGAATACGGCAGCGACGAATGAGAATATGTTGGGGAAGCCCAAAGTTGGTAGAGAGAGCGCTTTAAAGCGCTAAAATCCTCCTGAAAGCTTCAAAGCTTCAGCTTCCGGCTGACAGGAAACTAACTCGTCTTGACACCGGCAGAAATTGTATTATTCAAAGCTCCCGAAGAGCATTTCATCAATGGAGCGCGTTCTAATCTGCGATCCAATGCTTGCAACCGGAGGGTCCGTGATGATGGCTATTGGCGAACTCGTGAAAGCGGGGGTAGAAGAGTCAAGAATTGTCTTTGTTAACGTTGTAAGCTGTCCGGAAGGCCTCCAGGCTCTACACAGAAAGTTTCCGGGGGTAGCTGTTGTCAGCGCCGCCCTCGATGATTGTATTGACTCAAATAAATATATTTGTCCTGGCCTCGGCGACTATGGAGATAGATTTTTCAACTCGGATTAGTGAAAGGGGGAGCAAAGAATCTCAAACATTGGAAAATAGCGCCAACGAAAAGGACATTAAGACAACAAACCCAGCAGCGCAGCAGATAACTCAGTAGGGATAACAGAATGGCGCAAACTTTCGGCGTACACTGCTAGCTCCATATTTGTGGCGCTCAATAAATTTTCTTATCCAAAAGCCGCTGCCTTGGCAGTTTAATTATTTAGCCACAGCGCCAGGTCTATCTATAAGCATCAGATGCAAAGAGCTTTGTTGGACCTCACAAGCTCGGAAGTGAACTCGGGTGTTAACCGCTCGGTCCTCAATCGCTTCACATTGAACCTATCACCCTCGACTATTTTGTGTTCCCTTCTCATCTATTTCCCCTCATCTATTTTATGCCCAGCCCCCCCACTAACACCACCACTGACACCACTGACACCACTGACACCACTGACACCATACACTCACACACACTACAACTAAGCCTTCCATAAAAGTATGTAGACCCCCGGCACGACTGTGAAATACTGTAAACCAAAATGTGTGAGTCGCGAACTCTGCCCAAATCACCACAATCATCCCCAACACTCTCTTACTCCCCCAACTCCCAAACCAGCATCCCACATTCACTTACCATGTACGTTTTTATCTCGTGCGTTACAAACGCCCCGAAGCTCCTTCCAACAACACAGTTCCATCCTGGTCCATGGCTTGGGTTCTTGTCGAAATTAGACCGGATATTGGCCGCAATTGTTGAGTACACCTTCCCCTGTGAGATTGTCAAGTTGAATGCATCCTGAGCAATCTTGATGGCCTCGGCGCAGGATTCATCTGTCATGTCCTCTGCAAAGATATGGACGTTCTTGGATGCCATGTTTAAGAAATAAGCGTACTTCTGGGGTTAGGTGATTCAAAGTTTCAACGCAACATCCCGTTTGGTCATGCGGCGTTTGTGCTTTGAGCTGAAATTGCCCCAACATAATCAATAAATTACAATACCATAATTTAAAGGAAATTAATATCGACAACGCAACTCCTTGCAGCTTGGCTGCTACAATACGTCGAGATTTTGAACCAAAAGTCACAAACCATCTCTTCTCCACTTTTGATTGAAGGTCATGCAAATCAATTAAAGCAACCCAAAACACAGCCGATGTATACCACACGGGCCCGTCTCCCGAGATGGTCAATGATACAAGTCGTTTACTTTCTAATACTTCTTCTAGGAGTAACATTAGGACAGCAACCTAGTGCAGCACCAAGCGGAGCTCCTTCAGGGTTACCCTCAGCTGCACCATCAGGAGCACCCTCCGCATTGCCATCGACAGTACCGTCAACTGCGCCATCAGGAGCACCGTCAGGGTTACCCTCAGCTGCGCCGTCGGAAGCGCCATCAGCTGCGCCGTCGGAAGCGCCATCAGCTGCGCCGTCAGGAGCGCCGTCAGGAGCGCCGTCAGGAGCGCCGTCAGGAGCGCCGTCGGAAGTGCCGTCGGAAGCGCCATCAGCTGCGCCGTCGGAAGCTCCTTCGGAAGCGCCATCATCTGCGCCATCAGCTGCTCCATCAGCTGCGCCATCAGGAGCGCCGTCAGGAGCACCGTCAAGAGCGCCGTCAGGAGCACCGTCGGGAGCACCGTCAGGAGCACCATCGGCTGCGCCATCGGAAGCTCCTTCGGAAGCGCCATCATCTGCGCCGTCGGAAGCTCCATCAGCTGCACCATCGGAAGCGCCATCAGCTGCACCATCGGAAGCTCCATCAGCAGACCCATCAGCTGCACCCTCAGCTGCCCCTACTGTCTTCCCTATTAATGAATACGCCGTCATGGATCTAACCTCTTATGTTGCTGGAGAATACCCCATCGCCACCTTCAATTTCTCGACAGGATACTTTAAAATTCCCGCTGATGCCACTATCTCTATCTCTTTCGCCAACAACAATTTTATGGACATGAGTGGATGCACTACCCCGCAGGTCTTCTTCTTCGGAGACAGCGACGAGTACGGCTCGCAAGATAGTTTCACGGGGGGCGTGACGCCGACGAGCTCTAGTAACCTCATAAGCCTGCAGCGAGATGGAAGTGGGGAAGAAATTCTGCGTGACGCGCCAGAACGGTCGACACTAACTGTAAAGTGCCAGATTAGAAATGCCCTGTTTGAGGGTACTACAGGAAATTTTACCGTCACCACCACTGCAAGCAGCGGAGGTATTATTAACACTGTCAGTGGTTTCGGAAAAACAATAACTCCATCAGGCTTCAACAATAGAGCACCAGTGATCTCTCCAACATCTTTGGTCGCGGGAGATATCACAAACTTGAATGTAACATTTCACTCGAGCAACCCTATTCCTAGCGATGGAAAAATAGTACTGGAGGTTCCAAGTAGTTTTACAAATGTACAAGCAAGTGGTGTTGTGAGCAGTTCAATGAACGGTGGCTTCAATGTAGCGACAGTAGCGAATAACGCTGCAGTCTTCGATAACACCATGAAGACAAGTGGGGGAAGCTGGATAGTAACAATAACAAGAGACGGCGTCGGAGATCCAGTCGCCGAAGACACGGTAGTAAACTTGATTATCAGCAGCGTGACAAACATGCAGTTCGAAGGCCCCAGCGGCCAGTTTACCTACCTAAAAACAACCTTAAATGACGGAACAACGGCTATCGACGAGACGTCGACCGAGAGCGACGCTATTGGCTTGTCGGCTCCCTCTGTGACAATCACACCATCCGGCTTCAAACAAGAAGTACCCCTCGTCACGCCTTTGTCACTTATCGCTGGCGACAACACCAATCTCAACTTCACTTTCGTTACGCAAAACCCAATCCCTGCCGATGGCAAAATCTACCTTGAGGTCCCTGATACCTTCACAAATGTGTCTGCTTCTTTAGTAACAGACGCCAATGTTGATGGTAGTTTCAATGTGTCAACTAGCACTAGCTTCGCTTCTGTCTTCGATAACACCTTAAAAACTTCCGGTGGCCCTTGGGTAATTGAAATCATTCGAAATAATGATGGTTCTGTAGTCCCTGAAGATTTTGTGGTGACCCTAGTTGTTTCTTCGGTAACTAATATGCAGTTCGAAGGTCCAAGCGGCGATTTTTACCATTTCAAGACTACTCTAAGCGACGGTACGACTGCCATTGATGAGACATCGAACGGTCCGTCGTTCCAATCAGATGCGATTGGTCTCAATGCCTCTAGCGTCACAATCACACCATCCGGCTTTAAGGCCATCAGGCCCGATGTGTATCCAGTTTCTTTGGTCGCCGGTGAGCAATCCGACTTGACGGTTACGTTTACCACCCAAAATCCTCTCCCAATCGACGCGATCATTTACGTGGAGGTACCGCATACGTTTACCAACGTCGATGGATCGTCGGTTTCCAGTGCTACCAATGTTGACGGGGGCTTTACTGTTTCACAGACTGGTCCCCCAGCTGTTTTTGACAACACTTTGAAGATGTCGGGTGGAAACTGGGTTATCGAGGTGGCGCGTGATGGTTTTGGAACAGTGACTGCTGAAGATGTAACCGTTACGATCGTGATTAGCAGTGTGACGAACATGCAGCATGAAGGGGCATCGGGGACGTTCCCACTTGTAAAGACGACCCTCAGTGATGGAACTACAGCCATAGATGAGAGCAGTGTTGAGATTGACGCGATAGGACTCATTCCAAATTCTGTGACCATCACACCTCAGATAGTCCACCGCTTCTCTGCTCGTCCGGACTCGCTCATTGCAGCCTTAGACAGCACCTTCAGTTTTTCCGTGGAGATCTGGAACCCACTACCGATTAATGGGACACTACTGCTGACTTTTCCGAACACGTTCCCAAATAACATGTTTTCTCAGACTACTGCTGTGACATCCCCCGAGTTGACAGGGACTTGGTCTTTTCAGCGTGACAGTAGCTATCGCCTTTTCATTAGACGTAACGGGGATGGACAAGTAGTCGCAGCGGGCTCAACGCTGACCTTTCAGCTCGATAAGGTTTTTAACCCTCTCTCGATTGGAGACACGAACGACTTCTTCTTCCAGACTTTTTTGTTTGGCGATGTTGTAAGAATCGACGAAGGATACGCACCTAGCATATATGTTGACAAGCAGATTACCGACGTTGGGGTGGAGTTTGGAAGCACAACTGTTGCCGTCAAGGAGCAAATGAAGCAATGGTATTTTCATGGCTACGGCTTGAACCCTTTGGATGAAGTCAAGTGGGTGGACAATAGTGCGACAATAGATGAAGACTGCCAGACGCTCCCTTCTCGCCTATCTGTGACCAGTACCAAAATGATGAACTCAATAGTTGCTGCAAATGCGACGCGATTTCCGTTATACTTCCACAACAATTCCGCAAGCACTGGACCGTGGAAGCTCTGCTACTTGTTTTACAATGGGACGGGCTATCCAGGCGATGGGACAAACCCGTACAAGCTCTATGCTGGCATGACAGTCGACGTTCGCGAGTTTTATCACGTAGACCGAGCTGACAGAGGAGATAAGCATATAGCTGTTGCGCATCGACAGAAGACGCTATTCCTGAGGGGGCATGGAATTGCCACCAACGATCAGGTCAAATGGATTAGCACCGATAGGAGCTGTGAAGATGGCATCGGGGGCGATTTTGTCAGCTACAGAGACGAAGAGTGGCACGAGATGCCATCGGCGGAGCCCAGTGAAGCGCCAAGTGTGTCTCCGACGAACACGCATGCACCAAGCGAAGCGCCAACTGAGGCACCGAGCGCTGCACCTTCGCTACCGCCAACGAGAGCTCCTTCGGGAGCTCCAAGTTTGGCACCAAGCGCGGCCCCTACTAACTCTCATGCACCGAGTGAAGCACCAAGCGGTGCTCCGAGTGAAGCACCAAGCGGTGCTCCGAGTGAAGCTCCAAGCGGTGCTCCGAGTGAAGCTCCAAGCGGTGCTCCGAGTGAAGCTCCAAGCGGTGCTCCTTCAGCTGCGCCCTCTAGAGCACCGAGTGTGGCGCCAAGCAGAGCTCCTTCAGCTGCGCCATCGTCTGCGCCTTCAGGAGCGCCAACTGGCGCCGTTAGACGTCAGTTGGATCGTCGTTTTTTCGCCACAGATGAAGCAGCTGTGCGTTATTTATCGGTAACGTCTGCACCAAGTGGATCGCCAAGTGAGGCGCCTAGTGGAGCGCCTAGTGGAGCGCCTAGTGGAGCGCCTAGTGAGGCACCGAGCAGAGCTCCTTCAGCGGCTCCGTCGGCAGTGCCTTCCTCTACGCCCTCTTTTGCACCGTCGTCAGCGCCTTCTGCCGCACCGTCGATTTCACCTCAACCTTCCTCTTCACCGAGTGCAAGCCCTAGTGCAGCACCAAGCGGGGCCCCCAGTGAAGCGCCAACAGAGGCACCCAGCGGAGCGCCAACAGAGGCACCCAGCGGAGCGCCCTCGGAAGCGCCTACTTGGGCTCCTTCGACGGCACCATCCGAGGCACCCTCTTCTGCGCCTTCTTCATCGCCTTCCGCGGCTCCTTCGATCTCCCCGATGCCCTCTGCGGCCCCGTCTGCGAATTACGACGGTTATTTTGGTTCCGTGTCGGTGACTAACAATGAAGAGATCAACTTTGCTCTTTCATACCTCGCCGCAGGAGACATATACAGTGTAGATACTGAGCTCGCTGTAGATGCAACAAACTTGACAATGTGCTACAAGTTCGAAAACGAGAAATTCCAACCCTATCCTCAGACCCATTTGGAACTTAAAATGATATCGCAGGTGGATAGCACAACTGGAATGTCCGATTGGGGGGTGGTTGACGTTCCGAAGACGTTCCAGTTCCGAGGATATGGGATCAGTGGTGCTGACTCCGCCTATTGGGTTAATCAAGCGAATGAGTGCAACCAGAACAACCCCAACTTACGCGTGGATTTGGAGCATAACTACCAAAACGAGAGGGTCAACACCACGGACATGGGGAATATGACAGTGACGTTCAAACGGGTCAATTCTGGTGAAGACTTGGACCTCTGCTACCAATTCGGCAATGAGTGGGCCGCAAAGATCGTCAATGTTTCACTTCATGTGACGGAAGTGCACTCCCTGATTCAATCGCAAGGTGACGTGGGCGTGACAGTGGTGGACTACCCCAAAACATTCAAGATTCTGGGCGACTATCTTTCGCCTACAGATAAGTTCAGGTGGGGTATAGATGGAGACTGCGGTAATCCCGCGGATATTTATGAGAACAACACGCTGTTTGTTGACTCGATAGCTGCAGTTTCGCCATCATCGTCGACGACGGAGACAACCTTTACGATGATGCCGTCTACCAGTGGTCTGAACTTGACCTTCTGCTACAAGCATCGCGATGAGCCTTGGAAGGCTTACCACGACTATTCGAACGACGTGCGGATGGTGCACGACTTTTACGTGGGAACAGGAGACAGGAATCACACTGTTGTCGATCAGAGTAAACTTCACACCTTCACCGGCCATGGTGTGAATTCCACGGACCGCGCAAAGTGGATCAAATTTTTCAACAAGACCCACATGAACGAGAAAGTGCTTTACGATACCTGCAATAATCACACTTTGATTGCCGCAACGCATGATAACGTAGTCGACAACTTTATCCATGCTATCGACGGCCAAAACTCGGCTGTGTTCAATTTCAGCGAGACTTCTGGAGGTTATTGGGTCGCATTGTGTTACGCTTTCGACAATGAGCCTTTCCAATTGTACACGCAACTGCAGACCCAAGTCCATCACGTCCGAAACATCAGTTCTTTTGTCGGAGGTGCAGATATGATGTTCGTGGACGTTGGGGAGAGGCTGGGATTACACGGAGATTACATTACCAATCTAGATCACGGTCGTTGGGTCCGGCCAGAGGCGTACACGGACGCTGACTGCGAAAACATCTACAGTAGTTACACTGCTACGCCTTGGTTTCACAATAATACTTGGAAGACTAATTATACTTTCCACAACGAGGAGAGTGTGACGAGTAATGCATCTCATCTACCTGATTCTCACTACTATTACGACTACTACAACAGGACGAGCCACGAAGTGACGTTCTGGTTCAATGATACGTACAGCGGAAGGACCCCAATTTACTGTCACAAGTTCAAAAACGAACCTTGGAAGGTTTATCCGAATCTCAAGATTGATATTGCCCACGTCTCCCACACAACGGTAGAACAATTTGGGCAGATCAACGAGGGTGTCATTAACATGGAAAAGAGCTGGAGGTTCTGGGGTGGCCATTTGAGGGAAGGCAACCGAGTGAAGTGGGTAGCTCACGACACACCTGGCTGTGGAGTTACCGCAGAGAGCGGTTATGCCACTTCCACTTCTCCCCCAGACATCCTCGGCAACGTCTCAGTCTTTACGAACAGAACGATCGAGACGCTCTTTAACTTCACGTCTGAGGCGTATGCAGGCCACAAGTTGAAGCTGTGTTACCAGGCTTCCAACGAACCTTGGAAGCCCTACGACGATATCACTCTCAATCTGCACATGGTGAGGGAGACCTCGGTAGATGTTGGCTCCGTTGACCAAGCCGTCCCGTTCTTCCCAAAAATCTTCAACTTTGCTGGTCAAGGGTTGAGCGACAAGGACGTTTTGAAGTGGGTTGATTGGCATGCCGACTGCAACGCTGTTGGTAACAATGCTGCGCCGCAGGCTAAAGGGAATGGGGTACTAGATCCGCTTTTTTTTAGTACGACAGATGCTTTAGGTAGGATGCTCGAGGGCGGTGTTGAGGCCACCTATGGCAATGCAGAATTTATCAAGCCTGCCGGGCCGCTGAAACTCTGTTATAAGTTTAATGATGAGCCGTTCATGGAGTACTACGACTTCCCCGTGACGGTCACTGGGGTGGCTGAAGTGGTTTCTGTTGATGGTGACAGCGACGTAATGGTGCTAGACTTGGAGAAGCGCTTTGGGTTCTTGGGAAATGGCGTCGGGGAGGGGGATGTAGCAACTTGGGTAATTGAATCAGCCAACAGTGATGATGACTGTGAAACCGACAGCATTTATTTTACCGGATATAGCAGTGTTGTCGATTATACTGGCAACGCGACATTCCAAGTTACGGATAGGTCGAAGGTTGGGGAAACCTGGAAACTGTGCTACAAGTTTGGCGCCGAGCCATACAAGCTTTACAATCAATTCACGGTGTTCGTAAAGACGATCGGAACAATGAAGGCTGTAGCTGGCAGCAACACGACAGCCGTGGCGCTGACGACAAAAACTTTCGAGATGAACGGTGGTCATATTGCTCCTGGTGATATGGGAAAGTGGATCGAGGGGGGCACCAACGATGCCCACTGCCAAGATGAGTTCGCCGGAGGTCTGCTTGAGGCAAGCGTTATGGGAGCAGACAGGCGGATTTCGTTTCTTTTCACTAGCCCATCTCCCGAGGGGAGCTTTTTTAGCTTGTGCTGGAAGTTTGGAAACGAAAAGTACAAACTTTACAACCGTATGGTTGTAGAAGTACTGGAGCTTACGGGGATGAATGAGACGCTGGTAGTTGCTGATGCGACAACGTATTTGAGCTTCAGCGGGATCGGTTTCAACAAGGGTGACGCTGTGAAATTCATTGAGAAAGAAATGGACTGCAACGATGACTTTGCTTTCGGGGCGGGGAGTTCTTTTGGGTATTTGAACGACGACATGGTCGCCACATTGGCGTTCAGCGAGTACACGTTGTCTTCAGATTTGATTTTGTGTTTCAAATTCAAGCAGGAGCCCTTTAGCAGATACGAGGGGATCACCCTTTGGAGTGTTAAGCCCAGCGCTATAGGTGCAAATGCGACTAGCATCGTGGTCGGCAGGCCCTACTTTGTAGAGGTTGAGGGTACTTTCGGAATTAGTGTGGGCGATAGTGCGTTCTTCGTGGCTAATAATGCCAAAACCTGCGATGTTGAGAACGTGGATTATGCAGTTGTCGCGGAGATTTTGATGACCGAGAGGGGTGCGACGAGTCACAAGACGGGAAGATCCGTAATGCGGCTTGATGCTTTGATGGGAGTGAACGAGAACGCCGCGTTGAAGATGTGTTACAGGTTCGGGGGGGCAGAGGCGAATTATACACTGCTCCCGCAAGTACCCATGACGAGCAGAGTTGTGAGTAGTTTGTCGGTGGATCTATTGTTGTTGACCTCGGCACTGAATACCGAGGTAGAGTTCACATTCTCTGGCTATGGAATCGAGGATGGCGACGAGGTGTTATTCGTAGGATTGGGAGTGAACAGCGATGCAGATTGCGCTACTGCAGCCGGTGTGGGTGGAAGCTCGAAAAATAGCTTGAACAGCAGAAAGTCTATATTCACTTTCAGCAGCGCAGTGGAGGCGCTTAACTTGTGCTATAAATTTGGTGGGGAAGATTACAAGCTATATGTTGGGCTCCCTGTGATTGACATCGGGATCAAGGAGGAGGAGGAGGAAATCTTTCTTGAGGCTCCTGCGGAAGTGACCTTGAGCTTGTCGGGTAGCGTCGACGACATCCCGGCCGGTAGTCCGGCTCGGGCGACCTTCGAAAACAACTTTGTCAAGGATATTAGCGCCGCATTGGGCATTGACAGCGCGAGAGTCTCTATCGAAAGCATTCGGAGCGGGTCCATCCTGGTGGACTTTGAAATCCAGGTCTCGAGAAATTCCGCCGAGCCTCTTGTCACCGAGATCGTCACGGAGCTGATAACCCAGCTCAACAATCCTAGCTCCGCCATTTTCAGCGGAAATGTGACTTCGACCGCTAGTAGTGAGGTAGTTGTGACGCTTTTGGAGCCCGTTGTGGTGGAGCCGACCAGTTCTTCCAGCAGTATCAAAATTGTTACGTACCAGCAGAACGGCTACTTTGGATTCGGCCAGAGTGAATACCTAACTACCGAGGGCAGTGGAGTGGTCAAATTGAACGTCGTTAGGGGGCATGGTGCATATGGTGGTGTGGTGTTGGACTACTTCGTTGTAGATGGCACCGCAAAGGGGGGGGAAGACTTCATTTCTGGGAGTGGAAGCGTTGTCTTCGAGCATGGAGATGTGATGAAAGAGGTCGTCGTTGAATTGCTCGATGACGCTGTGAGGGAACCTCACTATGAGACCTTTGAAGTGTATCTCAGGCTCAACGAGGGCAAAACCTACAGTATGAATAAGAACTACGAGGCGCAGGTGAACGGTAATAGCAATGCTACTGTCAAGTTGTACGACTGGGGGGAGGGAGGGGGAGTGTTACGGGAAGTGTCGTTTGTTGATGGAGGGGGATTTAATGGTTGGGGTGTAGTCGGCAATGATGGTCTCGATCTCTTTGCGGACCCTACCAGTGACACGTGGGTCGATACGTGGGGTTTTAGCGCCGTGGACGTTGCTTACGGTAGTGAGGAGTATAACGATGCCTGTGATTACGCTCAGCCAGACGGTGCGTGCGGATACAGCTGTCAGTATGGGAAGCGAGCCTTTGCAAATGTCCAGACGGGAGAGCCGAGTACTGTGCTAGAACTTGACGGGAAGGGATATGTCGTCGGGTACAGGCCAATGGGGACTTTGATGGACAGGGAGGATTTGACAATCATGATGTGGGTGAGAGGAGGGGGGAGTGAGGGCCAAAGGATCGATGGATCGCCCAAGGGAGCCTTGTTTGATTACATCGGCGATGACGAAGAAGACTTCCACAGGGTTCTGCTCAGTGGGGCGGGGGAGGATTTGTCACTTTTGATCAACGACAAGGTCATTCTCGAGGAGGATCGATATGATGGGTCTGGAGGAGGAGACAGGAGGGGGATCAAGCTTGGCATAAATTTGGCTGACGATGATTGGCATTTCGTCGCTGTTAGCTGGAGGGGCAGTGATGGGAGGGTGATAGCTTACAAAGACGGCGAGAAGGTGTTTGACGGAGGTCCTTACAAGGTCGGAGAGGTTTTGAAGAGTGGCGGAGGAGTTGTGCTCGGGAGGAGGGCGAAGAGGGGTTGTCTTTACGACCATACCGACAGTGTACTTAGCAACTGCGAGTTCGTCGAGAACACCGGGTTTATCGGGCACCTCCAAAATGTCATGCTTATGCAAGGCTTTTTGGATAATGCAAAGGTAGCCCAGGCAATGAAGATCCCCACGGAAATTGGCATGGACACTTTGATGATGTTTTGGAGGTTTGGGATCGCTGACAGTGAGGGCAGGATCGTCAAGGACAGCTCCGGTCAGGGACTTAGTGATTGGGAGGGCGGTAACGAGGGATATGCCAGCGAGGAGGGCAGCCGCCTGGTCGTCGGAACTCCCATCATGGAGAAGGGAGGCACACAGAGCTTCCCCTGTGGAGAAATCTATAAGAACATATGGCACTTTGACAGCGGATGGGAAGGTGATTTGAAGGGCGCGTATGGCGGAAGGTTACAGTTCAAATTGAGGGCGAATAGCTTCCACGGAAATGAAAGGAACGGAAGAGGCAGTGTCGTTTTGATAGGCGACGACGGGTCGTCTGTCAGCTACAAGAGCAAGTTCGGGGGGCTGAAGGGAGGGGATTGGGTCTACTACAGCGTAGTCCTGAGAGAAGACCACGGATGGGTCAACGAACCCGGGGGAGATTTGTGCAATAGGGAGAAGCTCGAGGGTATTTTGGAAGGTTTAGATAAACTCCTCATCAGAGGAGACGAGTTTGTCTATGGAGAGGCAGGGATGGGGATGGAAGTTGTCTCCATCAACGAAGTTAAGCTCTTTGCCAAGTGAAATATAGTATTGAATGTTATATAAATTGTCCTGGGAGACGGACAAAAGTGTTGTGCTAATTATGTTAATTGCTAAGAGAGCGGAACACTTTAAAAAAATAAGAACATAACATGACATTTGGGTGCAGAAAGCATGGCAATTTTACTTTAAACTTAATCACATTTCAGTCGCTATCGCTGTCGACGAGCGCCTTCTTAGTAGCGGCAGTTGCGGAATTGGTTCCTGTCTCGAATTCATCGTTTTCGCTGTCACTGTTAGCAAACGGGTCAGTGGAGTCTTGGGTACCACCGCTCTTCCTGGTGTGTACTCCCCGCTCGTCCCACTCGTCTTCTTCGCTGGACACGTCTTCCTCCCCACCAGCAGCCGAACGAGTCCTGGGCGCCACAACGTCATCGTACATGGTGTCATCGTCCTCAAGATAACTAGCGGTCATGCCCACACCGTTCCGTCCATTGGCTCCGGCCTTCTTCTTCCGCTTCACCGCGCGGTGGAGATCGTCTTGGTCACGGGCCCTGTCCTCCGCCACCTTCTCCGGGTCCTTCTCTGTGACAACCTGCTTGATTTTAGCCTGCTTAATGTTCCTCTTACGAATCTGAGCAGTCAAAACCTTGTGTGCCATTGAATCGAGCGAAGTTGGAGTAGGAATGAGCTTCTTTTTTAACGCTGTTGATGGCAAGTGAGTTATTGAGTTAGTCAGTTGGTTGAATTAGTCAGTTTTTTTCGGTGAGTGAGATAGTTATCGCAAGGAATATCGCGGGATATCGCGGGATATCGCGGGATATCGCGGGATATCGCGGGATTAACAAACTCAAGAATTGATGTTTGCGTTGACGGTATGGCATCATCGTCATCATCATCTCACCTCCGACTCCCTCCAATACGGTCTCCCCCTCCGTTCCGTCTTCTTCTCTATCAACATTGTGCGCATACACAAAGCTAGTGGGTAAATCGACCCCGTCCAAATCAAAGACCTCCTTCCCAACGAGAAGCTGCATGGAGCCATCAGACCACTTCACAATGTTCGTGTTGGATTCGCGGCCGGAAAGGGCGCCGGTAACTACCTTTTTAAGCACGTCGCTGCCAGCGGTAGCTGGTGCGGTCTTGTGACGCCAGCGGACCAGAGATGATGTAAATTTGTATTTCTCTTTCTCCTCCTGTGCCGTCCAGGTGTCAATATCATACTCTTCCTGGACAATCCCCATGAAATTCGGGATTTTAGAAATAAATAGCTTGGGGTCTTTTCTCGAGTTTTTCGCGTTTCCCAAGATTGGCTGGATCGGAAGGAGACGCAAATCCTTGGCCTTGGTGGTGTGGGTGGGAGGTTGAGGAAGGTCGGTGAGAGGCCTGTCACCAGTAATAGCTGCAGTGGAGGCCGTGTCGGCTGCGACAGCAGCAGAAAGGCTGGTAGTGTTGTCGTCGTCGCTGTCGCTGCTCAAACCAAGATCAGCAGAGACTTTGTCAAGCTCACTTGTTTTCTTAGCTGCCGGAGCTGTGGAGGGGGCAGTGGAGGGGGGTGCAGGGGGATTGTTTGGGGAATCACTGTCGCTGGAGTCGTCTCCGAAAAGCTCCGTGTTCGTGTAGGCTGACATGGTGGAGGCGGGAGGGACGAGCAAGGGGGGCAATTAGCTGGAGTGAGGGGGGGAAGCCGCAGGAGGTCGATGGAGCTCGGAGCTTTAGGGCGGAAGGATCGATTGATGCAGGAAAAGGTTTATTAAGCTGTGTTGTGTTGCCTCCGTTTTATGATGCGTGCAAAGGAGAGAAATTATGAGGTTAAAGAAGGTCGTTTCTTTAGCTTTGGAAAAATGTTGAGGGAGGCAAGCTCGCGAAGGTGGATTTGATTTCCTTGTTGTTAGGATAATTTCCAATCTCCAAACTCGACGTATACCACCGTTTGTTTGTATCTTCGTAGGATGACCACATCTCTCTTATTACTTTCGTGCCTAATCGGCCTCTCGACTCAATTTTCGTTGCACGTGCAAGCACCATTTTCCCAGAGTTTGGCATTGTCTGCGGAACGTTCTCAGTCTCTTCCTTTCCTTAACAGGTAGGTTCGCTTTGTGTTGGTATTTTGGGGGTGTGTGTTTTTTTGATCGAAGTGGCTCGCTAACACCTTCCCAGGCCTGCTCTCCTTGATGGATCTATGCCTGGAGACGTTGGGTTTGATCCTCTTGGGCTCAGCACAATCGATGACCTTGGGATTGACCTTTACTGGCTACGGGAGGCTGAAATCAAGCATGCGCGAGTTGCCATGCTCGCCGTCGCTGGAATCTTGCAGGTGGAGATTTTTGGTCCTGCACCTGGGTGTGAGATGGCGACAACCAAGTGCCAGATGGATGCCTTTTGGGAGATTTGGAACGCGCACCCGCAGTACATAGCGGCGGGTTTAATTGGGGTCACCACCATCGAGTGGATCAGTGGGATAGCAGCCACAGTGGGAAGAGAGAGTGGAGACAGGGCGCCGGGAGACTTTGGCTTGGACCCCTTGGGCTACTTGAAGGGCAGTCCGGAGTCTGTGGAGAGGTTGAAAACACAGGAAATCATGAATGGGTAAGTAAAAGTGTCTGTATGAGTAGGAGTAGAGTGTGGGAAAGGGTTCTATCGGGAAGGTGGAGAAATAGCTACGCTGATAGGATTGATTTTAGATTGACTAACTCAACAAATATAACATGGAAACATCTGAACATCCATCACACATCACGCATATGAACTACATGGTGACGACGGCGACGATGACAACAACAACAACAACAACAACAACAACAACAACAACAACAAATATCAACAGTCGGCTTGCCATGTGGGCTGCTTCTGGACTCCTCCTCCAGGGATGCACTAACCATCTTGGCGGAATCGAGGCTTTGCAGGTGAGATTGGTTATAAATTTAGATTAGTTACTCCAAAGCGCTATTTTTTGTTCACCTCTTCAGCACCCTGCTAATCACCTACCCGCCCGCTCGCCTCCACAAACGTTTAGACATCGTTGCACGACAACGCATTCTAGTGCACATTTTGGAGGGTGCTCTTTTTTTGTCTTGGATAATATGCATTTAACTGAAAGCTGCAGGGTTTTAGTAAACGGCCCCTCCTCTACTTGTTTTCTATTTTCTCGACTAGCTTCTTCAACTCGGGGTTGCGCTCAATCTCCTCCTCCCAACCCTTATCATACCCACCATCTCTGAATTTGCGAGAGTTTGCATCACGCCTCATTTCTTTCTCCTTGCGAAAACAGTCATCCATCGCAACCTTTCGTGTCGGGATTGCTGTGTTAGTAAGTGCGTTCGCCGGACGAGTACAAGGGGGTATTCGGAGTGCCCAGGGGGAATTCATCGTTGGGTATGGAGAAATGGAGGCCTGTCATGAAGAGAAAGAAGGCAAAAAGGGAGGCGAAAAGCTCGGCTCAGAGAAATAGGACTCACCTTGTATTTGTTACAATGCCCCAAAAACTTAAGATACGGGTTCTCAGCGTGGCAGACTTGGAGATCAATTACTGGGTTGTGTAGGTGAGTGAGTTGAGTTCGTCGATGAGATGTTATTACGAGTGTGATAGCAGCATTTGGTGCTTCAGAATCTAATGAACCAATAATTGGGGCAAGAAAAACTGTTATTACGTACCTACATCAGAACACATAGGGTGTGGTTTGTTCAGAGGGGGGTGCATGTCTACCTTCTAAGGAGTCAATTGTAAAAATCAGCCAAGTAGAAGACAGAGTCGGAATCGGAGTCAGAGACGGGAAGGTGTCTTAAACTCAGTTAAAATAAATGGTTATTTCGATAGAGCTTGGGATTTTATGAAATGTGAGGGTAAGGAGGTTAGTGGATAATCGATGAAGGGGTTATTAGGCGACTTTTACTTACTTTACTTTTTCTTTTCGCTTGGAAGAAGGAAGGAGAGGCCATAAACCAAGAAGGTTGTTTAAATAATTTAAACTAGTCCCATGTGGTTTGGAAAAGTATTTTTTGCGTTAATACTGTGGTTTTTGCACCCTTCGCATACTTACACCATCGTGCAACGTACGAGAGCGTTCTTCTCCCCAACCGGACGAGCCTCCCAGTCAAACGATGATAACGAACCTCCAGCTGAACCGAAGGCGCTGGCATTTCTACGGAAGAAGGGTCGAGTAGGCGGGGCTATCCTGCAACCCTGTTTGGGTGTCGATGAGGGAACAGCTGGGGGGGTCAAAAGACCAACAACAATTCGAAAATCTAAGCTTGCGTATCAACTCTGCACGAAATCGGGCATAATCGACGACATGAGCGAGGAGTTTCCAATTTCATCTAGCGGCAATCGATGGAAAGGAGTGAGTGACAAGAATGGCGTGGTTGGGAATTCTTTCGGATCTCTCACTAGGGAACTTCAGTTCAACGGTCGCAGCAATGTCAACGTTTTGCGTGGCGAAGTTTTCGAAAGGGGATTCGCGCAAGCAATTTTGACACTCCCTCTGAGCCCTGACCCTGGGTGGGTTGATGCTTCCATGTTTGCGGGGATCACATTGGACATATGCTCAAATATAGATGAGAAGTATTTTCTCGTCATCAAGAATGGCGATTGCAACCGAAGTTCCAGCTCTTACCGGTACGAGATAAGCACCGCCGGGAACAGGGGATGGCACTCTTATTTCGCGCCATTTGATAAGTTCTCAGGGGTAGGGCCTGACATTCAAAACACACCCCTAAACCCCCGAACGCTTGTCAGATTCGCTGTTGCGGCCATTGGCCGACGCTACGCCAACCTCGAAGTCGGCTTCTCTGATGTGGTCTTCACCAACCACACATAGTTTGGACATCTGACAAATTAAAAAATTAAACGTTGAAAAGTAGCTGTGTTTTTTGTCTGTAACTGTACCCCACTTGCTTCTTCCAATTTTAGTTGCAGGGCTGGCTGCCTTATACCTTACTAACCCTAACCAAAAGGAAATAATATAAAAAGTTGGGCGATGAAACGAACTCAGATTACTAAAAGGCGATTTTTTTCGGGTATTTATTCCGTAAATGTGTTTCTTCCAAACTTGCTTTTTTCCAAAACCGATTTCAGATTTCAGAAAACAAAATCGGAAAAAGTTGTAAACCCACCGACGAAAATATTTGTCTTGATAATTACCCCTTTAGTGTTTGTATAGGGTAATAATCGCATCTCAGGGCACAATTAGTACTCTTGGAAGTCAACTGCCGCGAATTATCCACCCTCCCTACTCATAACCCCTTTCAAAAGTTCACCTCCTCCAACTCCCGTTATACCCATCCCTTTGAGCCGTCCAAAAGCATGAGCTCTACCACCGGTGACCTGTTTTCCTTCGGAAAGGAAACTAATGGGGTTCCAACTTCGGTAGACTCCGTCCGTGGCACCCACATGGTGTCCGTTGCTGGTTCTCGTTCGACGTCCTTGTCTCTTCACCCGACGACTGCCACTTTCCACAGCTGCAACCCTGCTCACCAAATCGACCCAAAGGACCTTCCCCCCGGCATTGTGGATGTGAAATTTGGAGAAACGCATGCGGTGGTGCTTACGGACAAGGGACAGGTTTTCTCTTATGGAAAGGGGAAGTATGGTCAGCTGGGCCTGGGCGGTTCTGCCAGTGGCATGTCCACCCGTGTCGCTTTGCCTGTCCTCTCTGCCCTCGCTGATAAGCGCGTGGTATCGATCTCAGCTGGCTCCCACCACACTGTTGCGCTGACCGAGGGGGGGGATGTATTCAGCTGGGGACGGGGCTTCGAGGGCCAGACTGGCCATGCCAGCCAAGCTCTAACTGAAGAGGAGAACAATGTGCTGACGGCTGTGCAGCTCCTTCCCAAGCTCATATCGGCCTTCGTTCGTCACACTGTTGTTTCCGTTTCCTGTGGCCCTTCGTTTACGCTCTGCTGCACCGGTGAGGGCTCCGTCTGGTCCTGGGGAGAAGGCGGTTGTGGTCAGCTGGGGATAGGGAGGAAAAAGGTGCAGCCTATACCGACCCTAGTGCTTCCTTCCGCCCCCCACGATTCTTCACCCTTCACCTCCGTCTCGTGCGGTTGGTCTCATTCCTTGGCCTTGACGAAATCGGGGTCGCTATACTCTTGGGGTCTCAACAACTATGGACAGCTGGGTTTAGGAGATCAGAAAACAAGATACTACCCTGAGGTAGTGTGCGGCAGTGATGCGGGTGCTGGCGGAGGAGAGGGAGATGCGGATGGAGGCGTGGGAGGGATGAAACTAGAGAAAGTGGAGGCGTTCGGTAATTACTGCATGGGATTAGATGGTGGAGGCGGTGTTTACAGTTGGGGCTGTAACAGCTCTTTTCAGGTAAGTTGTTGTTGGTGCTTTTGTCTTGGGGTCAATATGTTCTGAGAACGCGTCACGTCAGTATTCTCGAAACGCGGCATTTGATATTGATCTAACACTGTGTTCGCGTCGTCGCGTCATGATTTGTCCAGCTCGGCCTCGGTGACTCCGAACACCGCTCTATTCCGACCCCCCTCACTCTCCTGCTTCCCAATCGCGTGACGCACCTTGCCTCAACTCACCAGACGACCTATGCCTACACCCCCTCTTCCATCTACTCCCTCTCCCCACCTTGCGGTCCTATTTCAGGTGGTTCTAAGCTCTTTTTGAAGGGCGGGGGATTCTGGTCGAGCGATAACATCACAGTTCGTTTCATTCCACCTAAAGAAGAGAAGAAGGCGGTGAACAGGGCCACAGCGGGGAACTTTATTGCTCCCGAGGCTAGTGCGCAAGATAGCGCATCGAGAGACGGCGCCTCTGATACGGCGGGTCAAATGATATTGTGCAAGACCCCTCGTTTCGGTATGGTTGGCAAAGTGACGGTGGAGGTGTCTATGAATGGCAAGGACTTTACCCGCAGCGGCATGGAGTACCAATATTACCAGGACACCCACATAACGGCCATAACACCTCAGTTCACCTCAGTGTACGCTCCAGTGACGTTGGCGATTGACGGAACCCACCTTTTACCCATGGATGAGCTCAAGGTACGATTCAAGAGCAAGTCTGGGGGGTCAATTGGTGGGAGCCCATCGACAGTTGTCGTCGGAGGGAAATTCATGAAGGAAGTCTGCGGGAAGGAAATCGACCCGGAGACGGAAGAAGAGGTAGATGTATATCGCTCTTTTGTTACTTGTAGGTCACCCATTGTCGACATGCCGAGGTCACAGCTCCCGTGGGAAACGAGGGTCGCCGTTGCTCTCAACGGTGTGGACTTCAAAACGCTGGAGAAAAAAACCTTCGTTTTCCATGACTTCAGGCCAGAGAGGATGGTTCCCAATGCGGCCCCTGTAGAAGGAGGAACTACAATAGCCATTAAAGGGTCGAGCTTCTTCGAGCCAGCGGGAGGTGGAATCGTGGCAAGGTTTAGGTTCAAGGTTGATGAGGGCATTAGCCAGGATGAAATCGGCGAAGATGAGTCCGAGGAGGATGAATCGGGGGAGAAAATTCACACCATAACTGTCCCGTGCACTTGTGTGGATAAAAATACGCTCACATTGAGGGTGTATTCTCTCCTTGATCAGAACCCCAAGTCCCCAAATTTCTGCTCCTTAGACCTCTCACATGTAGGAACAACCATCAGGTGCAGAGTGGACATTTCCATCGATGGCGGTGAGACATACTTGCCATCAGGCGATTCGGGGCCCGATGGCTTTGGATCTCTCGAATTCACCTACTACAACCCAGTGTCTTTCTCGGCATCCTCGGACACATTTACTGGACCGAGTACAGGAGGCACATTGGTGTCGTTCTTGGCAGACTCGGCACTCTTTGAGAGCTCGGAGGTGAAGGTCCGGTTCTGGAACGACGAAGGGACGTTCGATGTGGAGGTTGGAGGAAGGACGAGGCTCGTTGGGGAGGAGCCTGGCAAGGACTATGACGTGGATAGCGAAGAGGGGCAAGGAGAGGAGAGGAAGATGTTTGTGGACTGCGAGACTCCGAAGTTCCTCGTCGTGGATGTGGAACAAGAGGGGGAGGGGAAAGATGGGGAAGAAAAAGATGGGACAGAAGAGGAGAAGGAAGGAGTAGAGAAAAAAAAGAACGAGGAGGAAAGCGAATTGGAAGACAATGGGGACCAGCCCCTGGACGAGGAGGAGAACTTTGAGGGCGGTGAAGTGGATGAGGACGGAAACCCTATCGTCGGCGGAGGCGGGGAAATGTCTGGATCCAGTTCGAGTGCGTCAGCACTGCTTACGCGCGTAAATGTTGCCATAGCCTTCAACGGTATCGACTACGAGCCGCTGGAAAGGTCCGACAACTCGGCAATGGAAACTTCGGACAAATCATTCGAGTACTATGACCCGCCAATTTTTAGCCTTGCGGATCCCTCCTCCCCGCCAGTCGTTCGTGGGGGGGAGGACTTTTGTATCGGTTGTAGGGGTGGCTTTGATTCGGAGGGATGTACGGTAAAGTTTGTCAACTCTGGAGGTATTGAAGGAGTCGCCCAAGGGCGACTCGTCAGGAAAGGGGTCGAGTGTAAGGTCCCAGTACTTCTTAAGGAACGAAGCATACCGCTAGATGAGGAGGGAGGAGGAGAAGATGGTGGAGGGGCGCAGGAGGAAGAAGAGGGGAAGGAAGGGTTTGGAGAGGAGAAGAAGGGCGGAGAGGAGGAGGAAGAAGAGGAGGAGACTGACAACGTCTTCGACATCGAAGTCAGTATGAACGGCGTTGACTTCGGCAAGACTGACTTACAGGTGATTTATGACGATGGGAGGGGTGTAGAGGGGGGAGAAGAGAGAGAGGAGGAGGAGGAAGATGAGGAGTAATTTTTTGCTACCCACGACTTTAATTGTAATAAATACATGCTGTAAATGTGTGATGTTAGGATACACACCGACCCGGGCTCACTCCCCTCCCCCTGTGTCTTTAAAAACTTGTCCTACATTTTCTGTCGCTTACAAGCTTTGCATTCCTCTGACAAAATCGGCCAAACCATCCAAAAATCCTCCCCCCTCCTGTTTTTCCTCGCCGTCGCCGAAAACCAACGTCTCCATGTCGTCGTCGCTCGGCGAGAATCCAAAATCGCGGACAAATTCGTATCCAGACCCATCCGAGGCGTCGGGTTCGGCCTTCCACAATGTAAAGTCATTTGGGTAGGCCTTTGTCAGAGTGCCATAGGGGAGCTGTTTCAGAGTGTACACTGGAACGAGAGTTGATACTGCCGACCGCGAAAAGTATTGATCATTATTCATGGCTGTTAGTTATCAATTTTTTGTAGCAAAAATGTACCAGTCTTGAGCCCTCTTCTACTCACATAATCGTTCCCGTAACAACCTTCCGTTTAATCCAAGCCCTGTAACCCCCATGTCTATGAGTTCGTCATTCATAAAAACTAAAGTCTTCAGCCTCCCCTCATAAGATGTATCTTCCAGTTTAAGCAGGACCTTCTCTAACTGGTCGGACTCAGAGGCAAGCGGACAGTAAAATATACAGACATCATCGTCAGTGGCAGTAGAGACACCGCTACGAGAGAATCCAGTCATGCGCACGCGATCGTCGTCCTTGAACTCTTCCCAGTCCCGCCGCATTAACGCTGCAGTCCCCTCGTCAGGAAAATAGATTCGGACGTTCATTTCGTGAGTTGACGTGAGCGAGGCGACAAAATTCCTGCAAAATTCCCCTGTCTCTTTGCTAATTGTGAAGGTCTCGTCGTAGCTCCTAGTATCAAATTTTATTGATGTTCTCGATGGCAATAGGACACCCGGATCTTCCAAGTGTTGGAGGAGGCTAGCAGAGGCTATTTGCGCAGAATCAGCTACTGAATTCGGCAGCAATGATGAGCGTGAGGTAGCATGCAACGTTGACAATGATTGCAAACGTATTGGGAGAAAGGAGTGCGTAAAAGCGTGCAAACTAATTGACTGAATCAATATCGCAGCTATCAAAACAACGACAAGTTTCATTGTCATGTTGTATGTAGTGGGGGGGGGGCAACAAAAAGATTGATTGAGAGGCTCGCCAAAAAAGACTTGACCCAACCATCCACAAAATCTGCGCGTGTGCTTTTAGCATGCCAGGACATCCTATACCTTCGTTTCGTGGTCAGCCTCTGAAGAAATCGAATGAGGCTGATATGACCCTGAACATCCTGCAGAAACCTTCGATAGATGAAGACGATGGGTACTGCGCTACGTCACCTCACACCCGGGGTTTTCTCGAGACTGCCTGTGACATAGAGGAGCGCATCTCTGGCAGTAGCAACCATCCTTCCCTAACCATAGGAATGAAGCGCTCCTCAAGTGTGGGTGACAACAAAAGCAAGCGAACGTCTGGTCTCTCGGCGCTCTTATCGCCCTCTAGTAAGGATTCGTCGAAGGAATCGTCACGGGCAACGTCTCCTTTCAATAACGAGGCTGCTGCTGTTGTAGCCATGGATCGTGGCATTATAATGTTTGATCCATTGGATCTCCACCCTCATGATGAAAACAACCATAAGAATAACAACAATAACAACAATAACAATAACAATAAATACAAGTACAATAATGATGATGATGATGATGAAGTGAATAACAACAACAATGATAAAAACAGTGATGGGTACCTCGCGTACAATGTCGATGTTTCGAAATGGAGAATGTTGCAGGATTCTGACCCGAAAGAATCAATTTGGTCGGATCTTAGGAGGAGTGAGCATTTCAGTAAGCTGGACGACGGTGTTAGTCAAGAAGTAATGGGTGCAATTGCGCGTTGGGACTACAAGAACGGCTGTCTTCCCGAGGCGCCGCCTCTGCACTCTCCCTCTTCTACACCGCCTAGGTTTCCTCCCAGCATCGAGAAACGGTCGTCGGCGGAAAGAAAGAAGACGAGGGTTAAAGTTGGCCGCCAGTCCCCCCCTCCCGTATCGCCCCCTCCTACGGGTACTCCCAAAATTGCCAACAGTGAGAAGCGAGCGCTAGAGAGAAAAAAGACGAAGGAGAAAATTGGTCGGCGGAAGAATATCCCCGACGAGACATCCAGCTCAGATCCCCAGTCCGTGTCAATTCCACCCTCAGAACCTCCTCTCACCTTGCCATCCTTCCAACAACAACAACAACAACGACAACAACAACAACAACAACAGCAGCAGCAGCAGCAACAGAAGCAGCATTACAAGAGAAAACACGCACTGCAACCACCCGCATGCAACAACAAGTCGAAGCAATTAAAAATCATTTTGACCTCCCTTGTGGAATCTACAGAGTCCTTCGAGTCGCTTTCCTCTCTGCTCTCTGAGGTTGACTCCCTTCGTTATCACGTCTCCAAATTGACTTTGAATAACAACCGAAAAGGCATAAAAGCTCTTCCTCTCGCTTTCAGTTTCGGAAGGATAGGGTGGGAATCTCTGACGAAGCTCGAGATCTCGATGACATCGATTGCGGAACTTCCAACTCCGTCCCCCTTTTCCCTCTGTACCGCCCTGAAGACGCTATCTTTGCACTCGAATAAGCTGACCTCCCTCCCCGAATCTTTTTTTTCTGGGATGCCAAATCTTGAGAGCCTGGATCTATACAACAATTCTCTGACAGATTTTGGTGACGAATTCGATGTGAAAGACATTCCGACTAGTTGTCCAAAGCTCAAGCACATCAACCTGCGATTCAATCAGATATCGAGAATTTCCAGCTTTTTGTGCCACCTGGCTTCGGGGAGCCTTCGAGAGCTCGACTTAGAGAACAATTTACTGCGCGAAGTGCCTGAGGAGTTGTTGGTAACGAAGGGAAAGGGATACGGTCTTCACACGCTATTTGTCGCGAATAATTCCATAGAGCAGCCACCTATGAGCGCGGTAAATGGAGGCCTGCGTGCGATGAGGAGGTACTATACTAGTTTGAAAGAGGACGAAAATAGGAAGGTCAAAAAAAAAATGAAGAAGAGGGAGAAGGCGGCTGCGAAGCTACTACAGAAGCAAACGATGGAGGCCGCACAAAGAACCGAAGCGATGGAGACGACGGAGGCGGCCACGCAGGCGACAAACACCAAGCTCCGTTTGATGTTTGTGGGGAACCAGCTTATGGGGAAAACAACCCTGATATCCAAGTTCCGGAAGGGTGGGAAGAAAACTCGTCTTGACGAGCGTACCATTAATGTTGAAATTTCCTCCTGGAAGGTGGAGGGTGCCGAGATGGAAAGCATGAGTACAGGCAAGATGGGTGACGGCAAGATTCGTTTCACGGTGTGGGACTTTGCTGGCCAGACGGAACGATACCATGCCACGCATGAGTTGTACTTTAATCGTGGTAGTATGTACATCGTCGTATGGGATATGGGAGCGTTGTGCAAGAAGACTTATTTTTCAGTGGATCGCACAGTAGAGGGGGGAGTAGTTACTGATTCGGGTGGCATCGAAGACTGTGGTGATGACAGCGATGACAGTGACGAGAGCGAACACTTCAACTCCTTCGCTGAGGGTGATCAGGTCACCACCAACCCAGGCCTAGAACATCAAATTTCCGATGAAGCCCATGCGAACGAGGAACTCGACATCTTGATCGAGGACAACGTGCAACGATGGATTGACACTATCCAGGCGTCTGCACCTGGCGCAGTGATCTTACCCGTGCTTACATTTGCTGACGCAATCTATGATCACTACAAGGAACTTGTAGGGCCCAACTCTGACTCTGACCGCCGCTTGTCCAAATTATCTGACGAAGAGGTTGAGAGGAGGGTGAATAGACTGAGAGAGAAACTTGAAAGAAACGAGGAGAATAGAGTTGCAATCTTGACTGAAGAACTTGAGTTGCTGTCCAAGGAAGGTAGGGACGGTACCAAGCGGGCGATGCGGCTCAAACAGGCACTCGGATCCCGTCCCAGAATCCAATTTGACGATATATCAGTCTGCGGTCAAGAAATCCTCTCATGGGATAGTAGTCTCTCCTCAAAGTTTAATAAGTTGAAAAACCATATTGTTTCGCTTGCTACCCGAGGACACTCCCGAGACTCTCCTGACTCTGGCCATCCTATGGCCACGCCCAAACTTTTTCCCGATCTCTTCGCTTCGATACCTCTGGCAATCGACATCGTGGGTCAACTGGTCCGCGACATACGAAACAAAGAAAAGGTCTCTCCCCCTAGGATGCCAATCGTCTCTTTTTCTGAGATGCTCGATCTCGCTAGGCAAAGGGACGAGCGATTCGGCGACGAGCGATTCGGCAATAATGAAGAAGGGATTCTGAATCTCTCTGACGCTCTGGTCAACTTAAATGACAACGGCAGCATTTTATATTTTGGTGAGGATGTCCTTCTCCCTAGCAGTAGTGTTGCCGTCTACGAGGAGGAGCAGAACGTGCTGCTAAGAAATACAAGCTCTAGCGTCTCTAGGACGTCATCGACTGACTCGCTGTCTAGCACATGCTTTTCGATTAGTCATACCAGCGGCCGTATCACTGAATTATGTCAGAATGCTCCGGAGGAGAAATTCGTCATCATCGAACCCAATTGGCTGATGCTGGTTATTAGGACGCTATTGGACCACAAAAACTTTAAGAAAAACATAGAAGAACTAAGGAAGAAACCGGGCGGAAGGAAAAAAGAGCAGCGTGACCTGGTCATTTTTGATGAAGAAATCGACGCACTCTGGAACTCGGATCCAATGTAAGTTTTGCTTTTTGTGTGTGCGGATGCGGATGGTTTGCTTTGGGTTCACATTTGGTTCGTTTTAGATTCGTCGTCGCTACGTTATCGCTCACATAATACTACTATCATTTCCGCACAGGATCCGACAATACCTGCCCGAAAATGACGAGAGAACGAAGAGGAATCGCAAATTTCTCAAGTCGCTGCTCAGCCGCTTCCATGTCATTGTACCGCTGAGTGAGTTTGACTCTGACATCTTTCTCAATGAAAGTCAGAAGAACGACAGTGCGTATTTTTTGCCTTCGCTGCTCAGTGCTCAAGATAAATCAGAGAAGAATAATGATCTCTGGTCGTACAAAGTAAACGTGAATGATTTCAAGCGGATCGTGCTTGCGAATAAGTACGTTTTTCACTACCAGCCACCTGGACTTTTCGAGCGCATCGTCGGGAAAATTCTTTGTGATTTGCAGAAGAGCGAATTGGTGCTTATTGAAATGAAGATTTGGCCAACATTTTTTAAGTGCAGTGTCAAGGGAACGGGAAGAACGAATAATATGCTGGCTGAGATATTTCTGGAGCTTCCCTCGAAAGACTTCGTTGACGTTGACGTAGACGTTGATGTTGACGTTGACGTTGATGTTGACGTTGACGTTGACGTTGACTCTAATTCGCCGACCTTGATTGTAAGCGCCACCGGACCGATTGAGGATCGGGGGAAGCTGATCTGGGACCTAGGATTTGAACTTGTCAACGCCGCGGTGCTATCGGTGTTGAGGGATTACAGCGGATTGACTTTTTCCAGTTACTCGATTTGTCACCAATGCTTGGCGAACGAGGACTATCTTTGGAATGTGGAGAGCTTTCGATATGATCTAATTCGGGAAAATGTCAAAGAAAGATTGGGAAACATGACTTGCGACAAGCAGCATAACATTGGAATGACATTTTTGCACCCTGCCGCGGAATTTAATCCAGACCACTTTTTCCCAGATACGAGTTTAAATGGACTCGTGCAATCGAGCGAGCTTGAGGAGGCTTGCGTCCTCCTCCGGGTCCGAGGGCGCCGAAGAAATGAGGTATCGTGGGGAACGGGGTTCTTCGTCAGTAAGGAGCGAGGCCTGATTGTAACCGCGTCACACGTTGTGTGTGACCTATATTTGAATGAAACTGGATCAATTGCCGGGCACCGGGTCAAAAACTACGATGCATTCGTTGAAGTTTTCTGCAAAAATGAAAATGTGAGCTCGGCCATATTTGATAGGCACGCCTTTGACGCTTCAATTGTAGGCGAAGAGGTACAAAAAGCTGGGCAAAATTATTTTTTCAAGAGAAGTGAAGATATGATGCCCATCGATATTGTTGTGCTAAAATTGCGTGAACGTGTGGTCGAAACCGTAGAGGGGAAACGACACACTCCCTGCACGTTTCCCATCACAGATTCCTGCATTGGTGAGCTCAAATTGAATAACGGTCGTGTTAAGCGTAACACGCCTGTCCGTCTCATCGGATTCGGTAATTTGCACGGGCAGAATCCACAAGAGATCAAAGAGTTCCCCGGCTCAACAAGTTCGGAGGAGACACAGAAGCATTTGCTCCTTGACTGCAACAGTTTCAACGGATGTTCCGGTGGTCCGGCTTTTAATAATAGTGGTGAAGTTGTTGGAGTATTGAGTCTAGGTGGCGCAAGTCGAATTCATGGAAAGAATGACAATGCCTTCTTGTGTGCTGTCAGCGGGTTCAAAGATTTATTGGACAATGTTATCTGTCGGGAAGATGAAATGGAAGGATAGAGTGCATA
>ERZ651776.721-NODE-721-length-44211-cov-4.833938_pt1 | contig 44211 bp, 17 predicted proteins | sample MGYA00514761_ERZ651776 | MGnify/ENA metagenome assembly ERZ651776
TAAAGTTGTACGACGACGTGATATATTTTCTATCGCGAATCGTCCCCCTGTACCTCGAAAGATCCTTGTGATTCTGGGATTTTTCAGCAACTCTTTTCTTTAATTATAATGAAGTCCCGCGTATTTCTGACGATAGGGTTTCTGCTGTCATCAACTGTCGTAGATTCATTGGCTCTGACACCTGCTGCGATCCCTATAAAATTTGTACCAGCTGTGCCAGCTGTGCAAATAAGTATCCCTATAAAATTTGTGCCAGCTGCGCCAAGACAATCAGTGGACCAACGAAGACGAAGATCTTTGATCACGTCGTCTCTCTCTCTCTTGATCCCAAGGACTGTCACTGCACAGGCACCGCCAGAAGTTCGGGAAAAGATTGACGCTGTTGTTGCATCTTCTAGTGAAGGAATCGCAACTCTAATGAGTCTCATTGCTGCGAATTCTCGCGCTGAAATCCTTGAATTTACCAAGAACTGGGATCTGGAGTTCCGCAAGGCTCGGATGGTCTCCTGTAGAAGAGCGCTTCTAAAATCACTGAAGGATGGCGGGAGTACAACGGCAGAAGAAACCGAAAAAATATCTGCCACTCTTACTGCTCTTGCCAACGCTGTGACCTTTGATCTGATTGCGATCAATAAGTGCTTTCGAGGGGAAGCAAGCGATTCGATAAAAGCGCTGGAGTACATAAAGGTAATGGAGGGCGAGATAGCAGAGTTCGTTCGTGCGTGCGAAGCGACAGTAATTTAAAAAAAGAGTAGTAGGGTCTCATAGCAGTAGCATTAAGAGAAAGGTTTTTGCCCAGTACTTTCGTTTCGTCGTTTATTCGGTATTCATTTCATCGCCTAAGCCTTCTTCTTCACCGAAAGCGCTAGCAATCATATCCTTCTCGACGAGCCCGATTGCTACATCAACGCAGTTGGTATCGTCTCCTTTCCCCCTTCTCCCTCCCCCGAGCTTGTAATTAGCAGGTGGGGGAAACAGAATGGCTCCCCTTGCGCTTCCCTCCTCAGCGCTTCTTTTGTATCCCATCAGCACCTTATAGAGCAGGCATCCCTCTCTAATAGCATTCATCAATTCCTCCTCTCCCATTGCACCGCGCTTGAACAAGTCGTGGATCGTCCAGTGGAATGTCACCTTCAGATTTTCCTCACTGTTGTGGCGAATAACACTTTCCCAGATATCGTAGGCGTGTTTCGACCCAGCGTCCGTCTCGCTGCTGTCCTTGCTGGCAAGCACCTCTGCGCAGCTCAGCCCAACGACAGCCGCTATGACCAGTTTGTCATCATCATTATTCCCCCCTGCCCTTACTGTAGCAGCGGCCAAATCACACACTTCATGCGGCTTGAGATATTTGTCAGAATCTTCGTCGCCATTTTCGTCGCCTTTCAAAATCTCTTGTCCATGACATACCGTCAGCCCATTGTCAAAGTGGGAAGCGTCATTCTGGGACTCACTGCTGATTGCCGCCAGCTTGCCGAGACTCAGGAACACCAACTTGTCTTTCAGGCTGGTGGTTTCACGGCCCGCCAGGACCTTCAAATTGGCGGTCGCGTCGCCGAATCTCCCTTGTTTAACGTCACTCGTCCACGCTATCTCTCCCCTTCCAACCAAGAACCTCCGCACGATGCCATTTTCTTCGCTTTCTTCGCCAAATTCAGCAAAGACAAAACCAGCAACGTCGCAGATGTCCGCCTTCCTTCCCTTTTCCGAAAGCCAGTCCAGTGCGAAGGTTATGAGCTCGCACAAGCTACGCCTGTCCTCCCGCAGGCTGCTCATGACAACTCTTAAGACGGAGACGATGCCCGAGTCGTTGCTGCTGCTGCTGTCGCCGTCGCTCAACTTCATGACCAGCTCCCACCCGCTGTGCTCAACGCAGACTTGCATCGGCAAAGCCATACCACCCCTACCCGTGTTGTCGTTGCTGTAGTGCTTTAGGAGCGCCTCAGCTACGAGTTCCTTGTCGCTTGTGTATTCGAACGGACGGGACCGAGCGGTTTGGGTGGTCATTCCATCGAGGGTCTTGAAGAAGAGCTCCTCAGTGAAGATTGCCTTCCATCCGTCGAGGAGAATGTCGCCAATGGTTCGTGCGTGCATCGCAACGACAGTCTCACCAGCTCCGTTGCCCTTGTCCACACTGTTACTGTTACTGTTACTGTTACTGTTACTGTTACTGTTACTGTTACTGTTACTGTTGCCCACACTGCCACTGTGACTGCGACTGCGACTGCGACTGTCACTCTTGCCCTTGCCCTTGCCCACACTTTCCCCCTCCCACTCCTTAAGCCTCTCGAGGTGTGTTCTGCACACGTCCCGCACTCCAGCACCAGACAAAAAACGCATAGAGCTACATTGCTCAGCGAGCGAGCCTCCAGCCCCTTGGCTGGGAGAATACGCGCAGCAAATCAGCGTGCCTAGCGCTCTGTTGAGCTTCTTGTCACTCGAGTAGGTCTTCTGGAGCGACTGCAGAGACTCCGTGAGTCCATTGAGACAGTTGGTCTCCACAGACTTGAGGCCCTCAACAATGTCACCCTCGTCGACCACTCTATCGACCCAAATCGCGCAAAGAACGTTTTCAACGCCGCTTAGGCACGAAATTCCGCTATTCAACACTCCTCCAACAGAGCGCACCGTACTCGAACCCGGCGCGACTTCGAGCACCTCGGCGAGGGTTCCGAGCACAAAGTTGGCAAGGTCCTGCAGCTTCCGGGTTTTGGACCGCACGGTGTCCAGCGGGGTGGACGTTCGCTTGCCGGCGGAATTCAGGATTGTGGTGACGCTGCCGGCGACCACGTCCTCCAAGACGCGCGAGTAGCTCTCGGGATTTGTGGAAGGCGCCTTTGAGTAAAATATCTCTTTCTTGGCGTGCTTCAAAAACTTCCCAAATGCGCTCGGGTGCAACCTGCGGGAGAGGTAGGCAGACGGAATCTCCCCCCGCTCCAAGACTCTCCCACTAGAGAGATTCTGCTGCGACCTAAACTCGACAAACTCCTCAAAAAGCCTCAGGAGAGTGTCGGAAAGAAAAGCGGGGGAGAACGACGACGTCGGAGGAAGCGATTCCAGAACGTTCGCGGAGTCGACCTCCTCGTTCATTGAGCCCCAGCCGTTGCCGTTGCCGTTGCCGTTGCCGTTGAAGGTACGTCTGGACAGCTGGTGGGAAGAGGGACCGGCCTGTCGCCGCTCCGTGACTCGTTCCCACATTGCCTCACAGGTCGCGACTAGGCCGCTACCTGAGAATATGGTGGGCCCTTCGCCCCCAGGGGAGGAGGCAGGGGAGACCTGAGTTGCAATAGGCGAATTCTCGCCCTCTCCTTCGTCGTTATTGACGCCCGAGTAGAAGAAGAAAGGGAGGATCTTGTTGTTCTCGCCACAGTCGACACTGACATGGAATTCTCCACTCATTCCTTGATAATAACTCGTCTCGGAAGAAGACAGCGTCGTCGTCGTCGTCGTCGTCATCGTCGTCGTCATCGTCGTCGTCGTCGTCGTCGTCGTCGTTGCAGTAGTAGTGCCGCCGACGCGACAGATATCCACAACGATCTTCTCCCTTGCGCTCGCTCTGTTGACTTGAATAACCCCGGCGTCGCCGAAGTTCGCGTCGGTTCCACCAGCACGCCCGGGGGGGATGAGCACCGGCAGGACGTTGAGAACGGTCGACCCGGCGGAAAGATAAGTGACGTAGGCGCCGCACACTCCCCAGAGATTCGTCCGGAGAGCGGTAGCGGCTTCGCTTACGCACAGACCCAAACGACTGGTATCTGAGGGCATGTTCTCCAGCATAATGCAGTTGATAACTCTGTACTTGAGAATCTCCCCCCTCTCTCCATAGGCAAAAGCGAACCGAACGAGGAAGAATTTTTTTGTTTTTCTCGTCAGTCTCGAATTTGATTCCTCGACATCGATAGTCAAAAGAGCTACAAGCCCCAATCGAGGGTCGACGATACCGAAGGTGGGCTGTGCCGTCGATTCATCCTTCGATTTGCAGTAGGGGCAGTCGGCCGAGGCCTTCCCTTGGTCATCAAAACCATCCCGGTCGTCGTCGTCGTCGTCGTCGTCGTCTTCGTCATTGTCGCCGAATTCGTCGGCGCTTTCGCCGCCTCCGTAGACGCCGGCAGCCCCGCACACCCGCCCGTTCTTAAGGCGAAAGGTCTTCACGCCAAGGTGCACGCTTATCGCCCTTAGGAGGCCGTCTTTCTTGTCGGCGAAAATATCGAAGCCGCGGGTATCGTCGTCGCCGGAGCGACCGCTCGGGTTCTTCCTCTTGGGGAGGTACTTCTCGTCGTCATCTGCGCTTCCGTTTCCGCTCGTGTCATCGTAGCCCTTCACCTCCTTCATCTTGCCGTCCGCAGTCACTATAAGGAACGAATCTTCGCGGAAGCTGTGGGTGTCATTAGTGAGGAGGCTGCCGTGTCCGTGTCCTTGTCCTTGTCCGTTACTGCTGTTGCTGGCGTGCACGTGCATGTTGTCGTGCATGCTGTCGTGCATGCTGTTGATGCTGCTCATGCTCTTCTTCTCGGTACGTCGGCGCTTACTACTATTGTTGTAATCGAAGCTAATCATTCCCGAATCCATGCAAGACCTACAACCTCTGCAAAAAGAGGGTCGCTTATCACTCAGCTGAATGATGTGGGGAGGCGGGGAAGTCGGAATGGGGGGGCCTTCGCCTTCATTATTCACCCGAGATCGGTCAGCGTCAGGGTCAGAGTCGGGATTGGGAGAGAGAGAGGTTCGGCCAAAAAAAGCGCCCAGGACGCTCCCGACCCAGCCGGACGAGGAGCTATCGCCCGTCGACCCGCAGATCTTCCTCGCGAGTCGCAGCGAGGCCGGGTCGGAGATGAAGTAAGTGTCAGGGTCAATCACCTTGACCGAAATCGTCGGATCGGCGGCATTGGATTCGACCCTGAGGATGATCAGGCGGCCCAAGGTGGTGACGCACACGACAGTAGAAGAAGCGAGGGCAGTCAGACGAGAACAGAGCTCCCCAGGCGTCAGGGGAAGCTTGCAGGCAATCGTAGGGTGGGAGGAGGCCGTAGGCTGGGCTGCCCGGGGAGGAGGGGGCTGTATTTGGACGTTGGGGAAAAGGATTGCCAGACCTGAGGGGGAAACTGTGATGATGTTGGCGTGCTTTGTCACCGTCGACGACGTGGCGGACACGTCGCAGCCGAGAATTTCGACCAGGTCTGCCGTGAAGTCTTGGAAGTTCTCGTGGTCCACCGCTGGGTGCCGCAGGGATGAGTGCTGGTGGAGCTGCGATTTCGGTGTGCTGGCCATGGGAAGCAGGGGAAAGTAGGAGATTGTGTGGTCTGGCGATACAGTGATGCACATCCTGCTGGGATAAGACGAAAGTCTCACCGTTGATGGTGAAGCAGTCTCATCAATCTCATCAATCTCATCAATCTCATCAATCTCAGCAATCTCATCAATCTCATTGCTTTTTGTGTTGCTTTTTGTGTTGGTCAGCGAAGTGAATACTGCCCGGGGAAGGATTGATGTCAACGTCATCGGCGTGGACGTGGAAGGAGGCGTCAGCAACTTGTTAATGAGCGCCATGTTTGATTTGTCGTTTTGGGGGTTGTTTGGCTTTTACTTAGAGAGTCCCAATGCAAATGAAGGGGGCGGGGGGGGGGGACAAAAACAGGTGTGTGCTCGCTCTCGACTCGTCTACTCTGTGCGGTAGACTGATATGGTATAGACTTGTAGCTACTGCTTGCTGGGGAGGGGAGGCACTTGATAGCACGGGCGAGCTCTTGAGGTAAAGAAGATGTCGTTCGGCAAAATATTTTTTCGCTAAAAACGTATGGGACGACATTAAAAGAGAACACGAAACTTTTGTTTTTTTACTGGAACCACTCTGAATATGTGGTACTATCACCCCAGTGTGTTGCTGTACTTCTCGGTACTCTTTTATGCCGGTCGAAAATGCATTTTGGGGTGTTCCAACCGAGCTCTTCGTTTGCTTAGTTTGGGGTTCTGTCTGTTAACATGGTTCTTTATCCTTCGGTGGACACTTGAATACAAGAGCAAAGGTGGGGATAATTTGTTCGACGATGCTTACTTGGACGTTTTGCAGGCACCTCACGCTGCCATTTCTTCCCAATTTTTGCTTTGGGTAGTTGTTGCTGCTGGTTGGGTCAGTGACCTTGGCTGGGAAGTGATGGGTTTTGGGTGTTTGGGAGCTATGAGCGCGTCCTTCATAACGCAGGTTGATATAATAAACGGAAGGGGCGGACGGATCTCTGTGAGTTATTTCTTTTCCTCTTTTCTCGGTCTTTTGGCAGTATTTAAGCTCCTCACCGACGATGTTCGTGGCGACGAAAGCAGCTTCCGATTCTGGCTGTTAGTTCTTCATGGGATACTGTTTCTTCCGCGGTTCCTCCCAGGAAGTCCCACGGTACCCAAATTCTACTTCTTTTTTGTGCTCTTGGTGACCCTAATTTTTTGCCGGAAATTATCTTTGTTTAGCGGTGATTTCGTGATGCCTGTTTCGGATTGTCAGAAGAGCATATCAATCGATTTCGTACTTTGTACGATTATTAATTGGCTTTACGTTTACAGAAACCCATCCTTGAGGCCAATAATTGCGATATTCGCTGTCTTTGTGGCAATTGTCGGATTGACACCAGCAGAAACGCTCTCATTGCAGTTGGCTGTAGAGTATGTTATGAATTCGTATCGCGACTTGATAACGAAGTGTCAATGGTATGTGAGCAGCAGGAAAAAGATGAGAGATTCGCGAACGTCAGTGGAGGACGATGAGGGATGGATGAACCTGGGTCTCGCTGAAGGTGACTACACTGCATCTTGTGCAAGTCTCTCAGACTGTCTAGCGTCGGCAGCGGGCTTCGCATCAGGCGACAGAGTCTTATCTGTTGGCTGTGGGAGAGGCGCAGAACTCATACGTTGGAAGGAGAGTTGTGACCTTCAGCACATCACTGGCTTGGATGCATACCCGGAGGGAAAAAAAAAATTCCCTCTGCTTTCACAAGTGCGCTATGTCCAAGACACTGCAGATACAATAATACCAAGATTCAAGGGAAAGATCCGATTCAACAAAATAGTCAGTCTCGATGCAATTTATCATTTTGAAAACAAGGTGAAATTCATTCATGACTCGTACACTCTCTTAACAGACGGGAACAATAACGAAGGTGGAGTATTCTGTGTGACTGATTTGGTCCTTGCGAGAGGGAAGTTGCCTTCGTGGGTTCGAACTTTGTTGTTAGTTATGAATGTCCGGGCCCAGTGTGTTTGGTCCGAGGAAGAGTACGAAGAAAAACTTCTCCATGCTGGATTCGAGGACGTCAAAATCACATCATTGAAGACGGATGCGGACAGTGTTCTGGATAAATGGTTCCCCAAGGCGATCACCAGACACTTGGACTACGTGGTTATTAGTGCAAAGGCGACTGGAAAGAAACAGTCCACGAGACTTCCGAAGGTCGCCGTGATTGGAAGCGGGATGAGCGGCCTTACTGCTGCCCACAAGCTGGTGGGGACACACGATGTGACAATTTTTGAAGCGAACGAGAAGGTCGGTCTCAGTGGCCAGGGGGTAGAAATATTTGGCCAGGTGGTTGATGTACCACTAAGAATCATCGGGGCGGGATATTATCGCTTCCTTGACGACCTAGCAAGGAGTTTGGAGGTCGAATTGAAGCCAATCAGAAAGGACTATTTGACCCAGCAGAATTATGGGGACAATGGGCCAATGGAGGGAGAAACCTCCTTCCGGTACAGTAACAAAAATTGGGAGAACATATTATCCTGGGTGCCTCATGTAGGTGATTTGGTGCATTTCGGCAAAACCGTTTACAAAAGCGACGTCGATGGCGATGGAAAGACATGGGGAGAGTGGCTGAAGCGCAGTGGCTATAGCATCGGGTCCAAGTTCGACTCAATGATAATTTGGATGCTGATGGGACAGGCAAGCTGGATGCTATCTTGCACGTACGAGCAGGTGTATGCCTACCCCGCATCAATTATCCTGAATTTTATCCGAGGGTTTGGGTGGGGGGGCGACCTTTACGATACGCTGTTCAATAGCAGCAGCAAGTGCACAATGATGAGAATCCACCCGAGCCTGCAGTCTCTCGAGTTCGCACTTAGCTACGGCAGTAAGATCAAGACAGGATCGCGGGTTAAGGGAGTTGACAAGAATCTGATGGTAATGGGCGAAAAGTTTGATTACGTTATCATAGCCACGGAGGCTGCAGCCATTAAGCATATTCTCGCCCCAAAAATCGCTATGAGGTCATCGGTTTTTGACAGAATCCAGTATCAGCCATCAACAATCTATCTCCATACTGACGACAAAGTGATGCCCACACTAAGAAAAAATTGGATGGCTTTTAACGTTCATCAAAAGAGCGGCGAAGACTGCTGCCAGCTGACGGTCTGGCTCAATGAATATTACCCAGATGCGAACTTCCCCTCCGATGTCTTCCAGACTTGGAACGCTTTCACGGAGCCGTGTGGTGTTATAAAGAAGTGTGATTTTCTACGTGTTGTTCACACCGGCGAGACAGAAGGCATTCTCCAGGGGATTGAAGATTTGCAGGGGCAAGACAGCATATATTATGCAGGCGCCTATTCTGTTGCAGGGGCTGGCTTGCTCGAGCAGGCGGCCTTAAGTGGCGAAAAGGTTATTAATATGATAAAAATGAGGAAACGGTGATGTGACCGTATCGGCCGCGTTTAAAAAAAAAGAAGCTTTGTATACACACAATGACACACCAACTAAACATTCATCGAAAAAAAAAGAAGTTGTGTGTGAGAAAGATCTCGCACTTACTTATTCCTGAGTTGGCAACTGTTTTTATCGCACGAAAGACATGTCGGAACTCGCAGCATCGAAACCTACCGATTCTGAGGCACCGTCGACAACTCCCCGACGAAAGTCTTCATCATGTGCTGCTCTCCAAGGAGCTAGTCCAGCTGAAGTGAAGAATCTTAGCGCTCAATTTGGAATGGTTGACATTAAAGCTGGTAATATTGGCGCCGGAGCGGGCGGTGGATTCGGATTAAATGCCCCGGGCACGGGCCCTAAGCCTAAATCTTTTGCGGGGAGCGCCACTCCCTCTGGGTTTTCTGTTGCCGATGATCTCAAGGTGGGTGTTATTGTTCTTAATCTAGATTTCTTTTATAAACTAACGTCTCTCCCTCTACTCAATTGCCACTGCTTGATCTAGGCCGAATGGGACAAGATGCTGGACGACAATGACCCAATCCACCACGTTCTTGCAAAATACACCGACAACTACAAGGGGCTTGAGCTGAGCACAAGTGGAGAAGGTCGGCTGGGGACCTTCATCGAAGCGCTCAAAGCCCACGGAGACGACAAAATTGCATGGGGAGGTAAGTGACAGAAGAGGTCGGAAAGAGCGAAGAAAGTAGCTGAAGCATTTGAAATATAGCGCTTGCAACTCAGCAGACAGAACATGTTCTTTCACCGAAGTTTTGGTTCATCTCCCAGAAAAAAAAAATGCATGGACTAATTTGCTTGTCTCTCTCTCTCTCTCTCTCTCTCTCTCTCCCTCTCTCCCTCTCTCCCTCTCTCTCTCCCTCGTAAAAAAAAACAGGGTTTAGGTGCTATGGCGTAGACGACAGGGGGAACACGGTGAGCAAACGCGCAAAAATTGTTTTTGTGCAGTACATGCCCCCCAATGCTCCCGCCATGAAGAAGGCCAAAATGGGTTCCCAGAAAGGTTCTGTAAAGGCCAAATTCGACAAGGCTCACATGGACATCCTAGTTGAAAATACCGACGATGATCTTGTAAAGAATGACCTTGTTACTAAGCTCCAGGCCGCGACTGGCGCACATAAGCCAAATGGATATGAATTCGAGGTTGGAGAGTTTGTCAACGCTGATTATTACAAGCTTGGCATTGGCAAGGACACGAAGAGTACATAATTGCAAATGAATTAAATGGAGCGGTTTGCAAGTATGTGGCGGTTCATTGTTTTGTTTTGTTTTGTTTTGTATTGTGTTTTCTTTCTTTAAATCACTTCTACATTCTCATCGCTTAATTAATAATTTCCACCGCTCTGGTAGCTGTATTCATCGTCGAAATACTGTTGGTCGTTTGTATAAACCCCAGTTCCCTCCGAGTAGTAAGAGCTCCCATCATCGTAGCTCTCATCATAACTACCCTCTTCACCCCCCTCCCCATTTTCGATCAGCCCCCAACTTCCTTCTTCAGTCGTGCTGAACTCACTCTCATAGTTGAACTTGGGCACCCTCCAAACCTTCGTGGCACCAGCATTCAGCATCTCTTCCTCAGTCTTTTCCTCGCCACCTTCGGAGCCTTGGAAGCCTTCATCCCCCACGACCTCCGAAAATACCCTCGGTGGTGGAGGTGGCGCGCTAGGCGGCGCCGGCCAGTCTCTCTGCCCCGTGACAGTATTGTCGTAATAATACTTCCCCTCATCTCTTCTCCACCTCGGCTTCCAGTTTTTCTCTTCCAGCGCCGGCGGCGTTTCCCAACACATGTACCCTGTGACTTCATTGTAGTGGTAGTGTTTACACTCAACATCATCCCATACATAGCTCCAGGTGTTAGCATCGTCAACAGCCTCCTTTTCTTTGGCATAGAACGCAGTCTCCTCGTCAGCAACGCTCATGTAGTACAACTCGGCCCATTCCCTGGCCCTCTCATCGTCTTCAGTCATGCTGGCCCTTTCCAACCTCTCGCTCTCCCTCTCTTCCTCAAGTCTCTTCTGCTCGATCTCGTTTGCAATTCTCAGTCTCTCCACCCGCTCTGCCGTCTTGATCTTTTCCTCTTCCTCTATGTCAGGGAAGACGCAAATTCCTATCACCCCGTTCTTGACATCGGGGTCGTCAAGCATGTGCTGCACTGGGTCTTTCAGTCTCTCAATTTCCTTGAGCTCCGCCTCCCTCTTGAGCCTCTCCGCATCGATGTTCTCTCTGTCGAACTTGATCTCGATATACCCTTGAATGAGCTTGAGTTCCTTCTTGCTCAACTTGTCCATATCTGTCCCCAACCTTGGAAGCAGAGGGAGGATGTAGTCGGCCGATCCCGCGTCATCGATCTCAAAGAAGCGGGAGCAGCTGATCCTGGCCTCTCCCATGAAGTCTCCCCTCTTCCCGTAGTCCATATCATACACTTCCACGCTGACGTATGGAAGATCTTTGTTCTCTCCCACCATCGCTGCTTCTTCCATATCGAAGTCAGGCCCATCGCTTTTTCCCTTCTTTCCGACCCCCATCTTGTCCATGGATCTTCGCCACTTCTTCTTGAATGAGCTTCTCTTATTCTTGAAGGACTTGCGTAACTGGGCGGATTTCTTGAACCTACGTTTCATGCCGTTCAAAAAGCTGGAGCCGGAGACGGAGCTCGAGACGGATGCATCATCTGGATTCGATTCATCCTGCTCGTCGGAGCCACCCCCAGTCGATGATACAGGAGAAGAAACAACCGGACTCATCAGGGGGCTGCCAAGTGGACTAACGACGTCCCTAGCGCCCTTCTCATCTCCCTCAGTCTCCTGTTGGCCACTGCCTTCGTCAATTTCTTCTCCCACCTCCCCGATACCTTCCATGTTCTCGTTCATCTTGTTGATGTCCTTCATGAGCTGCATTCCTGGAGAAGAGATGGTAAACTTCCGTTTAGGGGTGCTAGATGCTCCTCCTGCTTCGCTCTCCTCCTCCTCTAGCTCAGCGTCTGGTAACGACGTGTATTTTGATTCCTCTGCCTCCTTTTGCTCACTTTCATCACCCTTGGAAATACCCCCTTTCGATATCCTTCCCTTCCCTGTTTGAAGAATGGCCCTGATACCCCGACCAATTTTGAGCAGCTTCCCGAGCTTTTTATTCTTCTTTCCTTTACCCCCTGTCTCTGTATCCGAGTCATCATCTTGCTTTTTCTCAGCTTGTGCCTCCTCGGTCTCCCCCTTCTCCTCTTCATTTCCTTTCTCCTTCTCCTTCTCCTTCTCCGTCTCTATCTCCTTATTCTTTTCCTCCTCCTCGTCCACGACCTCATGAATCGCCTCCGCGAGAGCCGCGCTTATCGGGTCTAAATCTTCTTCCTCCTCGATCTCATGGAGGGCCTCTTCCATGGCAAACATTGGGTTGCTACTGATTTTATCCTTGTATTGACTCCTGGAGAGTTTTTCCTTCTTCCTTTTTCTCTCTCCCTCTTTCTCCTCTTCTCCCTCCCCCTCCTCCCCCTCCTTCTTCCCCTCGAAGCTCTTTCTCATCTGCCCGCTGAGCCTCTTCACTCGATTTTTCATTTGAAAGGAGTTCTTTCCGATGCTTTTCCTCAGCTGAAAGCTGCTCTTTCCAACGCTCTTCTTGATACTTTTCCCCATGAAACTGCCGAATTTCTTCACCTTGGCTCTTTTACTCTCTGGGGGTACATAGTCGGCTTTCTCTTTCTCTCTCTTCTCTCTTGCTTCCCTCTCCTCTTTCATCATATCTTCCCAGGTCCCGCTGACCGTGTCATTAATCTCGAAAGAGAACAGATTCTTTTTCTTCCATCTAGGGTTGAGATTGTTCCTGCAAGTGCCCGTGTGACCAATCTCAACGTTCTTCCACCTCACCACGGCACATGCATCGCAGCTACCAAAGGTATCCGCTTTTGCGAGGCCATTAGCTGCCGACACAGTCACCCCAAACACGCTCTTACTAACTAGCCCCTTTAATTCAGCACCCTTTTCTCCAATGCCTCCCTCCCCATCTCCCTTGAGTTCTTCTGCCTCCTCTAAATCAGCCCTCCTTGTACTGAACCTCAAGGTTACCTCCCCCTGCACCAAATCGTCGTTGGTCTTCGCGTTCTCGTCCTTGATCTTCCTTGCTCGCCCCCTACAGTTGTGCTCCATCTTAACACAAACCCGAAGAGTCCCTTTGACGAGTTTCTTCTGCTTAATGCTTAGCCCCTCTTTGGCCTCCATCTCCCAGTCGTGGTCCCTATTTTTCCCCCTCTCGGGCAGATTTCTCAACATGCCTCCTGTGATCTGAACCTTTCCCAAAAAGTCCCCCGTAAGCCCCCCAAGGTCACTGTCGTAAACCTCGCAAGTCACAATCTCATCGTCGTCAGGCATGAGCATCGCCCCGTCTGCATCCTCCCCTATGTGAAAGGTAAACCGATTCCCCTCGGTCCAAACGGGCTCCAGCGTCTTCTTTTGCACAGGAGTCTGTCCAACCTTTTCCCCACAGTGAGTCACTACCACGAAAGGATCGCTCTTACCGAAGGTATCCGCTTTTGCCAATCCTCTTGCCCCGCTAATTGTCACCTCTAATTCCGTGTGTAGACCTTCGGTGTCCTCCATGCCCATAATCACCCCCCCCTCCATCGGTTGAAGATCGTACGTCAAAGGATCCCCACTGAAAGTATCAATGTAGAGCTCCCCGTCTTCCCTCTGGTAGCCGCTCAGTGCCGCACCTGTTGCCTTGAAACATCCCAAAAAGTCACCTGTCGTGTTGAGTAGTTTCCCAATCCCAAAACCACTGAAGGGTATGTCGCTGTCGTAGCACTCCAAACAGATCTCTCCTTTGGGCGGATTTTTACCGTTTCCGTCTGGGACGAAGAAGGTAAAGTCGTTTCCCCTGCTCCACACGGGATCGAGTGTGTTGTCGATCACAGGTGTCCTCCCAATTTCTGTCCCGTTCCACTTGATAACAAAGAACGGGTCGCTCTTCCCAAATCTGTCTGCCTGCGCAAGTCCCCTACAACTCAAAACACTGATTGTAACCTCAGTGCCTTTGATTGGCGGCAGCCCAGCCTCCTCTCTCGTAAGCAACTTCATCACCTGCCGAACTTCCTTGTAATATTCTGGTCCGGGGTTCAATGTAACTTCGAAGGCCTTCTTGGCGCACGCTCTCCGGATATCGTGGAGAGTCTCAAAATCGATCCGCACCTTGCCAAGAAAGTCTTCGTCCCCATCCATCATATCCCAATCGAAGACATCAATGTGGAGCTCTGGGTTTTTGGTTGTGGCGGATGGGAGCCTGAACAAACTCTTGTCGATCTTAGTCAACGCAGTACTCCCCCAGAAGGGGTCCAGCGTGTTGTTGATCACCTGTGTCTTCCCTATGTCAACCCCGTCATAGTTCACAACCCCGAATGGGTCGCTCTTACCAAACAGGTCCGCCTTTCTCAAACCGTACGCGTCAACTACTCTCAGAAGCAGCGGCCTCTGAAGAACTGTATTCCTCACGTTACCTAAAATTTCCTCAATAACGCTGTTCACAGCATCAAAACACACATAATTGACACTCATTCCCGCGACCTGGACGTCGGCCACGAGCTCGGCGGGGTCGATGGCGTGATCTTGCATCAACCTGACCCGCTTGTCGAGCGAACAGACGAATGAAGCAGTTCCTTTAACAAGTGCGTTGGATTTCTTAGTTCCGGTGGGTTTCGCCTGCAGCGAATAGGCCTCTTCATCTGACCCATCCTTCTCCTTTCTCTCCTCTCCCCAATTTGCTGCCTGCAACAATTTCATACCACTCAGCGATACTTGACCCATGAAATCCTTACTCCCTCCCTGATCATGATCATACACTTCCACACGAAGCTCGGAAACACTTTCTTCCACAATGAAATTACAGCCCACCTTATCCATAATCTCCTTGTCGCTCTTATCCTCTGACGTAATGTCATATCCGAGCTCAATCAGCATCCTGCCTCGGCAGCTCTCCCACAACTTGGTCTCGCTCTCCAGGCTTTTCAGATCCTTCTCGAGTACCTTCTGTTTTTTGATGACCTCGCCGAGCTTAATTCTTAAATTACCTACCCTGTCACCCACAACGCTGTTAAACATTCCTAACCTCTCGGTAAGGGACACGTTTAGCATGCTGAGTTTCTTCCCGATTTTCAGGAGTTCTTCGATTTCCTTCGTGAGCTCGTTCCTTCGTGCGTTGTTCCAGTCCTCTAGCTTCTCTCGCTCAACCTGCTTTGCCAACCTACTCTTTGTGTTGTTCTCTTGCTTGGCCAAATTATCTTCCACAGCCTTCTCCAATTCATCCACCACAACCTTCATGCCAAGCAATTCCTCGTCTAGCTTCTCCTCCAGCTTCTTTCGATTATTTTTAGTCCTGTTGAGAGGGACCAAAAATACATCTAGATTAAGTGGTTCATCGAGGCACTCGAAAACAACCTTGACTTCCTCTTTCCCTGATCCCCAATTGGGATCCAAGGTGTCGTTTATGACGGCAGTCTTGTGGACCAGTTCATCCTTCCAGTAGATCTCCACGAACGGATCGCTCAGACTACCGATATCCGCCTTGGCTAGCCCCGCACATTTCCTAATATCAACTGTGAGCTCAACGCTCCTCTTCTTTAACTTCAGCAACCTCTCCTCCTCTTCTTTTTGTTTTTTCTTCAGAGCAGCCTCCTCCCTACTTTTCTTACCCCTGAACAAACTCTGCATTTTGCTAGCGCTTTCGTCGTCTCTGCTCTGCATTTTTGCCTTCAGTTTGTTCTTGCTCTGCCTCGTCCTCACCATCCTTTGAATCTTCTCGGCCGCTTTTCCCTTCCGAGCCTTCTCGGCCCTATTCTTCTTCAGCACCCTAACGAAGCCTCCAGCGAGATATTTTCGAATAGCCCGTTGCATGACGCAGATTAGTCTAAACTCGTTGACTGTCCAGTCTCCAAAATCGTAAAGTTCGATTCTCGCCGTTGTGTTCTTCTCTCTGATCTTTTCGCTAGTTAGCTCCAGTTTTGGCGGTCTGAATAAACTCCTCGGTCCTCCAAGCGAGGTTTTTGGAAGTGCAGGTAGAGGCAGGACAATCTGTCCGGCGCTAATATCATCGATATCGCCATCGCCGTCTTCGTCCCCAAACCACGTCGGCACGTGCTTGTGCATAGGCCCTTCAGTGACCTCAAAGACACGACCGTTCCATTCGCTGTTCACGCCTGCCCCCCATCCCACCTCGCATTGAGCAATCTTCGTCCTGGCCCTCTCTACGCCTTTCCAGTGCAGCGCTGCAAACGGGTATCGCACCTTGCTACCTGGCAGGCGAGACAATCCCAGAGGTTGCATAACATTGTATCTCGTCTTCCAGACGTCCGCAGTCGGCGCGAGCCCACCAGTTTGCCTCAAACCCAGGAAAACCCTGTAAGGTGCCTCCCGAATACTATCCTCGACTAAAATTTGCAACCCTACGCTCAAGTCGCTGGCCCGAGTCGGGGCTTGTTTCTGCTCAAGCTGCTTCCGCTCGGCTTCTTCCTTGGCGACGATTTTGGCCCCCGCAGCCAAGCGGGTTCCTACGTCGATCTTATTTTTAACTTTGTGAATTTTCGACTTGGCGGATTTCAGCGCGGCCAGCCCTCTTGACTTGGTCTTATCTTTGGCCTCTAAATCTTCGATATCTTCCAACAGCTCTTTTTCGATGTAAGCCGCTGGATCATCTTTCTTTTCGTCTTCTTCAGAAGCGGAGTTAAGTAAATTCGCCAAGACGGGCTTTTCCGCTTCTTCCGCGGCCAAACCCAGCAAATTCTCCAAGACAGGCTTCTTCTTCTCAGAATTCTGATTCTCTTCGTTCTTCTCTTTCCACAAAGCTAAATCACCAACCCAAATCCTTATAAATCCACCAACCAGCTTCTGCTTCTTTTTTGGCCAGTTTTCTTTGCACTCTAAAGTCAACTCCCTCCCGCCATCTTCATTCAATTTCATGATGTTGGCATCTTTGAGCACCTTTGCATCAATCAATACTTGCCCTAAGAAATCTCCTTTGCTCAGTAAGTCTTCGTCCCAAACTTCAACCTCCAGCTGCTTCAACGCAACATCGTCATCTTCCGCCACTTCAATGATGAATTCATTCTTCTCTGTCCACACAGGATCACAGGTCTCCTGAATCGTGCTCGTCTTACCCACCTCCGCGTTATCGTATTTCACGACGACAAATGGGTCAGAAGCCCCAACGCCTCCGAACATACTTTTGTCGGCCATCTCTAGCCCACGGCAGGAATGAATCACCACCTTGACTTTTCTTTTCTTCGCCAAACCCCCCCCTTCTGTCAGCTCCTTTTGTTCGCTTGTCAAAAGCACTCGCTTGGTGGACCTTCCCACCAGATCAAAAGTCTTTTCTTCTACCATTGCGAAGTGGGGACTCTCATCACTTCCTAGGACATTCCAGAATGTGGGCGCGTGTGCGGCATTTCTCAAAGAGCTCCATGGCAAGTTAATGCTTCCAACAACGTCAGGTTTCTCTCTAGTCCCCCTGGACTCGTTGATAACCTTCAGCAATAGTCCGCAATCTCTCCTGTCTCGCGGTAGGTCCAGTATGAATTCATTCGGTCCCAGTACTTTCAAAATATTCTTTTCCCCGTCTCCGCGGAACCTGACCCAGCCGACCGTCTGACCGCACCAAATCAAGTTGACCTTAAGCCTACCTGCAATTGATTCCCCGAAACGCTGTGGGAGCAGCCACTTCAAAGAACTCACTGAAATCTTGACCCGACTAATGATGCTAGTTTCGCTGACGTCAGCAACCTTCTCGTGTATCTCTTCGTACTGAGTTTCCTCTACACTAGCTTGGAAAACGAGTTTTTTCCCGCTAATAACTCTGTAAGATTTGTTGTTTCCGCCAGTTGTCACCGGCAGGGGTGACAACAGCGCGCTCTTAAACATCTTGCTTTTCTCTAACCCATTGCACTTGCTCTCTAGCGAGCTGAAGTTGAAATGACGCTTGAAGACAGTCAAAATTGACAAGTTATTCCAGCCGCAAACAACCTCACCAATGAACTTTCCCGTCTTCATCCTTCCTCCGTCAGCTCCCCCTCCGCCTCCCTCCCGTACGACCAGCCCTAAGCTAGACAGCTCCTTGGCGGTCCTCGTGACTGGCAAGGGCAGCAACAAGCTCTCACCGGCATTGCTGTTTCGCTTCAGCACCACAGCGGTCTTTGGATCCCGAGTCTTCTCAATGCCAGTAAAAAGAGCGACCTTGGTCCCCCTCCAAAAGATTTCCGTGTTGAGCTTGGTGGGAATCGGGGGCGGTTTCTCTGCAAGCGGATCGATTGGCCTGGCGCTGGCAACGGAGGTGGCAGTAGTGGGACGGCTTTCCTCTTCTTGCGCCATTCCCAGCAAATTTGCCCCGCTGGTACTCATTCTCTTGAGGCCACTCATCAATCCTTCTCCCACTCCGCTGGCCAAACTGGTCAGAGTTTTTTTCTTAACTTTCTTGATGAGCTCTTCCTCGATTCCAATTAAATTGAACCTCAGCCGCTGCGTCGCTTTCGGTGGCTCCTGTTTCGGTGGAACGCGACAGTGGTACCTTGGAACGCTACTCTCCCGTGCGCCAGTGGTAGGGTAGATCAAATTGTAAGTCTCCCTGGCATTAGGAAGGTATGGGTTCTTCTTGTTGACACGCTCAATGATACTAGGGATCCACTTTGGCCTTCCCCTGTACCGACTCTCGATCTCTTCGCCTTCCAAGAGTGGCCTAATGTCATCATCATTGTCGTCTGCGTCGGCGTCATCGATATCATTCTCTCGATTGATCTCCTTGGCAAAGTAGTAAGCAGTTCGCAGACCAATAATGGGCTCTGTTTTCATCCTCTCTCTCTCAGCTTCAGGTGCGTCTGCATCCTCGCTTACCCCTTTCGTGAATCCGATGGAAAGCCTCCCCTGGACTAACCTATTTTTGTCTGCATTCCACGTCAAAACCTTATCGAGATTGCGCTCCACTCCGCGCTTGGGTGGCTTGTCTGCATATGTTAACAAGGTAGCGTGATCGAACACCATTCTTCCCAAGAATTCGTCATCCCCTCCGGTGTCGCTGTCAAAAACGTCACACAAAAGTTCCAGTGGGTCCCTGTTCACGTTTACTTCCTTAGGTACCCACAATACAACCGTCTCATCTTCCCACTGAGGATTCTGCGTGTTGTTCATGGCCCGGGTACGGTGCACGAACTTGTTGTTGCTCCACTTAATAGAGACGTAGGGGTCACTGCTGCCACCCATCCCGAACAGAGCAGCGTCCGCTTTTGCCAGACCAGCCGCTTGTAGAACATGAAGAGTTAGTGGCACCGTGTTCTCTTCTGCCTCCTCCGTCTCATCTGAATTCTCGGGCGTTCCTTCTTCATTTTCATCCTTCTTCTCCTCGACGACTTTTTCGACTACTTCCCCAGTAACAGTGATGGTTAAGTGTCCTTGAACCAGTTTTCCACCCTTCTTACCCTCAGCTCCTCCCAGCTTATCTTCTAAGCCATACTCGGTCCTGACAACCTCTTCGCTCCCTTCCGCAATCTTCTTCAAGACGTTCAAATCAAGCTTGACAAGCCCCAAGAAGTCGCCGTCCTTGCCAAAATCGCAGTCGTAAACCTCAAGTGTGTAGACTCCACTATCGATTCGATGGGGGATTTTTAGCACATCCATGATAAACCCGGAACTTTTGGTTGGGTCGTTGTCGTCCACTTCGTCTATTGTCCCCCACACAGGATCCAGAGTCTTCTTCTTTATGTCCGTCCTGCAGACTTCCGTGCCGTTGAATTTGGCCACCACCACAGGGTCGCTCTTGCCAAACAAATCTGCTTTAGCAAGCCCCCTTGCGCAGTGAACAACGACATTAATTTCAGTTCTCCCCATGTTTTTGTCATCGTCTGCCGCGTTCAAAGCATTCTTCTTCTTCTCCTCCTCAATCTGTTTCATCCTCGATTTCTTCTTTCTGTCTGGTCCACCGTCAAGCAAATAGTCCCGCTTGAAGATGGGGCATCCCGGGTCGTTGGGCGCCTTGTTTGGGTCCCAAGGTGACAAATCGTCACCCCGAATAGTCACCCTTCCTAAAAAGTCACCCTTGGTGACATTACCTTTCGCCGTCTGATCAGGATTGGATCCCCCAGCACCAATGTTCAAGATCCCGCTCATGTTGACGCCAGCCACACTGTCTTCATCATAAACTTCTACCCGCAGATCGCAGAGGCTATCTTTGAGCGTGATTTTGCCATCTTCGCCGACGTGTTTTGCACCAGGGGGGACGGCAAACACGAAAAACTCACTCCCTTCCCATCGGGGGTCGAGCGAATTCTGAATTGTTCTCGTCCTGGCAACCTCTTCTCCGCGCCAGTACACGATGCAGAACGGGTCAGACAGCCCGACCCTGTCTGCTTTGGGTAAATTGTGACAGTCTACAATTTCCAACGCGATGACGTCGTAGGGAAGGGTGAGGGAAAAGTTGTCAAGGAGGGACAAAAATGATGGCTCAGTAGTCACGGCTGTGAGAACGGAAATTTCGCCTGTCACCTTCCCAATCACTTCCTTCTCTACACCCATTCTGCCATGCAAAGTCCGTACAACAGGAACAATGGACTCTTTCTTGCCCTCCCGGAACATATCGCATCCCTCTCTCGAGCCATTTTCGTCAAGCTCCTTAGCAGTGATAAAAGCCTGGCCCAAGAACTCGTCCTCGCCAACGGGGTCTTTGTCATACACAACGAATCTCAGCTCGCACTCTGCGAACTTGAACCTCCCCGCTACGGGCGCGGGAATCGCAAAGCTCGCATAGCCCCCCAGAGGGTTGTCGTTTGCTGTCCCTCCCCACTCAGGGTTTAGGTTGTCCTTGATAACCTTGGTAGTATGCAGCAGCTCGCGGTTAAAGAAGACTTTAACGTAGGGGTCGCTTAGCGCGACACCACCCATGAGGGTCTTTCCGTCCGCTGCGGCGAGCCCAACGCACCCAAGTATTGTGCAGTGCAGCCACTTTTGAGGAACCCTCCCACTCATGTTAGAAGGGGGAGGCCACGGGACTTGCAAATCTTCACTTTCAACCACCCCCTCGCCATCGCCATCGCCACCGAAAACGCTCGCACCCTTGTTCTTCTTGAACTTGTTCTCTTGTTCTTCTTTTAGCAATTCAATCTTGGTTTTCTTCCTGACGAGTAGCCTTCGTTCGGGTCGGCTGAAGTGCAAGCTGATGGTTCCCTGAACAAACTTTTGCGTCTCTGGGGGCTTATCAGCTCGCATGAGCAATTTGTAGTCCTTTTTGTACTTCTTGAAAACCGGTTTCCTTAAGAATTTGGTATCAAACTCAACATGTCCCAGAAAGTCACCCATCTCTTCTCCCATCTGCATGACCTCTTTGTCGAAGACCTCAATCTTGAGTTTGTCTTGGTATCCCCCGCGGTACATTCCGGGAAAGAGTAACACTCCCTCCTCGAAGAAGACGGGGTCTGTCGTATCATCGACAGATTTGGACTTGTAAATTTCACTATGGTTGAAAATCACACGGATATAAGGATCGGAAGCCCCCGAGGCATCGGCTTTGGCCAAATCCATGCAGTCCATCAAACGCAGCACAATGGGCTCTCCCAATGGACCAAGAGAACGGGCGATTTCTTGCTTTTTCTCCTGCCCCTTTGCAAGCCAGTCTACAACTCTTTTGGTGCCGTCAAGGAGTACTAGCCGGAAAGTGACGGTCCCTCCGGGGAGGGTGAATTCCCCGCTCTCATCAACCTTGTTCCAAGTATCTTCCAAGTTCTCGAGGTCATTTTTCAGCGCTTTCATTTTAGCCATAAACCCCTTGTTTTGTTTTCCTTTGGTGATATCTGTAGCGTCGTTGGTATCGTCGTTGCTGGCATCTACATTTGCAGTATCTGTTTTAGCTTCGGCAGCAGGAGGACTGGCTTTAGCTTCGGCAACAGGAGGGTTGGCTTCAGCTTCGGCAAGAGGAGGATTGGCTGGGGCTCCACTTGCAGCTCCAGGTCCAGGTCCAGGTCCAGGTCCAGGTCCAGGTCCAGCTCCAGACACTGTCGATTCTTTTTGCGGAGGTGGTGGTAATTTTTCCCCTTTCTCCTCGTCACTTGAACCTTTTGTTCCACCCTTTGCTTCAGCCAGTGCGCTGTCACCTCCAAGCAATTCTTCTTTTTTCTCTTCCCCCGCAACTTCCAAAGCCTCCCTGCGCTCCATCTCAGCAATGACCTCGTTGGGCCTCTTCCATCGATTAGTCCTCTCATCATAGAGTCCCATCTCTTCGTACGAGAGATTCTCATCGTCTCTTCCGACGAGTTCGTGGGTAATGACGTCATCTTCATCATCACTGTCACCCTCGCATATTGTGAGCTCTCCGCTACCCTTGCATGTCATGCCCCCCAAAAACTCTCCGCACTCTCGTCTCCCCCCTTTCCCCCTGTCCATATCGAAGACTTCAATCTTAAGCTCGGGCTGGTACTTGCCAGGGTCTGTCCTAGTGACGTGCAAAGGCAGCACAAAATACTCGTCATCAAACCAATCTGGGTCTAGCGTCTTCTCGCATTCTTTGGTCCTACCAATTTCTTTTCCCTCCCAGCTAATGACACAAAAGGGGTCAGATTTCCCGAATCTGTCCGCCTTGGAAAGGCCGTTGCACCGAAGAATTTGCAGCTCGAAGCGTGGCACTGGCGGAGGTGCATCCACAACGTGGCACGTACAGTGCAAAAAGCCTCCCACAAGCTTGCTATTTTTGCCTCCTTCGGGGGGGGCCAGCTCAAAGTCCATCACCTCTCCCACCATGTTTTTCATATCTTCAGGGTTGATGGTGACCTGCCCCATGAAATCGGCGTCCTTTGGAGGGAAGGCGTCGCCCTCCTGGGGCTCGAAAACATCTTTGTCGTACACGTCAATAACCAACGGACAGGCCCTCTTTCCGTGAATATTTCGATAGTTTATGTCGAAGGTGGCCTTGCGAAAGACAGGATCCATCGACTCGCTGACCACCTCGGTGATACCGAGGTGATCCCCCGCCATAGATAGCATGCAAAAAGGGTCTGACTTCCCCATAAAGTCGGCTTTCTTAAGGGAAGAAGCGGATAAGATTTGAAACTTGAAGATTGTCTTGGGATATTTTGTCTTGGCAAGTTCGTCAAAATCAAGGTCCGAAAGCGAATACATTGCCCCCCTGTTAAGCTCGGCGTCTATTATTGAGGAAGCAGTGATACTATCATTGTCGTTATCGATATCGTCCTTGTTGCTGTCACCACTTTCTTTCTTATCCTCTTGAACCTTGTCAACCTTTTTTCCCTCTTCCCCATCCTTTGCCAAAGTCTTCTTATTGTCTTCCTTTGAGGATTCTTCCTTTGAGGATTCTCCCTTTGAGGATTCTTCCTTCTCGGTTTCTTTCTTGTCGGTCTTGTCCTTGTCCTTGACAAGGGCAACATTTTTACCCTCAGACTCAACCTCAACCTCAGCTTCTTCTCCAACCCCCAACAATCCAGCTTCCATTTCGTCCTCTAATTTCAACCTCTCGGCAGCATTTTTATTCCTAACTTGCTCTCCATCGTAGCCACACTTGTTGACACCCTTAGCAACATCGTAAATGACAGGAAAGCGCTTCTCCAGGTCGCTGACCATCTCGCTTCCAAGTCCGTTCACTTTGATAGGCCACAGTGGAGGCGCGACGCTCCCCTTTTCCATGAGACAAAGCAAGAGGCCTATCTTTCCTTGCGCCATACGTGGTTTCAAGCCCGGGACAATTCTGCTCTTTCTCACTGCATGGTCTACTTTTTGGAAGGCAGTCCTGTTCAGCGGAAACATCTGGAAGTTCACGGCCACCTTATCTCTGATGTCGTCCTTCTTGAAAACCTGCCTCATTAAATCTTCCCCTTCCAAGGTTACCTGCCCTAAGCACTTTGGGCCACACCAGCACTCCACGCTGAGGGAAACGTCTTTCTCATCATCTGGCAAGGGCAACAAAAAAGGTTTCTCGTACTGGAACACGGGGTCGGTGAGGAACTCTTTGTGCTTTCCTATGTGGTGTGCATGCGCCTGCAACATGTCGGCGTCCGTCCTTCCCACCTCATTTTTGCACCATCGGATGCTAATGTAAGGGAAAGCAACCATTTCGAGACCTCTGCAATGCAACACTTTAACCATCACGCTCCGCTGGTTAACGGGAAGGAAAGGCAAGGATCTTTGGGGGATTTTCCAGTCGTTGTTGAACTCTTCCAAACGGGGTGGGTCGAAGTCCTCAGGCTCCGGATCAACATACTCGGGAGCGTCCAGAGGGAAATCATTCTCGTCAACCCCCTCGGAATGCATCAAAAATCTCTCTCTGCGCTCGTTAACGGCCCAAGACAAACACAGCGGATCCACCGCAAACATGGCTTCTCTCTCTTCGGCCTCTCTTTCTCTCTCCCACTGCGCCTGGAGCTCAAGGGCCGTGTCGAAGTTCGTCTCCTCCTGATTCTCACCCCTTTTCTTTTTGCTGTGTTTTCCGTGCACGTCACCCCCCGGTCCACTGACTAAACCCCCCTTCTCTCCTGCCAACCGAATCTCGTCCTCTAAGCTCATCGCTCTCCCCCTCTTTTTCCGCTTCCCCCCCATCCGTCGCAACTCCGCCGCCCGCTTTTCCTCCAACTCCTTCTCCCTCGCAGCGCGAACCTCCGGATCGACTGCGTTCTCGTTAAAGAAATGGTCCCCACTTACGTTCGAATAGTATTTGAGGTTCTCTTTTGCCCTGGTGTACTCTCTCCTGTGAGCAATGTACAAATTCCAAGCGTCTCTGTTGGTCTTTCCTCCAGGTCCCTCCTCCATCTTGGCAAAAGATTCCTTGTAATGCTTCTTGGCAAGTCTAAGAGTGTGCTTTAGGGCGGCGACCATGGCCTCCTTCTGCGCCTCAGCGAGTCTGCGAGCCTTCACCGCGTCGTGATGTTTTTTCTTTGCATCTCGCAGCATTGAGTCGTTGTAACCAATCATGATACTACCCTGCACCATCCTATTGAACTTTGAAGGTTTTCCGTTTTTTTTCTGCAGGTCGTAGATCCCTCCGTTGAACTTTGTTTGCGACCTCTCCGGGGAGTTTTTGTAACCATTGCCAGTGAGCTCATTCTGAATCGGTGCCAGCAAATCCTTCCCCTTCACCGTGATCATGCCCAAGAAGTCCCCGGGCCCACCGATGTCCATGTCATAACACTCGATAGAGAGCTCCGGTAAGGTCCCGACATCGCCGAAGGTGACCTCGAAGTACTCGTTATCCCACTCGGGCTCCATCGTGTCGTCAATCGCCTTTGTCCTGTAAACCTCTTTCCCATCAAAATAGACGATACACATGGGGTCACTTTTTCCAAAAGTGTCTGCCTTCGCGAGTCCCCACGCTTCCACAATTTGAATACCAAGTTTGGTCCCCGACGTTACGTCGTTCACATAGGAGTGACTTTCCAGCTTCTCCCTCGTTACCAACCCGCTTCGATCTACTTCGTCATCATTGTAAACAACGGGCATCTCCACATCCATAGTGTCGACTTCAATCCCCAGACCAACACTTCCTTGCACAAAGATGGCCTCTCGGGGATCAGAGCTGGTCTCTCTGGGCCTCAGATCGTAGGGATAGTAGTAGAGGGGCACCCGGCGCAGGTCCTTTCCACGAAGCGTAACTTGGCCGAGGAACTTGTCATCAGCACCATCGTCGTCAAACGTACCGTCAGCACCGAATCGCTTCTTTGCTCTGCTCCAGATCTCCACCCGGAGGCTTAGTATCATCTGATAGACCTTCTCACGCTTGCCAGAGATCTTGAATTTCTCCTCGTCGTAAGGGAGGTCCAGCAAAAATTGCTCCTCTCGCCAGACTGGGTTGAGAGTTTTATTCTCCACGACCGTCTTGGCGACCAGAAAATCGTTCCAGTAAATCTTACAGTATGGATTGCTGAAACCAAAGGGCACAGCGCGAGCCAAATTCGTAGCGTCATGGATCATCACCTTGAGGCGAGGTAGCGGGGCCTTGAGTTGCTTGTTTACGTCATTAGGAACTTCGCAGGCTTTCAACTGGATCCCCAACTTTCCCTGCATGACCCTCCTCGCGCCCGCACGGGGATCCTCGCAACTATGCACTAAGGGCATGTAGAGTACGTGTTTGGATGGATTCCCTTCACGGTCAGGAAGCTGCTTCGGTTGCAAGAAGACGCTGTCACCGTTGAGCTGTACGTATCCCAAACAGACGGACTGATTGGCGATGTTGTCGTCGCTGTACAAACCATGGACGTGAATCTCAAGATCTAGCCGACGCAGGTCAGCCGCGGGCAAGAATAGCTTTTTCATCCTCGATTTGAGGTCAAAAGTGATCTTACCATTATTAAGTTTGGTAAGGCGCTTGCTCATGCTCACTTGGCGAACCTCTCGGCCAACGTTGCCGGATTTTTGGGAGCGATCTCCCCAGAGTATCACACACTTGATGGAGTGGATCATGTCCGGAAGATCAATGGCGTCAATGATAGTGAGCTCGGCACGTGGTTGCGGAACGCGGTTGATGGCCGCCATTATATCATCGTTCACACGCGTTCCTACCGCTGCCAGTCTATGCTTCCACTTGGGAGTTTTAATACGCCTACTGCACACAGACAGCATGAACTGTGATCTGTCTCCACCGTCCAGCAAAAGCCGTCCTTTGTCTGTCAAGTTGTCAACGGTGAAATTCAAATCGGTCTGATAGGGACGGTAGAGCTGTCTTACAGGGACCGATGCAGAACCGAGCAGTGTCATTGAGGAAGGTATTTTCTCTTCTTCATTGAGGTAGGAGGACTCGTCGTTTTCGTTCTCACCGAAGTCGTGCAGCTCGACTCTAAGATCCACGTTAGGAGTGTCGTCTTCCAATAAGCCCTCTGGCATGCCCATTTTAGACGCTTTATCATTGCCGCCTGCGTCTCTTACGTAGTTCTTACCCTGAACGTTCATAGTTGGCCAGAATTCGGGTACAGGGAGGGGGAAAAACTCGCCACTCCAGAATGGTTTGGTGGTCTTCGGGTCAAAGACGGTAGGCTTTTTCCGAACGATTTGACCACTGGAATTGATTTCAAATTCAACCGGAACTTCATTATCGCCAGTCGAGTCATCGTCTTCGTCATCGCCTTTATCAGCGTCTCCGGAAACGTTCTTCTTCATTACTGCAATACTTTCGCTTCCGTTTTTGACATCGTTGAAATTGGGAACGCTGCAGGAGTCTTCGGCGGCATCACTTTCGGAGCTAATATCAACAGCCTTTGTGTCGCTATCATCGTCACTATCAGTCAAATCGTTCAAGGCTTCCAAGGCAGCCTTTTCACGTTTTGCGTTTTCTTCTTCCATCTGAATTTTGGCGCTAGGTGGCAAAAAGTAGTCACAGAAGACGTCGAAAGTAATGTATTTGGCATTGTGTTTGTCAAGTTCGGCAAACCACTTATCAAAAGCATCGTCGATTACCGCTGGTAGCTTCAGCAGCTGTCTGACTTCCTCATTCTGCAAAACACCGTTGGTTACCTCGACGCGGTCTAGCTTACCGTCCCCGTTGGCATCGATAAGCGTGAAGGCGCGCTTTACGGGAGCTACGAGGTCAACCGGGTTGACTTTCATCTTCAACGCCCGTCCCACCTCGCAGTTGTTCCAGTACACAACGACAGTGGGCTTCCAAGTCTTACCGCTCGTGATGCGCTTCGTTTTAATACCTTGGATGGCGTCAACCTCTACCTCGACGCGCGGAACCAACTGAGGAATGAGCGCCAAAACGTCGCCAATAATGGAGTCAGTTACCTCCTTCACAACTAATCTTGCTTCTGTGCGGCTTGGGGGCTCAAATGTCAACAGAAGCTTTACGGTACCCGTACAGTGGAGTTTTTTCTCCTCTTCGTCGATTGTATCGTTCTTGTCGTCACTACAATAGGCGTATCCACCTTCTATACTGTCGTAAATATCCCACTCTGTCACACAGCCTAGAGAAGAAAGAATGTCACTGTGCGTCATCGAAACGACTCCGAAAAGGTCTCTTCCCCTTCTGACCTGTATTTCCAAGGGGGTCTTTTTCGCATTAAGGGAGGCTCCGTGCTTCGGCACGGGGAGGTAGAAGAGAGCTGTGTCTCCCCAATTAGGAGTTGGCTGTGTTTGCATCGGGGTCGGTGTCGTTCCGCTCCCTTGGTAGTTGTTGCACCAGTTTACCTTGCAATTGATTTTGCTTGCGGCATCGAGGCAGGGGGGAAGTAGATCATCAGGTTCAAGTGAGGAAGGATTTGCCTCTCCGCCGCGAGAGTTGAGGATGCTACTTCGAGCCTTGGAAAGCATCGATTGCTTGCTGCCGCTTTTCGCCTTTTCTTCGTCCAATTTTGCCATCCAAGTACCGTTCGTCTCTTCTGTAGCTGCCGTGAGCCGGATCTTTATGCTCCCTTGTACTAGTTTGTTCTTCTTCTTCGATCTCTTTGGGTCGGTCTCTAGTTCGAAAATCTCCAGCTCCTCTTTTGGTTCGTCAAAATTTGTGGCAGATAAGGGCAGTTGGCCTAAAAACTCGTCGTCACCGAGCGTATCATAGTCGTAAACTTGTAGTAAGACGTGGTCGTAGTCGTCAGGGGGGATGACCAAGAGTGTCTTATTCTTGTGTTCTTCTTCATTAAATTGAGGATCGCAGTTGTCGTAAACAACACCCGTTCTGTGGACCTCGCTGCCACGGATCGTCACGATCACGTAGGGATCGCTCGCCCCCTTCATGAAGAGCCCTCCATCTGCCTGCCCTAACTGCTCACAGCTATCAATCTCCAAGAAAATCCCGTAATTGGGCGTCTCCACTTCGACGTCGCTATAATCGCTATCGTCATTTTTGGCGTTATCATTAGTGGCACCGTCGTCGTCAGCAGCGGTATTGAGGATTCCGAGGAAGCCACCAGGAGGAGGGGGGGGAAAAGGCTGGTTCGCGGCAGCCCCCTTTCCTCCGACCTTAAGACCTCCGTCTTCGGACAGCACAAACTTAGCCCCTTTGATCAACTTCGCCTTTTTCTTGAGCTTGCTCGCCAAAATCTTTTCACTTTTATTTAAAATGGCAGCCTCGCTAGCGCCCATCTTACTTTTCATGATGAACGGGTGCCGAGCCATAGCTTTGAGCTTGCTACCATTTGCGCCTAAACCGCTGATGTTGAGGTTCGTCACCAAGTCCTCAGGAGTGGCTTCAATTTCTATCTCCTCCTCCTTGTTGCTTATGCCGCTCACCATTCTGATTGCTGTCACCTTCTTCACTGCCCGCTTGAACATGCTCTTGGCGTTGAACTTATTTTTTTTTTGGCCCATCTCTGCAAGTTCCTTTTTTAGCTTGTTGTTGTTCACTACGTTGGTGAGCTGTGCGGTAGAAGCTTGAACCTCTGACTTGAATTCAGGGAAGAAGTGGTCCCGGAATTCAACCCAGCTGATTTCACCGCTGTTATCAGTGTCCATGTTCCGATAAATTTGCTCAAACTCTTCGGATTCCGGGTCGCTCACGCACAATAGATCACGCATGGATTGTTCCCCCATAAGGGAAGTGAGTATTTCTGTCCGCGAGAGCGAGCCGTCGCCATTTTTATCCATTAAATCGAAAGCTGCTTTGATGCGAGCGTACTTCGCATCGACGCCACTATTTTCAGATGGAAGGAAAAAGTGCTGAAACTCTTCGAAGGAAACCGCGTCGTTCTGATCCGCATCCAGCTTGTCGAAGATCTCGTCAAATTCAGAAGTGAATACTGGGGGAAGCTGAAGAAGAGAACGCACGTCTTTATTGGTCAGAGCTGCCATTTGCACCTCTTTTCGGGAGAGCACGCCGTCACCGTCAACATCGCAGGCGAGAAATGCCGTCTCAATGCGGGTGAGCAGCTGTTCGCTTACATCCTCGTAGAGTTTAATGACCAATTGTTTCTCCTCGCTTTCCTCCTTGACACCGACGATGCCCGCTTCGGCAAGTTTGTCTAGCTCTGCTTTTTTCGCCGCCTCTTCTGCCGCTTCTCGTTTCTTTCTCATCGCTGCTACATTCATTCCCATCCTACCGACGATATTAGCGACAGACATTATTTTTTTCTTTGGCGCTGATGGGATGGGTTTTGCAGAGCGGTTAATATGAGCAGACACGAGCTGGAGCTTCAAAGTAAGGTCAGGCAATGCCCGATCTTCCCATCCAGTAAAGTGCGGGTCGTCGTCGATGCCTTTATACAGATCACTGTTTGCGTTGGTCAATGGAATGGGGACTATTCCTCCGGGACCACGGTGCAGAACTTCAACGCCTTGCTCTGCTTCCGGGGGCGTAATCGCGAGTGGCGTGCGTGCAGTGCGGACAGCGAGGGTCACAGTTCCTTGGACGAGTTTCTGCGAGGCTGGAAACGCCTTCATTTTAAGCTCCTGATTAATGAGAGGGTGGCGAGACGGACGACGGTCCCATGACATCGATTTTAAGAGGGAGGATGCAGTGAGTTGTACTTGCCCCAAGAAACCATTATGCTCGTCCCAGAGTCGCTGATGCTTCGCAGAGATGGCGACGACATCTGTGGTAGAGTTCCCCAAATTTGTAGCAAGTAGACGGCATGCCCGACGGCGAACCAGTATTCGTCGAGAAATCAAACAACGGTAGCAATTAGCGATGCGCGTCGCAGAATAATTTTCAAGTTCGATTCGTTTTCGCTTTTGCTCCGCAATTTCTCGCACGCGCCGGAGCATTTCCTCCCGAGCCTTTTTAAATGCGATCCGAACCCTCCAGCAGCGTTGAAGGATTCGAGCGGAGCGAGTCTCGGCCACCAAGAGAATTTGACGCTGACCGAATTCAGGGGCGATACAGCGTTGGTTAGAGGGGCAAGGAGCCAAGAAAGGCAAGACCCATTTTAGAAGGCCACGACAGTCCTTTAGGAGAGACAAGTCATGGTATATCCTGTCGTGGAGCGTTCGTGGAGATTCGTAGGTGCTTGAGCTGCTGCTGCCGTCGCTGTTCGAGGTGTCACTATCGGACGAGTTATCAGAAGAAGAGTCGTCATCACTGTCAGAAAGATCTTCGTACTTTCGCATTTTCTTTTTCTCCAGCCTAAGACGTTTCTTTTCCTCCTTCTCGAGACGTCTTTTTTCTTTCAACATCTTGAAGTGCGATTTTAGGTCGACCGGATTTTGGGGATCATCTTCTGTGATAGTCGGCGGTGGAGGTGGTGGCTCCAGTTCCTCCTCAGGGTCCGGCTCCCTCCCTTCCAATATCCGATCTATTCTCGCTTTTGTTTTTCTTTTCTTCTCCGCCTCTTCTTCCTCTATTCGTTTTTGTTCCTCTTCGTACGCAATTTGCTCTTCTGATTTGTGGCCAGCCGCCTCGTGGATGGTTTGAATGTGTCTCAATTCTTTTGTCTTGGCAACGCTGATCTTCATGATTTCGTTGACATCACTCGGGTCATCGATGTACTCTGTTGCATAGAGGTCTCGTAGGCGCTGTTTCCCCAAGGCCGCCTCAATCTCTTTCTGCCGTTCGGCGGCGAGTCTTTCCTGCAGCTTCTCGGCGTCTGGAACCCCAACATTCAGAACAGAACAATACTTTCGCGTGGTGCCAATGTTAGTCTCGAGCCAGACTTGCAGATTGCGGGCACCCTTGTAAACCTGCTGCATTGAGTAACGCCTCCAAGCGGTTTGGAGTAAGGTGACAGATTTTAATTGTACCTCCTGGATGTCCTTCCATATCTTCATCATCTTCATCTTGACACGGTACCGGCGGCAAACACGGTGGATTTTTTCTGCAGATTTTTCCTCTATGGCAACTCGGGCAAAAGTTTTCACAACGTGACGTTTCATCATTCCCTTCCCGCCATTGAGGTAGGTAGCGACTCCTTTGCGGCTCATTTTCATAATACCACTGCCAGGAGGATCAAAAAATACCACAAATTTAGCCGAGAGGGTCGAGTAGACGTCACAATTACCGTTATCGGCAATAACGCGGGCGGAGTAAGCGCGGTAGTAATGCTGGATTGCTTTTGCGCAGGACACAGCGCGCCACCAAGAGGGAGGCGTGGTGTAACGGATTTCCCCAGTGAATCGGTTTGTGTACGAGAAACCTTTGCCTATCCGGCGATCGATGGATTCAGACCAAACTTGTTTTTTCAAAAATACATCCAGTTCACGGATTTTCTTCCAAGCTTGCCTTTTTTTCTCCTCATTGATTGTCAGGTTGGCGTTGCGGCGACGCATTATCCCGGCGAGGGTTTTGCGTTGGGTGTCAGTGGCGCACTTTGCATGCTGTTCTTTTAGCTTTTCAAGAGCGTCGTTTTCCGTAGTGATAGCGGCGAGGGCGGCAAGCTCGTCTTTTTTTGCAGCGGTTTTCAACTTATCATACTTGCGACGCTCTTCGTTTGACACAAAAAAATTGAGGTTCCAAACATTACCGAGCTGATTTCGCGGTGGGCCTACTTTCTTCTTCGCCGCCATTTGGTGCGTTCCCTTGGCGGCGTACTTTAAACGGAGGAACTCCTTCTTTTCCTCCTCTTCAATTTCTATTGGAGTCTTTTCCACCTCTTTCTCAAATTTCCACTCCTCGCCCCTTTGCTCAAGCAAAGTTATAGTATTTTGAAGAGACTTTTCGCACAAAAACTGGCCAGTGTACTCAAAGAAGCAGAACGCCTTTTGAGAGGGATCGACCGCGCAGTGACCGGAATCAACCATCATCTGGCGAATCTTACCCTGTTTGATGCCGCGGTAGCGACGGAAACCACGGGATATTGGTCTCTGGGCATTGTACCGTTTTTTGTTCTCAATGTAGATGGGAAGGCGGCAGATTTCGATGTACATTCGAGCGACGGCTTGGATGGTGGTGGCCATCAAGTCACCCTTGATTTTGATAAGTTGACGTCTGAACTTGATGCGACCGAGAAATCCTTGTACCATCGTCTGGATCATTGTGGCGCATTTGTTGATTTTGATTCGTTTCGCCTGTGCTTTTGCCTTCGCTCGGCCGATACGACCTTGCCACATAGCTTGTAGTTTTGTCGCAGCACTCGCTCGGAGAAGGCGAATTCGCTTTTTCTCGTAGTAGTAGAAGATCCGACCAAGAAAGCCGCGGACGATACGCTGACAGTGAATACCGAGGTGCGTTTGTTTACCGACATAAATCTTCCACGCTCGTCCTTTACGACGACCGACCTTTCCGCGAAATCCGGCTTGGATCGTCGTCGCGGCCAGCCGTTTTTCGCGTTGAATTCTCATGTGCCTATCAATTGCTTCCGGTCCATTGTTCCAAGCAACCCAGCGGCGGTACATATTCTGTATAACTATCGCCGCATCGTCTTTCATCTTCAAGTTCTTGGAGATCGAAACCATGTCACCGAACTTATCCGTGGCCGTTGGCGCAAGACGTTGCAGAGCCTTCCCTTTCCACAGTCTTTGGACAAGTTTCGCAGCTCGCCATTCCTTTGCCTTTTGCTTTCTGCGGCGGAAGCGATTTCTCGCAAGCACCATCCTGAGCCTCGTTTGCACCTTGATGAGCTGGCGCATCTGAGCCCGCTTTTTCTCCAGCCGGAGCACTCGCTGACGGGCAGAGTAGCCACGGAAAAGACGAGACAGCATTGTCGCTAGTATAGGTCCCATCATTTTCATGTTCGCTATCCGCTGCCGTTCAATTTTGTCAAGAAGCAGCTTGTGAGCTTTACACTTGGATACATAAATTCGCGAGATTTTTTGGACCTCAACAGAAGCGGCAAAGCGCTCCATCTCCCTACTCATAAGCACATGCTCTTCAAATTTTGGCAGAGACCGGCGCAACTGGAACTTGTTGAAAAGTGTGATGAGCCGAGAGACACGTTCTTGTTTGTGCCGAGTGGCGTAGGCGGTTGTCATTTGTTCTAGGGTCTGGGTGACGGCGGAGAGGTCGAATTCCGAGGGGAGCTCGTACTCCTCTACGAGGCTGTAGCTCGTATTTTCCCCTTCGAGGTCCATTTCCCTTATCATCAAGTTTGTGAGCGCTTCTGATGGGTGTTTCCCGCGCCGGAGCAGATCCAACTGGCGACTTTTTTCTGTTTCACTGTCCCAAGTGTAGGAAAAGAAAGCGGTCCCGAGAGAATGCTTCATCATGAATACGCCCGCTTTGGGGGGGTTCATGAAATCAACATGGTGGCTACCGTCGTGGGCGGAAAGGGAGTCAAAGGACGGTTCTTGATTTGATAGCGAAGAGGCAGAAAGGCGCCGATTTTTGGGTACTTTGGGTTCCCTCCTTGCGGTCTCCCAATCACCTCCTAATTCGTCTGTCTTCAAACTAGAATAGATTGTCTGGGGTACGTCCTTACTTGTGGTCGGAAACCGGTCTTGGTGAGTCATGCCGATGTTCATCCCACCTTTCTTGTCGGGAAGCATGTAGGCTGCCGGGCCAGGGGAATCTGAGATTGTGCCGGTTAAGGTAGCCGTCCTCGGAAGGCCAAGGAGAGTAGGACCAGGAAGACGGCTGGCAGCAATCTTCTCCGGGGATGCTTGCGATTTTCTTGGTGTGTAGACATTCGTGCCAGCTCCCGAACCGGCACCAAGGGGCGGCTTCTGAGGCAGGTCTTTCTGAGGCAAATCTGGGAGACGGCGACCCATGTTGGGATCAGATGACCCTGAGGATAAAGCTGCCAGCTTTGCGCGTCCTTTCTCCATGCGGAAGCGCTTGATATCTTCTAAGAATGCAAACTGCTCACGGGGTTTGTCCAGATGTTTCTGGACCTCCATTTTCGTGAGGTTTGAAAGCGGGGAGAGTTGCTTGGGTTTGGGCTTGGAAAGGTTGGAGTGAGATGTGAAGAACAATGGGTCACAGTCAGCAAGAAGGGCCGTCGTGCCTTGAGCGGAGGCACCGGTCTGCTGCATGTAGGACGGTATGGAAACAGATTTAGCTTTCGGCCTTGCCATTGAGGCAGCATCATGGGAAGCATTCGAAGTTGGGTCTGGGGGTTGTTTGTTAGGTTTTGATTTGTTGCGCCGCTTTTTTGAAGATTTACCCATTTCTGATTGATATAGAGCGCAAAGGTGGTCAAAATTGTGTTTAAATTGTCATCCTGAATAAATTCTTCATGATTGTGAGCGAAGTTGGGACGACGGACGACGGAGAGCGGAGAGAGAGAGAGCCTCACTGAGAACGAAGACGAGTTAAAGAAGAAGGGAATGTAGTCCCAAAAAAGCATAAAGGTCATCCCCTTATCAGCAAAAATGAAAAAAAGTCCCCATATCATCCTCATTTCCCCCTCATATTTGATTAAGGGAGAAACTCACTCTCTGTGGGTAGATGTCGGCAACTAACTGATAAGTTGGAGAAGGGCTAGGCCATACACCAGTCTCCAGGGCGGCCGCGCAAGATTCCCCGGCAGGCGCAACTAAACCAGGCATATTCAAGGTATTTAGGGCAATAATAAACCAGTAAAGTAATTTGACGACATGCGTATGCGTATTTCATGTGATAAAAGTAACTAAATTTGGAATGTTGTGTATTGCATCCACTCTTAAAATGCCTCAGTAGTTAGTCATTAGTCTCAATTTGTACAAAAACCCATACCACCGCCGTCACATCCTATCAGGTCACATGGCAACACTCCTCTTTACTGGTTATCCACCCTCTTGATGAAGGGCTTGTAGTACACCCTGTTCGTTGGCTTGGACCCGTCCCTCACCATGAAAGCATTGCACAGCAGTTCCCGTTCGGCCATACTCAGCGGAATACTCAAGGTACTCATGGCTGCGCAGAACTGGTTGTTGGTAACCTGCTGGAAATTGCTTTTATCGTAGTCCTGGAAATAAGGTTTCAGATTCAACCTCCTCTGTGCAACAATCTCGCTTATTTTAGCCAAGACTGCGCGCAACTGCTCCTGATCGACTCCGCTGTCTTCTGCCTCAGGCTGAGTCAAAATCCGGGCGTTCTCCACGCCAACCAAGAATGCGCGCCAATCAACCTGGTCGGTCCGCTTGGCGCTCCTGAACCTGTCCTCCAGGGCTGTGAGTTCTCCCCCCGCCAGCCTCACACCACCCCTAGCCAATCCATTCCTGAACTTGCTTGTACTCAGGTGTCCACTCCTTAACCTGTCGCCATCACCCAAGAAATCAGCCAGCCGCACCTGACCGTAGTCAATTTGCCTCCTAACTTCTTCCAAAATGCTGGCGATATCTCCAGTAGGCAAATCCCCAAAACCGACAGGCCGCTGAGGTGATTTGATCACATACTGGCTCGGATCGAAAGGCGTTACAGTGTCGAATGTCATTCCTCTCTTGTACTCGATCGTGCTGGGGACGTTGGCGGGCTCAACGCCGTCTCCGATCATTGTGATGGCCCTGATGAAAGCCTTATAGTTCACGTCCTTCTGGCTGTCGACCTGTTCGTCCTTGAATTTCTCGACTAGTAAATCGAAAACATCTTGTCCTGGATAGAAGCCAAGTCCGCTCAGAACACGAGCGAACATGTTCGCGGTAACGGTGCCCTTGTGAAACCTATCAAAGTCTTCAAAGGGCGGGAAGAGATCCACACACTTGCTGCACATCTCCTTGCTAAACACGCTCAAGAACTCGCACAGCCGTGCATTCTCTTCTGCGGTGAAGTCGGGCCTCTGGTCGTAGGTAGTTGACGAATTCTCGCGAATGTCCCTGATAGTCGAATTGACGTCCAACTGGGGCTGTTGTTCAAGGCCATCAATGGTGAAGACCTGCTCGATAGTCTTGACAAAGTCATTCCAGCGCACAAGCGGCATACCGTCCCCGTCAACGTCGTCGCTGGCGACGAACTCGGTGCATAACTGAGATAATTCGTACTCGCTCAAGCGGTGACCGCTGTTGGTCAGACCACGGTAGAACTGAGAACGACTGATCTTCCCTTTCCTGAGCTTGTCCTGGTCCTCAAAAAAGGTGACCAGGCGAATTCTGTTTTGGAGAACGCTCTTTCGAATGTCGGCAATAACAACCGAGAGGGGCTTGTCAGGCCTACCGAGGTGGACTGACGCTTTGCTCGGACTGGCATAACTATCGGTGACCGAGCTGAAGTCGTAGCTGGCCGCAAAGTCTCCCAAGCTGTCCTCCACATCGTAATTAACCTCCGGCGAACCAAGTGAGTCGTCTCCTGCCCCTCCATCGATAAACCCGACATTCCCAACGTTCATCACCTCCGCGGGGGGGACATCAATTTCATAGTCTTCCTTTTTTGGGGTAAAATCGGTCCTCAGGTGCCTCGGAACGTCCTTGTAAGCCTCCACAACAAGCTTAAGCTGCTCAGCCTCCTGCTTGCTGACCACACCCTCAATATAATCAAGGAACTTGCGGTAGTTGACGTATTTACTCCCGTGCTTGTGACTAGTAGGACAAAAGGCTGCACACAAAAGATCAATGGCGGAGCTATCGTAAGGAAGCAGCGAGAACATGCTGAGCGCCCTCATAAACTGCTCCCTGCTGACATGATCCTCGTTTCTCCGATCAAAGTCCTGGAAACTGGGCTTAAGCATGATCCTATTGTGGCTGACTTTCTGACAGATGTCCCTCAAAATATCTTCCACCTGAAGTTTCTCACTTTCACTCAAATTAGTCGTCTTGCAGAAGCCGGGCGTGCGGTCATAAGTGAGCTCGCTCGCCATGCGCTCAATGGCATCCACAAAATATCTCCAATCAACAATGTCACCGTTGGCAAAACTTGCAGCCAACGCCTTCGTCTGTTGCTTGGTCATACTGCCGAAGCAGCGAACGACGGCTTGCAAGAATTCTTCTACCTTCAGCCACCCCTGCTTCTTCTTATCGAACACTCGGAAGTACTCAGCCATTCGAATCCCGGGAGTTTGAGCGAATTTCATTGCGAATGTCTTTACCGTCTCATTTGCCAAACGTTCGCTAACTGTTATGGCATCTTCTGGCTTGGCCATCCTGCCAAACTTGGTGTCGTCTTCAGGGGCAGGCAAAGTAATATCACTGCAGTGGCTGTCCAGCTCCCTGTAATTAACTCCCAGAGGTGCCCCATATGCTTTGACAATCAGATCCGCCTCCGCCATAGACAAATTGGGACAGAGTACAAAGATGTTCCGCTTAAATTGGTCGGCGGTAATCTGTCCGTCATTGTTGTGGTCAAAGTCCCCAAAGAGGATCTTTACACTGTAGCCCCTCGTAGAGCAGTGGAAGTTGAGCTGCTCCAAAATGTCACGCAGGTCCTCAGACTCAACGGCAGTCAAACGGGGGTTGTCAGGTCCGAGGACGACTTCCGGAGCGTTCTGGAGAGAGAGGGTCACCGCTTTCCTCGGATCCTTTTCAAGACCACTGGGAACAAACACTTTATTGATCTGCTCACAGAACTTGCTGTAGTTAACCTCCCCCCCTCGGCCATCATTGGAATTATAGACCTCATATCTACGCTGTAATAGTTCGATCTCATTCTGCGAGACATCGATACCTGAAGCGATGAGTGCCCTGTGGAACTGAGATTTTGTAACGCGCTTCGTGGATTGCTTATCAAAGGACTTGAAAAAATCAATAAGACGGATGCGACGCTTCTTGCAAATGGCCCTGATTTTGTCCTGCGGTAGTGAATGTTGGCAAAGTGGAAAAAGGGTACAAATAGAATAGTTAGCGAGGGATGTACAACGAGACATGGGAGGGGAGGGGAGGGAGGACAGGACCTAGATCGCATGGTTTGCAGAAAGAGCTCGGTCAGGTCAGGAAGGAAGGAGGCGGAGGTGGTGGACAGGAACAAATAATAGATTCATCCATCGGAACAGTCACCCGCACTTGGTATCGAGAGGGCGTCGCGACCGGTGAACTGTCTCGAAGCTTTCAGGTATTCCAGAGTCATTGGACAAGCAGCTTAGCGGATAAAGAAGTTGGAGGAAAATTAAATGATTACCTTGATAGGACGAACTATAGAATCAGGTCCCTTGGTGTTTACATCAGCCATAGCGGATTGTCTTGAGTTTAAACGCAAAAAAAGACCAACACTTGTCTGTTAGATGTGTTTGCGATGGAGTTGAGAAAGCGACGAGCGACGAGGATTGAGGCGAAAAGTCGATCAAAGAGATAAGGTGTTGATCAGGAGATTAAGGGTTGCTATAAAAATAGCACGTTTTCCATTGAATTGTCATAGAAGTGCCTCTCTCCGTGAGCCAAACCTCGAAAAAAAAACTGTGACACACAACTACTCGGTCAGGTCAACACCAAGAGCAAAAAAAAACATCACCAACAACCAACCACCAAAAAGCAGCACCAACGAAATAAAATGACGGACGCGGGATTTCTCGTATCTGAAACAATAAATCTTCCTTCCCACACTTTTCAGGCCCGTATTGTTGATGTCTACAACCCTGCACAGGCTGCTATGATCTACAGTGCCTTCCTCAAGCAGCACAGCACCCAAATGTCTTTGACAACATCTTCCTATGCATGGAGGATCGAGACTGCCAACGAAGAGGACTCCCAAACGAAAACAACCACGGACACAACGGCGACAACCACCACCACAACAACCACCACAATATCAGCTGGCGGTTTGATGACTGTCGAGGAGACCTTTGACCCTTCTTTTTCAGAGAGCGGCTCATCTGACAAGCTGCTCTTCCTCCTCCGTCGCTACAACCTCGTCAACTGCATGTTGATTGTGAGCAGGGAAGAGGTTGGTGGTTTAGGTTGCGGAGGTAGGGGGGAGAGGTTGGGGGTAGGAAGAAGGTGGGCAGGGGTTGTCAGGGCAGGGAAAGAAGTTTTGGAGTTGTACGGTAGGTTGACAAATATGGGAACAGATGTAGGGGTCGACAGAGACCAAAAAAGGCAGGAGTCGAGTCGATCGACTCGGACGACTATTGTGGAGGCACTGAGAAGGCAAACGGTCATGAGCGGAGCTGCCATGACGGGCTTAAGTTGTCCTGAAAGCACGCATGGCGGGGACAAATCCGAAAACGACGATGGTCTTGGGGATGACTTCATTGTCCAAGGAATAGAAGAGGAGGAGGCTCTCCAAGAGAAGAAAAGAGAGGAGGAAAAGAGGCGCATCGAAGAGAGGAAAAAGGATAACCCCATACTTCGTCAGAAGGAGATGGCAAGGAATAGGAAAACACTCAAGATGACTGTTGCTACGGGTGGGGGAGGTGTCGAATTTGAACAGGTTGAAAAGGAGAAGAAGAAAGAGCAAAGCAGAAAGCAATACGCTAAAGAGATTCGAGAAAAGATAAAAAAGACGAGGGCGGGCGGAGAAAAAGATCAAGGCACCATGAAACATAGCAGAAGCAGGAAGCTCATGGAGAAAGACGCGAAGGAATTTCTGTCGTCTGGAGTGATTGTAGGCCCACCACCTCCTCCAGATCCTGCCTCTCCTTCCCAGCAAGAGAACGATAGCAGAGCGATCAACAATAGCCTGCACAACAACATTCAAGGGGATTACAGCGACGACAGAGAAGACGATGACTCCACTTCTTCTCTTCCCAACGATACAACTCGTCTTCCCTCCTCCTCACCCCCTCCTCGGCAACAATACTTTCCGCTCCCACCTCTTCCAAGCTTGACGAAATCGCAGCGCTCCGAGCTTTTGTCTCTCCGCATCGTACCCCCCTCAACATTGAAGGTCTTCCAAGCGTACATTGCTTCTGTTCGCTCACAAAATGCAGGCGACAACAGCAGCAGCAGCAGAAATAGCAGCGATAACAGCATCAGAAAGGGTGCGGGCTTCTCAGACCTCGAGGGGTGCAAAAGCTTTCTCCTTCTTCGTTCTAATCCAAAATTTCGAACCCACATTTCCAGGGGAGTGGTGAAATCTTTGGCCAAGAAGTTGAATGAGATTGACGCAATTGCAAGGGGAGAGGGTGGAGGAAACAATCCGCCAACTGGCTACAATGGCGAAAACGGCGACGACCAGCAACTGTTTGACAGCGAACATAACGCAGAAAACAGGGCTGCAATTGTTAGGAGGAAGAGCAACATCGCTGGGGTTTATCTCGACTGGTTACATCAACTTTTGGCGGAGGCAGATGAATGGGGATCGTGAAAAGAGATCGGATTTTCTCCGCATACTCGTGTAAATGATAATTGTAAAGGGACAATGTTTACTTAACGCGACACGCGGCATCTTCTCCTCTGCCCGGGATTTTTGTCATTCAAGAAAATGTTCCTTTCTTCTGTACAGTTCAATTGTTATTTTTATTTCTACTCTGTTGCATTGTTCGTCCCCTTTGCCCCTGCATCCTGCTTTACCCCTGTGTCCGCCATCCAGCACTCTAAAATATCCCCACCCCCCCTGTCAGCCGCCGCCTTCACCCCCAATTCTAGCTCCCTCCATAAGTCAATCCTGGGATCCCAGAGTTCTTCAGAGTAGTTTTTGAGAGGATTGTTCTTTTCAGTCATTCTCACATGGTTGCTCCAGTTCTCTCTCTCTCTCTCCAAGGCCGGTATAGAAAGTGAGAGTGCGTAGATCCAAACCATAAGTCCGTCCGTTGAGTCGTCTTCTGTCCCGCCGCCTTCTTCCAAAGCCTTCCTCAGGGTGACACGAATTTTATGCGAGGAAACGAGCGCACCAAGCCACTCCATCCTTCCCTTCTCCAGCGTCATCCATATCTCGTTCAGGTCACTTCCGACATCCGACGCTAACTTATTCAGCGCAGCAATCATCTTCCCCCAGTCAGGAGAGGCAGTCGCAAACATTATTGTGTGAGCAAAGCCAGGAGCAAAACCAGCTTCTGTGGATGAGCGGAACTTCTCGACAATGAAGCTTTTGACCTCGTTGCTTTCCACCTGGCAAAGGTCGCTGGCCATGTTCAGGAAGAAAGTGTCGCGGATGAGGTGTAGCTCGGTGAGACTACTCGCTGTGGCGAATTTGGCAAGAGTAGGCCTCTGGCTATTGAAGGCATTGGTGAAGCGGATGACTGACAACTCCTCGGCAGTCTGAGGAATCAAATCTTTCGTCGAGGGTAGTTCCGTCATCTGAGCTTTTTGTTTGCGAGGAGCGCAGAAAGAAGATGCCCCACCCTAGCGGAGAGGGTAAATAAAATAAAAAAACTCACTTCATTCAGTTCAGAAAATCATTTAATATCTCAGCAGTTAATGAAGCAATACTTTTTAAGTAACTGGCTCAACTCCACTCTGATATCGCCTTACCGAGTAAGGACCACCGAAAGATGATGGACTTTCTTGGAAGTGGTGGCAACAATGACAATTCTTCTTTTCAAACAAACACAACTACCCCCACAGCAAAGGGGCTCAAGCAGCTCCACATGGCCTCTACTCTCAAGGATCGACGCCAAAACAATGAGCAACTGAATGTGCTGATCGATGCCCGCGTGCAATCCTTAACACGCAAGATGAAATCCCAGATGGGTATGGTGGGCAAAATAACAGAGAAGCTCCGATCAACACAAGAACAGCTCGCAACCATCAAAGCTGATATCTCATCGCCTGGCAGCATTCACAATAGACGGTGTTTAAACTTCGCTATGGACGTAGGAACAATCGATGGCACCAATTTGTCCGAAGGTGCGTGTGTTTTGTTTTGTTTGTTTGTGTTGGGGGAAGATCATAAGCATGGTACATGAATGATCTTGACCGCCTTGCCTCCCCTCTCTACGATCCTTTGCTCCTGCTAACACCGTAATAAAACCAATCATCTCCTTCATAAATCATAGTCTGCGAATTTGTGCGTCTCTCGATCCCTCGTTTGTTTCAGAGTGTAGAATCAGTCTGTTGTGAGATGCTCATGGTGGATCGTGACGACAAAAATACAATTAAATACGTCCAGGACACGGAAAGCAAGCTGAACAAAGTTCTCTCTCATCACAACATCCAGCTTCTCTCTGATGAGGTTGTGTCATCCCGTCATGTTGTCCGGCACGCGTTGGCAGAGATGAGCGGCGCTGTTGATACGATAATTTTGCCCCTTCACTCCCCCTCATCAGAAGTAGTCGCCCTTCTATTTTTGGTCGTCACTGACACAACTTCCACCTTTGACGAGGCTGATGTCCTGACTCTCCAAATGATCGCTCTCTTACTTTCTCTGAGTACCAATATTGCGGGCAAAACGATGCTCAGATCAAAGCTTCTTGTGGATGACCAAGTCCGTCAGATCCAGACTCATAGCGTCACAACGGCGCAGGAGGCGGTTCGTTGGAGAAAGGTTGCGGAGGCGAGTCATTTTCTTTTTGGATTAGAGAGCGAGAAGGACCTATTCGACGTAGAGAACATGATTATTGACAGTTGTGGTGCCGATTCTGCATGTGTTTACATTTTGGATCCAAGGGCAAACTGCCTCGTGGGTCGTCCTGAGAAGGGCGAGAAAAAATTTATTGACAGCGAAAATGACGTGTACTCTTGCGGAGGTCAAGATGAGAACACTGATGAGAACACTGATGCTTACCTCTCCACTGTCATGGCGACGAAATCAACTCTCCACAAAGAGACCAAAACGGATATTTTGACTGTTGCTCCCATCAAGGTGTCCTCCAGTATTCTCGGCGTTGTGAAAATCTCCAAGGCGAAGATCACCGACCGTATCGATGCGCTCGTCAATGGACCTCCCTCTTCATCGTCAAAGCGCGGTCTGCACGACAGCAACTTCGCCAAGGAGGATCTCGTCGTTCTGAATTTTATCTGTGCATTAATCGGCAGCAAGGTATCCGAGATGAGGGGGACAGAGGAGACAAACCGTGACCTCCTAAACCGCTGCACAGTCGCTGAATTACAAGTAGAGAAACTGAGGGGAAAAGAAAAGGAAAAGAAGGAGAAACTGTCCGCATCAGTAACCCAGATGGCCGAGGAGAATAAATCGCTGAAGCATGAAAGTGCAAGGCTAAAAAAGCAACTGGAGGCTCTCAAACGCTTTGGCGAAAAAGAAGAGAAGCGCCGAGGGGAGCTCGAGCGAGTAGTTGAAAGATGCAAGCAGGAAAAAAGAGAAGAGCTAGGTGGTTGCCGGCGGGAGCACTCGCGCACTGAGGGGGAGCTCAAATCGATTATCAACACTCTACGTTCCAAAAACGATGAGCTGACCAAAAAGACTGCTCACCAGCAGCGTCAGATGACGGACGCCACGACGGTCATTAAAAAGCTCACGAAGGAGCGCGACACTCTGTTGTCAGAGAAGGACAAGTGGAAGATGGACGGAAAAGGTTTCTCTCTTCTCCGAAAGGCACACGAGGAGATTGCCAGACAAGTGAAATTGCTCGAAGCTATGCGGCACAACAGCTACGGAGAACCGCCTCCAAGAGGTTCAAGAAGTAGTCCTGTAAGAGAGAGAGGGAAGCTTACTGCACAAGATTTCGATGAAATTCTCAGGAGCCACAGAGGAAAGTTGTCCACCAAAAAAGGAAAAAGACTGGGGGGAGGAACTTGAATTTGAATGAACTGGAAATTGATCAGATAGAACATGCACAAAACAGAACGAAGATACCAGGAGCAGGAAATGAGAAAAACAAGGAAGATTTTAGAGAAGGACAATAATATTCGTTTCGTCGTAGTATTTTGAGGAAAAAACCACTTTTTTTGAAAGGCTTTGCTTTACCATCACTAGATTACTCTTATGAAACGACTTAGCCCCTCGCTTGTTCACACGAATTCCAATATGTATCCTACCAAACCTATCACTCCATCACCCCCTGAGATACTCATCTTTTGCAAAAAAAGACCAAC
>ERZ651776.723-NODE-723-length-44156-cov-7.393453_pt1 | contig 44156 bp, 30 predicted proteins | sample MGYA00514761_ERZ651776 | MGnify/ENA metagenome assembly ERZ651776
CCTCATTTCTGTCAATCCAGCACTCCTACCCGCCTGTGACTGGGAATGTCAGGTTTTTTTTAAGGGGGATGGGTGTGAGGTGCAGAGCCCTGGCAGGTCACAGTAGTGATCCAGAATACCACCTGGGATCCTTTTGCTGTGCTGACCTCCATGGTGCGTCAAAGTTATGGAGACTTGACCAGGTGTGTTTGGCATGCGAAGAGCTCTCGTGTGAACGGATTTTAATCGCGCGCATTACAGCATCGAGCGCGAGTACACGCGAAGACATCAACGCAAAAAGCACACGGAGAGCGAGTGTAGATACATATGTCACAATACGATCGTTCTTATGCACAAATAAACATCAATTACTACTACTTAGTATCGCGTTTTGTCCTCATCCTTGACAAGACGATGGGGGATGAAGGGGGCGTCGGACGTCCATCCTGCACGCATTTATTCAGCCGCGCGGCCGACAGGTTAGATTGTCTGGTTTCTTCACAAAAACCAAACGGGACGTCAACAATGAGTGTTGTCTACAATATATGAAAGGGGCCCGTGCTTTCATGATGATTTACGTATAGTTCATATGTGTAACTTTTGAATGCGCGCGCCAATTGACGGGCGTCTTTGATATGTTAAAGAACCATAGGAATCGTGCGTGTGTGCTTCGTTTCGAGTCGAAATTTATTTATTTGACCTGTCGGCCAAGCGCCTCATTTTTTGGAAATTTTGTTTGGCGCCCACCTCGTAGGGGAATTTTTTTCGAAACGAACTTCACCACAAAAAATTTTTGCGAAGAGAGACTAACCAACCATGACTACTACGAGTACTACTTTTTATTCGTATTAAGAAGAGTACGATGACGACGACGACGACGACGAATTTGCACCATCAACGCGCGAATCCTCACTCGAAAGCTTTATCATCAAATTCCTACTCTCGTCGACGGAAATTTGTCTTTTGCTTCGTTTTATTCCTCGCCTGCGCGGGCCTGTTTGAGTTGAGATTTTTGGAAAAGGAAAAGAAGTGGACTCCGAGTCCTGTCAACAATCGTGTTGCTCTTCATCTTGGAGCAGGAGCAGGAGCAGCAGGAGCAGCAGACGACGACGGAGCGTTTCGAAGAAGAGATGATGCGGCGAGAAGAGTTCAAGACACTGATCACGAAGACTACGCGAGAAACAACAATAACAGAGATGCAAGAAGAAGAAGAAGAAGAGTATCTGAACCGAAGAAAGAATTGTCCTATGAAGAAGAGGAACAGTTGAGAAAGCAAAGAATGGAGGAGCGGATGGCGGGAGGGAAAGACGTTCGCGAAAGCAATGATAAGAGTCAACCAAATCATCAAGAACATGAGAAACTAAGAGTAGAACACGTGGACTCGTTAAATAAAAGCAGCATAGTCTTTGCCGCGTTCGCTTCCGCCGGGTTTCACGAGTTTATGCTGAACTGGTACGCGCACACGCAAAAGCTGAACATCGGGAACGTCATCGTCGCCGCGTTTGATGCGGAGACAGAAAAAGTGTGTAAAGAGAACAACATTCCGTATTTAGGAGACGAAGAGTTGAGGTACACGCATGGCGTCGTTGCGACGGGTGGGCAGCCGCTGCACGATCAAAACGCGAAAGTGACCATGGTTGGAAAAGCGTTTCAACAAATCGGTGCTTTAAAGGCGTCTTTTTTGTTGCGATTGATGCAGAAAGGATTTAGAGTTTTAGTATCCGATTGCGATACGGCGTGGATGAGAGACCCGAGAGAGTGGTTCGCGACAAACGAGATGGCGAAATACGTGGACATGGCAGTCAGTACGGACTGCTTGTCCTATAAGAACGAAGAGAAAGTTAGGGGATGTTGGCACGATCAATTCAACACCGGGATTTTGTTCTTAAATCCAACGGAAAAGACGAAAGGGTTCTTGAAAGACTGGCAAGTGGCGTTAGAAACAACCACACACAAGTTTGAACACGATCAGGACATATTCAACAGATTACTACGCGAAGGCGCCGGTTTGCGGCCACCACAACGGTTGGACGAAATAGACGTCGAGAACAGGAAGGAAGGCGCTGAGCGGCACGAATTGCACGTCGCGTTAGCGTCGAAGGATTTGAAGTTGGGCGCTTTACCGCTCACCTTGTTTACTTCAGGTCACGTTTTCTTCATTCAGCAAACGCACTTGCACTTAAACGTCGAACCTTTTGTGGTACACACGACGTATCAGTTTTCGCAAGCGAGAGGCAAACGACAGCGCTTGCGCGAACATCAGTTATGGTTGATCGATGCGCAGGAGTACCACGACGAAGGCAACTTCATAACGACTTCAGAGAAACCACCGCAGGAGTTGTTATCGATTGGCATCGAAAATCATTTAAAACTTGCCTCGTGGTATCGATTGGTATTGAGGAATCTGTTCGCATATGCGGAAATTTTGAACCGCATTCCCATCCTTCCTGAATTCTCGTGCTTGTGCGATCGATACTGGGGTAACGTCCTTCCACAATGTTACATTCCAGGTGCGGACATTCATCCTCCGTATAATAAGTGTCCAATGGACCACGTGACGAACTTACCAAATTTGGAACGCGCCGGTTTAAATTTTCGCGAGTACTCGTTCTTAACTAACGAGCAAACGAGCGACAAAATCAAGCAGAGCGTCGAAACGGTTTCCCTGTCTCGACAGTTCCCAACTGACGAAGAGATTCGAGATCAATTAGGCAGGAAAACTGATAAGAGAGTTCTAGTGCTCGAAACCGCGAGTAAATCATTTTGTACGTTCAAAGATGAAAGCAAATCGAAGGCGTTCGATTCTAAAATGCAAACCGGATTAGAAGCCGAAAGTCATTTTTGCAAACATGGCGGTTCGACTGGACGAATATGCGAAATTGGATTCACAAAGCCAAAAGGCGTGAGCCAGAATAGAGATTGCGATAGAATGCGTAGCGAAGACTTTGACTTTGAGAAGTTTTATGATAAACTTTGGGAGCACAAAGGATAGAAAGTTTTAGGAAAGAAATCTTTGAACGTTTTAAAGTAACGTGTAGTCGCGTGCGATAAACCCAGTTGCTAAACTTAGTTTTGTTTATTCACAACCTCTTCTAAAGTCCTTTGCCTTTATTCCAGTTTGATTTTTGCCAATCTTTAAACGTGGACATACCTTCGTGACATCCTTCGTGGTAAGGAAGCGACGCAGCATCGCTAATCGCCGCGTTATGTCCTCTGCTCGCGAATCGCCAACACGGTTCGTTCCACGCGGTGTTCCAATACGAACCGTCCGCTCGGATATCGTACTTTGTAATCGCACCCCAGCTCGCAGCCACGGCGGAAAACGAGGAGCCGTACGAACCGACAATCTCATCGCACATGCTCAAAACGCGCATTTCTGCGATGGCATTTTGTAACGATTCCACCGAGGCCCGGTCGCCGTCGTTACCAAATTTAATACCTTCCATAAAGCGCACGGTTAATCCTCTTTTGCTAAAATACTCCGTCGCTCGATCGCGAGCGCGCGAATCGTCGGAGGCTAAGTAAAACACAGTATCAGAGGCTGGAAATCCCAACGCTTCGGCACGCATTCGCGCAAACTTGAAAAAAACCTCCGGATCGGGCACTTTCACTCCTTTATCACCACCTGCCGGCATTGGTTTTTGCATGCGTAAGTGCATGCCAAAATTATATTTTCCTAAACTCTCAAACGTTCGATCGACGGTTTTTTGAATCTTTGGCGACGGAGTCAATAACCATCTCGCGATGTGCCCGAACACGTTCGCATGCTTGTTGTTGAATAATGACTTCACTTGATCTTTGTAATTTTCGTTGTTTACCAGCAAAGGCATGGCGTAATCGTCCGATTTGAACAACAACACTTTCTCCGGGTACTGCTGATTTAAATCTTTCGATGCGATTTTCGCGTAATCGTCTCGAACAACCATCGCGCATCCGCTATTACTGCTACTTCCTTTTTTGTTACTATTTCCACACGACGCGGAAGATCCAAATGGGACGTACTGCAAAATCTTATCACTCAAACTATCTCTCAATTTATCCACGTCCATCTCCACGCCCGGTTGAAACAACTTCCCCCAACTCGCCGGGTTCGGAAACGTATCTCTCCAATGCACCAACAACACTCTATCCGTCAACAACGCCCACAAAAACGCCATCGCCACGCCTGGTAACCTATTCCCGTACCCGTCGTTCCCTCCAGATACGTATACAATGTACTTGTGATTCTCACTGTCTTTCTTCGATACCTCCGTCGCGCTCTTGTGTTTCTCAACGTATTCCATCAACGCTCTCTCAAACGCCGGTGGACGCGCCGTTAAGGCTCGCTTCAATCGTTTTCGCAGATCCAACGGATCTTCACTATCGCTGCTGTGCGAGTGATGATTACTGTTTTGATGATGATTATGCATAAACTGATACCGAAAGGACGAGTGGTGTTCTCCGCTCTCTTCTCCTCCTCCTGCTCCGTATGCTTTCGCGTTCGCCCACTCCTCGTTCGCTCTCTTTCGCACCTCATTAGAGGGAGTATAATTCGAGGAGGAGGAGGAGGAGGAGGAATAATACCAACTCTCTTGGACGCTCAAAACAAGCATCCCAAATATAATTAACCCCGTCGCGCGAATGCACTTGGACAACTGCTGTCTTCGCGCTTGATGATGAGAGTATTTGTTGTTGTTCATCATCGTGTTAAAAATCAAATCCAGAGGGACAATAATACAACAAAAACAACCACAACAATAACACAAGTATTCTCTCTCCACCAAAAGCAACGCGACGACGCGAACACTCGCGCTGAGTGACAAAATGCGCTCTTTTTGTTCGAATACTCAATTCGAAAACGAGAGAGAGGACAGAGGTGGTTTGCCTATTACTATATATATTTAACAAAGGGAATGGAGAAATCTTTTTTATGAAAAAATGGATTTTCAGTCAAAAAGTCTTCTCCCTTTTGTCGTCAGACTCTTTCGACAACGACAACGAAAGAAGAAGAAGAAGAAGAAGAAGAATGGATTTCCTCCCGCACGCGTTGCAACAAAAAGTCCGGAAAGGCGTCTACGCTTTAAAAGGCCTCTCGGAGTGCGAACAACTCGTCTTAGAGAGCACGGATAAAGAGAAGTGGGGTCCACACGGCGAACAATTGAAATCTCTCGCCGAGAAAACCGTCGCCGAGGAGGAAGGAGTGAGAGGGAGAGGAGGCAACAACAACAACAACAACAACGAAGAGTCGGACACGAGAATCATTCTGAGAGTTTTATTCGAAAACAGATTGAAGAAGAGAGACCTGGAGTGGCGCTTGTGCTATAAAGCGTTGACCGTGATTGACTATTTAATCGCCAACGGAAGCGAAACGATTGTGAGAGAGATTCAGAGAAGAATAGGGAGAGACTTGCAACCGTTGAAGACGTTTGAACATCGAGATCCAGAGAAAGGGAGAGACGAAGGGATTAACATCAGACAGAAAGTGACGAATATGATCGCTTTGTTGGAAGACCCGGAACGAGTGAGAGAAGTTAGAGAGAAGGCGAGGATGAACAGAGGGAAGTATAGTGGAATGAGCAACGCGGATTTGAAGGCGTCGAGTCGCAACAGGAACTCTGCGAACGATACTTATAATAATAGAGCGACTTATAATAATAACGATAGCGCCACTAGAGTGGCGACACCGACGACGACATCAGCAATAACATCACCATCAGCAACAACACCAGCACCGAAATCAAAAAACGACGGTGCTCATTCTGGAACGAGCGCTATGAGCAATGTGCTCAACGCTTTCGAGGACGACGACGATGGGGATAATGATGAGTTCATGACTGGAGGCGGGAACCAACGAAGCAAAGGACCCCCAACTTTCGTTCCTAAAGTTGTCATCCGAGACACTCCTATTCAACGTCCTCCGAATTCGGCTGGATTTAGTGCAACGCTGAAGCCGCCTCCGCGAGGAGGCAACGCCTTCGTGAACGCCAACAATACGAACTTGTTCTTTGAAAGTCGACCGGCGGGTAATACCCAGAAGCCCACGACGGCTTCTCCGACAATCTCTCTCGACGAACTCTTGGGGGGAGGAAGTGGAGGAGGAGGAGGAGGAGGAGGAGCAACCAACACCAATCAGTCCTCGTCTACGGGAACTCCATACCAAAGCGCCGAAGATTTGTTTGGTTTCGAAGCAAACGTATCGAAACCTACGCCGCAACAACCAACAACGCGCGCACCACTAACTCCGGCACCAGCTGCCGCGATCGACGATCTATTCTTTGGAATGGAGACGACGCCTACGGCACCGATAGCACAACCGGCTGTGATGCCGAAGCAGCAACACGTGGATCCGTTTTCCGATTTCGCGGCGTCGACGCCTTCGAAAATCAACTTTTCTAGTAACAACAATAGCAACAACAGAAACAAGAAACTTGACCCGCTCGATGCGTTAGATTTCGGTAGCTTAGGATTAAAGTAAACTCATCGCATCGATTTTTGTAAATAATAATAAGAACACTATGATTCGCGAAAGTGGAATTATACATGGAGTTTTTGGTACCTACTGGTAGTTCTATACGCGCTAAAATCTATTATACTACACAAAACACAACTACTTTTCATCTCTTTCATTCTCGCTCCTAAGAAGAGTATACCGAACGAAGAAAGAAAGAGTTCCTCCTACCAGCTTCCTCTCACGTTATCTCCGCTCGAGCGAATGTCGTCGTAATCCACCTCTCTCTCCTCGTTCTCGTTCGTCACCACGGGTGGTTTGTCGTGCATCATATCTCTCGCGAAACTCCCGAAATCTCCCAGTTTCGGTGCCACGTTCTTTCGGTAAAAGTTGAACACGTTTGAAGAGAATTTGAGTCGCTTTTGTTGTTGTTGTTGTTGTTGTTGTTGTTGTTGCGTCGTTTTTGCTTTTGTCGCTGTTTCTTCTCCGTTATTAAATTCGTTCCGTAACAGCGCTCGCTCTTTCGTGCTTCTTTTGTTTTCTTCTCCCAAAGACGCCAACGAGGAGGAGGACGCTCCAAAATCATCGTTTCCATCATCATCACCGGCGGCAAAAATTGGAGACGACGAAGACGCGATTCCAAAACACGCGAGCAGCATTAGAAGCAGTAACGCGAGAAAGAGAAAGGAACTTTTCTTCTTCGATGCTGCTTCTTCGTTATCGCTCTTTCTCGTCGTCGTCGTCGCTAAGAGTGGCGTCGAATCGTAATCATCCTTGTTGTTGTTGTTGTAAAGCAGCGGCATCATTTTTTGAAGAATTTTGAGGCGCGTGTGACTGTGTTTTTTGTGTAAATTGAGTAAATTGTTGAAGCAGAAAAGAAAACACAACAAGAACGTGAAGAGGAATTTTTGAACACGCACGTTCTATTTACACATAATACACGACTAATGACATTCTCAATCGACGTATCTCTTCAACATTCTCAAGGCCTCGCTGTATTCACACGCGCCTTTACGTTCTTCTCCGCCTTGCGCGATTAACAAATCTTGAGCTAACTGTTTCGTGGCGACGTTTCTTCCCGCGCCGGTTCTCGACGCGGTAGCCGCGCCGACTGCGGTGGCTAAAGCCAAAGTCGCTTTCGCAGAAAGTTGTTTGGCTTCCTTTGTCGTCGTCATCGTCGTGCTATTACTATTACTACTGCTTCTGCTGCCGTTATTATCACTGCCACTACCGTTACTACTATCTTTCCCACTATCGCTCTTGGTCGACATCAATTTTTTGTATTCGAGAAATCCCATGACGATGGCACTCGCCGCAGAGTCGCCGCACCCGACCGTATCGCCGACGTCAATCGTGGGAGAGCCTACTTTAGTGCTATCGATATCCATATCATTCTTTGAAAACAAAATCGCTCCATCCGGGCCGAGTTTTACGACGATCCATTCTAAATTGCCCGATCCTTCAAATTGAGGATGGTTGAACAAGCTATACGCCAACGTGCGAGGATTTTGTAACAACTCCTCGTTCGGATTTGGGTGTTCGACTAAAGCCGCTAACTCTTCTGCGGTCGCTAAAACGACATCCGTTCGCTTTATGAGTGAAATCAAAGCTTTCTTGCGCAACTCGGTTTCGTGAAAGGTGAACGCGCGTGGACCGGGGTCGAAAAACACCGTGCCGTCGTGTTTGTGAATAATATCCGCCGCGTCGACGACATCGTTCGGTGCGAGCTCATCGAACGCAAATCCGTTTACAAACATAGCTTTTGATTTCCTCAACGCCGCTTTCACATCCGCGCCGAGCTTGTATTTTTCCGCCAGTAACGGCCACGGGCCGAGATCGTAGGAAGAACAAAACGCGTGCGAACCAGATCCATCCACCAACACGAAACAAACCAACGTTCGACTTTCCGAAGTACTGGGAGCAGAGGAGGATGTGGAAGAATTTTGCTTTTCCTCGTAACTGCGAAACCCGACGCGTTCTTCGCGCAAGACGTCTTTCATAAACGTCCCGTAGAAATCATTTCCAATCTGCCCTAACGAGACTGCTTTCAGCCCGAGCCTCCTCGCGGCGATTAAGAAGTTCGTGTTGCCACCAACCTCCAACTCCTCGCATCCCATCGCTTTCATTTTCTCCGTTCTCGTTAACAAATCGTTCAGAGTTTCCATCGTTTTCAACTCGTTCTTGTCTTCAGGGAGAGACTCCACGGAATGAAACACATCCACGCACATATTTCCGAGCGTGACTACATCGATATCTTTAGACTCGTCGTCGACTTTATTCGCAGACACAGAAGAGAAAGAAGTTACTGCTTTTCGCGCACCGCATCCTCTTCCGTATTTACCTCTACTTTTCCTTCTCGTCGTCGTCTGAATCGTCGTCGCACCGTGATGAAACCGACGACGTTTCGACGAATGTAAAATTTCGTTTCGTGGGTGGTGGTGGATTACTCGTTGTTGTTTTTGTTGCATCATCATCATCATCATCGGTCGTCAAGAAGACCACCACGCGTGCGGAATAAAACCTTAACTCAGAGCGCGCCCTCCTCTCTCCTTCTCTCTGTCTTTGCAATTTGCTAAAGTGTTTGTCTTCTTAAACTCAGCAAAAGTTTTTAATAGTAGTAGAGAGAGTAGTATTCGCAGAGAGAGTTGTTTGTAGTATTGTTTTGAATTTTGAAGGGAAGCGACAAAGTGCGGGAAAGATGAAAAAAAAATTTTCATTCACTTTTACTGTTTTAAGCCTCTTTGCTGCCTTTTTCAAGCGTCTGACGTTGACAACAAACGTGTCAAGTCTGTCTTCTTTTTTATCCACAAATAAAACTAATCTGTGGCGCACGAAATACTCTTAAAACTCCCTCAAGAACACTTTGACGACAACGCGCGTCGTCTCGAAAGATAGAAAGTATCATCATCATGTCGCAAATGTCCGCGAGTTTACTTTTTTCTTCTTCTTCTTCTTTATTTATATCTTCATCATCTTCGAGTTTGAGAAGATGCAAAAGTCGATCTTCGTCGTCGTCACCGACAAAAACTCATCGTGATACTAAGAGTAATACTAAGAAGAAGAACAATAATAACGCACGAGCGATGTCTTCCTCCTCTTCTTCTTCGTCCTCGACGGAACCAGATTGGAAAGTCAAACAGAGAGAACAAGACGCGTTAATCGGTAAAGAAGAAACCGCGGTGAAAACCAGAGTGGTTGAGATGTTGAAACCGATATTAGAAGGCGCAGATAAAGTGACTTCTCAAGGCGACGACGCCGCGCAGCTGCAGTTGCAAGGGGAGTTGTCGGAGAAAATTAGACAGGCGACAAAAATGTTGGAAGAAGGTCTCGTCGAGAGGGATTCGCAAGTGAGATTGCTCTTGTTAGCGGCGTTTTGCTCGGAACATTTACTGCTATTAGGCCCACCGGGGACGGCAAAATCTGAGATTGGTCGAAGGCTCTCGGCGTTTACGCAAGGACAATACTTCGAGAGATTGTTGACGAGATTTTCCGTTCCTGAAGAGTTGTTTGGCCCATTGAGTATGGTTGGATTAGAGAAAGATATGTACGTGAGAAAAATTGACGGGTATTTACCGACCGCACGAGTCGCGTTCGTGGATGAGATTTTCAAAGCGAACTCGGCGATTTTGAACTCTTTGTTGACCATCTTGAACGAGCGCTTGTTCGATAACGGTAACGAGCGCATTGAGGTACCTTTGTTGTGCTTAGTCGGCGCGTCGAACGAGTTACCAGAAAGCGAGGAGTTAGACGCGTTGTATGATCGTTTCTTGCTGAGATCTTCGGTAGAACAAGTATCTTCGACGGCGTTGAGAGATTTGTTGAAACTCTCCGAGGCGTCTGAGACGAAAGCGAGAGCTGATATCAACGACGAGCAAAAATTTTCGTTGAAACCGAGCGATTTTCAAGGTGTAAAAGAAAAAGCGTGCGAATCAACTACGGTTCCAGATTCTGTGATTAATTTGATGACAGATTTGCGCTCACATTTACAGGACAAGTGCGAACCACCCATTTACGTTTCCGATCGTCGTTTATTGAAAGCGGTGACTTTATTGCGAGTGGCGGCGTATACGGACGGTCGTTCCGTGGTTTCCGATTTCGACACTTTACTCTTAGCGCATGTTTTGTGGCAACGCCCGGGTGAGTCTGCCATGGTACAAGATTGGATTTTAGAACGTTTAGCGAAAGAGAGAGGTGTAAAGCAAGTTCAATATCTCCTCGCCGCTTTGTTCGGGCGAGCGTGTCGATCGGACGAAAACGACCAGGAAGAAGCCGCGCAGCTCTTAAAAGAAGCGCAAGGTTTGAAGGAAATCTTGACTTCTCAGTTAAACGATTTAGCTGGTGCCACTGCGGGTGGCGTCCCGCAACTGAAAAGACACGTCTGGTTATCTCCCGCCGAGTCTGAACGCGCCGCGCAATCCTTATCTCCCATGTTCAACAAAGCGAGAAAAGGTTTAGAGAAGTTATTAGAGGAATGCTTGACGTTAGAAGTCGCGCTGGAACGGAAAACGGAACCGCACGTCATGGCGTTGTTGTTGCCGGAATATTGGGCCGATTTTATTCGATCCGGGCCGATCGAAGACGTCAAGCCGCTCGGATTAAAGTAAAAATATTTAATAACCATTTTTGTCAACCGCTTTGTTTTGTTTTGTTGTATTCCCTCCTCACAAAATATTTTTACTCCCTCCTTCCGCGTGCACAAAGAGCAAAAGCGCAGAAGCCTAAGCGTTCTCGTCGTCATCATCTATTTGATAATGGTCTTCGTGAGAAGCGCTTCCTCGTCGTCATCGTCCCTCCTCTCGTTCCTTCTGAAGAGCACGACGACGACGACGAGTAGAATAAAACGAGGAAGCGAAACAACGAGAAAAACGATACAAAAATATTACTCGTCGTCGACGACTTTCGATCGCTCGGGCGAAACCATCTCTCGAGACATGCGCAGAAAAGATTTAGCGGAAGAGACGAGGTATTTCGCGCACGAGGATTACGAGTTGTTGCGTAAACTCGCAAGAAAAGCGAAACGCTCGGCGGACGAGGTCAATCCTGAACACGGGCAAAAGTTGAGAGAAACCGAGAGAAGAGAGCTCGCCAAACTTGTTCCTTCGCTTCGCGATGGCGACTTGACGAAAATTCTCAATTGGTTGCATAAAGATGGAACAGGAACGCGAGCGTAAATTTGTGCGTTTCGTGTGTTTTTGATATATAATCTGTTTTACCAGTGGTACATTATAGATTAACTATACCTAAAGCATCATCCGAAGAAGGACCAAACGTAGCCGACGACTTTCATGCCGGTCCACGCCAAGAAAATGCCTCCCACGCCGTAAAAGAATATCGTCGCATCTTGACGCATTTCACGTAGCTCTTGTTCCAGAAGCATTAACCTCTGGTCGATTTCTAACGCCGATTTCGCATCCCCCGCGAGTAACTCCTCTGCTTTCTTCAACATCTCCTGCGCTTGCTGGAGGGTGAAATCGGGTTTGTTTTTGTACGCAAAAAACTTCTCCGTTACTTTATCTTTCAACGCGTAGAGTTCGTCCAAGTTCTCGTCGTTATTCATCTTATTATCTATAATACCTGCCTCTTTCCTTTCGCCTTCTGAATCGTCCACATCGTTCGCGAACGCTTTATTTCGCGTCTTAAATGGAGAGCCGAATCCTCCTCCTTTTGCTCCTTGGCTCCGCGACGATGTCGTCGTCTTCCGTCTTTGCCTGTCCGAATCAAAACTAGTCTCACTTCTATCATCGTCGTCCTCGTCACTATCATCGTCGTCCTCGTCGTCGTGTCGAGCAGGGTCGTATTCTTCGCCTTCTAAAATCGAATCGATTTGTGAAATGCTTTCTTTACGCATAATCTTCACGTGTTTACCTAAATTTTTACCTCTCTGAGATAACTCGTCCCCTTCATCTCCACTTTCGGCGAACAGATTCGACATCGAACCAGACGGCGATGGCATACCGAACGCATCTGACGCGTCGCTCGGTGAGAACATCGCTTCCATCTGATCTACTGAAGATTGTCTCGATAAATTTTGAAACGACACCGCGCTTCGTCCTTTGTTGTCCCCTCTCGTCGCGAACGCGGGTTCTGATCCGGGAGCTGAAGAAGAAGATAAAGATGAAGGCGCATTCGTCGTTGCCGTAGTGTTGAAGGTCACTGTTTTGTTGTTGTTTTCGTTGTTGTTATTCGTTTTTTCTCGGTTGGGCTCGTTCTCTTTACTACCGTTTGCTTTCTTTGTCGTCGTCGTCGAACCAACCTTCTTGTTGGCAAAATACTGATTCTTTCGCCCCGCGCTCGGCGATGGCGTCCCGCCGCTCTCTGAAAAATAGTCGTCGTCTTGCAGTTCAATCTTCTTCTGATGCATTTTCACTTTCGGTGGTGGCGACGTGATGCTGTTCTTTCTCTTGCTCTTCGGCTGCTGCCACTCCTCTTCCGTAGTATTATTAGTCGCGGAATCAAAATCCAAGTTTCTGTTACTCTTCCCCTTCCCATTGTTGTTGTTGTTATTGTTCGTCGTAGCGTTATTATTCTCTGCATCATTTCTGGAGACGAACTTCTCCGCCTCTCGTATGACTTTCGTCATCGGCGATAAAGCGACTGGGGAGGCTTGTTGTTGCCCTGTGTCTTCCCCTAACGACTTTGTATTCATTTTGCTCGTGTCCAAATACAGATGATTTCTCTTTGACACTACCGTCGTCCACTCCGACTCCGAGCTCCTCGTGTTCTTCTCGCTGTTCTCGCTAATAGTGTCTTTTTCGTTAGGAGACGACCCTTTGTTGTTCTTATTCTTCTTCGTATTCTTCTCGGGTGAATTCAACAAGAACTCACTTGCTTGCTCTAAAAGCTCGTTGGAATTGTCCGTGTTGTTGTCTTCGGACACGGAAAGTGGTCGTGCTCCTTTTCCGACCCCTCCGCGTCTTCCTCCTCCTCCTCCGCTCATTTTCTTCTTACGATTGTTATTATTATGATTGTTATTATTAGTAGTAGTATTACGTGGTGGTGGTACCTGGTCGTGTGTGTAACGAGTAACTCTTTAATCTGATGAAATATTTAATTGTGTTATTAGAGCCGCTTTTTGCCCTTTTTTTCTTCTTTAAAATTCTTCATTTTTTTTTAAACGAGAGAGTGTGATGAGATGACGAGAGGTTGAGATTTTGACGATCCCAAAAGCGACGATAATAGTATTGCTCGTCGTGTTCTTCGGACGATGATGATGATGATGATGATGATGGTCTGCTCTCTCTCGTTGTTTTAAAAGTTGTTATAAAAAGAGTGTTCATCAAACACAAATGTCATCACTCGTAACGGCGAGAGTCAAAGAAGAATGAATAAAAAAATAAAAATCAACTTTGTTCGAACGCAACTGCAATGCATCAGGAAACTCCTGAGAGTGGAAGAAGCGTTGTTTCGACACTCGCGAGAAGACTGGGTGATTATAAACGACGGCGTGGAGAAAGAGACGATCGTTTTAGGGATATCCGGGAAACCCGAGGAACTCGTGCACGAGTTGAAAGCCAAACAGTTGCGAGTGCCTTTGGTGAAACGGTTCACGGGAGGCGGCACCGTCGTCGTGGATAAAAACACGCAGTTTGTCAGTTTTATATTCAACGAAGGCACCGTTGAAGGATTAGAGTTGTTTCCAAGGAAAATCATGGAATGGTCGGGAACCTTTTACGGGAAAGCGGTTGAAGGAATGTTTTCTTCACCACCGGGCGCCAAAACCTCCGCTCCGCTACGCCGCGACAAAGATGATTTTAGTTTGCGAGAGAACGATTACGTGTTCGGCGAGAAGAAGTTTGGGGGGAACGCGCAATCCATAAGTAAAAGTAGATTCATACACCACACGTCATTTCTGTACGATTACGATAAAGCCCTGATGGATTTGTTAAAGTCGCCGAGGAAACAGCCGGAATATAGGGAGAACAGAACGCACGACGATTTCGTCGCGACGTTGAAAAGCAAGTATACAGAAATAGGCAAAGAAGAAGAAAGTGAAGATAAAAGAAGAGAATTACTATTAGGAGCGGTGTACGAGAGTTTACGAGAACACCGCGACTTTGAAGTCAGATCTGTTTCGTTCGATGCCGCGGAGAATGTATTGTTGGATTACAACGAAAACGTAAAGCCGTCTACGGTAAAATTGTGGTGCGATAAAGAACGAAAATGGAACGTCTGCGACGATTAGACGATTATTAGAAAAGTAGAAGGTAGACGCATGCGCTATATAGTTGTACCTACTAGGTAGTCAGTAATAAAAATACATATTTATTCATCACACGGATCCAAAAGCAACCATGAACAGCAACACTAATATAATCGTCAACGCGAACACGGTGCACAACTGCGCTCGAACGCCGGCTTTCTTAAAAACGTGAATCATCATCTGATTCGCGGCTTGCATTCTCGCTCTCACCCCTTCCGTTTCTTCCTCTAAATCTTCTAACATCCTCCCTTGCTGCTCTAACTCTTCGCCTATAGTTTTCCCGACGTTCCCGATCGTTCGTATGTGGTGGGATAAATCCTCCAACTGCTCGTCTTGATTGGCGAACAGCTGGTCTTGCGTCGCGCGTTCATCCGAGAGCATGTAATCGTCTATCGTGTTTCGGTTTTGATCTAGAACAGATTTCACTCTGTTTTGTTCGCTATTAAGGGAGTTGCTACTGTTCATCATCATGTTTTCCACTCGTCCTTTTAAAACGTTCAACCTCTCTCTCGTTTGCGAAGTCCACGCTTTCCTTCGTTCCAACTCCTCTCTCGAAACTCGAAATCTATTCGGATCTCTCTCCGCGGCTTCTGTCGCTCGATCGAGTTCGTTCAACTGCCACAACAACGAATCAATTTCAGAGGAGATGTTTATGCACGTTTCCTTCTTTTGTGTGAGTGTTTGTAAGTTATGTATTCGAGAGAAGGAACTCTCGCACGTGGAAACGGAGTCGGAGATTTCCTCTCGAACTAAATAGAACGGGTCGTTGACATCTCCTCCTCCTCCTTGTCCACCTTCGGTGAACGAAGTCGACGACGCCATCGGAGTTCTCCTCTCCTCTTTGAAAACTGTGTGATTTAAGCGTTTTTAGATGATGATGATTTAATACTCTCTCTCTCTATGAGCATAAAGTCGGGGTATAAAGTGTGAGGACAAAAGTAGTGGTTTCAAATATGTGTTTTTGGTGCCTTTCATCAGCCTTTGTTTGAACGTGTTGTGTTCGAGAACGCAATACATAAGATTTAAAGGTGGTACGTTCGCAAAATGTTCGAAAAATCATCGAGCTATTCACATATATATATATACTAGTAGTTACAAACGTGGTATATTATCATTAATCTATCCTCTCTCGTCATTTCCTCTTCGCTGTTGCGCTTCGTCTTTTTCTTTCGAACACGTGCCCTTCTCGGCTCGTCGCCAGCGAATAGAACAACAGTAAAGGCACAAAAAAGTACGGAAAGTAAATCAAGAACAAGGTTAAACTCCCTCTGCGATAGATTTCCGTTAATATTGGAACCATGGTTGTCATCACGTGACTGGAATATCCAACTCCCATCCATCGAATATTCGTCTCCTCTTTACGTAAAAGCTTTCTCAACAAGACGTAAAACATCGGCAGTTGCACCAAGACTTCGCAAACGATAAAACTTTTCAACCACATCGGTTGTTCGAGCATGAGGAAGTCATCGTTTTGTTTGACGTGGAACTTCAGCAACTGTCGAGCGAAAGACGGGACGTATTTCTCGGGAACGATCGCTTGAGAGTCGATCAAAATCGTCGCCGGCACGTGCGTCGCGAAGTACGCGATGTACACTTTGCGCATGAAGTCGTTCATCATCGTCCTTTTTTTCTATTATTCAACTCTATCTTCTCCTTACATACATAAAAGAGAGCCGCTTTCAACAAAATCGCGCTCTTCTGCTCCTCCTCCTGCTGATGTCTTTCTCTTTCTTCTTTTTCTCCTTCAAACTCTTCTCGTCGTCGCTAAATCGTCGTTAAAGTCAGGAGGCTTTTTGTTAAGTGTTGTGGTTCGTTTTTCTCTTTTCTGTCAAAAATCACCCCCCAAAAATTCCTTTACCAAGAAGAATGAAGCGTGATGAGTCACTCTTGGCCCCGAACGAAAGCCATAAATTCGTGGTGGAGAAGAAGAACCAAAAAAAGAAAAAAATTTCGTTCCTTCTTCTTCAAACAACAACACTTTATCATCGCGCGCTTTTTCTCTCTCTCTCTCTCTCTCTCTCTCTCTTGCGTCGTCGTCGTCGTTTGAAGAAGAAGAGAGAAGAGAGAAGAGGGGAGGAAAGAAGGAGTATAATGGAGGTGAACGATTTAATCGCGAACAATCCCCACGAGAACGAAGAAGAGGAGGAACAGGAGAAGAGAAACAACAGAACGAGATTAGCAGCGGCGAGAAGTAATCATCATCATCAGCAGCAGCATCCGGCGATGATGGATAATAATAATAATAATAATAAAAACCATAAAGTCGTCGAAGCGGCGCTGGAGCTTCCACCACCACAAATACAACAACAACAACAACAGCAGCAGCAAATGTTTCATCAAACCGCGCACCCATCACAACAACAACAACAACAACAACAACAACATCATCAACATCATCAACAACAACAACAACAACAACAACAACAACAGCAGCAAATGATGATGTATACTAATCCTCACCAGCCAGCGCGGCACGGAACGTATCAGCAGCAGCAGCAGCAGCAACAACCAAACCACCTTCATCAAGGAAATCTAGGAGAAGCTCTTCCTCAAGCACCTGCGGCTGGACTTCACCGGGGAAATATTGGTACTGGAGGGAGGCACGAAAACAACATGGAATACACGGCGGCGCAACAGTTGTCGCAGTTACAAAACATCCACCCGAACGCGATCGACGCGCAATCTTTGCTAGCGTTGGCAATACAAAACCAAGAGGTAGAGTCGAACCTCGTCAGGCGTCAGACGCAAAGACTCCCATCAGGGTGGAGGAAATCGGCCAACTGCGTCAAGTGCTCGAAACCGGCGCCGGTTGGTTTTCGGTACAAAGTCAAAGACTCTCCTGGGAATTTTTACTGCAAAACGTGTTACAACGCGCAAAATACAAAGATGAAGAGAGACACGTGCACGTCCTGTCACGTCACGAAAGATTCTTTGACGTGGTTTAAGTCGAAAAAGACGCCCGGGGGGGCGACGTTGTGTCAAAAGTGCTACACCTCGGAGATGAACGCGCGAGCGATTACGTGCAGTAACTGTCAAAGTGATAAAACGACGAACGCGTGGGTTCGCTCGAAGACAGATAAGAGGAAATACTTGTGTCAGCAGTGCTATCGCAAAGAGAAAGGAAAGAAAACGGTATCGAAATGTGGAGAGTGTAATTGCGATGTCGAGGTTGGTGGGTGTAGGAAATCCAAGTTGCAGAAAATGAAGCACTTGTGTGGCGCGTGCTTCGAGAACGAGCAATCTCTCATTAAGCAGAAGCCATGCACGGCTTGCGATGGGAAATTGGACCCGGACAATTTGAGGAAATCTAAGGTGGATAAATCAAATTATTTGTGCAATAAGTGTTATCTGAAAGAATTAAATTCGATGGTGAATAAACAGTGCGGGAAGTGCGGCACGAAAGAGTCGCCTGGGAGTTGGAGCAAATCTCGAACAAATCAAGGAGTGGATTACTGTTCGCAGTGTTTTTCCAAGGAGAGAGCAGAGTTAAAGAAAGCCCAAAAGCAAGAGGAAGTAAATAAAGCAGCGGCGGCGGCGGCGAACAATGCCACGGATGCGATGCAAGTAGGAGTTGAGGCGGGCGCGAGTACTCCCAATCGCAGCATCGAGCAGGCGGAGAATAGCACCCCCCCCTCGACGCGGGGCGGAAGGAATGCACGCAACAAGAAGTGATCATTAGAGAGCAAAAAAGCTAACAAACGCATATACAATTTAGAATCTCAATATTGGAAAATACGGATTTATATACGCGCTTAATTTTTACTACTCGTACACTGTTTTGGCTGCGATTTCTAAATCTTCACGCTACTTTCTCAACACTCGAATGCATTCTCCTTCGTCGGCGTCTAAATTTGAAGCAATTATTCTAAACTTATTACCAATGAGTTCTTGATCCATTCGCGCGACTTGAACAGGTTGCGTTTTCCACTCGTCGGCGTGACTTTTGTCGGAGAAGAAAAATACCACGTGATTCGCCGTAATCTCGAGCCCAGCATCCACGTCAATACGTAGCTTCTTCTTGTTGTCTTCTTCTCCTTCTTCTTCCTTTTCTTCTTCTTCTCTCTTCTTCTCATCTGCATCATCAACGAATAGCTCGCATGATTTCCACAGAAATATGGTTTGCTCTTCCTCAATCGTGGAATATCGATGACCAAGTTCATCTAACAAATCACATTTGAACGATTGATAGCAATATCCCGGGCTATTACTTTCCACTGACTTCGCACACAGGAGAACGTTTGCTTTTGTCAAATTTAAGCCGCAGACGTTATCACCTAAAGGCGCTCGCGAGCTCCAGAACTCGGATATATTTGCCAGAGCTATATGAAGCCATATCTTCTTCTCTCTGCACGTCTCTTGCTTTGTTTCTATCAAAGTTTCCTTCTGTTTTTTCATCGTCATCTCCTTCTTCTTCTCCTTTTCCTTATCCCCACAACCAGAAACCTTCACATCGAATGCCAAACAATCGTCTGCTATTCTTGCCTCTACTTGTATCGGTATTTCTTCTGACGCAGATAATGGAATCGGGCATTCTAGAGGCGCAATTACTTGGCGCCAATGTCTACGATAACTTTGCGCGGGGAAAGTATTCAATCTAAAGGCTCCTGAGCCATCCAAATCGCACTCCCAAAACATTGCGACGGCGTTAATCTCGAGACCTAACGATCGAAGACTACTACTACTACTACTACTGCTGCTGCTACAACAACAACAACAGCGCACTACTTCTGTCCGACCCCAATCCTTATCGTTCGTGAAATCAATCTCGAATACTTGGATGTGTTTTGAAATTGCTCTTATTCGCCCTCTCTTTTCGAGCGAGTCAAAGTGACATTGTACGTCCAAACGCGAAAATCCATCGGAGGTTATCGCTTCGCCGAACAAAGCAGCTCTTCCTTTTTTCACGTCAACATCGAGCATCGACTCCTCCGCGTGTAAAAGTTGAACCCATATTTTAGCGGAACTTGGAACGATACTGAAATGATCTCTCCTCAATAACTCCCTCGAGAACACGTCTTTCAAGACCATCAACCACCCTTCGCCGAGGAGCGCAGAATCGAGGAGTTCTGATATCAAAACGTCCAGTTCGTGCTTTGCTATCGCATCCACGTCTTCGCTCCTCGTATGAAACATCTGAATCGAACTCGTTTCAGGTATTTTCTTTTCTCTCACGTTATCTCTCACGACTCGCTCTCCTACGAGAAACATTGGTAAAAACATCTCACACGAGTAAATTCTAACTGTAACTCCCGTTTTTGTTGCCGCTCTCGCGGCGAATAAAGAGAGCAACCCGGTGCCACTGCCGACGTCAAAAACATGCAAAACCACACCACCATTTGCCGCGTTGCGCTTCTTTACCGACGTTATCTTCTCCGTGCTGTTTTCAATCGCTCGTTGAAACATCGCGTTTCTTTTCGTATCGTTCAACATATCTAACCAAGTCGTTGAATCGGCCAACGTCTTCGCGATTTTCTTGACGTGTTGTTCGTTCTTCCTCCCGAAGAAGCCGCCATTTTCTCCTCCTTCCTCTTCTTTGTTCTCGTCGTCGCTCGCGGAGACGGCAACCCACTCGCCGTGTTTGTCGAGACAAAACTGCATGTCTGTATGTTTTTTATTTCTTCATTTTGTGTTGTATTTATTTCTGTCGCATCTGCTCTTCTGGCAATTCTATTTGACTTGATTCATATGGATAAATAATCTTAAATACTTAAATGGTACGAGTAGCATAAGAACTAAGGTACTATAGTATCTAGTAGTAGTAAATTACAACGTATATGCGCATCTTGGCTAATGCTGCTTGATTCTTCTCTTCCTCGCAAAGGCCTCTCGACGTTGCTTTTCGAGGGTCAAGACGATACTGATTTGTAAATACATCAGAACGACAAAGACGAACTTAAAAAAGGAAGACCACGTATACCAGTTGCCGCTGAAGATGCCCAGATTTAACGAACCACTGTTTCCCTTACACGTCACGACTGAAGAATCACCACTGACGTCGATAATACCATATTCCTCTGTTCCAACGTACCATTCTAATGCTCGAGGTATGATGAAAGCGTTCGTCAATACAATCATAACCTCTCGTTCAAAACGAACCGACAAGAGCACCGCGCATAATCGAAACATGATGACCACGACAAACTCTGGTGATTCTGCCACTTTCAGGGCTGGTGCCACGCTGGCTGATAATTTAAGAACAGCGATGAAGGACTCGCGACTGTGACAATAGACGCGAGGAAGAAAGATGGCGATTAGTGACGTTCCCACGAGCACTGATGAGGAGAACACTTTTAAAAGAAAAAGAGCGCTGACGCGCCTCTCATAACCTGTTATTCTCATGGTATCTTCGGTCACGTCACAGTTTGTGAACATAGATAAGGCATACCAATCGAATGAATGACCCCATTTCAAATACTTACGATAAAGTTCAGATCCCCATATGAGATATAGATAGCCAAAGATGGCGATATCGTAAGGTCTTCGAAAATTTGAGTTTTCAAGGACGTACGCACCCTCGTCTCTCGGATTCGGAAACGCAAAGTAAGCCTTGGCATGCAAGGATTTTCTTTGCTCAGAAATGAACTTGAAAAACCGGTTGCGACGGTTGAGACTTTTATGACGGACATCATCTTCTTCGTCGCTATCGAAAGCTCCTACTTCTTCGCGAATATCTTTGATGAACTTTTCATCTTCCCCGGGCGGAAGCGGGGGCGACGTCATCCAACTTATCTTCATCCAATTGACGCCGTATTTCGCCGCAAACTTACGCCGAAATCGTGCTTCGACCAAGAATGAGACGACCAAATTCAAGCCTATCGATCCCATAGACAAAATTCTGTTGCACCCGTTTCTGTCCAAATCTTCAACCACGGTCGAGAATGTCAAATCTGCGGCTTGGCCCTCAAATATTTTAAGCATTCGAGCGAATGGAAAGAAGTAGTTCATCATTGTCACAAACGCGTGTCTTTCAAATCGACATCCATACACGCAAGCTGACGAACGCATGAACATTACCCTGGCAATTGACACCGGAGCTGTTTCGTTTGCAGAACGAAGCGACCACATTAATGGACTCATATATCGAACCAGCATGGTGATGCTTTCTCGGTGTCGCGTGTAAAATTTCGGATACACGAGGAGCGCAAAAATGGCTCCTGGAAACGTCAGCACGCCGATCATCCTCGAGATGTAAAAGCACAAACTCGACGATTCGCCCATGCGGAAGAAAGTGAACACGAAATCCGAAAATGTCCCGTCCGAAAATTTGATCCTTCGAGCGCAAATGACCGAAAATATGAGCAAAAACGCGACGAGATCGACGCGTTTTCGATAGAAGGAATTTTCAAGAACGTATGCTTTTTCAATCAACGGATCTTCAAAAGCAAGCATCGATTTGTACTTCAAAGAAGCGAGTGCATTACTCAACTTACCGAAAATTTTGCGGATCGATTGAGGGACGTAGCCTCGTCCCTGGCCACTATCATAACTTGACAACAGCTCCACGAAAAACGAATCCGCGCCAGACTGGATTGGCGAGTCGAAAGATTTGTCCATGCTGTCTGCGCCGTTATAACTTTCGAGCAATTTGCAGTCTCTCTCAATAGCTAACGAGAAAAGCTTCAAGAAGCACGCTTTGTGCTGCAGTAGCATGTTTGTTATTTCAAGCAACCGGACTGTGGCAACTTTTCGAGCTTCTTCGAGCTCATTTTGTGAAACAGTTGTGCTGATTTCAGTCAGGCTTTCGAAAACCAAATCTGAAGCGCGAGCGAATATCGCTTGGCTCTGGTTTTCCAGCTCCTCAACGTGGTCGATTGCAGGTGCATGATCGGGAGCGGTATACGCCCCGCTCTTTACTTTGGACACGAATTCCTTCACTGCGAGGCATACTGCATTCGAGGCAATCAAGAGCGGATCGTCCAAAACTTTTGCGATGGCTTTCGAAAGATTCGAGCTTTGCGCCAAAACTGCGCAGTCTCTCGGCGAGAATCCGCTCGAGTTTCGCGACGTGAACCAAGATTCTATGGAGGATACTATGGACAAAAAATCAAGCACCATGTTCGTGTTCCCATTCATCGCGGCAATATGCAAAGCCGTATCTCTCGTCTCTTTGTTGCCGACGGTTGAAACCGTACCGAACAAGTTCTTTTCTCCGCCCAAGGCGATGACTTCGCGAACGATTTCCACTGAATCAGACAACGTCGCCGCGTACACATATGTTTTATACACTCCGTCCGCAGCTGCCAAAGACCGTGCATTTTCCAACATCTGAACTTGTGGTTTTAGCAATCGCTTAGAAAGCTTAGGGAATCCGTTTCTCAAAGCCCACAAAGTTATATCCTTTTGTACTAAGCAAAAATTTGGGTTCGTGAACGATCGCACGTCACCATCCTTGACTAGACACGCGCCGACGTATCGCTTAAAAGTGTAGCAAAATTCGGAGGACAGCGCATGCACTTCATCCATCGCTTCTTTCAGTTCTTGCGCGAGATCAATATCAGGCGTCAAGAGGATAATGATTGGATCACATAGTGCAGAACCTGCGAATTCGTGTCCTTCTGGCCACATCAGATTGATTGTCATCAGACCTTCCGCGTAATCGAGAGGTACCGATACGTACACGTAATTTGACTGTGAGTTTTGCAATACATCCGGCCGCTCCTGTTGCTGATTACTTTCGCTACTACTCTGATTCAAGCGCGTCGTTGTTTTTCTCGTCGATGCTTCCGTTACTGGAGAATTACCACCGAAACGAGCGATTACACTTCCTCTTTCCACTTGTCCGTTGATACGCACGACAGCTACGACGTCTGGAGGAACGTCGGTGACAATCAAAGTATTTTCATTCTCGCACGAATTTAAAATGTCCGGATTTGTACACATCACGTGTTTGGCCGAACGACAGTCGTGCTTTTTACGAATTTTAGTGCTCAATTCCCATTCGCCATTTCTTCGTCGCGTTCGCACCGCACCAATGATTACATCTATATCCACATCGTCCAAACCTCCATCGTCCGTATCGATGGCGTAACTGGCCAATTCTTTTGCAACTTCTTTGTCTGACGTTCCTCGTCGATTTCTCAAAAACGAATGACGTGACGTCATTGGTGGGATCAGTGCATCCACGTTCAACTTCGTGCATCCTGGTTCCGCGGTGAATTCTAATCTCGCCGGCGGATGCCCAGATTTCTCTGCGAAATAATTTTTGACGCCTTCGCCGATGGAAGCGCTCAAATCGTGAGGTTGTTTGTTATGAATCTTAATTTCTGCAGCGAGCGTGATAAAAGCCTCGTTGTCGAGATGCATTAATCGATCGTAACCATCACTTCGCGTATACGACGCGTTGATTATCTCCCTTCTTCGTCTTTCCTCCGCATTTGTCGAAGGATCAAAATTTTCGGGCAGATGGTTCAGCAACATTTGCGCGCACTGTAAGCGTATAACTCTGAGCTGTGACACGCTGAGGGTTTTTTGATCTATTTGGGTTCCTTGTGATTGTTGCTGAACTTCTTCATTTCTTTCTTTGATTTTCATTCTTTCTTTCCTTTCTTTCTTCGTTGTGCCTTGATGCCAACTTGCACCGAGCAACGTGAGTGCATCGCGGATTCGCCGTTGACGAGTCAACTCATTCGAGGGAAGTACCGAAGAAACTTCGCGTTTATTATTATCAGTATTCGTTGCCGAATCGGAGTTTGCCCCTCCATTTGGCGCTGCTTCACCAGTTCCCGCTTGCGACATAATCATTCGATCGTACATGGCCAACGTATTTAATGCGCTCTCTTGCGCACTCGCCGGTACTCGCTTGAACGCCAATCTATTCAAGGAACGTAAACACGCTCTCCGACCTTCCTCGAAATTACCCACGTTGTGAAATTTCGTGCACTTTTGACAAAATCGACACAATTCGTTGTTAAACATCACTTCATCCGCTTTCAAATGAATCACGCACACCTTGACGCGAATTGAATACAAAGACAAGCACTCCTCATCGCACCCATTCACTTTGCAAAAAACTTTGTGCTTGATGACTCTATACTTTGTCCCATTCGCTGCCTCGCTTCTTAATTTGACCGGGACAAAACCGGTCGTTGCGAGTGCTGCTGCGGCGATGCTCGTTCTCGCGCCGTCGTCTGCGGTACCATCCGCCGAATCGGTCGTAAAGTTCTTTTCTTCTTTTCGTCGTTTTTCGAGATACTTATTCTTGTCTCCCTCTTTCTCTTCACTCGTTCTCACCATCGGTCGAAAGCGAGGCGAGTTGCGCAAGTCATTCACGTCCGCTTCTTCTTCTTCTTCTTCTTCTTCATCGTCGTCGTCGTTGGAGCCATCTTCCGTCCCCATCGTTTGTTTCCTCTTCAAACCTCCTCCTCTTCCTCCGACTCGTTTTTTCCCAGTCTTTAGAGTTGTGAGTGTTGTTATTTTTTTCCCAATGGCTTTGTCCGAGTCCCATTTGAATTCTTCGAGCGCCCAAGCAGCATCTTTCTCGTTCTCGTTCAGCGGTAGTATTCTCTCTCGTTCTTCTTCTTCTTCTTCTTCTTCTTCTTTTGTGTTGTTAGTATTGTCATCGTTATTGAAGATGCTTTTGACGTTCGTATTTGTCGTCGTCGCCATCTTTTGTCTTCTTCTTCTTCTTCTTCAATAATACTACTACGAGTTAAATGTCGGAGCGCGAAGCGTTGTACGGAACAAAACTCAGACAAAACAGAAGAGAAGATCCGTCCTCCGTCTTTTAAAAACCTCGTTGATTTTCTCCCTCTCTCTCTCTCTCTTTTGACGGCGACGATTCAGACAAACTGATGATATTAAACTCGGCAGAAGAGCTTCTTTCACACTTCTTTCGATCTTTTGTTTGCGTCGTCGTGCTTTGTTGTTGTTGTTGTTGTTGTTGTGTGTGTGTGCTCTCTTTTTCTCTCGAAGATGATGATGACGCGCGCGCAGAGGGTCGAAGAAAGAGCGGGTGTTTATTAAGCCGCAAAATAAAAAGAGAGAGAAAAAAGAGAGAAAAAGAGAGGGAAACAAGATTTAATTGGCCAGAGAGCCCCTTCACTGAGAGAAAGATTCCCTTCTTCTTGGAGGAGAAATCTTTTTTTTTTCTCTTTTTTGTCCTCCGTTTTCTTTTTCTTGCCAGAACTCTTCGACGAACGAACTCTTCTTCTTCTTCTCGAGAGAGAGTATCATCATCAAAAGACCACAGAAGAAGAAGAGTCCACTCTCTCTCTCACACAACAGAAGAGAGAACACCTTGAACACCAAGAACACAACAACAGAAGAGAGAGAGAGAGAGAAACGCATCACATGAACAACAACAACGACGACAGAAAAGAAGAAGAACAAAAAGAAGACAAAGCACCGTTCGACGAGGATTACGAACACTTACTGTTACGAAGAGAACAAAGAGGCGACGGAGCGGCATCGTCCAGCGACGAAGACGAGAAACAGAAGAGAAACGACGACGGCGACATTAGTAGCGACGAAGAGAGGAGTTCCGAGGATGACGACGACGACGAGGATACGGAGGAAGACGACAACGTAAACGACGCGTTACGACGGAAGAAGAAGGTATCGAAAGTGAGACGACGGAAAGATAAGGAGAACAACGTGTCGTTGACCTCGACGCCGACGCCGAGAAGACGAGGCGCAGAGGATAATACTACTACTACTACTAACAACAATAGTAATAACGAGAAGAAGATAATATCAAACAACACAAACAAGAACGACCTAGAAGAAGAAGAACAAGACGAAGGAGATGACCCGTACGAGTTGACAAAGTTTGTAGTCTGTGGAAATCTGTTCGAAGTGAAGAAGAAATACGTCCCGATTAAACCTATAGGCAAAGGCGCGTACGGCATCGTCTGTTCGGCGAAGGACGAAAAGCAAAACACAAAGGTGGCGATTAAGAAAATAACGAACGCGTTTGAGAACGTGGTGGACGCGAAACGAACGCTGAGAGAGATTAAACTTTTAAGGCATTTGAGGCACGAAAACGTCGTTCCCATTACTGATTGCATGCTTCCCTCGAAAGAAGAGGAGTATAATTTCAACGACGTGTACGTCATGTACGAGTTGATGGATACGGATTTACATCAAATCATTCGCTCGGACCAACCGTTAACGGACGACCACTGCCAATACTTCATTTACCAGTTATTAAGAGGATTGAAGTATATTCACAGCGCGGACGTCTTACACAGAGATTTGAAACCGTCTAACTTGTTGCTAAACGCCAACTGCGACTTGAAAATTTGCGATTTTGGTTTAGCGCGAACAAACACGCAAGATAAAAACCGAGATTTCATGACAGAATACGTCGTAACGAGATGGTATCGCGCGCCTGAATTGTTGTTATCGTGCGCAGAATATACCGTCGCCATTGATGTGTGGTCTTGCGGGTGCATTTTAGCTGAATTACTGGGTAGAAAACCGTTATTTCCGGGGAAAGATTACGTCCATCAGTTGAATCTGATTACCAAAGTCATCGGCACCCCGGACGAGCAGGATTTATATTTCGTGACTTCGGATAAAGCCAGACGATATTTACGTCAACTTCCGTATTCTAAACCGATGGATTTTAAACGATTATACCCGGAAGCGAACCCGTTAGCGTGCGATTTAATTGAAAAGATGCTCATCTTTAACCCGGAAAAGCGCATCAACGTCGAGGAGTGTTTAAAGCACCCGTACTTGGCGTCGTTACACGACACGAACGACGAACCAGTAGCGAACGCGCCGTTCACGTTCGCGTTCGAGCAACACAACGGAGGCGAAATGTCCGAGGAGACGGTGAGAAGACTCATCTTTCAAGAGTTGAAACAACTCGACGAGGAGATTAACTTTCCTCTGCTGCGCAATACGCACGCCGACGCTTTAGAGGAAAGATTGCAAACCATGAGAGTTTAATAATAATAAACTATTTCTACTACTACTAATAACGAGAAAGAGAGAGAAAGGTGTGTGTGTGAGAGAGAGAATGAGCGTGAAACTACTAATACTTTTCCTGCTACTTATAATACACTAATACTACTACTACTAATTTGCGAACAAAAATTCTCTGTACACCCCAAACACCTCCCAGACAAAAAAGGCCGCGCCACTTTCCGTTTCTGATTGATTTCCACTTCACTTCTCAAACGCACAAAAGATACAGTCGTCGTCAACACCCTCTGTATCTTCTCGAAGCAATAGTAGTAGTGTGTTGTTATTAATTCATCGCGATGAATCAATACGACGAAGGAGAGTCCGAGAGGCTCATCGTCCCTTCTTCCTCCTCCTCTTCGTCTTCATCTTCTTCAGCGGGGAAATTTTCATCGTCGATGATGAGAAAAGTCAGCATCGGCGCGTCTTTGGGCGCGCTCGCGCTGTTTGCGACCAGCGCGTCGTCGTCATCTGATGCCGTTTCACGTCATTCTCCCTTAAAACTCGGTGAAGGAGCGACAAATAGTGCCGCTGTGAATCATCAGCAAGGAGGAAAGAAAGTGTTCACGTTGCACACCTCCTGTTCACCTCTGTTGCAACAAAAGGACAACAACGCTTTGCCGTTCCCAATGCAAGATAACTGGAAATACATCGGCGCGAAGTTGATCACGAAGAGCATGAGCGAGGAATTCGATTTCGACCAGGCGAAGGAAATGCGAATGACGACGTGCGGGACCTTCGAGGTTGAACACGAACAGATGAAACCGAACGAACAGTTTGGGTTTTACTTGTACCCGAAACCGCGACCGACCAATGACGAGGAAGACGATGGGTCGCCGTCGTTAGGATACGATTCGTGGACTACGTTCCACTCGAGTGGTGAAACGGACTCGTTCGTAGGCCGTTTAGGCAACGAAGAGAAGGAAGAATTGTCCGCGGCGATTACGAAAAAGATCAACACGGGCAAGTATCGCGCGGTGTCCGAGTTGGCTTGCGAAAACGTGTCGCCGCACGAAGAAGACCAGTGCCCAGCTTCGAGAAAAGGAAAGATTGGCAAGATTGTTACTCTGGGTGACGATGAAAAGAATGCTTCGAACGATGTCGCGAACGCATCCATGTCCAAATGCACCGGTCAATTCACGCACGGCATTTCGGAAAGGACCGGAGGAGTGAAGAACGTCCTGTACAACCGAGTATTCGACGGGAAGACGTTGAGTTACGTCTGGGGGTCGTGTGCGCACACGTGCGAGAACGCGGACCAGCCGCACCGCACGCAGGTCTCGGCTGGGTGCGACGTGCCGAAATTGTTCGCGGTAAAAGCGAAAATGTCCATTTCTGGTAACGGCATGACTGCGCAAAAGCTGCTCTCCAACGAAAAGCAAAACGCCGCTTTGAAATCAGCCATCGCCGATATTGTCCACGTTCGACCGCAAGACGTGGTCATTAAATCCTTGAAGGACGTCGCGATGTCAGAAGAAGCACTTTTGGGCGAAATGAAGCAGTCCCAAGACGAAGGTTTCGTGGACATTTCTCAATTCGCACAAAGAGTCGCCAAGCTCGAAAATCAACACTCGGAGGTGTACAAAGAAAATCAACAGTTGACGCAATTAAACGTTGAACTTGCGGAGAACAAGAAAGCTTTAGAGGATAAAATCAACAACTGGAAAGCCGAGAATGAAAAGTTGAGGAAAGCAATCGCGGAGAGACAAACGACGTTACACAGTACCAACGCAGATAGCGTGCTTGGTGAAGAAGAAGTCGCTGCCCCGGGCAAATCTATTTCTGCCACTGTCGCTGCTCCGTCGAAGTCTTCTTCTTCCAGTGCAGTTGAAGTTGGATTTGAAATCATCGTGCAAGAGAAAGAGGGAAATGCTGAGACTATTTTGAAGTCTTTGATGTCCACCGCTCCGGAGCGAATGTTGAAAGTGTTGAACAACAGTCGCGGAATTAACATGTTGAAACAAGTCACCTATCTTTCCGCGCCGAAAATTCGTGAAGTCTTGGCAACAGAGTCCACGATAAGTCTCGAAGCTATCCAACGAGTGCCAAAAACAGAGGAACAACTCGTGAAAGAAAAGAGGCAAATCGAAAACGCCAACGATGCGGTCAAAGCGGCGACTTCTGCGTCGCGAGTCGCTGAAATTGAAGCCGAAAGAAAAGTTTCCGAAGAAGTCGAGACGGCGAGAGAACTCGTCGCGCAAGAAAAGATTGGCGCTTCGAACGCGTTCAGAGAAGCGTTTAGAGCGAAAGAATCTGCACTCGCCGAAAAAGATGAGGATAAAAAAGAAGCGCTCGAGGAGGAAGCCGCCAAGCTCGAAGCGAGAGCGGTGAGAGCGCAAGAGGAAGCAGACGTCGCGCAAGACGTTTTGAACGAAGAAACGAAGAAATTACATCGCTCCGGTAACGTTGTCATCTCTTCCTCTTCATCTACTTCGTCTAAGAGCACGGCGGAAGCAAAAGTTGGTCTCCTCGATGCTGCTACTGACGACGACGACAACAATAAAGAATTCAAAGAAATTTTAGAAGAAGTTGAAGAACAAAAAGATGCGCTGGAGGAGAAGAATACCGCCGCAGGCAAGACAAAAGTCGCCTCGTGCAAAGGAAAATCGCCGAATTTTAAAGTGCAAGCCTCGGTTGCCATCTCTGGTGCTGGAATCACCTCTGCGAGTCAGATTTCAACGCATCCAGAGTTCGCGGACTCGTTCTCGAAGACCATCGTCACCCTCACAGGCGCCGACGAAGATCAACTCATGTGGTTAGATCTCTCGACTCGACCGGTAGAAGAAGAAGAAGGAGAGAAAGACAGCAAGAGCTCGAGATTAGGCGCTTGGTTCAGTTCCGTAGCGCTTGGACGTTTCGTTTCCGACGACAGTAACGAAGAACCGGTCGAAGTTACCTTTTCGCTTCTCTCGTGTTCTCGAAGCGGCGCCGAAGATCTCGCCGACAAGTTGTACGGCGTCACTCCGAAAAAGATGCTCGCCGCGGCGACAGAATACGGAGCGGCGATCGACGACATTCAATTCGTTTCTCCGCCGAAGGTTTTACCAGTCGATCAAGACTTTATCGAATCCTACAGCGGGCCGACGGTTGAAGGTAAATCGACTTCCGTGAACGTCAAGCCGCGAGTATTAAAGACGGCGTTGAAAATCGTCAACTCCGAGAAAGAGGCGGAGATGGAGGAAAAAGGCGAGCAATTCGAAGAAGAGGAAGAACGAGACGAAGAAAAGGAGGAGAAAAATAGTAATAGATCATCGTATGATGAGTCTGGCAACGGATCGTTATCGGAGCAGCTTGCGAGCATCCAACGCGATTCGTTGCAATCCATTCAAGCTCATCAAAAACGAGAGATGAGCGTCGCTGACGACGACGACGAAGCGTTTTGAACAAAGAAACGCATTCTGAGTATTTCTGTAGATTGTATTACTGTGTTTTTATGTTAAAATATGTCCATGTTAATTATATATCAAAATTATTTAAGCTTTGGCATTCATTTCTCGTTCCGTGCTGCTACTGTTCGCGCCGTCCTCGGATTTCGCGTCTATCTTTGGCATCGACATCGCCTTCTCTCGATCTTTATATTTGGAATAATTATAATAACACACCGCCACAAAACTAATCCCGTACCCAAAAAGTTGTAACTTTGTGATTGGCGCATCAAACAACGCTGAACTGATGAAAATCAGCAACCAATCTTTGACCACCCCGGCGACGTTCATCGTCAGCGCCGACGTCTTTCCGATTAACAAATACACCGCCATGTTCAACGCGAAAGCCGTGCACGCGTTTAAGAACAAAATGTGCGGTTGACTCGTATTCACTTCCGTGTTTGTGTCTAAATATCTCGGAACTTCTAAAAACGTAAACGGTATCAACAAAAATACAAAGCACGCCGGCGACACGTAATACAACGTCGTTATCGAATTCATCTTCAGCTTTTCCGAGTTTAATATTATTTGTACCAATCCCAATCTAAAGGCTTCCGCGCACACCGACGCCAACTGAATCAACACCCCTAACAAGTGGAAGTTCAACTCCCCGTAAGACGCAATGCACACTCCTAACGTAATCACGAACATGTTCGCCAACCTCGCGTACGTGAACTGTTCGATCCCCATCAAGCACCCGACGGTATACACGCTCGCCGGCATCAACGCTTTCAACATCTGAATAAACGCCACGGATAAGTACACGTACGCGGTGTTCGAGAGCCATAAACTCAGCGCAAACAACGCCCCGACTGGGACGATCTTTTGCACGTACGTCTGCCTGTCCAGATCGTTCGAATTTACCAGCTTAAACACTCGAATGATTAAAAACGCCATACACGAGCAAAAACACATGTGTATCATGGTTAAAGAAATCGGGAACGGGAACCCGAAAAACGATAAGATGTACTTGTTGAATAAAATCACTCCCGAGGAGAGACCGATCCAAGTGGCGACGTAGCCGTACGCGATTAACGCTTCGTTTATTAACGCGGAGCCTGCCATTGGGGCGATCGAAGAGGCGGCCGCTGCGGCTGCTGGTACCACCATCTTTCCTTTTTAACTTTTTTTGTAGATTGCTTCAAGACGAGTTGTGTGGTGGTTTCATTGTATTATTCCCTCGTTCTTTCCTTTTCATTCTCTAAAATCAAACACATCAAACAAAGCTTCTTTTCTTTTTTTTCGCTTTCGAACTTTAAGAACAAGAACAACAAGAACGAGAACAACAAGAACACAACTTCATTCATACGAACAAGAACCAGACGACTTTTGACGTATAAAATTAGAGAAGAAAAAAACCTCTCTTTAAGACTCTCTGCTTTGAACAACACGCTCTGTTGTCTATCTCTGATGTGAGATGAGTCAGTCAAAGTTGGAGTATTTGAAGCGAAACTATCTTCTGAGCGGAGGAGGAGGAGGCAAAGAAGTTAAAGAAGAAGAAAAGAAGGTAAAGAAGAAGAAGAAGAAAAAGACGAATGTGACAAAGAAGAACGAGAGGAAAGAAGAAGGAGTGAAAGTGTACGACGAAGACGAGGACAACTACAATACTACTAATACTAATAATAAAACGGCTTTAGAAGAGGATTTTGAGAATACTCCGGTGATTGTGACCGACGCGCACTACGTGGCGAGGAGTAAACGGGAGGAAGAAGATGAGAAGAAGACAAAGAAGAATTCGTCGAATTCGAATTCAGGGTGGGTGACCGTCGTCGAAGGCGCGAAGGAGGAAGAGGAACCGCATGACGACGATGATGATAATAATAAGAACAACAATAAGAAGACGAAGATGAAAAAGAAAAAACGACCGCACGATTCGGATGGAGAAGAAGAAGAAGAAGAAGAAGAGAAGAAGAAGACAAAGAAGAAGACAAAGAAGCGGAGACAACGACACGACTCGGACGACGATGACGCAGAAGAAAAAGAAGAACCTGCGACGACAAATGATGACGTTAAAACGGAAGTGGTGGAATACGACTCGGACGGAGACGTCATCGTTCGAAAAGTTACCAAAACAACGGAAGCGAAGAGAAGCGAGGAACCGGAACAAAAAGTCGAATACGACTCGGACGGCGACATTATAGTCAAACCGCAACCGCCAGTGAAAGCGACAAAGAACAAAACCGGTTTAGTGTCCGCGTCCGAAATTGTCAAAGAAGCCGAGTTGAGGCGCAAAGAGCAAGAGGAACGCATCGAGAAGATGTCCGCGGAGAAGAGCGGGAAGAATGCGAAAACGTTAGTCAGAGATAAAACCACCGGACGGTTGTTAACGCAAGAAGAAATCGAAGAGAGAACCAAAGGCGCTCAAGAGACGAAGAAGGAACGAGAGAAACCGGTTTGGGGAGGAGGTTTGAAGCAACAACAGATTGAAAATGAAAAAGCGGAGGAGCTGAGGAAAGCGAGCGAGGCGCCGTTCGCTCGTTCGGAAGTAGACGCGACGTGGAACTCGGAGAAAATGAACGAAGTGCGATACGGCGACCCCATGGCGAAGAAAGCGCACGAGAGGCAACAAAAGGAACTTGAAAAGCAACAGAAAAAGCTGAACGTGATGCAAGGCGTGGATAAGAAACTGGCTAAAAAACACGGGTTTAAAGTTCCGCAAGAAATTCCAAAGCACTCGTGGAGGAACAAAGCAGTTGCGGTCGAAAGGAATAGATACGGCATCGAACCCGGAAGACACTGGGACGGCGTCGATCGAGGCACCGGTTTCGAGAAGAAATGGTTGCAGAAGAGCGAACTTAGGAAGCACTTAGAAATAGAAAAGCGAGGAACGAGAAACCTCACCGACACGGTATACGATGAAGACGACTTCAACGAGGATTTAGGCACGTAGGAATTTTTTTAGTTGTTTGAATGTTAGTTTTTATCTCTAGTTTCGTTCCGCTATTACAAATTCTAAATTTATCCCCTCTCGCACATCTCTCTCTCTCTCTCTCTATCACCCACTTGAAATGTTACAATCAATACTTAGAAGACCATCTCGTGGGGCTTGTCGCCACTTTTAAGGGAAAACAAAGAGGACATGTACTCTTTCAAGTGCGGCACGGCGCCGATGGCGGCGCCAACCGAGGCGTCCAAAGCTTTGTTTGCCGCGACGTACTCAGCCGGCAATTCCTTTCTCGCCGTCGGCGCGGCAAAGAAACCATCCTCAGACTTGGCCGAGCGGTCCTTCGCCGGCTTTTTGAAGTATTTATCGTCAAACGCTTTGCAATCAACTTTGGAAACGTCAACCTTGGTGGAGGTGGCGATGGCGTATCTTTGGTTCAATCGCTTCACCGGCACGCCGTTGATGCCATACGGGCCGCACACCAACAACAAACCAGAATCTAATTGCTTCAAGAACACGCACTTCTTCCCCTTGAAGTGACCAGCTAAGACGATCAACACGGTCCCCGGTGTGATGCTCTTGCGCAACTTCGTTTGGTTCTTCGCTTGCGACTTGGCTTGCGACTTGAGCGGCTTTTTGATGTCATCCGCCGGGTAAAAGGACGGTGTCCCAGATTTGACTTTCTTTGCTCCTTTCTGTTTTGATTATTAGGAGATGAAAAAGAAGAGAAGGTGTGAGTGATGATTGCGTGCGAGCAAAAAAGGAGAAGAAGAAGAAAGACGTTCTGCGCGTGCGGTCAAATCGTCGCATCCAACACCTCGAAAGCCCTTCAAGAGAGAGGAAGGAACCTAAAAAGAACGGAGACAAAAAACGAAATTCAGGCCCTCTCGAACACCACGCGCGATGAAATCAAAAAACATGCAAACTCGATATCAACTCGTCCAAACGTATTTCATCAACATTTCGACGACGAATCATCGAGCGCGCGCCGTTCGCATCCATCCTTCACGCGCCGTTTTTCGAAAGGATGAGAAATTTTCAGAGTCCCTCTACATTTTAGGCGGAAACCCAAAAAACTCATCATCCAACGCGCGCAAGCAAAAAGCGAAAGAGCGCGGTATTTCTCGCTCCATTCACGCGCGCGCGATACAAACTATGCTTTATCATCTCTCTCTCTCTCTCTCTCTCTCTCGAGAAGCTGATAATCATCGCAGACGACAACAAAAGAGAATGCTCTGCGCTTACCTTTGCCATTTTATTTTTATGTCTCTGTAGTATGTTTTAATGAAGTTGAATTTTGTTAGGGGGGCAGCTCCTCAACAAATCAGACTTTAGAAGAGACTCTTCAGAAAAAAAAGAGAAAAAAATCGCGAAGAAGAAATAAAAAATGTCGATTGGAATTTAACAACTCGTCGGCAGTGAAATGCGGCGAGCAGCGGCGAGACTACAGCGAAGGCTCTCGAGCGTAACCGCGACGACGTCGTCGTCGTCGTCGTCTCTCGGTGGTGGTGATGTTCATCCTCAGTCGTCGCTCTTCCTCCTCAAAAGATATCTCTCTGCGGCGGCAGCGGTGCCCGAACAGAAACTTTCCATGGACGATAAAAATTTCCTCGACGGATCCTACGTGCGTCGTTCTTCTCTTCTTTTTCTCGTCGTTGTTTACTCACCACTTCTTCTTTGTCTTCTTTTTTAATTCTGACATAAACAGGACGTGGAGCTTCTGCCAACAGGACAGATCCGATATCGGTCTCCGCACAATCGAGTCATCGGTCCGGCGTTGGTGCCACCGCAATCGTTCGATTCTCCGTTGCCGGCGATTGACGATTTCGACGACTGGGACGTTGGCGCTCTCGTGGAACGAAAGAAGAAGAAACAGAAAGAGAAACAAAAGGAATTATTAGAAAATCAAATAGAGTTACCTATGAGAGGTTTGTTTAGCGTTTTAGTCGAGCGCAAATCGCAACTGAGGATTAAAGAAGAGTCGCCGGAAAATCTCGAGTTCGTCGCCAGACGGGAAAGGCAAAGACGGGTGGAAAACGAAAGCGTGAACGACGAGATTAAACGATACAGAGAGATGAGCGAACAGATGGCACAAGTTGGCGCGGGCGCGAATTTACCAGCAGTGCGACAGTTGTTGACGTCGTTTTACGAGCCGTTAATGGTTGGTGTAGAACGAGAACAAAGCATGATTAGTGAAGGCGTGCCCGGCTTCGATCGAAGAGTGTACGGACCGTATTTACAATTATTAGGAGCGGATAAAATAGCCGTGATTTCGTTACACACGATAATTTCCATGCTCATGCGTGGGGTAGAAAAGACGAGAGGCGATGTGTTTCGCGACCATTCACGTGAACACGGCGAAGCCGGGAGCGTGAAGTTTGTTCGTCTGGCGAGCTCGCTAGGCCGAGTGATTGAAGCCGAAGTGAATTTATCGCGATTGCAAACGAGGGAAAAGTTATTGTCGGCGCGATACCGCGCCGGATTGATCAACATGGAAGATATCGTGGAAACGTTTAACCAAGAGAGACACGCCGGTGAAAACGAAATGATTGCAGAAAGAGAACGGGAAGAGAAAATCGCAAACATCGATCGAGAGATTCGCGAAAAGAATTTGATAAAGGAAAGCGATATTACGAGCACGATGCTCCAAAGAGATTCGACAAAGAAATTGAAATCAGTTCGCGCGGTTTCGGAACAAGCGAAGAAAGCGCTAGATAACGCCGACTGGGGTTCAGTTCTTCACTTGAAAGTCGGCGCGGCAATCATCGCCATCGTTTTGGATGTGTGTAAAATTAAAGTGCCAGGACCGGAAACCGCGGAGACAGGCGAGAAAATTGAGGTGCCGGCTTTTTATCACGACTATTCGTTGGAACCAAACGCGTACCAGGGATGGAAACAGAAAGCCAGTCCGAACAATCGATCGGGGACAGTGCATTGGCACGATTCTTTTTTCCGATTCGTGCATTCGGCGACGTTGGCGAGAGCGAGGAGCGCGATTACGAGACACAAACCGATGATTGTTCCTCCTAGACCGTGGGAATCGTACAACAAAGGTGGTTATTTAAATTCGAATTCAGTCGTCATGCGAGGGAATTACTCGAGAGACGGTCCTTCGGATGGGCAAATGAAACTTCTAGCAGAACGCGTCGGCGAATACGACAACGTTTTTGGCGCCTTGAATGTGCTCGGCTCGACCGCGTGGGTGATCAACACGGACATTTTAGAAGTCATCGAACAAGTTTGGCGAGAGAAGAAGTACGCGGGTGGTTTTGGTGGTGGTATCGCAAACATACCGCCTCGAGCAGAGTTAAATTTACCGAACTGGCCTTCGAGCGAGTTTCGATTACGGCGCGAACGCAATGGACCTCTCTACGCGACGGCGCTACCGTCCTCGAGAGAAGTTGGCGAGTTCATGAGAGCTTTAAACCGAGCGAAACAAACCAATCGCGAGTTGCATTCACAAAGGTGTGATTTTGCCATCAAGCTTCAAGTCGCCAGAGAAATGAAGAACGAAGAGCGCATATACTTTCCGCACAACGTTGATTTCCGCGGTCGCGCGTATACCATGCACGCGCACTTGAACCACATAGGGTCTGATTTTTGTCGAGGTACTTTGAAGTTTGCCGATGCAAAACCGTTAGGTGAGAACGGTTTAGATTGGTTATTTATTCAGTGCGCGAACTTATACGGCGGTGGAGCGGATAAACTCCCTTTACATCAGCGCGTCGAGTTTAGCAAGCTAAACTTAGAGAAGATTAAGAAATCTGCGGAGGATCCGCTCGGCCCTGAAGGGTCTTGGTGGCAAGACGCCGATGACCCGTGGCAATGCTTGGCCACGTGCATGGAAATAATTAAAGCGATCAACTCGAAAGACCCGGCGAAGTACATGTGTAATTTGCCCGTTCACCAAGACGGGTCGTGCAACGGTTTACAACACTACGCGGCCTTGGGCAGAGATTTCGCCGGTGGACGAGCAGTAAATTTGGTCCCCGCCGATCGTGGTGCGGACGTTTACACCGGTATTGCGAATGTTTTGAGAGACATCGTTCAAAAAGACATCGAAAATTGTGATTACAAAGACGAAGAATCCGTGGAACGAATGAAGTTGGCAAAACTTCTCATCGACCAAGTCGATCGAAAACTCGTCAAACAAACGGTCATGACATCCGTCTATGGAGTCACTTTTGTCGGCGCTCGAATGCAGATTTCAGCGCGCTTGAAAGAACGCGTCGGTTTCGAAAGCGAAAGCGTCCGGTACCGAGTCGCGGCATACGCCGCAAAACGAACTTTGGACGCTTTGAACGACATGTTTCAAAACGCTCGCGAAGTCATGGGATGGCTCACGCATTGCGCCTCGGTCGTGACGAAAGTCAACGCCCCTGTCCAATGGACAACCCCGCTCGGTCTTCCTGTCCTTCAACCGTATCGAAATCAAACGCAAAAGTCAGTCCGCACGTTGCTCCAAACCTTTGTCCTCAGATCGGAAGACGAGAAGCAAAAAGTGAACAAATCGAAACAGCGATCGGCGTTCCCGCCAAACTACATCCACTCCATCGATTCCACGCACATGATGATGACCGCTTTAGAGTGTTCTCGAGCAAACATCACGTTCGCCGGCGTCCACGATTCTTTCTGGACCCACGCCGGAGACGTCCCGGTCATGTCTCGAATCCTCCGCGAAAAATTCATCGAGTTGCACGAAACGCCTCTTTTGGACAACTTATACGAAGAGTTGAAATCAACCTATCCGGAAGTTGCCGGTGAGTTTTTGCCTCCTCCAGAGTACGGGGACTTGGACATCGAAACCGTCAGGGATTCCGCGTATTTCTTTAGTTAATTGTTAGTAGTTAGAGTGTATTAGCGAAGTGTATAGCAGTAGTAGAGTAGTAGCAGATGATTTTTGTGTTGTCTTTTCATTTTCGTGTGCAACCTGTCTTTTCTCGCTTACAAAAACTTCATTAATTAATTAAAAAATGAACCGAGAAGTGGCCTCTTCGGAAAAGCTTTCCTCCGGCGAAACCGCCTACGGGGAAACGAAGTATCTCTGGATGAACGTCAAAGTCTTGTCGATTATCGTTGGATGTACGTTTATTGTTGTTCGTATTCCTCTCTTCTTCTTTGTCATCTTCTTTTCCCGAATGTGATGATGAAAAGACGAAAGCGCGTCTCGTAGTTCTCGTACTCTGTTTTGTTCTTCTCGCTTGCGGGCCTTTACGTGCACTGCTTCAACTGACCACCACCTTTCGCGATTATTATTAAACAGACTGCATCATCGGCTCGCAACTCTCCGTGGTGAACAAACTCGCCGTGTCGGATTTGAAGCTCCCGAATACAATTTTAATACTTCAGTTCGTCTCCTGCGTGTGTTTATTAGGCGGAGCGCACGCGATGAACGTCATACAAATATCCAACATCAATCGCGAGACTGTTCTTGGGTTTATACCTTTATCCATCGCGTTTTTTGGTTTACTGAGCGCCGGGATGTGGGTGATGAAAGAAGCGCCGTTGGAGACGTTCATCGCGTTCAAGTCGACGACGCCTATTTGCTTTTCGATGATCGATTATATATTTTTAGGAAGAGCGTTACCGAGAGCGAAATCAATCATGAGTATGGTTGGTATTACTTTAGGTGCTATTTATTACGTCCACGGAGACGTTTTGTCCAACGCCGCATCGTACGGATTGTGCGTCGTTTTTATCGTCTTCGCGTGTTTGGAAGGTTCCATCGCCAAGGACACCATCAACCGCTACAAGATGAACAGTTGGTCGAGAACATTTTTGATGAATTTGATAAGCATACCGATATCGTTTATGTTGGCATTGTTTACGGGGGAGTTATCGCACGCTGGTAATTTGGAAGATGTGCACGGAGACGCTTTAGAGTTTACCAACAGAGCGGTGTTGGCTTTGGGTTGTTCGTGCGTGTTTGGCGTCGGGATGGGCGTCTTTACCATGCTCATCAGAGACGCGTTGAGCGCGACATCGGTGTCCGTCGTGGCTACTTGTAACAAATTTTTGAGCGAAATTGTAAATTATTTCATATGGAACAACCACGCGTCTTTAGACGGTGCCGGAGCGGTGTTTTTTATCATTTTCTGCGGCGCGTTTTACGAACAGTCGCCGTTGCGGAAAGGGGAGATTGGTTTTTCCAAAAAGAGCGCGTGTCCGTGTTTGCCGAGGCACGTGGTCAACGCGATGTTCAATCTCGTCGGTATGGGGACCGTTAGTACCGGAGACGTTGGAGTTGACGACAGAGACGCAGAGTTAGCGAATAAAAACGCGAATTAATTTAATCTACTTACTTAGAAAATTTTACCACTTAGAAGCAGGAGAGAGAGCTATTAGAAGCGATAGGTCGTGTTGTCGAACTAACATGTATACTACTTTAAATAAATTAGTCATGATCTACAGTTTTACAGCAATCTATTTTGCACTCCGTTCAAGTGCGCGGCACCTAATATCGCAATGACCGTTTTCTCAGTTCCTTTTTGTTCCTCGCATTTCTGGCGAATACTCTCCGAGAGCACGTCGTTGCGTTCTCCCAACAACGCGACTAACATCAATCGAGACAAAACCACGATTTGGAACACGTCTAAAAAGAGGAAAAGTACGGACAACGTCTCGTCCAAGATATCTGCGCTTTGCACGAGACCAACTCCTCCAGATGCCGCCGTCGCTAGAACGTCCCCGCCGCCGCTCGTTTCCATCGCCTCGACCAACCCCGGCAAATTCGCCAACCCGAAATAAAACGAAAGCAAAGGCACGACTAATTTTGGCGACTTCAATAACCACGCCAACGGGTACCGAAACAAAGAAATTGGCAACGCCACGAGTAACCTCCCGTCTAACAAGAAATCTTGCAACGATAAAGTCTGCACGTCCTTCCCGAACTCTTTCGTCGGGTACAATTCCGTCGCCGAGTACCGCACCAAATCCTCTCTCACCCTTTTCCAACCGTCGATGCTCTTCACATCTTCCAGCGTTTCCTTGAATATCCGTTTCATGTTCTGCCCGAGATCGTCTATGGACTGGTCCCCGAGCGAGACTTGCGATTGATCCTCCACCAATTCCTGCGCCGCTTGAAACTCGTTATCCAACAGTTGACGCCTAATAGTTCCTGGACGTTGAAACTCCAACGTTTTCTCCCATCGTTTTTCGCACGACTCCAGAACTAAACATCCAAACGTGCCGTCCTCGATGGCTTTTGAGGTCATCTCGTGTACGAGCTCGATCGAGCGCGGGTTATAATGCATGGTGCCGATTAAACACACTTTCGTGTTTGAGTGTTTTTCTCGGAACGTCAGAGATTGGAACGACTTCACGCTCGACTTTTGATTCTTCTTACTCGTATTACTATCATCTTTAGACGCGGACGAGGACGACGTTACGCGTGAGCAAAACACATTGTTATTCAGGAGTGTAAAGTTTCGCATGACGCGATGATGATGCTCCTTTTCTCTGTCTCTGTCTCTCTCTGTGTTTAATGAATACTCACAGAAGTGACGTGTGTTGTTCTCAATAAGGAAGTTGAATGAAAAAGGAGAAAAAAAACATGCGTGGAAGAAGGAAAATGTCAGAGTTCTTCTGTTGTTGTTGTTGTTGTGTACATCTTTCTTTCTTTCTTTCTCGATTTCAAAACGAGTTACAATTATATTTTCACTCACGTGTCGTGAAGAGGACGACGGGACGGATTGCTCGTTTCCCCCTGCATCGGCTTTTTCTTTTTCTTTTTCTTCGTCTTTGCGTTGGCGCCGAATTCGCGAGCGGTAAGAGCGGCGGTATTCGCGTCGCCGTCGTTTTCAGGCGGCGTTGGACCTCCTCCTTCTCCTTCTTCCTCTGCGTTCTCCCTTGTCGATGTTGTGTTGCTTCGGGTTTTCTTCTTCGTTTTCTTCGTTTTCATTTTCTTCGCAGTAGTTGCGCCACCGTCATTCGTCGCTTCTGATTTTCCGCCACCGTTTCGTTGTTTCCGTAACAACGTGCGCGCGACTTCGAAGAACAACTCTTCAACGCCTTCCCCGGTTTTTGCCGAAGATGTGACGCACATGTGACACCCGAGTTCGTTCGCCATGCGATTGGCGCGGTCCATGGATACGAATACCGCATTGCCGTCGTCGTCTTCGACAATCTCGTCACCGCCGTTCCCTCCTCTGCTAGAAGAAGAAGGCTCCTCGATCCTATCCTCGTGTTCGTCCGTAATCTTGTCCATTTTATTCCCGCACAAAATAATCAAAGCGTCTCTCTTCTCGCACTTCTCCTTTAATTCGTTGATCCAAAATCTCGCCTTCTCGAACGACTTCTCGTCGTCCAGCGCGAACACGACTATCGCCACGTGCGCTCGGCGGTAGTACAGATTCGCTAAACTCTCGTACCTTTCCTGACCGGCGGTATCCCAGATTTCAAACTTGACTCTTCGCCCTGCTTGTGGTGGCTTTTTCATTTTTATTAAACTCTCATCTTTATCGCTTTTGTTGACTTCAATCGTCCTCGCCACGAACGCGGCGCCAACCGTCACTCGAGAATCAACGTCAAACGTATTCGTGGCGAACCGATTGACGATGCAGGACTTCCCAACCCCGCTGTCGCCGAGTAAAACGACTTTCGTTTTCAAAATTTCATCTCGTTCTTCTCTTCTTTGTTGTCGAGAAGAGGAAGAGGAGGAAGCGCCTCTCGTCCGTCTTCTCTCATCGTTGTTGTCTTCTTCTTCTTGTGAGGAGGTATTACCGAATAACTGACGAAACAATCTCGAATGTTGAGAAGAACTCGGAGTCGATTGCGCGCAGCCCATTATTTTCTCTTTTTCGCGTCTTTAGAAAGAGTGACTTCTAGACTTCTTAAAAAAGTCTTCTTCTTCTTCTCTCTAAAAGTAGGTTTGTTCTCGTGGTATTCGTGTACACTTACACGTGTTATTTAGTAGACGTTTTCTATGGAGAATAATTCAATCTGAAAACGTACGAGATCTCTCTTCTCTCTCTCTTGGAAAAAACTCAAATTGATCAAATTTTCTTCTTCTTCTTCTTTTGACGTTTTGTTTCTGTCGTCTGTACGAAAAGTGTTGCACAAACGAGAAGAATTTTTGACAAAAGTCATCGCACACACTCAAAAAAGACAGATACAAAATTTTCTCTCTCTTCTCTCTCTCTCTGCTTCCACGACAACAGAAGAACAACTCTTCTTATACGCTTTGAGACGAACTTTAGTATTTTAGTAGCTCTGCATATACGAGTCGTAATAAACGCAGCGGTACTTTTTTTGTCGTCGCACTTTGAGAACGAAAGAGTCGGAGAGAGAGAGTGCAGAGAGAAGAGAGAGGGAATAATAATACTATTACGAGTAATGACCGAGAAAAGAGCGAAAGAACTCCAACTCGATGCGAAGTGGGAAGCCGCCATCGACGTCTCGTTGAGACGAATCGTCTACGGCGCGATTGGTGGGACCACTTTGGCGATGTTGATGTGTCGAGGGACGACGGCGAGGACGGCAGTGGCGGCGTTTGGAATCGGTATCGGCGTTGGGAGCGCGTACGAAGATGCCAGCAAACTTTTTAAGTAGGGTAGCCTTTTATGAAATACGCAATACTATAGTTTGCGATTAAAAATAATACTGATAATGTTCTTCGTGTCTCTCTCTGTATCAGTCTTCCGCCGTTATGCTGCCGCAACTCTTCTAAGTGTCTTCATGCTCTTCTATGTCCTCGACAATTGTAGCGTATTGTTCGTCCGTTGGTTCCGGGCACCCTTTTTCTCGTAAGTAGTTTACGCACTCCGTTTGCTCGTAGTAACGAGCGTAAGCGATATAGACAAAATGGTCGAGAGGCGCTCTCGCCTTCTCCAATAAGTATTTGAGGCAACCGAGTTGGCCATGCCTTGCAGCACTTACCACGCAGTTGAGCTTATCCTCATAGGAGGATATCATTCTTTTTTCAACGAGATATTTCACGATGTCCACGCGACCATCGATTATTGGCTGTAGTATCACATGCCTGTGTGTTCTCACATCACACGGGCAATGGTTAGAGATGCAATACTTCAACATCTCGAGATTACCTTTATCTGCTGCCGCATTAATCGTCCACTCATCCCACTCGCAATGTTTCACTTCTCTCAACCACTTGAGCAACTCGAGTTTGTTCGTTCCAGCAACTTGAGCGCAAAACCAGGCTTGGTCTTTCACATTTCCACATGGAAATCTCTCTCCCCATTCCATGTTGTTCCACGCAAACTCCAAGGTCGAAATGGATGAACATTCATAAATATTCCAACTCAATTTCGAGAGAACCTTTGCGTACGCAAGCACCTCCCAACTTCCTCCACTCGCCCCTGCAAAGAAAAACCG
>ERZ651776.724-NODE-724-length-44118-cov-8.793488_pt1 | contig 44118 bp, 28 predicted proteins | sample MGYA00514761_ERZ651776 | MGnify/ENA metagenome assembly ERZ651776
ATTCCTCACAATGCAAACGCACATACGCGACATAACGCGCCGTAAAAAATCTCCCCCTTTGTCGTCGTCGTCTCCCGAGCACGACGACGACGGCGCTTTTCGTAGAAAGTCGAACCCGACGATCCGCGGTAGGAGGAGGGGGTGGTGGTGGTGCGGTAGGGGGGTTGTGAATTGTTCGGGTAGGTTGGTCGGAGGATTTGTGAAGGACGTGGTATATTTTTTCCTCACGTATTCCCCCACGGACGTATCGTTTGTCATGCGGAGGACGTACGAGAGAGTGCGGTGGACGGGGTCGTTGACTGCCTTGTCCGACGACGACGACGACGACGACGACGACGACGACGACGACGACGACGACGACACCTCCTTCGTTCCGGTCCCTCCTCCGACCGTTGTTCGCGGCGTCGGAGGAGTCTCGTCGTCCACGTCCAGCGACACCGACAGGGCCGTTAGGATCACGGCCTCCCTCCATCCGTGGTGGTGGTTGTGGTGGTGGTGGTGGGCGCGGTCGTGGTGGTGGTGGTCCGGACGTCCACCGCCCGGACTCGAGTTGTGAGCCGTGGAGAATGCGCCTCCATCCCGGACGACGACGTTGGATAGCAAGGACGCCGTTATCACCAGCAGTAACGCCACGGTATTGGCGCGCTGTTTTCCGATCCGATACCGCAGGTCGTCGTCGTCGTCGTCTTCGTCCGAGTTGTCGCGCGCGTCGTCCTTGACGGAATACGACATTATCAAATCGCAAATACCGCGCAGCAAAACTACGACCCGATTTACATTTTCGTCGTCTTCTTCTTCTTCTTCTTCTTCTTCTTCTTCTTCTTCTTCTTCTTCTTCTTCTTCTTCTTCTTCTTCTTCTTCTTCTTCATCATCTTCATCATCATCATCGTCAGGTGGTATTTGCAAACACAACACCAACGGTTCTTCTTCTTTTTCCCTTAACTCTTCTCTCTCCCCCTTCGGGACCTTCAAAACCGTCCTCGCATTTTCCGCTCGTTTAGGATGCGGATTCTTTCGTCTCATAGTACTTCTCGTTGTTGATGTTGATGTTGATGTTGATGTTGTTCAGTGTGTATCAGTGTTAGAGTAGTAAAGTGAAGATTTTCGAATCGTTTCCATTCTTTCATACATGTCCGTTGTTTTCCCCTAATTAATTCTTCAGAAACGAGCTTTGCTCTTATATAACATAAATGTCGGTGACTTTACACACCTCCCTCGGCGACTTGAAACTCGAACTCTTCTGCGAAGACGCGCCTGCGACCTGCTTTAATTTTCTCGCTTTAGCCGCCTCCAACTATTACGATGGCACGATTTTCACTCGCATCATCAAGAAGTTCATCGCGCAAGGCGGCGACCCGACCGGAACTGGGAAAGGAGGCGAATCGATTTACGACGGAGGACGAATGTTCGAGGACGAAATACGAGAGCACTTGAAATTCACGAACAGAGGGATAGTGGCCATGGCGAACGCCGGGAAAGATATGAATGGAAGTCAGTTTTTCATCACGTTCGCGAAAGCGCCGCACATCGACGGGAAGAATACCATCTTCGGGAAAGTCATCGATGGATTTCCGGTTTTGGATATGATGGAGAAAGCGAAGGTGGACGAATCCATGAGACCGTTGACGGACGTGAAGATAGAAAGGGTGACTATTCACGCGAATCCAATGGCATCTCGATGATATGAGTAGTTTTAGGGGTGTTTTATCGCACGCAACGCATTAGAGTTACTAGTATACTGTTAGCACAAATATTTTTACAACTTTTACATCAGCAACAACAACAATACAATACAAAATGTATCTTCTATCTCGTCGACGTTCGTTCCATCTTGAGCAAATCGCCGACGTGTCTGGCATTACCGGTGGATTTCAACCAGTCTCGAAACTCGCGCTGAATCATGGCGACTTTTTCCGAGTCCGCGCCGCTCGACATTTTCTCAACCATGTCTTTGCGAAAAGTGGCGACGAGCTCGTTTTTTTCGTCCATAGAGGTGACGTATTCACCGGGAATGCGAAATGGGTTCGCCCTCGTAATTTCTACTGGTGATGCTATTGATGCGGAAGGCGCGAGATCGTGCGACTGATTATACTCCCCTCCTCCTTTTTCGCCAGCCGCCGCGGCGGTTCCCGACGCAATCTCCTCGGACGGCAAAAACGGAACGATGAAAGGCCCGAAATCTTCCGGTTTCTGCACGCAGACGCTAAAGTTACTATTGTTAAGGTCGCTATCGGACTCTGAACCTGAATCGGGATCGGGATTTGTGCTAATTACCCGAGAGCTTTTCCAACTCTCCGTCATGTCCTTCGAATCCGGATGCAACCGGCACTTTTTCAAGTGCGTCGACAACCCGCCGTAGTAGGAATTGTACGGTCCCACGACGCAACCTCGGGAGTCACCGACGAAAATTGGACGTTTCTCCACTGCGACGTTAAAGTTACAATCGTGCGACGCTTTGCTAAATAAATATTTCGACGCCGAGACGACGTGGACGCGCTCACATCTGGTGAGAAATATTGTCGAGGATACCGAGCCGATGAATAGGGAACAATCCACCACGTTATCGATTCGAACGTGCTTCACGGGCGCCATGACATACACGGTACTCTCCGAGCAATTCGCAATCAAGCACGAGGAGATTATTTCATCATCATCGTTTTCTTCTTCTTTAGTGCTGGCGGAGGAAACTAACTCGCGCGCAAACGTTTGCTTTTTCAAATTTTCCACGCGCAACTCGAAAGGTTTCTTCAACGCGCCGGAAAAAGATGAAATCTTCGAAGACAAGGAGTCCTCTAATAATCGATAGATGTTTTGTACCGTTTGCAATTTCTCTTTCGCGCTCTTGGCATCAATCTCTCTCATCTCGTTCGCGTCGTAAAATTGAAACACGTATTTGAAGCACTCCCACGAGTTTGCGCTAATAAGCCCGGGAGAATCGATCAAGTCGTCCGTTTTCGTCGCAATCGTTTTAATATCGTTCCAATGTGAGATTAAAAACTTCATTCGCACGAATTCTTCTTTATCGCGTTCGCTTCTTTGTTGTTGTTGTTTTAGTTGTTGTTCGTTGTTTTGTTCCGCTGAATCATTACCCTCCTCGGAGTTCCCGCCTCCTAAGCTCGAGTACCACTCCGCGTTTGCTTTCATCGGCGACTTTGCCGACGGTAAGTTTATGCCGTGCATAAACAAAAACAAGCAAAAGAAATCTACTCTCACGCGTGAACCCCCCGCGGTTGAAGAATCTCTAGTATCCAACGACGCTTCGTACGCGTCCAGAATACACTTGACGTTCGCGTCCAGCTTCTTCCCATTATTATTATTATTATTATTTAGACGTCGATAGGCTGCGCTCGTCGTCGTCGTCGTCGCGCTGCTCGCGGTGGTGTTGTTGTTCTCTTCAAAATTCTCTCTCAAAACGTCCTCGACTCGTCTTCTTTCCAGCGTTTTTACGAACGGGTTGGTGTTTTCGGTGGTGGTGTTGGCGTTTGAATTTCTCTTTTTCTCGTCTTTGTCTTCTTTGTCTTCTTCTTTGTCTTCTTCTTCTTCTCTTCTCTCGCAGCGTTCTAACAACCTCTCTTGCGTCTGCATCACGCGCTGCTCGAAAGAAAGTGAAGACGAAGACGACGACACTACTAATGAATTGTTGTTCGTCTTCTGATGAGAAAGAAGAACTGATGATGCTGATAAATGTTTCCCGACCAATTGCGAAGGAATCACCCCGGAATACTCGAACGCTTCCTTTCGGCATCTCGCTCTCATCATCGTTTCTTTTTCTTCTTCTTCTCCTGCTCCTGGGAGGAAGAATCCTTCTTCTTCTGCCATAAAACGATATCAAACGCTCTTTTTACTCGCAAAGCGCTTTTAGTCGTTTATGATGGTGTATAATTTAGAATTGAGAAATCAAACGATGTGAGAGAGAGTGAGAGCAAAAATGTGAGCGCAAAAAGAAGGAAAAAAAAGAGCAGAGAAACTGACTGATGAGAAAAATTTAAAAACACAAGCGACAGCTCAGACAGATTTTGTTCTTTTTTTTCTGCGATGAGAGAAGAGTTAAACGGTCACAAAATTGTCTCGTGACGAAGCAACGCACACTACTACTACTCTACTGCCCGCGTATTTATCCTCCAAATAACAAACCGCGCGAAACTGCTCTGAGAGAAGACAAAAAAGACGAGAAGAAGAATTTTAGATGACAATCTCGACGAGGAATAAGAGTCGTTTGAACACCACCGCAAAGTCTTTTTCGTCGTCGTCGTCGGTCTCGAAGATGACGACGACGAGAGAGGATGAAAAAAGAACGACCGCTTCTTCAAAGTCCCCTAATGCTACTACTAAGAACAAGAAGAGCAACGACGAGGACGACGACGACGAAAACGACGCGATGAGAAAGAGGAGAAGTCCGCTCTCGCAAGTGCTCTCTCCGAATAACGCATCGTCGCCCTTACATTCCGGGGAGTATTCTGATGGAGGAGGCAACGCGACGACGCCAACGAGAAGGCATTTGACGACTGGAGAATTGACGAGACCGAGCTTGAAAGTGTACGTGGAACAGATGACGACACCGCCTCCATCATCATCATCACCATCAGTCGTTGACGATGATAATAATAATAAGAAAAGAACAACAAAAAGCGTGGAGGAAATCGCGGAGCAGCTGTTGAAGGAATCGAACGAGGGTCAAACGAAGACGGTTTTGATGGACTTGTTACAGACGGCGAAAGAGAACGCGAGTTACAAGTTGATGCTGGAACGGATGAAATCAGACGAGGTGGAATATTCGTTGAGGTCGTCGAGAAAGATGAGCGAGGTGACTCAAGTGTACGAGACGTTAAAAGAGGACAAGATGAAAGCAGAGATGAAGATTGCGAAGTTGGAAGAGGAGAAGAAGAGTTTGATGACGGCGGCGGAACGAGCGAGAAGCGCGAGCGTCGATACCGATTTTGGCGCCAAGACGCCTTTAACGGCTCCAGCGAAGCAATCATCGCTGTCGTCGTCATCTTCGTTTCGTTTTGCAACAACTTCGACAGTCAACGATGGTAACAACAACGTTGGAATCTTTGCCTCGCCGAGATGGGAAGCGGTGAAGAAATCAGCGACGGAAACGGCAGAACGTTTGAGAGCGCTTTCGAGCGAGAAAGGCACGGCGGCTTCTCCGTTTACCGGCGGAAAAGCGCGAACGATGGTGATTGAAGATGAAGAGGAGGATATTTTCGTCGACGCGTTGAACACGGTCGCACAGACGCAACAACTCCATCGTAGTAAAAGAATGACGGCGCCGACGACGGCGAAACCATCAGTCAGGGCGATCGAAAAGACGCAAAACTCCATAGCCGACGCCTTGAGAGATTCCAACAACGAAGTTGAAGTTAAGAGTTTGCTCGCTTCCCTAGACGAGTACGTTCTGACGCTCAGAGAGAGAATATCGACGACGACGACGATGAACAGTGGTGAAGAAGCGAGTACTTCTGCTCCTACGCGAGACCAGCAACAGCAGCCGGGAGACAAGAACGAGGAAGAAGAAGTTTTGAAAATTGCGGATAAAGCGGACACTTCGATAAAATCGCTCTTCCAACTCTTATTTATTAAAGACAACAAAAAGAAGGAAGGAGAAAAAGAAGCTATCGCGACGAAAGAAAAAGTCGATACTAAAGTTGACCGGGTTAAATCGGATTTACTGAAAACGTTCGAAGAGGAAAACGATGATGCGCAAAATCGATTATTGAAGAAGGAACAAAACGAGCGTAAGAAGGACAACGAGAAAGCAGTCGAAGCTTTGAATAAAGTTCAGTCACTCTTAGACGAGAAAACAGACGAAGCGAAACGAACGGTGGAGACTTTGGAGAGTGAGCGACGGAAAAACGAAGCGTTACGGACGCAATTGGGCCAAAAAATGAAGGAGATGGAAGATAAGAAGAAAAGCGTCGCGAGTGTATCCGTGCAAACAGAAGAAGTGGAAGAAAGTAACAGTAATAGTAAATTCGACGAGTACGAATCGTTAGTTGCATCGCTCAAAGAAGAGAATGAAGGTAAAGACGTGCAGATGCTTCAGTTGCAGCAAGAGTTGGCGGATTCGATGTCCGCGAAGAACGCGGAGCTTTCGAAACTCGCGAAGGAGTACAGAGAGCAAGATGAGAAAGTTTCCGAACTTTCGCACGCGTGCGCTACCCTCGCAGATGCTTTGGAGTCTGCAGAACACGAGGTTGAGATGTTGAAAGAAAGAGTAAAAGGTGGAGGCGAAATAGAGATGAAGATGGAATCTTTGAAGGAGGCGTTGACCGAACGCACACACGAGCTCAACATCGCGCAGTCTGAAAAGACCGAGTGGGAACAAAAATACGAAGATTTACAGTCTGAAATGCTTTTCAAAGTCGCCGCGTTGGAGACTTTGAAGCAATCTTTTGCAGAATTAGAAGCGAACGAAAAGGAAGTCGAAAATATGGAAAGTCGTAACGGTCTGTTGGCGGATGAGGTGGAAATTTTTGAACATCTCTTTGAAGAAGAGAAGCAAAAGAAAATAGATTTAATCTCGAAATACAACGAAGAGAAGGAAGACATGCTTGAAATGATAAATCATCTCGGGAACGATATGAAGAAGTACGAATGCGAAGCGTTTACTTGGTGGACGAAAGCAGAGCTCGAAAATACGCGCGCAGCTGATTTAGAAGACGAAATAGAGCGCTTACAAGACGAGCTCGAACGCGTCAACGAAGAACAGGACGAGCGCACGGAATTACTCTTGGACGTAGCGAAACTCAAGGAAGAAAAGCGAGCAGTCGACGAAGCCTTGGAAAAAGTCGACACGACGAATAAAACGTTGAACGTTCGCTTGAAGAAATCGTACGAGCGAATACAGGAGTTGGATAAAGAGATTGAATCCGCCAATAGCGATCGCGATTTCTTGCGAAAAGAAGTCGACGAAGCAAACTCGAGAGTGAAAGTTCTCGAAGCGTGGTGTAAAGAGACAAAAGTTCACGGTGAAATTGATGATGGTGACGACGATGGTACTAATATCTCTGATTCGTACGATTACGCTAAGATTCCCGCGAGATATGAAGAATTGAAGCTCGAGAATATCGAATTGATGGAGAAATTGACCGCCTCGAAAGCGGTGGAAGAGAGTTTATCGCAGCGACTCGAAAATACTATGCACGAAACCGACGGGTTGAAAGATGAAGCGAAGACTGCGCTCATGAAATCATCTGAAATGCAGAAAATGACTGAAAATGCGGTGGAGAAAACGGCGCAAATGACCAGCGAGTTGGAAGAAGCGACGAATGAAATACAAAAGCTCGAAAATTTATTGACGGTTTCGAGACGGCAAGTACAGACGCTTGAAAAGCAACTCGCCGCGCCACGAGGAGAGATTCATCAAGAAGCAGAAATGCATCCAATCTATGAGAATGAAGAGGATACGAGCGCCATCAAAGAGTATTTCGAGGCGCAAAACGAAGAGTTAACGGCACTTTTAGCGTCCAAGACGAGCGAATTGACGCAGATGCAAGCTGAAATTGAAATTTTGAAGAACAAATCGAGTTTGGAAGAGGATGCGAAAACGCTTCGAGGTGAAAATTACGAGCTCGCTGTTCGACATAAAGCGACGTTAGAAAGATTGACTGCAACTATGGAAGAGAAGGAAGCTTTAGAAAAGTCCTGCGAACACTACGAGACGACGATAGAAAACATGCAAATGGTTGTGAAAGAATTGAAGACGGAAATTGAAAAGTTGAAGGCGATGAAGTCTCCGGCGCCGAAGGAGACGTCGCAGTCGACGAAAACCATCGAAGATGGACGTCCATCGTCATCTGAAGCCAACGCCACTGCGGTTCGCGAAAAGATCATTTACGTGCATAATCCACCGCAGCATCTTCCACCGCACGCGAGACACGCGACGACGACTGAAGAGGATGAAATGTTTTACGACGTCGACGACGATTTCCATCAGCACCGCCGCCAAAGTCGCAACGCTCAAAGAGTTTCTGTGTATCCACTCGCACCGAAAGGACAATTACCGCCGTTACACAGAAATGCCATTGAATCTTATCACTTAGACGCGCAAAGAATGCGTTTACGTAAAGAGTGCGAATTGGAAGAGCGAGAGTTGTTACGGATGAAACAAGAGAAGAGAATATTATCGGCGAGAATGAAGGAGGAGAAACGCTCTTCTTCCTTGAACAAAGAATCAGAAAAGAAGTCGACAAAAATGAAAAAGAGCAACAGCAAGAAGAATAGCAGCAGCTCTGCCACGACGACTGCGACGTCGGTGGACTTTCCGGCGCAATCGCTCTCGTTCAAGACGCCGTCGCAAACTGGCGCGGCGAAGAACGACGAATCTTCTCCTCCTCCACCACCTTCCTCCTCCGAAATCCTCGACGGTTACAAAGCTCCTAAAAACACACCCGCGGAAACGACGGAAGTTCCAATGAATACCAACGACGACGAAAACTCCTCCGTCCTGTTAGAAACCGCCTTGACGGCAAAACTCGTTCTCGAAAACTCGCGCAAAGCGGACGAAAAAGCCAAACACTACAAAAAACAGGCGAGAGCGGCGTTCAAATCTCTCGAAAATATTAGCGAGGAAATGCGAAAGATGAAACAAGCGTTCGTCAAAGACCAAGAGGAGACGACGATGTGCATTACTCCTTTGACGGAATCTAAATTTTTGATGATGCGAAAATAGATAGAGAGATAGATGATGGTGATTGATGATATAGCGTTTACTTTTATCGTTTTTAATAATGTGATTTACTGTGCATGCAAAATTCAACTTCAATTTTTTTCACAACGAAAGCGCAGAAGAAGAAAAAAGAAGAAGTTTTCTAGAATACAATCTCTTACTCTATCACAAAACGATAAGAACAGACACGAATAATAATGTCGTCAGATACTACGACTGCGACTGCTACCACTCTCGCTTTTGGGAATAAAAACGATCGACGTCTGCGAGAGTTTATTCTCTGGTGCGAACAAAAAGGGTGCGAGTTGAGCAAAGTCCACATCAAATCCATCGACTCTTATAAAGTGGAAACCCCTAAAGGACACCTCGCACTCCTCGATGATGGTGATGATGACGAAACTACTGGTGGTGAGAAAGAGTTCGATCGAAGAGTGTATTGCAGAACTGCGGATGATGATGATGATAACAACAACAACAGTAATACTAATGTTGACGCCCCGACGATGATTAAAAAAGGAGAGCGAATTTTGTTCGTCCCTTTTGCGTGTTGCGTCGGGACGCAAGGATTACGCGTTGGCACCGGCGGTGATTCTTTACCTCCGTTCGAGCAAGCGACGTCGTCGGAACGGTTAGCGGCGGAGTTATTGAGACAGAGAGATTTGAAAGAGAAATCGGAGTTTTACCCGTACATTAACGCGTTGCCGAAAGTTATCGATTCGCCGACGTGCGGGACGTGGACGACGGAGGAGATCAAGGAGATGCAATTCGCGGACGCCATCGGGACGTGTGCGAAGACGTTGGCGAGGGATTCGGTGAACGTGGAGATGCACTTTAAAAAGGAAGAGACGACCGCGACGAGGAGTTGTAGGAATTGGACGAAAAAAGAGTGGGCGTGGGCGATGGCGAACGCGCGATCGAGAGCGGTTGAGATTGACGCGGACATTGGAGACGTGGGGAATAACGAGGGACGAATGCCTCCGTCAGGAGCGTTCGTGGCGCCGTTTATCGACATGTGTAATCACACGCACGTGGACCCGGCGGCGTTTTGGCGGCCAGCTTATAGCGAAAAGAAGAAAAAGGAAATAGAAGGAATGAACTTGAAAACAACGTCACAACACGAAGAAGCTCCGTCCGAACAAGAACAGGAAAAGAACAAACCAGACGGCGTGGAACTCGTCGCCAGAAGAGATTTAGAACCCGGAGATGAAATTACCGTCTCGTACGCCGTGGCGGATTCAGACACCTTTCTCCTATTCGGTGGTTTCGTCACGGAATCTAGAAACCCTCGCGATACGGTTGAGTTATGGAGAACGTTACCGGAATCTGCCATTTGGCTTTCGGAAAAACTCGTCGACGCCGGAAGTTCCGAGCAAAACGCCATGGCTATTCCTCTCGAATACTCCAAAGGCGTTGCGTATGCCATCGTCGAACAACGTCGTCAGCACATTTTAGAAGCCATGGGTCAGAATAAAGCCGACGTGAACAAGTTTGATTGGGATAAGTCCGGTTTAGACGAAAGCATACGCGCAGGATGGAATTTCGCGAGGGACGAGGCGCACCACGCGATGTTTTCCTTCATCGTGCAAAACGTCATGCAACCGGACAACGACAACGACCAGCTCTACCGACAAGTATTAATCGGAAGAATCACAGAATTACTGCAAAGCTTACCGACGTCCATGGAAGAGGACGTCCAAATCATGGAGCAGTGCGTTTCTATTCTCGACGAGAACGACAACAACAACGATAACGAAACGAGACTCAAAGCTTTGCGATTGAAAACCGTCTGCCGATACCGCGGGCAAAAGAAGGCTATTTTACATCAATGGTTAAACTTCCTCGCGAAAGATGAAATGCCCAGGGATTTAACCGCGATTAAAAATCAAGTCAAAGCGAAAGAGGCGACCAGTTCCGCCGCGGATGAACTCGCCGCCATGTTGTAATATTTAGTAGAAACGTCCACATAATTAGTATCTCTCTCTTTATATCATCACCTCACCAAGACATAAAGAATGGCATCATCGCGCAACAATAATACGAAGATAAGTACGTTTTAAAGAGGAGTAATCTTAAAAACAAAATGGGCGGTCCGAGGAAAGAGCTGATGAAGAAGAAAAAAGGCATCGTCGCCACCGGAGGGATGAGCAACAAAGCGGACGCGAATTGGTCGGAGTTGAAGAAAATTGATTTACAGTGTCCGTATTGCGATCGAGATCCGTTTAAACAGAGAGACCGATTGAAAATGCACATCGAAAGACATCACAAGGAAGAGTTAGAGAAGGAATTTAATGCGGAAAGTGGTGGGAAAGAAGTAAAAATAGATGCGAAAGATGCGGTGAAGATGTTGGCGCAAAAGCAGAAAGATTTGCTAGAAATGAAGTTGGCGGAAAAGAGCAAACAGCAAAGCGATAAAGCGAAAGGCATCGATCCGTCCGCAATAAATATAAATACAACGACAACAAATCCGAAAGATAGAAGCGCGAAGAAAATTATCGTGGATACGGCACCGGTGGTGAGAGCGTCGGTGAAACAACCGAGAACGATCTTGGAGGAGTTTGCGAATAAGAAGAAGGACATCCGGAAGCCGCGATACGTGCCGCAAGAGAAGAAAGAGATTAGTACTACTACCGGTGATAATAAATGGATTTGTAAGGTTGTTTTGCCGGATAAATATAAACCAGATTCAGATATTGTGTTGTGGATGAACGACGCGGCGCCGTCAAAAGAAGAGGCGATTCAGAGAGGGGCGACGTTGGCGTTGGCGAGATACGCGACGAATCTCCCTTTGCAAAGGTTGCTTCCGCACGACTATAAACAGAGGTTTGAAAATTACGAGAAAGAAGAGAAAACGAGATTAGAGAAGAAGGAAAAAAGAGAAAAGAGAGAGTTAGAGAGGAAAAATAGGAAACCGAAACCGAAACGGGTCATTCCGACGTTACACATGTCCGAAGAGAAAAGGTTGATGGTTGAAGAACTACTCCGAACGTTTGAAAGCGAAGAGTCTTTGACGATTACGCAACATCACCGATCGTACGACGACTTTTCCGTGTTGCACGAAACGGACGAAGAAATTGCAAACCCGGAAGTCGAAGCGCTGACGAAGAGATTGGAAGAGTGTGGTTTTGAGAAATCAGACGCGACCATCGCCGTGAAACAATCGAAAGATTTTGCCTACGAGAGCGCCTTGGACTGGTTAGTCATTAACATTCCAGAATCGCGATTACCGGCAAAGTTTGCGCCAAAAGCTATGAACGATCCAATAGTTTTGTTGAACAACGCTAATAAACCGATGGAGGCGTCTAGGAAAGAGAGTAATAGCGTTCCCGCGAAAGATAGCGGAGATATTAGAATTCTTTGGGAACGCGGATTTTCCGTCGAAGAATCAGAGAATGCAGTCAAAACTGCCTCTTCTCTTCCTGCTTCTTCTTCAGTATCGCCGATGATTGTTGCGTATCGAAATAGAGTTGGTCCAAAGTTTACGATTCGTCTAGAGAAACAAAAGAACGAAGATTGGGAAGACGAAACTGTCGCGATTGAATCTATATACGGAGATGAGAACGTGAAGAAAGACGATAAGGAATGCGCTATTTCTGTATCCGTGGAGAATAAAGTGCTCGTAACATTTACGAATGTGCTTGGTTATCCCCAAACCGCACCTCCACTGATATATTTATCTTATATAGATAGCAGTAGTAGTAGTGGTGGTAGCAGTAATAGTAGTGATAGGGAAATGATTGCGACGTGTTTGGAAGTAGCGGTCGCAGCGGCGTTGGAATGCGTGGAAAGTGGGTCGGGGCCGTGCATGTATTCAGTCATCGATGCAATCAGCACGGAGTTAAGCAAAAAGAGATCTACCAACAGCAACACCGAATCATCTGCAACGACAAAAGCAACGCAAAAGTTATCGTCGTCGTCTTCAGCGGTACCAAAACCAAGAGGTGTAAACGCGGCAGCATTTACACCGCCGCCGCGACTTTTGGCAAACCAGCAAGGAGACACGAACAGAAACAAGAACAACGAAAAACGCAACAACGCGCGAAATCAACTTTCGCGAGCTCAAATCGAACAAGAAAGCGCGCGTTTGAAAGATGCGTATGATTTATGGCAACGCGATTGCAAATCCAACAAGCACTCGGCGGCTTTTAAAATGCAAACCGTTCGAAACAACTTACCCGCGTCGGAATCCAGAGATAAAATTACAAAACTCGTCGAAAGTAACGCCGTGGTTGTACTTTCCGGGGAAACTGGATGCGGGAAGTCGACGCAAGTACCGCAGTTTATTCTCGAGAACGCGATTTTTAATCAAAAAGGTGGCGAAACGAATATTATTTGTACGCAGCCTCGAAGGATTAGCGCTATTGGTTTAGCCGAGCGCGTGGCAAACGAAAGAGACGAAAAAGTTGGAGGCGTCGTCGGTTACTCCGTGCGTCTGGAATCGAAAACGAGTAAAGAGACGCGCTTGTTGTTTTGCACGACTGGTATTTTACTGAGAAGATTGCTGAGCGATCCAACTTTAGAAAGCGTCACGCACGTCATTTTAGATGAAGTTCACGAACGCTCCGTCGATTCGGACGTTTTACTTCTACTTCTCAGACGCGTCGTCCAAAAGCGACCAAATCTGAAACTCGTTCTCATGTCCGCGACTGCCGATGCGGATTTGTTTGCTGACTACTTTCAAAAACCGTCAAAACGAGCGAACGAAAATGCAATCAAAGCCGTGGAAACGTCCAAAATCACCATTCCTGGGTTCACGCACCCCGTGAAAGAATACTACCTAGAAGACGTGTTCCAAGAGACGAGATTTTTAGTTGGTCAAAAATCAAAGTACGCCAAGACCGCGGTGGAAAAGAAAAGGCAACTAGCTCTGCTTGAAAACGAGGAAGACATCGTTGATCCGAATGCACTTCTGTCTTCCTCTGACGACGAGGATTACGATGACAACCGACAAGCCGATCGTGAAGTCCCAGAAAGCTGGGACGTAGCCGAGCTGGACGAAATTGTCGCTTCTTCCAAGAAACAAAAGAAGAAGAACAAAAATGATGAAGATAATGAAGACGACGAGGATGACACATCGGATAGTGACGACGACGACGACGACGATGATGCAGAGGATTGGGCTTTGAATAAAAACCAGGCTGCAAAAAAACGTGCGTCTATTCCGAAGCTTTCTCCCGTGACGAACAATAACAACATCGACAACAACGAAACTACCGCGGACGAAAACATGAAACGAAGGAAAGAAGAGGAAGAACGAGAGCGTCAAACCGAACTCGCTTTAGCGAGAAAGCATTTGGAAGAGAACTACAGCGATGATGTAAAGCGCTCCATTCAAAACGTGGACGAATCCGTTTTGAACTATGAACTGATTGAAAATACACTCTCTGCGATTATTCGTAAAGAATTCAAAGAAGGCATGGAAAGCATCGTCCCGAAAGGAGGCAAACCGATGGAGAAAGATACGTACGGTGCATTTTTAATCTTCATGCCTGGCCAAGCTGAAATTTTGAAGCTCATTCGCGTCCTCGAGCAATCGCGCTTGCTAGAGGTTTCCGAAGTCGGTGAGCTAGACTTTCTTCCTTTGTACGGTCAGCTTTCTGCGGCGGAACAGCGAAGAATTTTTCAAAAGCCAAGGCTCGGCGTGCGTAAGATTGTCGTGGCGACAAATATCGCAGAAACTTCAGTTACAATCGACGATATTCGATATGTTATCGATACGGGACGGCAAAAAGAAATGCGATACGATTCGGAGAGAGGTCTATCTTGCTTGGAAGACTGCTGGGTCTCCAAAGCTCAAGCGAAGCAGAGACGCGGGAGAGCCGGGAGAACGACGCCGGGCGCGTGTTTTCGACTGTTCTCGCGCACGCAATTTGCAAACTTCGAGAAGACGCAAGCACCGGAAATGTTGAGAACGCCACTTCAGTCGTTAGTTTTGAATATTAAAAGTATGGCGCCAGAATCTGGAACGGCGAAAGAAACGCTTTCGCTCGCGTTGACGCCTCCGGATGAAAATGCGCTGGACCTCGCCGTTCAAGAATTGAAGGATTTGAAAGCGATGGCGCTCGTAAATAACACCGAAGAAATTGTCACGCCGTTAGGTAAGCATTTAACGCACATGCCGTGCGACCCGCGACTGGGTAAGATGCTCGTCTACGCTTCTTTGTTGGGATGTTTAGACCCGATGTTAACCATCGCGAGCGCAATGTCCGGACGTCCTTTGTTTTACTCTCCGAAAGATAATCGAGAAGACGCCGAGAAGAAAAAACGGGCGTTCGCGGTTGGTAAATCCGACCACTTGGCCGTCGTCAATGCCTTTGATGGGTGGTTAAACGCCAAGAAACGCGGCGGAAGAGGCGCAGAGAGACGCTTTTGCGACGAAAATTATCTCTCGAGTCAAGCCTTAGAGGCTGTGTTGCAATCGCGAGTGGACTTTGCGCAGATTTTGTCCGACTTGGGATTTGTTTCGCGAAACTATGCGCTTCGCGTCAAACGATTTGGGCGCGCGAAAGACGACACGACGAATAGTAGTTATGGCAACATCGGAGGTGGTTTAAAAGACGAAGTGGACGTGAACTCGAACGTTTCTCGAATCATCAAAGCCGCGCTCGTTGCTGGACTGTACCCAAAACTCGTACGAGCGCAACATCCCGTTGCAAAATACGCCAAGACGATCGGCGGCGCCGTCGAGAAAATGGCCTCGGGGAGAGAGATGAAATACTACTCTCGAGACGTCGGCAGAGTATTTTTGCACCCAACGAGTGTAAATTTCAACGTCGGCAAGTACGAATCGACGTGGTTAGTTTACGGTGATCGCGTTCAAACCTCGAAGGTTTTTGTTCGCGATTGTACCATGGTCGGAAGCTATCCGCTGCTCTTGTTCGGAGGCGAATTAGACGTGAAACACGAACAAGGCAAATTAGTTCTCGACGATTGGTGCGAATTTAATGCCCCGGCAAAGATTGGCGTGTTAGCGCGTGAGTTGCGCAAGAAAATTGATCAACTTTTGACGAATAAAGTAAACTCACCCGGCCCCATATCCATGGACAACTCAATCGTTAAAGCCATGTTAACTCTTATCGAATCCGAGGGAATGTAGACGACGAGAAACCTAAATGTGTCGTAGTACTTGTTGTTGTTGTCAAGTGTCTATTCACTAGTACTGTACTTATTTGCTGCTGCTTCTACTAAAAATCCCGCTACTTTCTAAAATCTCTAAATACCGTTGCACTTTTCCTCTCGCGTCTTCTGCGGTCAACAACAACCCCTCCGAGGTGATGCGTTTATCTTTCCTCTTCCCCATCGCTACGCCTTTTCTCAACATGTCAATCGTCAACGCCGCTTCCGTCGACGGCGGTGCGTCTGGACTATTCACGCACGAATAAAGCGCGCACACGAACTCGTTCGGCGTCACTATAAAAGGCGTGTGCACGCCCCCTCCGTTCTTTTGCGGGATAGAGTCCCACACGGCGGCTTCAATCGGCGTTAACTCTTCCGCGTCGACGAACGCGTCCAGCTTCAGAGCGTTCTTTTGGAAATTGTAAATCGCCGAGTCTCTGTTTTCAAACACGTACGACATGAGCTCTAAAGGTGCGTCCGTGCCAACATCGCTCGCTCTTTGTAGCTGCCCAATCATTTGCGAGAGTTCCGCGTCCGCTCGCTTTATTTCCGAGAGGAGTATTTTCAGATTGCTGAAGTCAGACATTTTTCCTCCTTCATCAGCCGCTCGAGCTTCTCCTTCTTGTTCTTCTCGCGTAATAAAGAGCATCATCTCTGTCAATGCACACGACGCGAGTGTCTTGGTCATAATCTCTCGTCGTTTACGTCGTTTTTGTTGTCTATGTCGTCTTTCTTGTTGAACTTCAACTTCATCCTCGTCGTCTTCATCCCGCCGGGCCGTCAGAAACTCAAAGCCTCTTCCCGTCTGTTTCTTCGGTCTTCGCCTCGACAACAGAGACGACGAGGACAACAGCAGCGTTCCACCACCAAAAGCGTTCGCGTCAGTCGTAATAAAACTCTTCTTGGTCGTCGCAAACATTATTTATTCATTTATTTATGAGTAGGGGTGTGTTTGCCGTGAAGCGAAGTTTGTGTCTTTTGTGTGTGTGGAAAGTCTTTCTTTTTTCTCCAATTAAATTCCTTTCTTTTCCTCCAAATTTCTAAAAAACTTCTCCTTTTTCTTCAGTCTTTCTCTTTCTACTTTGTTGCAGCCTTTTAAAAAGCTGCAGTCATCAAAAACGACCTTACAAACCCCTGAAGAACAACAACAGTACAGAAACAGCAGCAGAAACAGAGCAGTCGTTGGCGTCGTCAGAGAGAGAAGAGAAGAGAAGAGGAGTCATCGATCGAGAAGGAATAAAAAGAAACATTATTTTCATCATCAAAAATCAGAATCGGAAAACATTTAACGAATATGACAACGAGTAGAGAACAAATCGAACACGCCGCTCAAAACCTCTCCTCTCGAACGCAATCGATTCGAGAACACTCGGAACAAACGTTACTCTCCTTTCGTAAATCACCGGAGGCGTTGTATTTGTGTCAAGATATACTCATCAATTCGCAATCGATCGATGCAAAGTTTCAAGCGTCGAACGCGTTACGGTTTGCGATTTTACAAAAATGGGACGTGATGACGAACGATATGCGCGCGGAGATTCGACAGTTTTGCTTGAAGTATTTATTGCATTCACAGACGACGACAGAAACGTCTTCATCTTCGTCTCGGATGAGCAACGTCATCAGCTCGCAGATTGTTTCCGTGTTGGCGGTTGTGTTGAAGCGACAGTGGCTGGACGACGACGGGAAGCAACGACAGATGGCGTTGGAAGAGTGCGAACGCGCGGTGTCGTCTTCAGCGACCGCTGGAGCGAGGAAACTCGGTTTAGACGTGTTCACGCAAGTCGTTTTGGAGTGTGCACCGAGCACGAGCTCGCCTATGCATTTAAATTGGGAGTTTCACGAGCGAGTTCGAGACGCGCTCGAAAAGGAAGTTTTAGTCCATTTTTTCTCGCACGCCGGGAACATCGCCAGAGAAGTGCTGATGGTTGAGGGAGGGAAAATGGTGAAATTAGGGAAAGACGAGGAGTGTTTCTTTGCGAGTTTACGGCTGTTGAACGCGTGCTTATCGTGGGATTTCTCTCGGTTCGGCGGGTTCGGTAAAAACGGCGCAAGAGGCGTAGAGAATGAGAACGGAACAACAAGCAACGATAATCATAATAATAGCAATAGCAAAGGAGGTCGAAACGTTTTAGAAAACGCGTCCATATCCGATGGTTTCATTCCAGTGACGCCTGGGGAAACGTGGCGAGACGTTTTGTTGCAATCTGGAGAGAATGACACGTTCGCGTGGCTTTTTTCTTTACACGAAGCCATGCACTCGCCGAGCGGCGTGGCGCAGAACAGCGCGGACGGATCTAGCGCGATATTGCCGGGTACGAAAGTCGCCAAGGAGACGAGAAGTTTGTTTTCGAGCTTTTGCGCTTTGAGTGGATCGATATTTCCTGAAACCGACGTCCACAAGCAATTGAAGTCCATGCACTTCCAACGGTGCGCCCAATCGCTCTTGAAAACGCGAACGGTGATGGACCCGAAAGATGCCATGAACAACGTCGACGAAAGAGAAGGAGAAGTTTTAGATTGCGTCAAGCAGTTAGGCACGTTGTGTTCTGCGCACCATTGGACGTTCTTAGTGGCGCCGTGTGCGGCGACAGGTAGTAGCGTATTAGAAGCGCTGACGAACATTTGCTCGGCAGCGATTGAATCTGGCAGTTTGCGAGCGATAAACGACGGATCGTGTTTAGATCTCGTCATGAAAAATTGCTTTGATGCGTTTGCAGTGTTATCATCAAAAGTTGAGCGAAATCAAGCCGAGTCGCCGGAAATGGCGATGAAAATAAACCAAGAGATTGCAAAGATATGCCAAAGGTACGTCGAGTTTGGTTTACAATCGGCGAGAGAGTCTGCTTACGACGAAGACGACGGCCACGAAGAAGACGGTGCGGCGGGTATCGAAGCTTTAGATGTCGCATTAGATGTCGTCGCAGAGTTGTTTCGCGCGACGGTGTCGTCGTCCGTGCCAATGCTCGCCGCAGCGTTGCACGAAAAAATTAATTTCTTGTTACAATTAGCCGCGTTAACGACCGATAACGCCGCGCATGCGGATTTACAACGCGCTCCAGAGTTGTTTGAAGAGTTGTGGTGGTTGTTAAGGCTCGTAGGCCACGTCGTCGCGGACGATGGTCGAGGCGAAACGCCCATGCGGCCGTTACAGTTTGACGAAAACGAACAAACCAGAATAGCTTTGCGTCAAATTGGTGAACTGTTCATCGGTACTCTGTGCGTCCAAATGTGCGAGAATCAAAGCGTCAAACAGTTTTTATCGCCTCGCGTTGTCGAACAGGTTGTGTGGTGCGCGGCGAGGTGGGCGGATACGCACCTGTTCCCGGAAGATTCCGGCGGGCGCGTGCGCAACGTGTTACTCAACGATAATAATTTGTCCATCAACGGCAGCGTCCAATCTCCAGACCCGTTTGAAGGCGAGGGAGGTGCATACGCTGCCAAAATTTTGGTCGGTTTAGCAACTGTCGCGATATCCTTTTACGACGGCGAAACGTCTTTAAGGAAATCTGCAAGCTTTCGATTACTTCCTTCCCTGACGCGACGCAATGCGCCGTGTAAAGCGGTCGCGAACGATCCTGCGTGGACGACGTTGTTATTCTCAACCGGTCAAGCGCACGAAAACGTAAACGGTGGTTTTCCGAGCGAAATATTCTGCGGATTGACTGAATCGCTCGCGAGAGCTGCGATTGGCATCGCGGAAGAAAACGATCAAAGAAACACGTATTTGCGGTACGTTTTAGAACCACCTTCGAAGGTTTTGCTTTTAGCCATAGAGAACAAGAAATTCATCGAACATCCAACCGGTGAAAGCCGAACGATGGGTGCTTTAGAAGCGCTCAGAGGTGTGGCGAGAGCGTCTTTGAGTAAAAGGCACGAGTTCTCGACGAACCATTTCTTTGAAATGCTTTCGCCTCTGACCAGAGTGATTGAAAATGCAATTTCAGCAAACTCTTCTCTCGTCATCTCTCGAGCGATGAAGTTATCGGAAACCTTGTGCGAAATATTTGCAATGGATGAAGAGAACACGGATCGACAGCAAAGAATACGCGAGTTTACGCTCTCGATTGTCTCGATTTTCGCGAAATCCGAACCTACAAAGATGACCGCGGCGACGCTGACGCGATTGCGAGACGAAGAAATTAAGGCGAATTACAAGTGTTTAAAATCGCTTTTGAGAGCGTTAACGCACTTAGCTTCCGCGTGGAACGACGAAGATAAAGAAAAATTAGCCTCGGTTGTCTTTTCAGGACTGGCAGTTGTCATCCCTCTCTTGACTCCGGACGCGTTGTTGCTCCCAAAGTTGAGAAACTGCTACTTTTCTTTGCTCTCGTATTCGATGGAATCGTTCGCGGATATCATCGTTAAAAACGCAAACAGAATGTCAGAGCTCGTCGTCAACATCAATGGATCCGCTGCTGGTGCTTCAGATCCAAACGCGTTATTTTTCATGATACTGTCGACGTTAGAGTTTGGTTTAGACAACGACGACGAAAACGTCTGCCGAGAATCTCTCGTCGCCCTCGGCGCGTTGGCTGCGGCGGAATTGCGAAAGCAGAAGAATGGTGGTGGTGGTGGTGGTGCCGCTACCGATAGCCCTCTGTTGATGCAAACGACGCAAACGGTCGCGAGCTTCATCGTTGAGGGTGGATCGGCGACGGCAGACAACACCAAACCAAACGCTTTGATGGTCCAGCTTCCGTTGTCGCCTTTGGGTAAATGCCTTCGAATCGTCTGGAAACGACTCCTGTTCGTGGACGCGTCTGGCGGTGAGAAGAACTCAGCCATCGTAGACGAAGCCGCCGACGCCTTGTTGCCTTTGTTACAAATAGAAAATGCCTGTTTCATGAGTCTCGGCGAGGAGACGTTTGAAGCTGCCGAGAAGAAAGGCGGTCGAGGCGTCGTCGTTCGCGAAGCGCTCGGCCAGTTGACCACGGCGAGAGGCTTAAACGCCGAGGTCGATCGAATGAACAAGAGAAGGTTTCGCAGAAACTTAGGCGAGTTCGTCGAGCGCGTGAGAGGAGTCGTTCGGAGCAACTAACTTCTAGATTTTTTAGCGCGACGCGTTTTGTGTAATATTTTATTAGAGTGTAGGAGTACGAGTGAGAAGTATTCGGAAAGGATAAAATGTCTAGTGTATAAAGGTCAAATTAGATTACAACGCTCTCGAACCTACTATTTTAAACGCCTTCCTTTGAGTTGTATACAACGAACGGGATGGAAGGTCGTTCTTCTCTCTCTTTTCTCTCGAAGTGTGCGCGTGTGTTCAATCCTCTTCTTAAGCTTTCTTCGTGATGGCTTTCAACTCGAACTTCTTGGTCTTTGACTTTGGCGTACACATCTGAATCTCCACGACGTCTCCGACACTACTCTCGTTCTCTTCGTCGTGCACGGCGAATCTTTTGCTCTTATTGATGCGCTTGATAAAGCGCGGGTGCGGTACTTTTCTCTCGATCAGAACGATCGCCGTTTTCTCGTTTGCTCTGGAGACCACTTTGCCTTCCAAAACCTTAGAGATTGTGGTCGTGGAGATTTTCGTCGGAGACGCCATTTGGGAGGAGGAAGAGGAGGCGGAAATTTTGGACGTCGACGCGAAAGTCACGTTCGCTCTCGCGGATAACTGAGTAGATGATGCTAAGGTAAACATATCGGACTGAGTATTCTTTTATGCGTAAATGAGCGGTTAAATGTGATATCTAGTGTTCGCGTCGTGTGTTTACGAGCGTCGTGCTATTATTAATTTATGCGGTAAAATGCAGGATAAAACACAGCAGGCAAAAACCTCAAAACAACACTCTTTTGAGAAAAGAGAGAAAGAAAGAAAGGTCTCGCAAAAAAAAGACAAAAAAAAAAGACTCAAAATCATCCAAAAATTTCCTGCACTTTTTTTTCCTTCTTTTTGAGGACATAAAGATGGGAGTAACTCCTTCTGTCTCTCTTGCAACTGTAAAACCTCCTAAAACTCCTTTTGTTCTTCGCAAAACTGCTGCACCCAGAAGAAGAAACATCCTCTCTTCTTGGTCTTCTTCTTTTCCTCCTTTTCCTTTCCGACGGAAGAACGAGAAAATCGTATCAGTGCGTCGCAGCAGCAGTAGTGGGACGCCAAAAAGTAGTGCCGGTAAAAAAATCATCCGCGTGGAGAAAAACAGAAGGAAAGAAGAATTCCAAAACTGGCCGGTTTGGGGGTGCGCGCAATCGACGTTTCCGTGGACGTACGGGCAGACTGAACAGTGTTACATCTTAAAAGGTAAAGTGACGGTCATTCCAGACGAGAATCCAGAGGAAGCGGTGACGTTGGAAGCGGGAGACTTCGCGGAAATGCAGAAAGGCTTGAGTTGCACTTGGGACGTGTTAGAGGATGTCAGTAAAAACTTCAAGTTCGTCTGATTGATGACGACGAGGATGTTTTCTTTGAAATTGTATTCTCTATGTTTATTATTATGTGTATCAATAATACTACTTTTCTCTCGAATTTGCGAGCAAACCAAACACGGTTGCCGCGCCTACGAAAGTTGCTAATCCTAAACTAATCGCCGAATGCCTCGCCGCGAGTTTCCTTTCGTTTTCTTCTATTCTCGCCAACTTTGATTCGAGCGTTCGCAAAGCGTCTCCCACGGAGGAGGAGGAGGAGGAAGTCGAAGGAAGTGGAGGCGTTTGTTGCGAAAAACCTTCCCGCGGCGTCGTCCAAGCTAACGGGGACGAATGTTGTTGTTGCTGCTGCTGCTGTTGATAGTTATACAGCTGTTGGATTTGTTGTTGCTGCTGGATTTGGGAAACGGCGGTGACGACGTCCTCGAGTTTTCTCGACAACCAATCGAATTTTTGCTCCAGATTACTCGACGAGCTACCTTCTATGTAATAGTGTGGCGTGGGAGTGTTGCGTACACCGTTCCCTCCGTAATCTTCGGAAAGCCCGGAAACGTCGCGCTGATGGAGGCCGGGAATCTGATCCGGTTTCGGTTGTCGAAACGGCGTTTGCGGACGTCTTCTATCTGGAGTGCGCTGCTCTTTCTCGCTTGAATATCCTCCTCCGTTATTATTGTTGTTGTTGTTACTGGTATTATTATTGCTGAGACCAAAAGGCGTGCTCTCCCCGTTAACTCCGTAGCTATGGCGCGGACTGCTCGCCTCGTTATAATGACGGCCCTCGCCGTCGCTTCCGCTGCGATTCAACGCGTTCATTTCATTCATTCTCTCCGCACTCACCTCGAGTTCAGCCTGTAAAGGATGCCTACCGCTCCCATCTTCGTGCGTTTTTAAACTTCCAGAGTGCACCGAATTCGCTCTGGAAGAAACGTTGCTTCCCATGGCTGGCGGTACGATGTGATTCGTTTCGATGTCGTACCCGCCGCCGGTACCGTTCGGACGATTTATCGACAACAACCCGCTGAACTTGTGCTTAATCTCTTCAGTCATCTGTTCGCGCAGCTCTAACGTTAATTTCTCCATTTGCACTTGCTCGATAAAACTCGTTGGAATGTACGTGCCTTCCAATCCTAATTTTTCACCCGCTTCCTCCGCGGCGACGCGAGATTTCGATTGAATCTGCACGTACGCTCGATCTAAACTTTCGATCCAATCGACTTTGATCGTGAGCAAATCATCCGACCACTCGCGACCGCGACGTTTCAAAATCGCCCCAACTTCGTACCCTAACGCCATCAACCCGCCTAATATGCGCACGCCGACGCCAAATTTAATGCGAGGCGAAATCATGATAGGACCGTCCGTAACCGTTTCTTCAAACATGAGCGAATAGTGTCCGTCTCGATTTCTTAAACGCAACCAACTCGTGCACTGCTCGGGGTCTTCGTTCGGAGGTAACAAATAAATATCCGCGGTTTCAACTTCGTCCGTTCTCGTCACCGGAGATTCCGGATTGGAGTGGTCCAAGACGCTTTCGATTTCCTCGTCCGTGGGGACTTTATCGGATTTCAAAATATACGTCGGATCTTGGAAACCAGCGAACGGATTAAAGCTATTTACGATGCGCAAGTGCGCCGTTCTTAAATCTGGTTCGATGTACGCTTTATACATCGGGTACACGGTTTCCGAAATCTGATGGATGATACTTTCCGGCGCTTGTCCAGATCGATGAATATCTCGCATCACGCGTTTCAACAAGTCAAAATGCACGCCTCCAGTCACGGAAACTCTTAAATCCAGCAACGGTCTCAAACGTTCGCTCAAGGCGTAAATACCTTCGATGATAACCACTCTCGCTTTCGGCACCTCGACGTGTCGATACCCGACCCGTTTACTGGACTTGAAATCGTAAATTGGAACTTCCGCCGAGTTCCCGTCTTTTAGACTTTGAATGTTCTCCAACAACGTCGCGTAATCCGTCAATCTCGGGTCGTCAAAGTTATCTTCCAACAACACGCTCGCATCGTTATACATATCCATCGATATATGTTCAATACCTGGCATAAACTCTAATATTTTCTTGCTAAACACCGTCTTCCCGGCGCCGCTCGGCCCCGCGATGCCGACCACAATCAACCCTCCTTTAATCTCCTGTTTCAACAACTGTATCGCCCGAATGGTTAAATAAAACCCTTTATCGAACGAGACTTGCGTTTCAAATCGTTTGATTTCCTGTTTAGGTACAGAGAGAGAGAGAGAGATGTTGTTGATTAATATATTGTTTTTAAAAGAGAGATTTGAGTGAGAGTTGAACTCAAAAAGAAAGAAGAAAAAGCAAACAAAAAACAAACCTTTCTGGTCCTCCCGTTCCTGGTCACTTCGACCACTTGCAACTGATCTTTAATCAGCGGCAACGGCTGTAAAGGGCTACTCTCGGAAGAATTTCCGATTTGATTGTTGTTGTTGTTTTGTTTACTTTGGATTTGAAAGTTGAAACTCGCGTGTCTCGGTGGTTTCGAATCCGAATTTGGTGCGCCTCCTCGGCTCGCAACCCCCCCGTTGTTTGGGTTGTTATTCATCATCGCATGATGAGAAGTCCCATCATCATCGTTACTATTATTAGTACTAGAAGTAGTATTCTTGTTGTTGTTCTTGGACGACGACGACGACGACGACGACTTATTAAACATATCTAACAAAGCAGGAGTGTACGATCGACTCCCGGGTCCTCCCGAATCCACCGGCAGAGGAGGAGAAGTCGATGAATAACTTTCGTTGTTGTTGCTGTTGTTCGGAGAAGGAGCAGGAGAGGCACTCATTTTTTGTCCCGTGTTGTTCGGTGTTTGAAAACTGCTCTTTTGGAAGGAAGTTGTTCAATTTTTAGAACGCTCTTTTCGTGGAGCGTTATTTTTCTAGAACAACCGAAGGTTCTTCTGGCAAAAGAGCGTTATAGAGCGTTATAAAAAGTTTGTTGTTAAGCATATCATCATCACAAAATTAAAGTGCCACAACCTACTCTATACACTCCCCCAAAACGTAATAATACTATCTATCTTCTCATCGAAGAATAAAGAGAGAGAGAGAGAGAGAGATCTTTTAATACTGTTGATTTTATCGATTTCTTCTTTCTCAGGGAGCATTGCGTGTGATATAAGGCGTGGTTTTTGTGGTTTCTTTCGGTGAAGATGGGAGCGTGCTTCTCTCAACCATCATCATCATCATCAAAATCATCATCGGATGAAAAGGAGGAGGACAAAGACGAGAAGAAGAGAAAGAGTAGGAAAAAGAAAACAAAAAAGACGAACAAGAACAGAGGAAAGAACGAAGAACAAGAACAAGAAAAGGACGACGATGCGTTTGAACGAGCGATGATGTCCTCGGAATACTCGCGATTACAAACGATTAAGAGAGAAAGAGCGAGACAGAGAACTTTATCGGAGTGCGAAAAATTAGACGTGATTGCAGACGCGTTGGCGAATATCGAGCGAGAGAAGAAAGAACTCGCCAACGCGCGGAGACATTTACGAGACATGAACAGAGCGGCGAAAGCAGCAGCGCAGAAAGTAGAAAGTGATGGATTAGGAGGTGGGACAGTAGGAATAGTAGGGTCGAGCGCGAGCTCGAGAAGAGGAGACGAAGGAGGAGCGGGGATTGCGATGAGCGGGAGCGCGGAAGCGCCGCCGCCGCGCGAAAAGAAGAGCACGCTCTCCAAAAGCGAAACAACCTCATCCTAGCAGCAGGATGATGTATTTTTTGTGTACTCTCCAAAATATAATAAGTGTAGTATGTATTCTATCTAATTAATTCGCGTATTAAATGCATTGTTACTATTACGCGCGCGTATTCTACGAAACGAGTTTTACTTTGAGCTTCTTTTTAGACGAGGCGACCTCCTAATAAGCGACGGCGGCGGCGGCGGATTTGGACTCGCCGCCGCGCTCTTCTTATTCTTATTCTTTTTTTCCTTCTTCTTCTCTTTCTTCGTCTTCTTCCCTATCGTTGTCGTCGCCATCGCCGTCTTCTCCTCTCTTTCTTTCAACACAGAGCGTGGTGCAACGTTCCACGTGTTTTTAATGTGATTCGCAAACTTATTGTCCTCTAACAGCAGCAGCATTTCCATAATCATAACGCAGTGGTGCACGCTTTTGAAGTTTGCGCCGCACACTTCCGATGCCCAATTTAATACGGCGATGTACTCCGGTGCGTTCAAATCGATTCGTGAGTAAGTGTGCACGAACGATCCAGCATGTTTGAAGCCGATGTTACCGTCTGCATGAGCTACCGCAGCTGCTGAAGCTCTGTCGCTCTTGCCTTTGGTGAAAGGTACGTCCACGTAGACTTCGTATAATTTTGCACCCGCATCGGCTTTCAATGGTAATGTTATTGCACCATCGTTGTTGTCGTCGTCTCTGTAATCTTTTCCTATCTTTGCCGCTGATTTTCCCGCCGCCATCTTGCACAATTTATCGCGCACGATATTGAACCGGCCAGAAAGCTTCTTCGTCGCATCGTCGAATATGTTCGCCTCGCACCAATCGATGTACGCGTTAACGTCCTTCGCATCATCTTTCCGTTTATCTTTCGCCAAAATTGGTGGAATAGCGCGACGTTTTCGAAGGAGTTCTTCCTGGAACGCTTTTCGAGCGTTCGTTGCCCATACGAGCCACCCATCTGCGGGTGCTTTGAGCGCGCTATTTTCTCTTTCGTCGACTGGGAAGCAATCGGGAACGTGATTTGACGCCGTCCGTTTACGTTGAAGAGACTTGACTCTTCCGTCAAGACCAAATAAAAGTTTGAGCGTTACCACGATAATTGCAGACGCGTGCACTTCAGCTGGATATGTGCTCAACATCTTACGCGCGTCCGCTTCTTTCATTCTGCTAATCTGAGGCATTTGACCAGCCTCGAATTTGTATTTCTCCTTGTCGAGGAGGAAATCGTAACCCAAGAATTGCATCAAGTTTTCGGCGCTCTCGCAATAAGCATCCGCAACGCGAGACAAAAGCGGCGATTGTGTCTTCTTTTTTACAGCCTTGCTTTCGCTGTTGTCGTCGTCAGCGTTGGTATTTACGTTCTCGTCGTTTCTAGCGACAACGACAGCCTCGGCGGGTTTGTGAGGTTGTTGATGCAGAAAAGCCGGAAACGAAGACTGGAACGCTCTGCGTACTAATTCCCTGGTAAGATTGAAAACATTTCGTTCAAATACTATGTCCTCACGCAGACCGGTTTTCGCGACAATATATTCAGCCACTTGGATCACGTCCGTGCTCGTTGGCATAGTTCTCGGTCTCAACAAGTCTTTTCCCCACGCGCGCATGTTATAGATATTCGTCGTCGGCCGCAAGTACGGCAACTTTCCGGTCGATGCAAGCGTTGAAATGTCTCTCGCAAAGGTGAATCCGAACGATTCTTCGTCCGCAAAACACATCCGCGTGGCAACGAACAATACTCCAAGCGTCAATTTCTGTGGTAAATGCGCCATGATGAGAGAGTTTACGGCGTTGAGATGTTGCCTCTCTTCTTCAGCCTCCATTTTTAAACTTTTTCCGTTTTTGTCTTTTCTGCCGTCGACATCTTCGGCGTCATCATCCTCGTCTTCTTGATAATCTTCACCATCGTTATCATCTTCGATGTTCTCTTCTTCTTCTAATTCTAATTCTCCTCCCCCTTCGTCTCCGTCGTCGTCGTCGTCGTCCGAATACGCCAACATTTCCTTTTGTCGTTTTGCGTCGGCGATGGCTTTTCTCCTTTCCTTCCGTAGCTTTCTCGTGTTCATAACAAACGTCGAAGTTCTGAGTGCATCGTTCACGCTGCCAATGTCGTCCATATCGATCGAGAAAAGTTCATCTTTTGCGGCTAACAGTGCAAACCAAATCGAGCGACACGCCTTTCGAAACTCGTTCGCGCGTTTCTCTCTTCGTCTCTTCTCTCTTTCTTCTTCGTCCTTGTCGCCGTAAGAAGAAGATTCCACGTACCTTTCCACGCAGAATTCGCATTGCGCTCTGAGTAATTTCGTCATCGTTTCGCAGTGCAAGTCCACCATTTTCGTAAATTTCCTCTCTTCGATTCTCAGCGCTCTCTTCTCTTCCATCATCCTTTCCTCTTTGGTAAACTGTTGCGAATAATCGTGCACTCGATGACCAAAACCGACCCGTCTTCTTCTCGCGCCGTGAAAAGACATCGGTCCTTGTTCTCCGCCGAAGCCAGGCAAAGCTCTCGCCAAAGCTTCCGCGTCTGGTGCGACGACCAAAGCATCCGTCTTCGCGTTGCACTTTTTACAGAAATAACTGCCAGTTTTCTGGTCTTCCTCGAAATTCTCGAGGCCTGAGTTTCCGCACACCTCGCATATGACTTCCACTTTTTTCTGCTGGTTTTGTTGCGAGGCAAACTGAGACATGGAGTATTTGAAACGCATACTCTCGTCTTCTTCATCGCTCTTTTCGTCTTCTGCTTCTTCTTCTCGTTTTGATCTTCTTCTTCTTTTAAACTCGTTTGTTGTTTCTGAATGAAATTCTTTTTCTCGTTGGCGTTTGGTTTTGAGCGTCAGATTTTTCTTCTTCCTCTTCGTTGTTTCTCCCTCTTTTTGACTCTCGCCATCGACGCCGAAGCGTTTCATGTGGTGTGGTTGCGACATTGCTTTTGTTCCTACTGTTTCATATTGTGTGTGTGTGTGTGTGTATGTGTGTGTGTGTGTGTACTTTTTTATTCTTAAGAAACTCTTTATGTGACGCTTCGTTGCTCTCAAAAATAACAATCTCTAAATTCTCTCGTAAAATACGTCTCTTTCTCGTTTTATGTGTCTATGATATGTGTGTATACTTACTCGCGCACGCGCTGGACTTAAAACTATATATATTAAGAGTCTAACTTCTTTTTAACTAAAACCGTCGTAATCGTCGGGCATCTCCCACTGCGTTTCACCCGTCGTCGTGTTGTAATAATACGTGAATCCTTCCGGGCTTTGATGCGTCTCCCACAACGGCTTCTCTTCCTCTTCTTCTTTTTTCAACGAGGCTTCGTGCGCGGCGGCGGCGTTTTGTTGCTCTAAAGTTTGCCCAAAGATTGCAGTGGTAGCGGCCGCTGAAGCGGCAACATCGGTGGTCTTTTGGTATTGTTGTTGATCTCTCGGGACGTAATCCGCCATGAACGCTTCTAACATGTGTTTGGCGGTTTCGACTTTATCTTTGAAACCGCTTATTTTAATCATTTTCGTTTCTTTGTCGATTTGGATCTTCGCTCCGGACGTCATCGCCATGCTTCGGATATTTTCACCGCCTCTTCCAATGATGCGACCCTCCTGTCCTTGCGAATCAATCTCTATGACGACGTATTCTGGCTTCCCCTCTCCGGAAGTACCCGCCCCTGCGCCCGGCGCCGGCGCTTGTCGAACCGGCGCGGTGACGATGTCGTGGATGAGCATTCGAGCAATTTCTAGTTGCGAAGCGTCGCCTTTCGCGGAGACTTCGTTCGATTCGCGCTCAATTTGTAATCTGGCCCCGGATTCGTCCGAGATGCGTTTGATTGTTTCCCCTCCGCGTCCAATGACTCTTCCAATCATGTTATCCGGGACGGCGATTCTAATTTCAAGCACTTGTTGTTGCGGCGCTCCCATGTTCGCTTGGAACACCGGAATATTATTCGCCGGTGGTGCTTTAGACGCGTTCACTACGGGCAACAACTGTTCGATGGCGTGTCGCACGCACTCTGGAGCGCCAGCTATGGTGATTAATCTCGGCGCGCCTTTCGGAACATCCGCGGAGGATTGTATTTTCACGATCGCTTTCGTCGCTTGTTGCAACTGATTAATTTTCTCGCCGCCGTGCCCGATAACTTTCCCCGCGTTCTCTTGCGGGCACGGAATTTGCTCGATGATGTGTCCAATTGGTAACTCTTTCGGCATATTCGACGGTAAAATCATCCCCGGCCGCAAAATCGAAACCGGAACTGTCGCCGCCGTCCCCGCCGCGACGCCTTGTCCCGGCGGCGGCGGCGGCACCGAAAGCACCGTCGTCGTCGTCGTCGTTTGCCCCGGAGGCGGCGGCGGATACGCGTATTGAACCGTACCACCGCCATGTAATACTGCTGTTGTTGTGGTTGTTTGTGGTTGTTGCAAGTATACCGTCTGCTGTTGCGTGTGTACGACTTGTTGTTGTTGTTGTTGCGCCGGCGGAGGCGGAGGCACTCTTTGATGCATCATCTGATGTGGAAGCGTCGTCGTCGCACCTCCGTACACGTTCGGAGGAGGCCCACCACCGGTTGCTACTGCTCCGTATTGCGGCACAACCCCCACCCCCACGACGTGCTGATGTTGTTGTTGCGCTTGCGCTTGCGCTGCTTGTGCCGCTCGCGTGCTGCTTCGACTCCTCGGGTCTCTCGGTGCCTGAATCGTCGTCGTTCCGTTTTGGTGATGAATTGACGGCGTTGATGATGTTGGTTGCGCGGCAGCAGCAGCAGCGGCGGCGTTATTCACGGATTGCAAGAGAGACTGCAACGCTTCCGTGGACGGAATAGTCACTCCTCCTCCTTGTGGTGGTGGCGGTGCGTGCAAAGCGTCGTCTTTGTTTACGTCGTCGTCGTTTGGTACAGCAGCGCGAGATCGTTTTCGCGGGTCGGACGGACCTCCTCCGACATCGTGTAAGTCGTCGTTCTCCCTCGCTCTTCTCGTGGACATTATGCGAGATGATTTGAAAGTAAAAGCGATCAAAAAACAATGATGATGATGATGATAAACTTCTACTACTACTACTAATGAATCGATCGATCGATCGATCGAGAGAAGTGATGATGAATAATGAGTCTACGAATAAAATGAGGAAAACGTTTTCGAATTTCGAAGAAGAAGTCTTTTCGAAGGATCCAAAAATACTGTAGTCCCATACTAATACTACTACAGAAGAAGGTACGCAAACAAACGCAGGTAAATACTTGACGATGATTCAGACGACGATATAATTTATTACGAGTTTTACGAACTGCTGGCATTCTTGCGTTTGTTTTTGTTTTGTTGTTATACTACACTCTCGTTTGTTGCTCTCATTATTAAAAGGTATACAAACGCGCTCCGCACGAGAGTATTTTCCCTCCGAGGCGTTCTTCCTCCGCTTTTACGCGCGCCGCTTCCGCTTCGGCTTCGGCTTTAGCTTTGGCTTCGGCTTCGGCTTTAGCTTTCAATTCAGCTTCGGCTTTAGCTTTCAATTCAGCTTCGGCTTTAGCTTTCAATTCGGCTTCGGCTTTAGCTTTCAATTCGGCTTCGGCTTTAGCTTTCAATTCGGCTTCGGCTTTAGCTTTCAATTCAGCCTCGATGATTCTCGCTTTTTCCTCTTCTTCTTCCTTTTCTCGCTGCATTCGCGCCGCTTTCTCTACGGTTTCGTCGTCTTCGTCGAACGAATCGTGTTCGGTATTCGAGGCGTCGTGTAGAACCATCTCCTTGAGCGGCTCTTCGTGGTGCCCGTGAATGTGACTACTACCACCTTCCAAAACTGGTTTCCAATCGGTTGTATCTTGCCACGGCCCAAACTCGATGGCATCGTTCGCGTTCCCGGCTTTATCGCCTCGAGAAAACTGTTGCACGTCCCCGGGCTTGCCGTAATCGCTACAAAACTCCCCGTGCGGCATTCGTCTTTTCAATTTACCATCCCACCCTCTGTTGTATAAATTAAATCCACCTTTCAACAAGACCAGCTTCTCGTATCCAGCTTCGTCTAACATGTCCAGCGCGTGCACCGCTCTTTGCCTTCCATCCGAACACACCACAACAATCTTGGCTGCTTTTTTATCCGGGAACCTCTTCTCCACCTCTGCGATAAAGTTCTCGTTTTTATGTTGGTTCTGAAACACCTTCCCGCCCGCGGTTGCGTCAAACCTGTACCCCGTGGACGTGACCAACGGAATATTTGCCACGCACTCTGGCCCAGAAACGACGACGACTTCAGACACGCCTCCAATAGTTCCTTTCGGTGGATTCGGAAGTTTCCCGAAAAACTCCCTCTCCTGGTCGTTGCGGATGTCAAGGAAAACCCATCCGTCGTCCCAGAGCACTCTCCCTTGTTCAAAGTTTGCCACGTACAACTCTCCGGAGTTGAAACCTTTCTTCGTCTCTTCGTCGAAAACTTTGTCCCCGTATTGCTGAATGACGACTCCTTCTTGAACCGCGGCGGCGGACGCGACGACGTTTAAACGACGATGAAACGACGACGAAAACGCAATCGACCGATGATTTTTGTTTTTGCTGACTCGGCAACAACTGGACGATGATGATGATGATGATGATGAAATCCCTCTCGACGCTTTGATGAAAACCGCAGCAGCAGCAGTTCCGCGAGGAGTCGCGCAGGAGGATAAGGAGAGCGATGGTGATGATACTGACGTCGACGTGAGCAGCATGTTCACAGTAGTGCGTGTGATATGTGTGTAGAGAGGTGATAAAAAATTTCGGATTAGATACGGACAAAAACGGAAAAGAAGAGAGCGTTTGACTTAATCGCAGTGCGACACGTTTTCGATACAAATCTCTCTTTTTAATAAGTGCCCTGTGTTCCTTTTTGTCCTTTTCGTCCTTTTTCTGGTTGTCTGAAACTCTCTCTCTCTCTCTCTCTTGTGAAAAAAAACGAGACACCACACAAGAAAAAAAAAACAAAATTAAAAAAAAATGTTGATGCGCTTTTGCTTCGCAAGGTCTTCCTCTGCTGGGTGCACATCGTCGTCGTCGTCGTCGTTGAGGAGTGGTCTGAGGAGGAGGTTGATGAGATCGTCGACATCATCAACTTTTTCCCGAGGAGGAGGAGGACGACATTTGATTACGATGATGAATTGGCGAATGGACGACGGCGGCGACGTGAACAATAACGAGATGGGAGATTCGCAACAAAAGCAACGACAACAACAGCAAAAACGGACGAGTTCGGGTGGCGCCGCTTCAACATCAAGAAGAAGAGACTATTACGACGATTCAGACGACGAGAACAACTCGTACGACAACAGGAGAGGCAGAGGAGGAGGACGAGGAGGGAGGAAAAATTTTAACAACAACAACAACAACGGCGGCGGTCGAGGAGGAGGAGAAAGAGGACGAGGACGAGCGCAAACACAAACATCGACGAGGAATAATAACAACAACAGTTATTACGGAAACGACGAGTACGAGAATAGCTCTCCCTATTATTATAACAATCGCGACCGGCAAGGAGGAGGAGGAGGAAACTACAACGATAACAAGCCGGCGTATTTACAAAGAAAAGAGGAGCGGAAAGCGACGAGAGAACAACCAACCTTACGAGAGATGGCTCTCGGTGAAGTCATTTTTGGACAGAATCCCGTGAAAGAGGCGTTGTTGCAAAATAAGAGGGACGAGTTTTACAGACTGTGGATCCAAGAAGGCGACGGGGGAAGCTATTCGTCGGACGAGAAGATGATTGCCAGAGCGAAAGAGTTGGGATGTACGATTTCGTACGCCACGAAACACGATTTGAACATGCTGACAGAATCGAGACCGCACCAAGGCGTCGCTTTAGATTGCACGCCTTTGGAAATGGAAAACATCGAAAGTTTGTTGGAGGAAAATGGAAGTGGAAAGAACGCCGCGGAGACCGAAAGGAACCGCGAACATTCTCTCTGGCTCGCGCTCGACGAAATCATCGACCCGCAAAATTTCGGCGCCATTCTCCGAACGGCGCACTTTTTAAACATCGACGGCGTCGTCGTGTGCGCGAAGAATTCCGCGCCTCTCTCACCAGTCGTCTCCAAAGCCTCTTCTGGGGCAATGGAAACGATTAAAGTGTACCAAACGAACGCCATGCACAAGTTTCTCGCCAAGTGCGTCGACGACGGTTTCAACGTCATCGGTTTAGCCAACCAAAGCGGCGCGGAAAACGTCTCCAACTTATCTTTGAATCAACCAACGGTTTTAGTCGTAGGAAACGAAGGCTCTGGTTTACGAACGAACGTTCGCAGAGCGTGTTCGAGGATTGCTAAAATCGAAGGCGGCGGCGATGATGAAAACAACGCGACGACGAATACCAACAACAAAACCACCAGCGTCGAGTCGTTAAACGTCAGCGTGGCGACTGCAATCGCGCTCTTCCAGCTCACATCATCATCATCATCATCATCATCATCATCATCGGAGTAGTAGTGGTATAAGTAGTATAGGGCAACAAGAGTCATAATACACATAATAATACTAAAGCGACCAAACAACACGCACAACGCTTCTCTCTTTTTTTTTTGCAACACAAAATCGATTTTCTAAAAAAAAGGAAAAAAACCACCACCAGACCACGTCGACGAGTTTCTTCTTTTCCTTCTTTTCTCCCCAGAACACCTCGCAGCACCCGCTGCTGCTTATACTAAATACTACTACTAATAAACGAATACTAATAATAATAATGTTCAACTTGTTGTTGTCGTCGAAATCGTCGTCGTTCATCGACCGCGCGTTCGCGACGAACATCAATCCACCCGCGACGACTTCTTATAAGCAAAGATGTTGTTGTGGGGTCACCTCCTCGAAATCGTGCACGTCGTCGTTTTTTGTTGGTGGGTCAGAACGAGGAGGAAGGACGACGACGACGATAACGAAGAGCAGCAAAAGGAGTAGCCAAAGAAGCGAAATGAATTCGTTCGTTTCTGGGAGGAAAAGAACGACGAGGACGGAAACGAAGAGAGCGTCCTCGTCCTCGTCGTTCGACGAAGGAGAGATCCCGACGACGGAATCGTCCTCGTCGTCCTCGTCGTCCCCATTATCATCCTCGACTGAGACAACAACAGAGACAAAAGCAGTAACAAAAGAGAATGAAGATGAAAAAGCGAACATGAATGAAGTCGCTCTGTGGGTCGGCGCTGCCTGCCTCTTTGGCACTGGAATCGGCTTCGTCCAAGGCGTGGATAAAGCCTCGGAGTATTTCGCCGGGTATTTGTTAGAGCAAAGTTTATCGGTGGATAATCTTTTCGTTTTTATTTTGGTGTTTGATTACTTTAAAGTGCCGGAATCGACGCAACCGAAGGTTCTGAGCTACGGGATTGTCGGAGCGATGATCATGAGAGCGGCGATGATTCTCGCCGGCGCGACGGCTATCGAGGACTTTGAGCCGGTGTTGTTAGTCTTCGCCGGCATTTTGATTTTCTCGAGTTACAAGTTACTCGCGAACAACGAAGAGGAGGAAGAGGAGGACTTGAAAGATTCCGCCATCGTAAAGTTTTGCTCGAGCATGATTCAGGTATCGGACGAGTACGATGGGGATAATTTTTGGACGACTGCAAAAGACGGAGTGACGAAAATGGCGACGCCTTTGTTGTTAGTGGTGGCGGTCATTGAGCTTTCGGACGTGGTCTTTGCCGTGGACTCAATCCCGGCGGTATTTGGAGTCACGAAAGATCCGTTTATCGTGTACACGTCGAACATATTCGCAATTTGCGGCTTGCGATCGTTGTTTGGATTCGTTTCCGCGGTCGTATCGGAGTTGGAGTATTTAGAAACCTCCGTGGCTGTGGTTTTGGGATTTATTGGCGTGAAGATGGTTGCGGATTACGCCGGGTACCCCATGTCCACCGAAGCGAGTTTAGCGGTGGTCGCGACGTTGTTATCTGGAGGCGTTGCGGCGAGTTATCTGTTCCCGTCGGCGCCTGCTGAAGTGACTTCTTCCGTGGATGAATAATACGAGAGAGAGAGATTAAATATATTGTTATTGATTTTTAGAAAGAAAAAGTGTAATGCGACAACGAGCTTTTTGCGGCAATATAGATTATTATTTGCGTTGACGATTGTTTTTGTTTAAGAACTAAGTTATATAATAGTTATTATATATATATTCTACTAGTATAACCACACGTTCCGTGAACCGACCGACGAGATAAAGTCTAGACTAGGAAACCTTTTCGTTCGCACATCGGTTTTCAGGGCGGCGTCTCCGGTTCTCTTTTTAATCGAAGAGATCAAAGCCCATGTCTTCCTCTTCCTCTTCGACGACTTCTTCCTTCTTCGCCTCGCCACCGCCGTCGCCACCGCCGCCGCCACCGCCGCCGCCGCCGCCGCCACCACCGCCACCGCCGGACGGCACAGACGCGAGCTTCTCGTTACCTTCCGCGATCAAAGCGGCGACGTCTTTGCCTTCGATTTCGGACATGAAGCTGGAGAGCTTGGCGTCGTCAACTTCCGCAGACGCGGCGGCCAAAACCGCCTTGACGTCCGCGGCGGACGGAGATTCCTTACCGGAGAGTTGCGCCTGTAGTAGTTTAAGTAAAAGACAGTAAAAGAGAAGGATTAATGTGAGTTTCTTTGTTCGAAGAAAATTCTAGAGAAAAGGAGGAGGAGGAAAAGAAGAGGTCTTTTTCTCTCTCGAACGATGAAAATGAGGATGAGAAATGACAGTCCGCGCGCGAACGCGCGTCTTTTCTTTCTCTCTCTCTCTCTCTCTAAACTCTCTCCGAGTCGATCAAATACTCCTCCACGCGAATCCGAGCGAATCCGAGCGAATATATGCTCGCGAGTTCGTTTCCTTAAAGAAAACACGGCGAGAGCGTGAGAGAGAGAGAGACCCCAACAAAAGAAGAAAATCCCAATACGAATGAATGGCTCTAAGAGAAGGAAAACGTACCAACAAGAACGCGGCGACGTATTTCATTTGAAAGTTTAATTAATGCGCGTTAAGAATAAAAACTCGAAGCTGCGATGGGTGTATCGCCTTAGCCAACAAAAGAGGGGCAAACGTGTTTGTTAAAGTGAAGATTTTGATGATTTCTTCCGCTTAATAATAAATTTCCTTTTGAGGACAACCTCTCTTCACCAAAAAAAAAAGGACTGCCCTTCGCAAGAAAAAAAAGACAAGAGAGAGACGAGTTCTCAAATTCACTTCCTCCTCCTCACAACAACACAGAAGACAGAAGAAAGAAGAGGAGTCGAAGCAGAAGGAGTCAAAAATAATGGCTGGATTTTGGACGACTTTCTTGCAACGAGAACCGATCGTGGTGTGGTCGTGCGCTTTGGGCGCGATTGGAGCGGCGTTACCGGTGTGCGTCCCACCGATTAGGAATATGCTCAGAGCGGATCAGGAACCGACGAGGCCACCGTCCGCGCAGAGCGTCGTGGAAGCGTTGCGAGGTGGGAAATCTTAATATAAGATGATGATGATTTTATGTATAAAATAGAAGAGTTTAGAGAGAGAGAGAGATGAATACGTTTTAATACCACCTAACGCATCACACGTGTTGTGTGCACGTATGATAAATAGCCTTCTTTGATGGAAATGATGATGCGCAGTAACCACAAAAGTTTCTCGTCCGCGCTCTTTGAGATGATTTCATCAGAAGAGACATTTTGCTGCCGCTGCTGCTGAACTTTTCTTCATTCTTTTTTCCATTCCGAGAGAGAGTGTAGAGAGAACAACACAACCGAAGACAAACGCACTTTTGTGCGTGCGTTTTGCGCGTTTAAAAAGAAGAAGAAGAAGAAGAGGAGAGTAATAACACCATCATCATGTCTTTTCCTTCTTCCTCTTCTCATTCTTCTTCTCGCAATCAACAGCAGCAGCAACGCGCGATGCCGTTTCAACTCTTTCTGGAGAAGATGCGACAGCCTTTAGCGGCAGAATTAGTCAGCGGAATCAAGCACTTCATAAACACTTTCGTTTTAGAAGAAGACAAAGAAGAAGGAAAAGAAGGAGAAGAAGAAGGAGGAGGAAAGAAGAAAAATAAAAGAGATTCGGCGAAAGATTCGGAGAAAATTCAACGGTTTCTGAGAGCGTACGAGGAGAAGTTTCGGAGACACTCGCTTTGGAGAAACTGCTCTCCGGAGGAAGTTGAGGTGGGTTCATTTTTTATTATTCATCGTCATCGATAATACATTAAATACTAAAACAACGCTTTTTCTTCAACAGGCATCCACGGAAGGATTGGAGAAATACGTGTGCACTAAGCTGTACTCGACGATATTCGACGCGTACGGGGAGGAAGACGACGCGATTAACGACGCTTTACAAAAGCGCGTCGAAGCGTTGCGAAATCTACCGCTCACGCCGGAAATGTTGGACGTTTCGAGGAAACAGTTTTTGCTGCTCGGCGAAGAAGAAGAAGAAGGAGGAGGAGCGGACGAAGGTAATGGTCAACCCGCCGTCGGAGATGGAATGCCAACGACCCCGACTTCTAGCAGCAGCAACGACGAGAATAATAATAATAATAATAAAAGTCCACATCAAAACAACAACATCCCGAAAAGTTTACGGCTGGCATCCATGGAGCTGGAGAAAATGAACACGTACAAAGCGCCGAGAGATAAGATGAATTGCGTATTGAACGCGTGCCGAATCATTAGTAACGCGGTGTTGCGATTTTCAGGCGGGGCGGATGCTTTCATACCGTCCCTCATATATTCTTTAGCGCACGCAAACGTCCAAAACTTATGGAAGAATATCAAATACATAGAAAGATTTAGACTTCGAGATAGACTAGAACAAGGCGAGGCGGCGTATTTCTTCATCAACGTCGAGAGTGGTGCGCGATTTCTAGGCACGTGTGGTAAAGAACAGCTGAACATATTCTCCGACGAAAAAGACGACGCGTTTCCGGAACCGGTCGATGGACTTTTAGTTTCTTTCAGCGCTTCGAGAGAATTAGAAGAAGAAGAAGAAGATAATGAAGAAGAAGAAGATAAAAAGCAAGTGGCGCGTAGTCCTCATCTCACCACCCCTGAACAACCGAAGACGCCACCATTCAATGGATTTGTTGTTTCCAATGGTGGTGGTGGTGGTGGTGGTGGTGGTGGTGGTGGTGGTCAGAACGATGACGATACCGGTACTCCTCCTTTGGCGACGATGAACATACAAAACGAAATCGAGATAATAGAAACCATGGGCGCGTCGCTGAGTTTAAGCAACGAAAGCGATTATCACTTCATCAACGCCGACCACGAGCATTTAACCATTGGCGATATAAAAACGCTTCTGATATCGTACAAAAATTTAGCGAACAAGTACGAGGCTTTGAAGCGCGGGATAGAGATGAAGTTGCGGGAAACGCGGGAAAGCGGCGATTCGTATTCTTCTTTACTAACGGCTGCGGAGGAGGCAGATGATGAAAATGACGACGAGGAGGAGGAGGAGAAGGGTGATGTTGTTGTTGCGACTACAACATCGATAACAACATCACCTGCTGCACCACCGTCTTTGCTGTAGTAGTAGTAGTAGTAGTAGTAGTAGTAGTAGTAGTAGAGTAATCGAATGAGAGCGCGTTCGTTCGTTGTTCCTGTTCCAACAAAAAGAGCAAAAAAAGATATCGTTGATTCAACGACCTTCAATTACGAAGGGGGCGCTATTATGGCTGATAAGTTTCATGGAGTTATATTGAGTTATATTTAAGGAACGCACCAATACCACTCTAATTAAGAAGCAATAAGTTTCTATTCTTTTGACTTTTAGTTTTTAGACTCACATGCTAAGAAAGCTATTTCTTTCGAGAATTGCTCTCTTCGAGGATTGAACTCGAGACCTCCCCCTTACACGTTCGTGTAAGAGATTCTTGTGTGTGGGGTTGTGTTGCAACTAACTAGAGATTAGGGTTGGGGATTTTAATATATGAAAACATTTTTTTGAGACAAAAACAAAAAAAACTACTCGCGACAAAGAAACGAGACGACATAAATAAAACACAACGACACACACAATGACCGGCGCTGCTCATGTTCTCGCTCGACACTCTCTTCACCTTTGTACCGCTTCTTCTTCTTCATCATCATCATCATCATCATCATCGTCATCTTTAAAAAAGAGTCGTTGTTCTCAATATCATCATCATCAATATCATCGACAACAAGGAAGAGAAGGAAAAGAAGGAGTCAATAATAATAGAAAAAAAAGAATGGTATTACTTTCTCTCGTGGAAACTTCTCTCCTCGTGTCGTCGCAATCGTCCATGGTATTCTCCGCCTTTGCGGCGCAAGAAGCTGCTGCCGCGGCGGGATCAGAAATATCCCCTTTCGCTGGCGTGGTCGATATCGCCGCGTTAGGTTTACTCGCCGTTTTCGCCTACCTCGGGAACAAAAAGAGTTCCGAAAACGTGCAATCGGAAAGACAAAAGACGATAACGAACATGCCGTCGAGGAGAAATCGAACGCCACCGAAGTCGTCGAAACCTCCTAAGTGATGCTAATAATAATAAATTGATTGTGATTGATATCTTTTTAATATATTCTTTCTTCTGCCTGTTGTAAACTACTAATTCTGAATGTTACGTCACAAATTTCGTCGTCAATTCAATAAACAACTAACTACTACTAACGAGTACGATGATAACATTAGTAGTATTCTAAAAAGATATCATCTACTGGTATTATAAATCGAAAGTCAAAATGGATGATGAGTTACAACAAAAACAGAATCAAAAACTACACCCAGACTCGTGCACTCTTTTGGAGGCGTTATCGTTGAACGATACGTTTTTAGCGGCGGAAATTGTCCAAAATCCCAACCAGAAACACAAAGGAACGCGATGTTATAAAGAGTACAAACCTTTAAATACTAATAATCAAATCATCACGCTCGAAGAGCTCCTCCTCTCGACGAAGAAGAAGACGAAAAACACCGCGTTACACATCGCCGCCTTTTCCGGGGAAGTGCAATTTTTGCAAACGTGTTTGGAAGCTTTGAAACAAAAAAACTACTCGAAAGAAAAAATACAATCGATAACGAATTGCGTGAACGCGTCGAACGATACGCCGTTGTTACACGCGGCATCGAAAGGTCACTACGAGTGCGTGAACTTGTTGTGCGAAATGGGACACGCAGATGTGAGACACAGAAACAGAGATGGATTGGACGCGCTGATGGCATCATGCGCGATGGATACGACGACGACTATTAAATATTTATTCGAGAAAGGTGCGGATATAGAAACCACGGACGTGAGAGGAAGGAGGGCGTTGCATTACGCCGTGGCGAGTGAGAATGTGAGAGCGGTGGAGTTTTTGTTAAACGAAGCGAAAGTAAACGCGGCTTGGAAAGATTCGTACGGTCGAACCGCTTTGGACGAGTGCGTCAATTCAAACGGAAGTAGTAGTAATAGTGGTAACGCGGTGACGAATCCAGAGCTCATGGAAATGCTCAGGAAAGGCATGGAAAAGAGCAAGCAGTTGCAAGAGGAGTTGTTTTTGAAAATGCTCGAAGAGGAGGAAGAAAGAGAAGAGCAAGAGAAACGCAAGATGGAGAAGAAGAAGAACAAAAAGAAGAAGAAAAAGAACAAGGAAGAGGAAGATCTAAGAGAGAAAAAGCCGAACGGTGAGAGCGAGGATGAAGACAAAGAAGTAGAGGAATTCGAACAAGGTAAAGAAGAAGAAGAAGATACCAGCACAGAAACGACGAAAACTTCTTCCGCGTGGATGAAAAACGCCGCGAACGGAACCGCCGCTTCTCTGTTCGAAGACGATTCGTCCTTCGAGGTTGTCACGTCCAAAAAGAAAAAGCAGCAGCAACAACAACAACAACAACAAAAAGTGAAACCGCAGAACGACCAGAATCATTCTCCGTCGTTATCATCATCCGTGTCGCCGCCGAATCATCATTGGTCTGTTGTCGAGGAGCCAACCTCGAAAAAGAAAAAGCAGCAACAAAAAGTGAAACCGCGCGATGACCAGAATAAAAATTCTCCTCCCGCTCTTCCTCTTCCTCCTTCTTCTCCACCATGGTTAGAACGCGCGATGATTGAATTCGAAGAGAAACACCCCGCATCTGTAGATCTCGACGTAACGATCGAACATCTGTTGGGTCTAAATCTAGAATCTTTAAGCGCGTCCCAATTAGACGTCGTCGCGGATGCGCACGTTGCTGCTTTGGAGGAAGTTCGTAAGCAGAGATTACGGTTGATTCAAAAACGCATCATCGAACAACGAGAAGAAGAAGAGAGTTCAATGGCGCAAACTCTTAACGACAGCGATAATTAACAACAACAAAACAATAATAATAATAATAGCCATATAGTTTTATATACTAGTTATTAGGTATCTTGTACAACGCATAGTACATGTAGAAAGAACGAGCTAATTAATCTCATCCGGACGTAAAACGCGGTCTCGGCCGAGAGCAAATTTAGGCATGTCTTTTCTCTCGACCGTTTCCGCTCTAACTTTTGGCACAGACAACCCTTTCTTCTCTTTTTTTGTCTTTTTCTTGTTCTTTTCGTTCGTGAAATCTCTCCAGCCACCCACTCGAGTCTCTCTCGCCTCTTCTTCGTTCCATCCTTTCTCCGCGTTGACTGTCTTTTTGCGCGCTTGATTTTCAATTTTTTCCTCGCTCACCACTCTCTTCTCTTCGTCCTTTAATCTCAACGTCATCTTTCGTCTTCTCCACTCTAAATCTACTATGTACTTCCGTCCTTCAAGTTTCCATCGCTCGTGAAACTCGTCCGAGGCGAGAAAGTGTTCCAATATTTTCCCTTTGTCTCCGTTGAATCGAACTCTCAACAGCGTGTCTCCTTTCATCTCTTTCTTATACTCTCCCACGACTTTCTTCTTCGCTTGGTCGAGATTAAAATCTATTTCTTTCTTGAAATCAATCGTCGTGAGTAGCTTTTGCGCCTGCCCGATGGCATCAAACGCGATCGATGCTTTCGGATGGTTGCATTTATCCGGGTGCACTAACAAGGACACCTTACGAAACGCCTTCGCGACTTCTTGTATAGTCGCGTCGAATCGAACGTTTAAATACTCGTAAGGATTCAACTTGAAACACGATAAGATTCTCTCCACCTCACTCGCGCGATCTGTTTGCGACACGTCTTTGAAAAACTCCTTCAAAAGCGTCTCGTCGTCCTTCAACTCTTCGATTTTTTCCACGACTCCTTTTTTACCTTCTCTTGTCACTCCCGTCGTCGTCGTCGCATTCTCTCTCGCAATCGCCGCCTTCTCTTCTTCTTCTTCTTTTTCTTCTCTGTCCTCCGCTACTTTCGCTACTTTGCTGCTTGGTTCTCCTATGTCTACTGCTCTCCCTGATGCGCCGTCGTTTTCTGCTTTCCTTTTCCTTCTCTCTTCTTCTTCTTCCGACGTCGTCGTCGTCTCTTTCTTCTTCTTAGAACAGTTCCCCGGTCGGAGAAAAATCTCCTCCTCTTTCTTCCTCTCTTCTTCTCCATCCAGGACAACGACACCGGAAAGAACTTTGACGTGGTATCGCTCTCGACTAGGAATATAATTCAAAACGATTCCATCCAATCCGTTTAAATCTGGTCGGGCGTTTAATCCGTGGATGGTAATCGAAGTGCCCGGTTCGATGTACTCCATGTCTTCTTCTTAATTATTAATAATAAAGAAAGAAAGAAAAAAACGAGTTTTAAAGTGTGAGGTAAAATACGCCTTTACGCGCGGTGGTAAGTCTCTCTCTCTTATTCATTAGTATTAAAAAAGTGTATGTGTGTGTGTGATAGTTCTTTTCAGTGCTGCTCTTGGTGTTTTAGTGCTGTTCTTTCCTGCCTTTGACAAATTTAGCGTATTCTTCGTCCGTTGGTTCTGGGCACCCTTTTTCGAGCAAGTAGTTTTCGCACTCGTGGTGCTTGCGAAACCGAGCGTACGCGATGTCTTCCCAGTCGTTAAGAGGCGTTTTCGCCTCTTCGACTAAGTATTTGAGGCAATCGAGTTGGCCAAACCCTGCAGCGTTGTACACGCACTGACTCTTTACCTCATCAGATATCTTTCTTTCTTCAACAAGATATTTCAAGATGTCCACGTGACCACTGCATGCTGCTTGCATTGCCGCTTTTCTTTCCGTATCTCTCGAAGGTTTCACTTTGTCGAAAACAAATCGAAGACAGTCGAGGTGTCCTCCTTTAGCAGCTTGTTCACACGACTTTTCTTCATCACACGGGCAACCATTCGAGAAGCAGTACTTGAGCATCTCGAGATTACCAAAACATGCCGCCTCGACAATCGTCCATTCATCCCACTCGCAATGTTTCACTTCTCTCGCCCACTTGAGGAACTCGAGTTTGTTCGTTCGAGC
>ERZ651776.725-NODE-725-length-44078-cov-6.057817_pt1 | contig 44078 bp, 44 predicted proteins | sample MGYA00514761_ERZ651776 | MGnify/ENA metagenome assembly ERZ651776
CAATCAGATTTTCTCATGGACTGAATGTAAGGTACGAATTACCTATTCCATTATATATGTATATTATTACTTCTGTTTTCATAATTGTTGTAACTATTTTTCTTTCAAAATATTTTATAAATAAATATATTAAATCAAGTAAAGAAATTTCTGAAAGACATAAATATAATAATAAATACTTAGGAGTTTTTAGTTTTCTTATATTAAATTCACTAATTTATATAGGTTATTATGGAAACCAAGGATCTTTAAATAATATAATTAATGTGTTTATTTGGGTATGGTTTTGGGTTGGTTTTGCCTATTTATCAATAATTAGTGGAAGGCTATGGCCTAAAATAAACCCTTGGTTTTTCTTGTTTTCTTCAATAATAAAAAACTTATACAAATTTAAATGGATTAAAAGGGTAAAAAGGCATTCCATAAAAGAAGTAAGTTTATTAGGTATATTTTTATTAATAATATTTCTTTGGTTTGCAATAGTTTTTCCTGGTAGGGAAGTACCTAAAAATTTATCTTTTTTTTTAGTTATCTACTCATTAATTACTTTTATCGGTATGTTAATATATGGAAGAGTTCGTTGGTTTAATCATGCTGAAATTTTTTCAATATATTTTGGAATGTTGGGAAGGTTAGGAATATTTAAGCCATATAATAATTTTAATAAATCTAATTTTAGAATACCTTTTTCAGGAATTTTAATGGGAAAAGGAAATATATATTCAGCTATATTTATTATTATTGCTGTATCAAGTATTAGTTTTGATGGGTTATTAGAAACAAACTTTTGGAATAATTTAAAATTATTTATAATATCAATCTCATTTTTAATACCTATATTTAAATTGCTAGTATCTGTATTTGGTGACCTTCACATTATACTTGATACATTAGGGATTATTTTTACGCCTATGCTTTTGTTCATTTTGTTTTCTTTAAGTTGCGCTAAAGGGTTAAAGTATTTTAAGCAAAATTATAATATAAAGACTCTTATTATAATTTTTGCACCTTCATTGATACCTATAGCCGCTGCTTACCATGTAGCGCATTATTTTTCATTTTTATTAATTGCAGGTCAACTAGCTTTTCCATTAATATCTGACCCATTAAATTTAGGTTGGGATTTATTTAATACAGCAAATTATAAAATAAACCCATTTATAATTAATGCTAAAATAGGATGGAGTGTAATTTTATTTAGTGTCATAATTGGACATGTAGCTTCAATAATTATTTCGCAAAAAATTGCTTATACATTAGTAGTAAATAAAAAAAATGCTATTAAGGCACATTTTCCCTTATCTATTTTTATGATTTTGTATACGGTATTTAGTTTATGGATATTATCTGAGCCAATTATTCATTGAATATCTTAATCTAATAAACCATTATTTATGTGACCTGCGGGATTGTACCATTCGGGTAGTAATGTGATTGAATTAGGTACTTTGCCATCTTTTTTAAATGTATCAATAGAATCTATGACTTGTAATTTATTTAAATCAATAACTGATATGGAGCCATCATTGATTCCAGGTATATTTAATAAGCCATTTTGGACATAAGCAAGACCTTCATCTTTTGTTATAGCAACATGATGAGAACCACCTCCTGTTTTTAGACTTTTAATTAAAATAGGATTCATTTTATCTTTAGAGATGTCAAAAATATGAATCTTTCCTGGGTCAGCAGAAGTTATATATGCTCTGGTGTTCTCATTATTATAATATATTTCAAGAGGCATAAGAGACTTATCATTTTTTCTAAAATCGAAAACTTCTTTCGTTATAAAAGATTTTATATTCTTATCCCATTTTAGTGCCCATAAACTATTTTCCATCATTGTGGTTGCATATGCAATAGGTGGGTTTGTTTTTGGAATAAAGACTACCTCTACTGGCGCATTTAATGTTCCTCTTGATATTATTATACTCTCTAAATGCTTTCCTGTAGATGCTTCAACAACTTCAATAGTTTTGCCTGCACCACTCATATCTGGTGCCACACAATTTGCAATAAGCAATCTATCAATATCTTCATTTAAAGTTATGCCATGAGGATAAGAATTAGGAATATTAATGATTTTTACTATTGTATCATTTTCAGCATCACCTTCAATAATATTTGATGAACCCATACAAGTTAACCACCACCTCTTATTGTTATTAGAAAAAATGATATTTTCTTGTACTTTACACATAGGTACTGATATTTCTTTTAGTCTCCAAACCTTATCTTTAAGGTTTATGTAATATAAATTATCTCCTTCTAGTGCAGTAATATATGCTTTAGTTAAGTCTTGATTATAAAAAATATGATGTAGAACTAAGCTTGGGTCTATTGGAATATTAGATAATATTTTTCCATAGTCTTCACTATTCTTATCGAGCTCTATAATTGCTATACCTTCTTCTCTTCCTTTAACTTTGGATAGAGATAAACTATCAAGAGATTCTGGTGCCTTAGTTTCCCAATTTAAAATTGCAAGACGTTCTGCATTAGCTAATTTTTGTGCTAAAATTATCAATAATAAGTTAAAAATAAATATCTTTATTATAATTTTCATTAGGATGCCTATTTACATACTAAATTAGTCTCTATTAAATAAAAATAAATAGCAACATTCTTCAGCAGTGATTATAAAAATTTATTTATGTTTTAATTTGATATCTTTTTCAATATCTTCATGTTACCAACTACAATAGGGAGGTAAGTAATTACCTCCCTTAAATTATTTTATTTAGAAATGTGTCCGTCAATAGTCTTTGCGGCGCTATCAAGAAATTTCTTGAATGCATTTCCTGTTTTGATTTCTATGTTTTTAGGCTTAAGTTCTTCTGGAAGTTTACGTTCTAAATGTACTTGTAGCATTCCATTTTGCATTCCTGCTCCTGTTACTTCTACATATTCCGCAAGCCTGAAGGTTCTCCTAAATGGACGATTTGCAATACCACGGTGCACATATTGGGAATTTTCCTCGCCCTTATTTCCTGTAATAGTTAATATTCCATTTTCCAGACTTATTGAAAGGTTTTTCTCATCAAAACCTGCAACAGCTAATTCAATAGTATAATTATCTTTACCATTTGAGTGAATATTATATGGCGGATAGTTATCAGTTACTTCATTCATTTTAACCATACTATCAAAAATATTTTCTAAATGATCAAATCCTATAGAATGACGATAAAAAGGTGTTAAATCAAATGTATTCATTTTATTTGCCCTCCTCTGAGCGACTAATATTGAAAGTCCTAATATTGGCACTTTCTATTAATAAATATCTAATATAAATTAGATAACTAAAGATGATCCAATAGGCATCATCTATCAATATATGGTGATTATTATTAGTTTTTACAAGAGTAGAAAATACTATTTATGTTTTAATTTGATATCTTTTTCAACATCTTCATGGTCACCAACTACAATATGGTGCTTGCTTTTAATAACCCATTTTTCTAAAAGAGGAATTATTAAAAGAGGAATTATGCCTCCAAAAGCAATTCCATAAACAGCCGATCTAAGATGAGGGTCTATTAAAGATGCGCAAATATCTGCAATAATATGTGATAATGCTGCTCCTATTATTCCTGCAATATAACCATTAGAAATGATTTTAAATAGTCTGTTTATACTCCAGCCACTGTAATAACCTAAAAGCATAATAGAGGAGTGAACAAAACCAAATGCCAAGCCTTTTAAGTGTGCATTTTCATTAAATAGCCATATTTCTAGCAAATGTTCCAAATTTATTACCTTATAATAATGATATAGTATGTTGTAAATTATTTTAATGTGAGTGTATATATATAGTTATGAAAGAAGCTTTACAAGGACTTAAATTAATAGACTTAACGAGAGTTAGGTCTGGACCATCTGCTGTTAGGCAGTTTGCTGACTGGGGTGCTGATGTAATTAAAATAGAGCCTCCTGATAGTATAGATGGTAGTCAAGATTTAGGTGGAAGAAGAGAAGGTTCAGATTTTCAAAACTTACATAGAAATAAAAGAAGCATAACTCTTAATTTAAAAAGTAAAGAAGGTATAAATATACTAAAAAAGTTAATTATTAACTCTGATATATTGGTTGAAAACTTTCGTCCTAAAGTAAAAAAAAGACTTGGTATTGATTACGAAACTTTAGAAAAAATAAATCCTCGTTTGATATATGCTAGTATTTCTGGTTTTGGACAAAGTGGACCGTACGCGGATCTTCCTGGGTATGATCAGATAGCGCAAGGAATGGGTGGTTTAATGTCTGTAACTGGATTTAAGGATAAAGGGCCATTACGAGTCGGGATTCCAGTTGCAGATTTAAGCGCAGGTTTGCATTGTGCATTAGGGATATTAACTGCTTTATACGAGCGCGAAAGATCAGGAAGAGGTCAATATGTTAGTGCTTCTTTGCTGGAGTCTCAAGTGGCTATGCTAGACTTCCAAGCGTCTCGCTACCTAGTATCTAGTGAAATTGCCGGACAAACAGGAAATAATCATCCTACAATGACTCCTATGGGAACATATAATACTGCAGATGGATTTATTAATATAGCTTCGACTGGTGAGGCTATGTGGAGACGTCTATGTAATGTATTAGATATTAGAGAGTCTTTAGATGATAAAGATTTTGAAGATGATATAGCTCGAACTAAAAATAGAGAAAAGCTTACAGATATTATTAATAAGGCTTTATTTAAAAATACTAAAGAAGAATGGATAAAAAAATTAAATGAGGTAAGTATACCTTGTGGACCAATTAACAATATTAAAGAAGTTTTTGAAGACCCTCAGGTAGTGCACTCAAAAATAGCTAAAACAGTTGTACATCCAAAATTAGGAAAAATACAATTAGTTGGTCAGGCTATGAATCTCAGCAGAACGCCTAGTAAAATTAAAACGGCAGCGCCCAATAAAGGCGAACATACAAATATAATTTTAAATGAGCTTGGATATAGTAAAGAAAAAATTAAAAAATTTAAAATGGAGAAAATAATATGAGTAGTCAGATTCTAGTTGGAAGTATTCAGTCATATATAGAAAAAAACGTAGGTTATATTGTTTTAGATAATCCATCTAAATTAAATGCAATATCATTTTCTATGTGGGAAAAAATTGGATCTACTTTAGAAGAATATAAAAATAATAAAGAAATTAGATGTGTTGTTCTGACAGGCGAGGGAGACAAAGCTTTTTCAGCAGGAGCAGATATATCAGAATTTAATGATAATAGATCACTAAAAGAAGCTGTTTTACTTTATGATAATGTTTCAAAAAAAACGCTTGAAATTTTGCAGGATTTTTCCAAACCTACGATCGCAATTATTAATGGTTATTGTATCGGAGGAGGATTAGCAACAGCACTTTCTTGCGATGTTCGTCTAGCATCTGAAAAAAGTACATTTGCTATTCCTGCGGCTAAATTAGGATTAGCTTATGATTATTTAGGAATAAAAAGATTGAGAGATATATTGGGGCCGTCTCGCACTAAGTATATTTTTTTTACTGCGAGACAATTTTCTTCAGCTGAAGCAATTCAAATGGGCATTATAGAGGAAATTTTTAAGGAAAAAGATTTTAAAGAAGGTGTTATGAAAGTATTAGATACAATAATAAGTAATGCTCCTTTAACAATTGCCTCTGCAAAGTTAGCCATTGATGCAGATTTAAATGATAAAAATTTATTTGAAAAATGTAAGGAATTTGAAGCAATTTGTTTTGCAAGTAAGGATTATGAAGAGGGCCGTTTAGCTTTTTCAGAGAAAAGAAAACCTATTTTTAAGGGGCATTAAAAAATACACTTACTACTTTGTTTAAGGTTGTTGTGTTTAGTATAATTTATGCTATTAAAAAATATAAATTATACGTTTAATAGGAGATAATTATGAGCAAATTAATTTTAGTACGACATGGCCAGAGCACCTGGAATCTTGAAAACCGTTTTACGGGTTGGTATGATGTTGAATTGTCTCAAAATGGATTATTGGAGGCTAAAAAAGCAGGAGAGTTACTAATAGCTGAAAATATTAATATTGACCATGCCTATACGTCATATCTAAAAAGAGCGAAGAATACTTTAAAAATTATATTGAAAAATATGCTGTTAGAAAATATTAGAATAATTAATTCATGGGAGTTTAATGAGAGGCATTATGGAAATTTAACTGGATTAAATAAATCAGAGATGAAAGAAAAATTAGGAGAAGATCAAATTAAAATTTATAGAAGGTCTTGGGATATTGCTCCACCAGAGCTAGATTTAAATAATGAATTTAATCCTAGGTCAGACGAAATTTATAATGATATTGATTCTAATTATATTCCAAATACAGAGTCATTAAAAGATACTTATGATAGAGTAATACCGTATTTTGATTTAAATATTAAACCAAAGATTATTGATAAAAAAAATATTATAATTGCTGCTCATGGGAACTCATTAAGAGCATTATGTAAAAAACTCTTTAATATTTCTAATGAAAAGATTAATGAATTAGAAATTCCTACTGGCAACCCACTTGTAATAAACTTAGATACAGAGTTAAAAGTATCAAATGCAGGTTATTTAGATGGTGATAGGAAGCAAAAGCTTATTATTAATCAATAAATTTTTAAGCATTAACGTCTACGATTATTCTTCCATGAGTTTTCCCTGAAAGCATGTCACTTGCTGCGCTTACAACATCAGAGAGAGTAATTGTTGAAATCATACTATCAAGATGTTCTAAGTTTAGATCTTGTGCCAATCTGTCCCATGCCACTATTCTTTCTTTTACTGGACAATATACACTGTCTACTCCAGCTAAAGTTACATTCCTTAAAATAAAAGGCATTACAGTTGCAGGTAAATCAAAACCTTGAGCTAAACCGCATGCAGCTACAGTTCCTCCATATTTCATAGAAGCGCATATATTAGCTAAAGTGAAGCTTCCAACAGAATCTATTGCACCTGCCCAAATTTCTTTGCTTAATGGTCTGCCTTTTTCAGACAATTCTTTTCTGTCTATTACTTTTTCAGCTCCTAAAGATTTTAGATAATCACTATGAACGGCTCTGCCTGAAGAGGCTGTTACCTGATATCCTAGTTTTGCCAATATTGATATTGCAACGCTTCCTACTCCACCTGTAGCACCAGTCACTAATATATCGCCCTGTTCGGGAGTTACTCCATTTTTTTCTAAAGCTAACACACATAACATTGCAGTATATCCTGCAGTTCCAATTGCCATAGCTTGTTTAGTTGTAAATTTTTCAGGAAGCTTAACTAAGAAATTACCATTCACGCGAGCTTTTTGTGATAATCCTCCCCAGAACTTTTCTCCAACTCCAAAACCATTAAGTATTACTTTATCTCCAGTAGTAAAATTATTGTTTGAACTCTCTTCCACCGTCCCTGCAAAATCAATGCCAGGTACCATAGGAAAATTTTTAATTATAGGTGAAGAAGATGTTATTGCTAAAGAATCTTTATAATTAATAGTTGAATAGTCAATTTTAACAAGAACATCACCTTCTGGTAAATCGGAAATATTTATTTCTTTTACTTCACCAGTAGCCTTTTGATCTTCTATTCTATTTAGAACTAAAGCATTAAACATTTTTATTCTCCCTGATTATTTATAGATATTTTATAAGTATTTATTTTAAATACGTCAAAAATAATATTATAAGGGATAATTTATTTATCCCTTATAAATTGAAGAGAATTATAAGTATTCTCAACTAGGGGAAAGTTTAAAATTGATCGGATTCAGTTGAGTCGCCCATTGCAGTAGTTGCAGATTGCCCTCTAGTAACTGCATTAGATACTGCATCAAAATAAGATACTCCAACTTCTCTTTGGTGTTTAGTTGCTGAGTATCCGTCTTTTTCAGCACCAAATTCTTTTTGTTGTAACTCCGAATAGGCAGCCATACCATTTTCTTTATATGCTTCTGCTAACTTAAATGTAGAATAATTTAAGTTATGAAATCCAGCTAAGGTAATAAATTGAAATTTATAACCCATGGCAGCAATTTCTTTTTGGAAGACTTTCATTTGAGCCTCATCAAGATGCTTTTTCCAATTAAATGAAGGAGAACAATTATATGCAAGCATTTGATCTGGATGCTCTTTTTTAAGAGCTTCTGCAAATTTTCTTGCTTCTGATAGGTCTGGAGTTGCAGTTTCGCACCATACTAAATCAGCATAAGGAGCGTAGGCTATTCCTCTTGCTATTGCACATTCTATTCCTCCTGTCATTCTATAGAAGCCTTCGGAAGTTCTTTCTCCTGTTAGAAATTTCTGATCTCTCTCATCTATGTCACTAGTAATTAACCTAGCTGCTTCTGCATCTGTTCTTGCCATTATTAATGTTGGCACGCCTAAAACATCTGCGGCTAATCTTGCTGAATTTAATGTTCTCTCAAAAGTAGCAGTAGGCACTAAAACTTTTCCTCCTAAATGGCCACATTTTTTTTCTGAGGCTAATTGATCTTCAAAGTGAACTGCAGCAGCGCCAGATTCAATCATATTTTTCATTAATTCAAAACAATTTAATGGACCACCAAAGCCGGCTTCCGCATCAGCAATTATGGGTAAGTAAAAATCTATATTAGTAGTATCAATATTATCACATTTTTCCATATGTTGAACTTGATCAGCTCTTTGGAAAGCTAAATTAATTCTTTTAACAATATCTGGAACACTGTTTACTGGATATAAACTTTGGTCAGGATACATTTGCCCTGAACTATTAGCATCCGCTGCAACTTGCCACCCAGACAAATATATTGCTTTTAATCCAGCTCTAGCTTGTTGTACGGCCATATTACCTGTGTATGTACCTAGTGTAGCTACATAATCTTCCTTATGAAGTAATTCCCAAAGTTTTTTTGCACCATTTTCAGCTAATGTGTGTTTAATTTTGATAGATCCTTGAAGTTTTTTCACATCTTCTTTGGTATAATCTCTTTTAATATTTGCCCAACGATTATGTGCCCAAGCTGGAACTTCCCATTCATTATTATCATTTGTTTTAGAAGTAATATTTTCATTACTATGAGGGTTGTATGTAGTATTTGTGCTTGGTGATAAGCCTTCTAAGATTGTATCGTCCATTAATTTTTCCTATTTAAATTGTTAATTTTGTATTATTTGTAAAATATTTACTTTAAAATTCATTGTAAACCAACAAAAATCATTGTTTTAAGTTGTAAATATGCTAATATATATTTGTTATTTTATGTAAAATTGTAAACTTTAACAAAAATTAGGATATTTAATGAAGAGAACTAATACAAAAGGTATAAGACTAGGTGCTGCTATCAGGCGAATGAGAAGAGAAAGAAGCCTTACGCAGAAAAGGTTGGCATCTATTTTAGGCATCTCAACACCATATTTAAACCTTATTGAGAATAATAGACGAAACGTTACAGGTAAAATACTCATTATTCTGGCACAAGAATTTAATATAGAGCTTGCAGATATTGGAAAAGAGAATGATGCAAATTTATTATCTGATATAATGGAGGTTTTTAGTGATTCAGTTTTTGATGATAATTATTTAAAAAATCATGATGTACAAGATTTGGTTTCTTCACAACCTGAAATAGCTAAAGCCATTATACGTCTTTATGATATTCATAAGACAAACCAAAATCAATTAAGTGGTATAACTAATGTAGATGGTGGCGAATCTAATTTTGAAGGTATGTCAGGTAATATTTCTGCTGAAATAATTTCTGATTTAATTCAAAAAAATTCTAACTACTTTCCAGCTTTAGAAAAAGTAGCCTCTAATATTATAAAGAATTTAAATAAACCTAAAAATATAAATTTATTTGTACCTTTATCAGAATATCTCGCAGAAACTCATAATATTAGAGTTGCTACAATACCTCCTGAAATAAAACATGACACTATACGGTATTATGATCCTGTGGCTAAAACACTTGTTATTAGTGATAGGCTTCCGCAAGCAAGTAGAACATTTTTAGTGGCTCAACAAATGGGACTTTTACTTGCGGATAAAGAGATTGATACAATATTAGATGATAATAATATTGAAGAAGGAGAAGTTAGAAAATTAGGTAGGTTAGCTTTATCAAATTATTTTGCAGGTGCAATAATTTTACCTTATGAAACCTTTTATGAACAAGCATTATTTACAAAATATGATATAGAAGTTTTAGAAAATAGGTTTCAGGTTAGTTTTGAACAGGTTTGTCATAGACTGACTACTTTAAATAAACCAGGGATGCGAGGCATACCTTTTCATATGATGAGAGTTGATATAGCAGGAAATATTTCTAAAAGATTTTCTGCTTCAGGAATAGCAATTTCAAGGTATAGTGGGGCTTGTCCAAGACTTAATATATATTCTGCATTTACGACACCAGATAGGATCAAAGTTCAAGTTTCTATTATGCCTAATGGCGAAAAATATTTTTGCATCGCAAGAGCTTTTCAAAAAAGAAGTGGTGGCTTTGACTCGCCCGAAAGTTTTTATTCTATAGGATTAGGATGTAGTTTAAATGATGCAAGTGAAATGATTTATGGAGAGAGGGTTTTATTAGATTCTTCTGAAAACATTGTTCCAGTAGGGGTTTCATGTCGAAGTTGTCCAAGAATAGATTGTAGGCAAAGGGCATTTCCACCTAGTAATCATCAATTAACATATAACGAAAATGTTAAAGGTTTATCTGCTTATGTAACTCCAAGCTAAAAAACTACATTTTATTTTTTAATATATATAAAGGAAATATCATTATAAACATTAATAAAGCATATAAACTTAATGCAACATTAAAATTATTATAAAGGTCATATATAAGACCTATAAAAAATGGTCCTAATACTCCTCCAATTTCTATAATAGAAAAAAATAAGCCACCTGCAATACCTATATTATTATAAGAAATATCTTTTGTTTCTGATAGGTGATTTAAAATTATAGCAATTAGAGAACCTGTAGATATTCCTAAAAAGAAAAGCCCTATTATAAAAATTATTAGATTATTTGATTGAAGTAATAATAAGGAAAAAGCAGCATTGATAAATAAGAGAGCAAGTATTTTAATGCGTGTATCATTATTAGTAAATCTAGGAACTGTTAAGGCAGAGATTATTCCTATTACTATAGGAATAGTTGCTAATAAACTAGCAAGACCAATGCTTATACCTTTTGAAAATAAAATTTTTGGGATCCATCCTGGAACCCCATGTACGAGAAACATCGCGCTAGTTCCTAGTATCAAGATTATTAAAAATCTTTTTTTTGTAATAATAAGTTTAAATTCAGAAATGCTTCTTGAAATATTTAAAATAGCATCTTTTTGTATATTTAGAATTGGTTTATTATTAATAATAATAAGCCATATTAGTCCTGATATAAAAGGAATCAGGCTATAAAAGAAATAAACTAATTTCCAATTACTATTTAATAAAGGCATTAATATAGAATTCATAGTTGATAGTGAAACTATTCCACCGAACATTGGCCCTGTAAATAAAATTCCCATGGATATTGTTCTTTTTTTTTGACTTTTCCATAGACTAGAAGCCTTAGGAACTCCAACAGAAATTAAAGGTCCACCTATTCCAAATAAAGCAACTGCTAGCCACATTTGGTAAAAATTATTTGATAGCCCTCTTGATACTAAAGATAACGTAATAATCATAGCTGCAATAAATATTGATATTTTGAGACCATATTTATCTAAAATAAATCCTGCTGGTAATGCAAAAAACATATAAGTAAATTGCCAGGCTCCTAGTATTAATCCCATTTGTTTATATGATATATTTAAGTCATTAGTAATATAAGGTACGATTGGGGCAATTGAAGACACTGCATATCCAAAAGAAAAATATATAAGCCATAAGCCAAATATAATAGACCAACTTTGATTCTCATTATTTTCAATTGTAGTTTTCATACAAATATATTTCGTTTTTTATAAAACAATGAAGTATATATAACCTAAAAAATAAGAAGAAAAATTTTATTATAATAAAAGGTGGAAGAGTATATGTATTATTATTGTGAAAGAACAGCTCAAGGGCTCCTTTCGGAACCTTTAAATAGTATTACAAATTTAGCATTTATAATAATATCTATTTTAATATTAAAAAGATATAGGGGTGAAAAATATTCTGTAATCTTTGGTTCATTAATAGGATTAATTGGAATAGGAAGTTTTCTTTTCCATACAATTCCTACAAAAATGACTGGTTTGTTGGATATAATAGCTATTTTGTTATTTATATTATTTTATCTCTTTATAATTAATAATTCTGTTTTTAATTTTTCAAAGATTTTTTCATTAGTAATAACTTTAGTATCACCTGTTATTTATTTTTATATAGGAAATGAATTAAAAGGTAGTATTAGCTTTTTAGGAGATTCAAGTTTTTATATTATAATTTTAATGCATTTATTTATAATATATTTATTTGCACTTAAAGAAAAAATTGAAGGTAGCTTTTACATTTTATTAGCTAATATTATATTTGCGATATCTATTTTATTTAGAGCAGTGGATAATCATATATGTAATATTAATTTTTATGGGACTCATTTTTTATGGCATATTCTAAATAGTCTTGTCTTATATACATTAGTATTTTTTATATATAAAAATAAATCATGCAAGACTGCCTCCCCAAAAATACCAACCTAAACCAACAAAAAATAGTGTATTACCATACAAACCATGTTCTATAGAAACTAAAAGTAAAGATTTATGTTTCCTATAAGTATTAGCAAATAAAAATCCTCCAATTAAACTTAATACTGGCGCTATTATATTTAAAAAAAGTATATGAGCTATGCCAAAACATAGTGCGCTTGCTATTGTTAAATTTAAATTACTTTTAAAAATACTTTTATATCGAAAAAAGAAAAATTTACAAAAAATAAATTCTTGAGGTAATGCTGAAAAAATAGGATAAAGCAACATTATTTTCCATAAGATTTCAGGATTATTTTTTTGAATAATAAAAAATTTCTCATTAAAAAAATAATAAGTAATTAATAATAAAATCGCACTAAAAATTATCCAACGAATTATTATTTTTATTAAAACCAGCCTATTTATATTGAAAATATTTTTTAATTTATAATTAATATTATTTTCTTTTAAGTAAAAAATTATTATACAATATAAGGTAACTAACCATAAGATGGGTAAAACTAAATTATAAAATTTTAATACCAATACAACATAAGGTAAAATGGAACTGAGAAGGGCTAGTTCAACAATTTTGTATAGATTATTGTTTAATGTTTTTATTAATAAATTCATATTTTTTTTATTTGATTTATCTTAATATTTACCTGATGTATAATTCACTTTTATCTCTTATTCACAATTTTGAAAAGGAAAGAATATGAAAATAGCTCAATTTTCTTCTGTTGGTCGACCAGACCAAGTTATTGAATGCATAGATGTAAACGATTTAGGTTTGCCTAAAGATAATGAAGTTTTAATTGATATATTAGCTTTCCCTATTAATCCGGCAGATGTTTTGATTTTAGAAGGCAAGTATGGAGTAGAATATAAGTTACCATCCAAATTAGGAGCAGAATCCGTTGGAAAAGTAAATAAAATCGGAAAAAATGTTCAGGGCTTTAATATAGGAGATATAGTTCTTCCTTTAGACCGAGAAAACTGGGTACAGCAAAAAATGGTATTGGCTAGTAATTTAATATTACTTCCAAAAAATATAGATCCATTACAATTATCAATGATGAAAGTTAATCCAGCAACAGCATATTTAATGATAAAAAAATATGTTAAATTAAATAAAAATGATTGGATAATTCAAGATGCAGCTAATTCTGGTGTAGGGCACTCTGTTATAAGTATTGCGAAAGAATTAGGTTTAAATACAGTGAATATCGTTAGAAGGGAAGGTTTAGAAGAAAGTCTTAAAAAAATAGGTGCTGATGTAGTTGTTATAGATAATAATGATTTATCAAAAACTGTTAAGAATATTACTAATAATGCAAATATAAAACTAGCTATAGATGCAGTGGGAGGTGATCAGGTATTACGTATAGGAGATTGCCTAGAAGATGAAGCAACTATATTAAATTATGGTTTATTATCAGGAAAAAATATTCAGATATCTTCACATCAGACTGTTTTTAAGCGTCTATTATTAACAGGGTTTTGGTTAATGCCATGGCTACAAAATATGGATAAAAAAGAAATTATTGAAATGTATTCATACTTATCTAGTCTGATAGAAAAAAATATTATTCATGTGCCTGTAGAAAAAACTTATCCAATTGAAGATATTAAGAAAGCTGTTGCACACGCAGCTAAATATGGAAGAAGTGGAAAAATAATAGTTACTCCCAATGGGGAAAACTTTACTAGTTAATAACCTTTATCAACCATCACTTCTATCAAATATGGTTTTTTGTATTTAAATGCTTTTTTAAATAAGCTTTTTAAGCTTTTTGGCTCTGAAACCTGAGTAGCTTCAACTCCCATGGAATTGGCTATTTTAACAAAATCAATTTTAGGTTTATTAAAATCCATTCCTACAAAGTTAGTATTGTTATGAAATCCTTCTAGTCGTTCTTTGATAATGCGATAACTTTGGTTATTAGCTATGACATATATAATTGGTAAATTATAGTGCGCGGCAGTCCATATAGATTGAATAGCATACATAGAGCTTCCATCTCCTATTATTGCTACTATTGTTTTATTCTTATTAGCTAATGATACTCCAATACATCCTGAAACTGCCCATCCAATTCCTCCGCTTGCTAAACCATAAAAATCTTTATGGTTTTTAAAAGGAAGAAAGTTTAATAAACTTCTGGAAGATACTAGAGCCTCTTCTACTACTATATTATTACTAGAAATATTTTCAGCTAAAGTCATCATTAACCAGTTTGGAGTAATGGGGATTATATTTTTATCTTTTGATGTTTTAGAAGTAAGGTCTTTTTTATTTTTACTCCAATTATTTTTTTCTATTTTTTTAATTCTAATAACAGCATTATTTTTATATGTTTTATCTAAATTATTAGATAAAATTTTATTAAGATTTATTAGTGTCGTTTTAACGTTTCCTAGGATAGCTTGTTCAGTATGATAATTTTTTGCTAATTCCCAATCTCTAATTCCGATATGTATTATAGACATATTTTTTGGAAGAGGCTCTATAGAGCTCCATACAGACATCCTTAAAACATCACTCCCTACACAAATTAATAAATCATAATTTTCTAATATTTTTTTAACCTGTGATTGACTTCTAGGCATTACACCCACATATGTTTTATGCTCTGAAGGGTAATGGGAGCCATGTGGAACAGTTTGCTGATAAACAGCGGCTCCAATCATTTCTGAAAAATTAGAAATTTCATTAAAGCCACCTGTTTGAGCTATTTCATGGCCAGAAATGATAACAGGATTATTCGCTTTTAAAATTCTATTTTTTATATCTTCAAGGGTTTCTTTATCTGGAGTTATATTATATTTAATTCTAGATGGTTTTCCTAAGTCTATTTCTGCTTCTGCATTTAAAATATCGCCTGGGAGAGATATAAATACAGGACCAGTAGGAGGCGCTAATGCTATTTTTGCAGCTCTTCTTATTATTCTAGGAAGATCTTCTAGTCTTGTAACTTCTATTGCCCATTTTACAAGAGGTTCCGCCATCTGAACAAGAGGTCCATATAGCATTGGTTCCATTAGTCCATGACCTTGTTCTTGCTGTCCTGCAGTAATTATAACTGGGCTGCCTACAAATTTAGCATTATATATTGCACCCATTGCATTTCCTAAACCAGGAGCAACATGAACATTACACACAGATAATTTTCCAGTTGCTCTTGAGTATCCATCTGCCATAGCTACAACTATAGATTCTTGAAGTCCTAAAATATATTTTATTTCTGGGTAATCTTTAAGAGCGTGCATAATAGGAAGTTCAGTAGTGCCAGGGTTTCCAAAAAGATGGGTAACACCTTCACTTCTTAAAATAGATAAAAAAGCTGATCTTCCAGTAATTTTTTTCATCAATATTCCTAAATAGCTTCTAATTATTATTTATATGTTTTATGCTATGTGCAATTAATATTTAATTTTTATTTTTAGGTGAAAAATGTTTATTACAAGAATAATAGGTAAAACTTTAGTTTCTTTTATGTTAGTTGGGGGAGCTATTTCGATTTATAAAAGAATTAAAACTAAGAAAAAAGGTGTTAAAGAATATAAAAATGAAGGCTAGTATTTGGATTCTTATTAAATACTTCTAGTAATTAATCCTTATTTTTTTAATTTTTATTTAGTTTAAATAATCACGAACGTTATTAAAATATTATTTAAATATTTAGTAATAAATTTGTAACATTTTGTTTGATTTCTCTTAAGATTCATGTTTCTAATGGACTTTGTTTTTATATACAGATAAGGATTCTTTATGACCAGTAAAAATCAGGTTTTGAACCAATGGGTTTCTGAAATTAGAGATTTATGTAAGCCAAAAAATGTTTATTGGTGTGATGGGTCTCAAGAGGAGTACGATAGACTTTGTGGCGAAATGGTTGAAGCTGGAACACTTATTAGATTAAACAGTGATAAGAGAAAAAATTGCTTTCTAGCACGCTCTCACCCTAGTGATGTTGCAAGAGTTGAGGACAGGACATTTATATGTACTTCTTCAAAAGAGGATGTTGGCCCTACAAATAATTGGTCCGATATTACTTCTATGAAATCTAAATTAGACGATTTATTTTCTGGATGTATGTCAGGAAGAACAATGTATGTTATTCCTTTTTCAATGGGGCCTTTAAATTCACCGATTGCTCATATTGGGATTCAAATTTCAGATAGTCCTTATGTAGTTGTTAATCAGAGAATTATGACAAGAATGGGCAAGGAAGCTTTAGATGTATTAGGAAATAAAGACAATTTTATTAAATGTATGCATTCAGTTGGAATGCCACTTGAATCTAATCAAAAAGATATAAGCTGGCCATGTGCACCTGATCCTGAAAACAAATACATAGTTCATTTTCCTGAAGACAGATCAATTTGGTCTTATGGATCAGGCTATGGAGGTAATGCTCTTTTAGGAAAGAAGTGTTTTGCACTAAGAATTGCTTCTAAAATGGCAAATGAGGAAGGCTGGTTAGCAGAACACATGCTAATTCTAGGCCTAGAAAATCCTAAAGGTGAAACAACTTATGTTGGTGCAGCTTTTCCAAGTGCTTGTGGAAAAACAAATTTAGCAATGATGATGCCGCCTAAATGTTTTGATGGCTGGAAAGTAAAAACTGTAGGTGATGATATTGCTTGGATCAAACCTTCAGCTGATGGTACTTTTAGAGCAATTAATCCTGAAGCAGGTTTTTTTGGGGTAGCTCCAGGAACATCTTATAAGACTAATCCTAATGCTATGGAAATGTTAAAATCTAACTGTATATTTACCAATGTTGCTTTAAAAGATGATGGGGATGTTTGGTGGGAAGGTATGGATGGAGAAATTCCAAACCATGTAATAGATTGGCAAGGAAATGATTGGACGCCGAAAAATAGTAGTAAAGCAGCACATCCTAATGCTAGATTTACAGTACCGTCTTCACAGTGCCCTTCTTTAGACAAAGATTGGGAAAAACCAGAAGGTGTTCCTATTGAGGCTTTTATATTTGGCGGGAGGTTATCAAAAACTTTTCCATTAGTTTATGAATCTTATAATTGGGATCATGGTATTTTTATGGCCGCAACTATGGGGTCTGAAGCCACGGCTGCAGCCATTAATCAAGCTTCTATAAGAAGAGATCCTTTCGCTATGCTTCCTTTTTGTGGTTATAATATGGCTGAACATTGGAAACACTGGATAAATTTAGGTCAAAAATATAGTCAAAAAGCACCAAAAATATATAGAGTTAATTGGTTTAGAAAAGATAGTGAGGGTAATTTTATATGGCCAGGTTTTGGTGAAAACATGAGAATATTAAAGTGGATTGTTGATAGAGTAAAAGGAGAAGTAAGTGCAAAAGAAAATAGTTTTGGGTTAGTTCCAAGTTTTGAAGATATTACATGGACAGGATTAGAATTTGGTTCTGATAAATTTAATTCTTTAATTGAAATTCCTAATTCTGAGGGTTTAAAAGAAATTAAAGAGGTTAAAGAGCATTTTGATAGGTTTGAGGGCTTTCTTCCAAAAGAATTAGAGCATCAGAGAGTGCAATTAGAGGAGCGATTACTTAAAGAAATTTAGTATTATTATTTAGTAATTACTGTAATTTTACTAGCAGCATCTTTTGCTTCTTTTAATGAAGGAGCTAATATAACTCCCATTCTTCTATTTTTTTTTGTTTCTGATTTTCCGAATATTCGTATATCTATGTTAGAGTTTGTTAATGCCTCTCTAACGCCTTGGTATGAATTTACTTCACCTTCAGCATTTGCAAGAATTACATGACTAGCACCAGAAGAAAAATTATTATCTATCATTTCTTGAGTGATGGGTAGTTCTAAGAATGCTCTAACATGCAGGTCAAATTCACTTAATCTTTGAGTCTTCATAGTAACCATTCCTGTATCATGAGGTCTAGGACTGAGCTCACTAAAAATAACATCATTATTTCTTATAAAAAATTCAACTCCAAATATACCCATACCACCTAATTCATCAGTAATTTTTTTAGCTATTTCTTGTGCTTTAATAACTTCTTCTTTTTTCATTTCTTGAGGTTGCCAACTATATTGATAATCTCCTCTTTCTTGGTAATGCCCTATTGGTGGACAAAATATAGTAGGACCATTTTTTTGTTTTACAGTTAATAAAGTAATTTCATAATCAAATCTTATAAATTCTTCAATAATAACTCTTACCCTATCTCCTCGTGAACCAGAAATTGCAAAATTCCAAGCATAATGAATTTCATCTAAAGATTTAACTGTACTTTGTCCTTTTCCCGAACTGCTCATAACAGGTTTAACTACACATGGAAACCCAATTTCATGAATTGCCTTGGTAAATTCTTCAATATTTTCTGCATATAAAAATTTTGCAGTAGGTAATCCTATAGATTTAGCTAAATCCCTAATTCTATCTCTGTTCATAGTAAGATTGGCAGCTCTAGCCGTAGGAATTACTGTTATACCTTTTTTTTCTACCTCTAATAGAACTTCAGTTCTAATGGCTTCAATTTCAGGTACTATTATATCTGGCTTATATTTATTTATACAAGATTTCAGCTCATCTTCATCTAACATATTAATAACTGAATATTTATCAGCCACCTGCATGCCCGGTGCATTAATGTATCTATCTATAGCTATAACTTCACATCCAAGTCTTTGAGCACTTATTATAACTTCTTTTCCAAGTTCACCTGCTCCAAGAAGCATTATTTTTTTCATATTATTTCTAACTATTTTATATTTGTTATTTTATAAGATCCTAATTAAAATATATTATATTAACTTATAATATGCTACACTGATTTCAGTTTTTTTATATAAATAGGAAATTAATATGCTTTTAAATAGAAGAAATTTTATCAAAACATCACTAGCAACTTCTATGTTGTCGTCTACAGGGAATATCGTCTCAACAGTTTACGCAAATGAAAGCAATATACCATCGAATATGGGATTGAATACCGATGTTTTATTAGTAATTGATGTTCAAAACGATTTTTGTCCTGGAGGTAGCTTAGGAGTAAAAGACGGCAATAAAATTATAAAAAATATTAATTCTATACAAGAAAAATTTAAGAATGTAATCCTTACACAAGATTGGCATCCAGAAAACCATAGTTCTTTTGTCACAGAATATAAAGATAAAGAAGTTTTCTCATCTGTAAAAATGCCTTATGGAGATCAAACAATATGGCCAGCGCATTGTGTTCAAGGAACTTATGGAGCAGATTTTCATAAAGATTTAAATACATTAAAAGCAAATACAATTATAAGGAAAGGTTTTAGAAGAGAAATAGATTCATACTCTGCTTTTTGGGAAAACGATAGAGTTACTTCTACAGGACTAGAAGGAAATTTAAAATCTCTGGGGATAAAGCGTGTATTTGTATGTGGATTAGCTTTAGATTTTTGTGTTGCTTTTAGCGCTATAGATTCAAAAATTGCTGGCTTTGAGACATTTGCTATTATGAATGCAACTAAACCTGTAGATCTTCCAGGTTCTATAGATTCTACATTGAAAGCTTTTGATAAGTATCAAATTAATAAAGTGAATATATAATGAGCTATAATATTGAAAACTTTTTTTCTAAAAATTTGCCTGGTTCTGTTTCAATTTATTCAGGTTTTCCTAAATATAATTTTGTAGGTGGTCATAATTCTGAAGAGAGCATACCTATAAGTGAGTTATCCAAATCAGCAGAAAAAGTTATTATAGCTGAAGGAAAAAATCTTGCTTTATATGGACATAATAGTGGCCCTCAAGGAAACTTATTATTAAGAGAATTTTTGGTTTCTTATCTAGGTAATTATACAGGAATGAATATTTCGGTAGATGATATTCTATTAACTTCAGGTTCACTTCAAGCGCTTGATCTTATCAATAAATTATTATTAAATACAAATGATACTGTTTTAGTTGAAGAAGCAACTTATGGTGGGGCAATTTCTAGAATAAAGGATTTAGGAGTAAATCATATTGGTATTAAGCTTGATAAAGATGGTATATGCCTAGAAAATTTAATTTCTACTTTAGAAGAGCTAAAAAGAAAAAATATTACGCCTAAATTTTTATATACTATACCAACAGTGCAAAATCCTACTGCAACTATAATGCCTGAAAATAGAAGAAAAAAAATACTTGAGATTGCTGATAAATATAATTTTCTTATTATAGAAGATGATTGTTATGCAGATTTAACTTGGGATAGAGAAAGACCCAAATCTATATATTCTTTTTGTGATAATGAAAGAGTTATTTATTGTGGTTCATTTTCTAAATCTTTAGCTCCTGCCTTGAGAGTAGGATACATAGTTGCTAGTTGGAAAGTTATTAGTAAGATTTTAGGCTTTAAGAATGATGGCGGTTCGGGAGCAATTGAGCAAATGATTTTAGCTGATTTTTGTGTAACTCATTATAAAACACATACTTTATCTTTAGTAAAAGAATTAAAAAGAAAATGTGATATTATGATTAAATCATTAGAGCTTGAGTTTGGCTCTATTGCAGAATTTGATGTACCTAAAGGTGGAATATTTATTTGGATAACTTTTCCACCTAGTATAAATACAAATAAATTATATGAAATAGCATTAAAAAAAGGTGTAGCATTAAATCCTGGTTCGGAATGGGTTAGTAATCCAAGTGATGGATTAAATAAAATAAGACTATGTTTTGCAAACCCTTCAGAACAAAAAATTAAAGAAGGTATTAATAAACTAGCTGAAATATGCTTCCAAGAATTTGGTAAGCCTAACATTAGAGCAAATATGAAAAGGTAATCAGTTACTATTCTCTTTAACTTTTACAAACTTAATTTCTGGCCATTCTTCTATGGTATGATCAAGGTGCCAGTTATTTCTCGCTAAGAATACTGGGTTCTCTTTGTGATCATTAGATGTTGCATCTATGTGTTTTTTTAAAAATTTATTTAAGGTGTTCAAATTTTCACATACTACCCATCTTGCAGTTATTAGGTTGCTATTTTCAAATAGCACAGGCACTTCATATTCTGTCCGTATTCTGTCGGCTAATACTTCAAATTGTAACTGACCTATTACTCCAACTATCCAGTCTCCTCCAAGATGCCTTTTAAAAATAGAAACAGCTCCTTCTTCAGCAAGTTGTAATAATGCTTTTGATAGATGCTTAGTTAACATCGGGTCCTCAGGTCTAACTTTTTGAAGAAATTCAGGAGCAAAACTTGGAAGACCTGAAAAGCTTAAATTTTCTCCTTCAGTAATAGAGTCTCCAATATGTAAATTACCATGGTTAGGAATACCAATAATATCTCCTGCAAAAGCTTCTTCTGCTAATTCTCTATCTTGAGCTAAAAAAAGAATAGCGTTATGTAAAGCTATAGTCTTTTCTGTTCTTAATTGTTTTAATTTCATGCCTCTTTTAAAATGTCCTGAACATAAGCGCATAAATGCAATTCTATCTCTATGTTTGGGGTCCATATTTGCTTGAATTTTAAAAATAAAGCCAGTTACTTTATTTTCTACTGGATCGATATCTCTTTCTAATGAAGGCTGTTTTCTTGGTTTTGGAGTTATTTCCGTAAGACCATCTAATAGTTCCTGAACTCCAAATGTATTTACCGCGCTTCCAAAATATATAGGTGTTAAATTACCTGCTAAATAGGATTCTTTATCAAAAGGTTTACATAAACCTTTAACCATTGCTACCTGTTCTCTGAGTTCTTTTAAGGCTTCCATAGGTAATTTTTCTTCTAAGGCGATATCATTTATACCTTTTAATGTATCAATTATTTCTGGTTTTTTTTCTTTGTCTGTCTTATTAATCAAAATTAATTGATCTTTAATTAAATCGTAACAACCTAAGAACCTACTTCCCATTCCTATTGGCCAACTAACGGGACAAACATCAATTTGTAAAGTTTGTTCTATTTCATCAATCAAATCAAATGGATCCTTAGATTCTCTATCCATTTTATTAACAAAAGTTGTTATAGGCATATCTCTTAATCTACAAACTTCAAATAACTTTTTGGTCTGAGTTTCTATTCCTTGAGCTCCATCTAATACCATAACAGCAGAATCAACAGCTGTTAAAACTCTATAAGTATCTTCAGAAAAATCTTGATGGCCTGGAGTATCTAATAAGTTAAATATTTTATCTTTATAGGTAAATGTCATAACAGAAGATGATACAGAAATTCCTCTTTCTCTCTCAACTTTCATCCAGTCAGAAGTTGCCCTTCTTTGATTTCCGCGAGCTTTTACAGCTCCAGCGAGTTGGATAGCACCACCAAAAAGTAATAATTTTTCTGTTAATGTTGTTTTTCCAGCATCTGGATGAGCAATAATAGCAAAAGTTCTTCTTTTATCTATGTTTTTTATTAAGTCATTCATAAATAATATTTCTTATATTAACAATGTTACGTCAAGCTAATTAAATAGAATAATTTTATAATTACTATAAAGTATATTTATAAATTAAAAGTTATAGGCTCATTATGGTTATTAAAAATTGGCACAATTTTGTTCAAACAAAAGACGCATCTATTTTAGATAATTTATTATCAGAAAATATTATTTTTTATTCTCCTGTAGTGCATTCACCTCAAATAGGGATCAGTATTTCAAAAAAATATTTAATTGCGGCGTCTGAAGTACTGTTTAATAATAAATTTAAGTATATCAATGAAATACATAATAAGCATTATGCAATATGCGAGTTTGAATGTGAGCTAAATGGCATTTATATAAATGGTGTAGATATCATTAAATGGAAGAAACATAAAATCACATCTTTTAAAGTAATGGTGAGGCCATTAAAAAGTATTTTATTATTAAAGGAAAAAATGGCTGAAATATTAATTAAAGATTAATTCAAGTGTTTTTAATATTGTTAAAAATACTTGAAACTTCATTTATTAATTTTTGTACTAAATCTTTTGCAGGCATATTTTCTGACATAGGAGCAGATTGACCAGCCCATAAAGATAAAAAACTTTCGTCACCTGTTTGGGCAGCTATATTAGCCAATGGCTTGATAATAGATCCTACTGTAGGAAAATCAGGAAGCATGAACTCTTTACCATCAAATTCCTGCAATAAATAATTAACTATACCTCTTGCTGGTCTTCCAGTAAATGCACTAGTAATTCTTGTTTCTCTTGATTTTGAATCATCTAAAGCTTTTTTCCAAAGCGGGTGCACAGAAGCTTCTGGACATTTTAAAAAGGCAGTACCTAATTGAACTCCTTTTGCTCCTAGCATCATAGCAGCAACTATACCTCTTCCATCAGCTATACCTCCAGCAGCTATAACAGGTAAATTAATACTGCTAACAATTTGAGGCAATAATGAAAATAATCCAATTTCACCCTCTTTATAAGAGGAGTGAAAAGTACCTCTATGTCCGCCTGCTTCAAAACCTTGAGCAATAACCGCATCAGCTCCTGAGTTCTCTAGTATTTTTGCTTCTTCAACTGTTGTAGCAGAACTAATTATATATATTTTTTGTTCTTTAATTTCTTTAATGTAATCATCTGTAGGTAACCCAAAATGAAAACTTACAACTTTTGGGTTCATTTGAAGTAATAAATCAAGTTGTGCTCTATTAAAAGTTTCGCAAGTATTTTTAATATCTGGAATTTTATCTATACCATATTTTTTATAATATTTTGATGCATAATCTTTATATTCTTTATTTATAGCAACCTTACTTAAAGCTTCTTTGTGAGTAAAAAAATTTATATTAACTGTATTATTAGTTTTGCTTAGTAGGTTATTATAATCTGGTAAAATATTTTCAAATTTATGATAGCTTAAACCAAGTGATCCTAATCCTCCCGCATTAGATACTTCCGATGCAAGCTCTATGCTTGCTGCACTAGCCATGGGTGCTTGTATAATTGGATATTTAATATCTAAATCATTTGAGAGTTTGTTTTCATACCATTTCATATTAATTGCCCACAAAGTTAGGTTTTCTTTTTTCAATAAAAGCTTTAATGCCTTCTTTATGATCATTAGATTTAGATGCTTTAATTAATTCTACAGCTTCTTGATGTAACGCCTCTTCTAAATTTAATTGATAACTATTATTAATATTTTTTTTCATAGCTTTTAAAGCCAAAGGTGAGAAAGAACCAAGTAAATTAGCATATTCTAAAGTAGATTTTAATAAATTATCTCCCTTAACTATATTATCAAATAAACAAATCTTAAGTCCTTCTTTAGCAAATATTTTTTTATTGCTAAACATAATATCTTTAGCTTTAGGAATTCCTACTATTCTAGGAAGTAGCCAAGACATCCCATAGTCCCCTGTTAAAGCTATTTTTCCATAGCCTGCTATTACAAAAGCATTTTCATTTACAAATCTAAAGTCACATGCCAGAGCTATAGATAATCCTGCTCCTGCAGCTGCACCCGGTATTGCGGCTATTGTAGGTTTTGAAAAATTATAAAGAACATGTGTTAGCGTCATCTGCTTAACTTGTAAATCCTTAATAGTTTCTTCATCAGATTGGTCTTTACTCCAACCTTCATTTTTATTTTTAGATGAATTCATTGATTTTACATCACCACCAGCACAAAAAGCATCACCAGCTCCTGTAATAATAAGACTGTTAACTCTTTTATCTGTATTAAATATAGATATTTGTTGTCTTAAAGCTGGTGTTAATTCATCTGATAAAGCATTTTTTGATTCTGGTCGATTGAGTGTTATTATTCCAATGTTACCATGTATATGAGATAGTAGTTGTCTAGTACCTGTTTCTATTTCAATGATATGTTTCATATTTTTGACCATGTTTATTATTGTTCAGTAACAATTATGATTATTCTTTTACATAATATATGCAAGAATAAATTTATATTTTATAAATATATGCTACTATATTACGATTTATTAGTATTTATTTAATTGGAGTTAAGTATGTTTGATAATTTGCAAATTAATATACCAGGCGGTTTAGATTTTGCGATACCTAAGATGGTTAGAGTAAAACAAAATTTTGAGGATCATAAAATTGATGATGTAGCTTTAGCAGTTAAAAATGAAATTAATAAACCAGAAATAAAAAACTCCATAAAAGCTGGTGCATCTATAGCAATTGGAGTTGGTAGTAGAGGAGTTGCAAATATAGATATTGCTGTAAAGTCTATTGTTTCTTGCTTAAAAGAATTAGGTGCAAAGCCGTTCATTTTTCCAGCTATGGGCAGTCATGGTGGCGGAACAGTTGAAAATCAAAAAGCTCTTTTAGCAGGTTATGGGGTCACTGAAGAAAAAGTAGGCGCTGAAGTTAGGGCTACTATGGAAACTGTAGTACCTGTTGTACTTGATGACGGCACTAAAGTACATATGGACAAATTTGCTTATGAAGCTGATGGAGTTATTTTAATTAATAGAGTTAAACCTCATACAAATTTTCGTGGTTCTATTGAAAGTGGAATAGTAAAAATGATGACAATAGGTATGGGTAAAATCAATGGAGCTAGTGAGCTTCATGGAGCATATCCTATGAGCATGTTTGGAACAAAATTACCTAATGCAGCAAAACATTTAATGGAAAAAATCAATTTTCTTTTTGGTATAGGTTTAGTTGAAGATGCTTATGATCATACTGCCATTGTGGAAGCTATACCAGGAAATCAACTTTTTGAAAAAGAAGCAAATTTACAAACTATGGCAAAAAAACTTATGGGAAAAATATGTTTTGACCAAATAGATGTATTAATTATAGATGAAATTGGTAAGGAAATAAGTGGAGGAGGGTGTGACCCAAATATTACTGGTAATAAAAATGAGCCAGGTTTTGAAAAACCTAATGTATCTAAAATCGTTCTTCTGGATTTAACTGACAAAACAAAGGGAAATGCAACTGGTTTTGCAGCAGCGGATGTAATTACTAAAAAGCTTTTTGATAAAATTGATTTTCCTACGACTTACGCAAATGTGGTAGCTAGTTCAAAATTAGAAGGAGGTAAAATTCCAATACCAATGGCGGATGGCGATAAGGCAGTTAGGTTAGCACTTAAAACATTAAATGGTATAGATCCAATTAATGCTAGAGTGGTAAGAATAAAGAATACTTTAAAATTAGCAGAAATATATGTTTCAGAAGCAATGTTAGATGAAGTTAATAAAAATTCTATGTTAGAAGCTGTTTCTTCAGTTAATGATATGTCTTTTAATTCATCTCAATTTTAAAATATAGAATAATGAGTAGAAATATATTTAATTTTTATTATTCTTTTCGAGTAAGATACTCTGAAGTAGATGCGCAAGGAATAGTTTTTAATGCACACTATTTAACATATTTTGATACAGCAATGACGGAATATTTAAGGCATATTAAGTATGATTATGTTAAGGAGGTTAAAGAAAGAAATGAAGATTTTCATACTGTAAAAACTTTAGTCGAATATAAAGCACCTATATATTTTGATCAAATTATCGATGTTTGCTTGAAAGTTAAAAAAATAGGTACATCAAGTTTAACTTTTTATATAGAAGTTCATCCTAATAAAGAAGATAACATGCGAGTATCTGGAGAAGTTATATGGGTTAATACGAACCAAGAAACTCATTCATCGGCTCCTTTATCAAAAAATATAATAAAGAAAATAGAGTTATTAGAGAACTAGTTACTATTTTTAAAACGTTTTATAGTTTCCCTAGCTATAATTAATTGTTGTATTTGACTAGTTCCTTCATATATACGAAATAATCTTGCGTCTCTATATAGTCTTTCTACAGGATATTCAGCCATATAACCAGCTCCACCGTGTATTTGAACAGCTCTATCAGCTATCTTACCTAAAATTTCCGATGCAAACAATTTTGCACATGAGGAATCTAATGTAATATTAATACCGTTATCTCTCATTATGGCAGTATTTATGATGAGATTTTTTGCTGCTAATATCTCAGTCTTACTATCAGCAATCATAGCCTGTATTAGTTGAAAGCTAGCTATATCTTCACCAAATTGCTTCCTACTAGTAGAAAATTTAAGAGATTCATATAATAGTCTTTCTGCTAAACCAACACATATTCCAGAAATATGAAGTCTACCTTTATCAAGTACTTTCATGGCAGTAGTAAACCCAATACCTTCTTGCCCTCCTAATAGGTAATCTTCTGAAACTTCGCAATTATCAAATATTACATCTGCTGTTAAGGCACCTCTTTGGCCCATTTTAACATCTGGCTTTCCAATTATTACACCTGAAGTTTTAGCATCTACTAAAAAGCAAGAAATTGAAGATGATTTTTTTTCAGGTCTAGTTTTTGCCATTACTGAAAAAACTCCTGCAATAGGAGCATTTGTAATATATCTTTTTGTTCCATTGATCACATATTTTTTATTACTTTTTTTTGCAGTTGTTTTAATTGACATAGCATCTGACCCTGCATCAGGTTCTGTCAAAGCAAAAGATCCTATTAATTCACCAGTAGCAAACTTTGGTAAATATTTTGTTTTTTGTTCTTCAGTTCCAGACATTACTATAGCTTGTGATCCTATACCTATATTAGTTCCAGCTATAGAACGAAATGCAGGAGAAGCTCTACCTAATTCAAACGTTAATCTAACTTCTTCCTCCATAGAAAGATTGGACCCTCCATATTCATGAGGTATAGAAATACCAAATAAGCCTAATTCTTTCATTTCATTAATAACATCAATGGGTATATTATTGGTTTCCGAAACTTCTTCTTCTCTAGGTATAAGTTTATTATCTACAAATTTTTGAATTGTATCTAAAAATATTTTGAAAGATTCTTTGTCTAATGACATAGGACTCCTTAAGTGATTTATATATTATCTAAAAAATTAAAAACATCTGTAAAAGACGTGAATTTCAATCTAGGTGACGAGTTACTAGCTCTATTTATCTCTTCATCGTTTATTAAGAACCATTGCTCCTTTGAAATATACCTTTTATTTAATTTACTTAATAAAAGTTTTAGCCCATTTCTTCCAGGACTATTTCGAGGTTTAATATTATTTGTAATAAGTTTTGCTACTTTAGCTCCACCTTGCTTATTAGTTCCTATAACACCAGTAGGACCTCTGGATACCCATCCTACTGTATATAATCTATCTTTAACTATGTTTTCATTATTAATTATCTTGCCTGTAGAATCAGTCGGTACACCTTCTATTTCTTCTCCTTCATAACCAATAGCACTAATTATTAAGTTTGCTTTTATTGTAATAGTTTTATTGTTTTTATTAAGGTTATCCCTAAATTCCACATCTGTTATTCTATCAGTTCCAAGTATATTGATAGGACTCAAATAAAATTTAAACTCTACAGTTTTTGTCTTGTTTGAATTTCTTTGTTTTGCCTCTGGAAAAGAAGCAAGTATTCTGTATTGCTTAGCAATTTCATCTTCTAATATGGCTTTACTCATACTTTGAAGTGTTCCTTTAGATAGCACTTGATCACAATCAAGTAATTCGCTCATTTCTCGTATTTCTACAGTTGTAAATTTAGCATCTAGAGGTCCTCGCCTTCCTATTATATAAACTTTTTTTATACCAGAGTTTAGTAAAGCCATCTTGGCATAATCTGTTATATCAGTACCTTCTAATTCCTGAGTAGAGCTAACTAATAACCTCGCACAGTCAATAGCTACATTACCATTACCAATAATTATTGCAGTATCTCCACTCAAGTCTGGAGATAGATTTTTATATTCAGGGTGCCCATTATACCAATTTACAAATTGTGTGGCTCCAAAATAACCAGAAATATTTGTATTATTTATATTTAGGTCTCTATCTTTTGCCATACCAGTAGCTATTACAACGGCATCATAAAGGGCCAATATATCTTTAATTGATGGAGAGTTATTAATTTCTATTCCTCCAAAAAATTCTACATTAGTATTACTTAAAGTTCTTTCAAATACCCTACTTACATTTTTAGTACTTTGATGATCAGGAGAAACACCATATCTTACAAGCCCATAGGGGCTGAATAATTTTTCAATTATATCTATTTCATATTCAATATCTTCTTTTAGAAGCGATTGAGCAGTATAAAATGCTGCAGGCCCGGAACCAATTATTGCAATTTTTATTCCCATATAATACCTTGCTTATGATTGATTTGTATACAACAGTATCATAATTAAAAGAGTTGCGAAATTAAAAATAATTATAGTTTAATTTAGAATAGGAATAAATTTATGAATGGATTAATGTCAGAAAGACCTTTATTAATTTCTTCATTACTAGATCATGCAGCAAGGTATCACGGTAATACAGAAATCATTAGTAGTGACGCTGAGGGTATAATTACCCGATCAAATTATCAAAAAGTAAATATTAGAGCTAAAAAATTAGCTCAAGCCCTAATAAAATTAGGAGCAAAAAAAGGAGATACTATTGCTACAATGGCATGGAGTAATCTTAGGCATTATGAATTATATTTTGGTGTTTCAGGAATAGGTAATATATGTCATACAATTAATCCTAGGTTATTTCCTGAGCAATTAATATTTATAATTAATGATGCAAAAGATAAATTTTTATTTATTGATATTGACTTTATTCCACTTATTGAAAACTTATCAGACAAAGTGGATATTCTAGAAAAAATAGTAGTTTTATGTGATAAAAATCAAATGCCATCATCCTCAAAGTTAAGTAACTTAATTTGTTATGAGGACTTATTAGGTGGAGAAGATGGTAATTTTGAATGGCCAATATTTGACGAAAAAATAGCTTCTTCGTTATGTTATACTTCAGGAACTACAGGCAATCCAAAAGGAGTTTTATACTCTCATAGATCTACAGTAATTCATGCTTTTGCAGCAGCTGCTCCAGATGCAATGAATTTGTCAGCTCTAGATACAATAATGCCAATTGCTCCAATGTTTCATGCTAACGCTTGGGCTATACCATATGTAACTACAATGGTAGGTGCTAAACTAGTTTTGCCTGGTAGAAACCTTGATGGTAAAAGTGTTCAATTTCTTATAGAAAGTGAGTCAGTATCTTTTACTGCTGCCGTTCCAACTATATGGTTAATGTTATTTGAATATTTAGAACAGACAGGAAAGAAGTTAGATTCTTTGAAGAGTTGTGTAGTAGGAGGATCAGCTTGTCCAAGGTTTATGATGGAAAAGTTTTATGAAAAATATGGAGTAGAAGTATTACATTGCTGGGGAATGACAGAAACTTCTCCTATAGGAACTATTAATAGACCTCTTCCAAAACATGAAGGGCAAAGTTTTACTGAAAGATTAGATATTGCTGTAAAACAAGGTAGGCCAGTATATGGAATTGAAATAAAAATCACAGATGAAAGTGGAATATTACTACCTAATAATGGGAAAGATTTTGGTAATTTATGGGTTAGAGGTCCTTGGATATGTTCAGGCTATTTAAATATAGAAAATAGTGAAACGCATGGTGACGATGATTGGTTTTTAACAGGAGATGTTGCTACGATAGATACTGATGGTTTCATGCAAATTACAGATAGAACAAAAGATGTTATTAAATCTGGAGGAGAATGGATTAGCTCAATAGAAATTGAAAACTTTGCTGTAGGACATCCATCTGTAATGGAAGCAGGGGTTATTGGAGTTTTTCATCCTAAATGGGATGAAAGGCCATTATTAATACTTGTAAAAAATGAGAATTTAGAAGTAACTAAAGATGAAATTTTAATATTTTTAAAGGATAAAATTGCATCTTGGTGGATGCCAAACGATGTTGTCTTTGTTGATTCATTGCCACATACGGCGACAGGAAAAATTCAGAAATTACAATTAAGAGAACAATTTAAAGATTATAAATTTAATGCATAGGTAAAAATCATGTTAATAAACTCTCTTAAAAAATTACAAGCTTTTGGATTTGAACCAAAAAATATTTTGGATATAGGCGCTAATAAAGGTAAATGGTCTTTAGAAATAAAAAAAAAATTATTTCCAAATGCAGAATATACTTTAATAGAAGCGATTGATTATAAAGAATTAAAGCAGATTAGTGCAAAAAATCACAATATTAGTATTTTAAATTTGTTACTAGATGAACTAGAACATACGGTTACTTGGTATGAAAAAAAGAATACTGGGGATTCAATATATAAGGAAAATACTGCTTATTTTGAGGATTGTGAGCAATATGAAAGAAAAACAACTACTTTAGATAAAAATTTTTCTTCTAGTAATGTTTTTGATTTAATTAAAATAGATTGCCAAGGAGCTGAATTACCTATTTTAAGAGGCGGTAAAAATTTAGTGCAGAGTGCATCGGTTATTATATTGGAAGTTCCTTTTATGGGTGAATATAATATTGGAGTACCTAATTTTTATGAACATATAAAATATATGGATCAAATAGATTACAGAGTATTTGATATAGTAGAGCTACATAGAGTTAATGATATTTTAATTCAAATAGACTTAATTTTTATTAAAAAAGGACATTACTTTGAAAAGAGTGTTAACAAAATAATCCAAAATCTTGGAAGATAACATTTTTTATTATAAATAATCTTTATTAGAGTTAAATTTTGTATCTTTTGCAAAGACACCTGCCCCTGGAACGTAATTTACTTCTATTTTTATTCCATCTGGGTCTTCAAATAAAATATAGTAATAGCCTGGCGCCCAAGCTCCATCCAATGGACCTCGAATTATTTTAGCATTTATTTCAATAAGCTTATCTTTTATTATATCTATATGTTCTTTATTTTTTGCTCTAAAACAAAAATGATGAAGTCCTATGTTATTTTGATTAAAATTTGAACTATCAACTCCTTCATCTATTTCTTGAATTAATATGCCTGTTCTGGCTCCAACATGATAAATTGATTTTTTGCCTTCATGAACTAGTTTTAACCCCAAAAATGGCATTAATTCTGTATAAAATTTTTTTGATTTAGCTATGCTTTTTACAGATAAAGCAATATGAGCAATTCCATTAACATCTATCATAGGTATTTTTTTTCCAATTAAAATTTTAAAAATAAGTTTATTTATATTAAATTATATTAATTATTATATGTAAGGAAGTTATTATGAAGGTTTCTGGAATTGACACAATAAGAATAGAAGAATTTCCAAATTTACTATTTATAGAAATAAAAACAGATGAGGGGTTAATAGGGTTAGGTGAAACATTTTATGGTCCAGCTTCTGCTGAGGCTCATATACATGAAATTATTGCACCATATTTAATAGGAAAAGATCCTTTAAGTATAGAAAAACATCAAAAGTATCTTATCGGATATACGGGATTTATTGGTGCTTCTGCAGAAAGAAGAGGGGCATCAGCCATAGATATTGCATTATGGGATATTTGGGGGCAAGCAACATCTCAACCTATATATGGGTTGCTTGGAGGTAAAGTTAGAGATAATATTAGAGTATATAATACCTGTGCAGGATCTCATTATATTAGAAAGCATCCAACACAAGGTACAAAAAATTTTGGATTAAATAATAATGGAAATTATGAAGATTTAGAGGCCTTTTTAAATAATCCAGTAGATTTAGCATCTTCTCTTTTAGAGTCAGGTATAACTGCTATGAAAATATGGCCTTTTGATTTTGCTGCAGAGAAATCCCAAGGACAATATATTTCCTCAGAGGATATGAAAAAGGCACTGGAGCCATTTGATAAAATTAGAAAAGCTTTAGGTGATAAAATGGATCTAATGGCTGAGTTACATTCTATGTGGAATAAACCACAGGCTATAAATATCTGTGGAGAGTTAGAAAATTATACCCCACTATGGATTGAAGACCCTGTTTTTATGGATCATTTATCAACTTTGGGTGAAGTTTGTGAAGCTACTCTTGCTCCGATTGCAGTAGGAGAGACTAGAGGAGGAAGAGCCGACTATAGGTCTTTATTAGAACTAAACTCTCTATCTCAAATAATAATGGATATTTCTTGGGGAGGAGGTTTGTCCGAGGCTAATAAAGTCTCTTCTATGGCAGAAGCTTGGCATCTTCCTATTGCATTTCATGATTGTACTGGCCCTATTACATTGACAGCAAGTACTCATTTAGCTTTGGCAAATTCTAATTGTTATATTCAAGAGATGGTAAGAGCTTTTTATTATGGATGGTATTCAGATTTGGTTACTAACCTACCTCCCCTGAAAAATGGTCACATAACAGTACCAGAAGGAAATGGATTAGGTTTATCTCTACAAAAAGATGTATATAAAAGAAAAGATGTCCATATAAAATCTAGTTAAATTTTTACTTCATTAAAATTTTATGATGGTTAGCTGAAGTAACTTTATGATTAAGAATAGTTTCTTTTTTTATTTTAAATTCAGGTAATACTTCATGATTAAAATTCATAAATCTATCTGCGCCTCTAACTAATAAAGCTGTATCTTTTTCTTTATCAGCCTTTGTTTGTTTTACTTGAGGGGTTGTATACCTAATTGCAATTCCAATTCTTCTGTCATTAGTTTTATTTACTTTAGAGGAGTGAGCTAATTTAACATGATGAAGAGAAATTTCTCCAGGTTTTAATGGCATAAGAGTAGTATTATGTTCTGAAATTTTTATATTTAATTCCTGACCTCTAGTTAATAAATTTTTTTCATTAAAAGTCTCTTTATGTTCTAAATTATCCCATTTATGGCTTTTTGGAATTACTTCCATTGGTCCTGTTTCAAGAGAGGCATCAGAAATAGCAACCCATGCTGTTACTACATCATCTGGTTCAAGTCCCCAATATTGAGCATCTTGATGCCAAGAGACAAATGAATTTTCATTTGCCTCTTTTATAAAAAAACTAGAACTCCAACATAATATATTTGGTCCTAATATATCTTCAATAGAATCTAAAATATTTTTGTTATGTACAATTTCACTAACCCAACTAAATAGTAAATGAGATTTATGTTTGTCTATACCAGATAAATTTGAACCTTGAGATTTTTCATAATCTTCCAATGCAGTTCTATATAATAAAACTTCTTTTTCTTCCATAACTTTAATAGGGAATAGATAGCCATTTTTTTTAAAAAAGTTTACTTGTTTGTTAGTTAAACTTTTTGGCATTTCTTATATCATTCTTTTATTGTTTTTAAAAAGTCATCTATTAATCCATTAGGAGTAGCAATTATATGCTCTTCTTTTGGAAATTGTCCACTTTTAACATCTTGGATAAATTCTTTAAAACCAGCTATTCTTTCTTTCTGCATTTCTTGTTTCATTTTATATAGGTTGCGATACTGTTTTGAGTGCCTAACATATGGAGGCCCATTATTACCTAGTATGTCATCTGCAAATAAAAATTGAATATCTCCTCCTTTGCCTGCACCTATAGAAGATGTTAGAAGGCTTGTTCTTTTACTTATTTGTATTAATAGATCTTCAGGAATAACTTCTACTTCTACAGCATAAGCCCCAGAATTTTCAAAAGTTTTTACTTGATTGTATATCCAAATCGCTTCTTCTAAGGATTTACCAACAGCTTTTAATCCACCAGTCCATGTGCTTCTTCTAGGTACTAAACCAGCATGTGCTTGTACAGGTATTCCAGCTTCAGTTGCAGCCTCAATAAAACTTGGGCTCCACTGTGTCATCACGGCATCTGCGCCAATTTCCATTGCTTTGTAACCAAGCCTGACAGCTTCATCTTTTGTAGCAGCTGCAATTAATGGACAGGAAAATGCCATAAATGTATTAGGTGCCGCTTTTCTAATTGCTATTGCTAAATCAGGATTCTTAGGGTCAAACCTAACCTTCATGGTATCAATGCCTGCTTCTTCAGCAGCAGCAGCTTCTTCTACAGAAAACGGAACAGTTTCTGTTAATATATTATTACCTTTTTGATCTCTAAGATCCTTAACTGTATAATTACGTGTTCCATAAACACCTCCTACAGTCATGATTCTTTTTAAACCTTTTTTATTGGCATCCCTTGTTGGTATGTTCCCATCACCAGTTGCATGGCTAGTCATGATTTTTCCTTATTTATTTCTATTCTGATATTACTTCTTTTACACCTTCAACGGTATCCTTTGCTTTTTCTTTTGACCAGTCATAAGCATCACCAGCATTATCTATTATTCTGTCATAAGTAGAGCAAGAATTTAATAATATTAAACTAAGTATAATTATTAAAAATTTCATTTTAGTTCCTTTAGGTTTATTTAAATTTATAAGAACATAATAAATAAATTTTTTTACATGTATAGGTTTTTATATACTACATTATATTACTTATAGTAATATTTTTTAGAACAATATCGTCTAAAACTTAGAGGAATAAATATGTTAAAGGAAAATAATTATATAAATGCTTGGAATAAAAAGCTAGTTCGTAAGAATTTACAAAATATACATGTTCCAGAAAGCATAATAGAAGCTTATAATTTACAAGCTGATTATCAAACAAATAGTAAATATGATTTATTAGGGTGGAAGATCGCTGCTACTAGTATAGAAGGCCAAAAACATATAGGAGTAGATGGACCAATTGCAGGAAGATTAATTAAAGAACGTTTATATAAGTCAGGAGACATGCTTTCATTAGTAAATAATCAAATGAAAAAAGTTGAGGCAGAATTTTCTTTTAAATTAAATAAGGATATGGCTAAAAAAAATATATCTTATACATATGATGAAGTTTTAGAATGTATAGAATCTATATGTCCTGCTATTGAAATTCCAGATTCAAGATTTTTAAATTTTGATAAAATAGGAAAAAAAATATTAATTGCAGATAATGCATGTGCTGGCGAATATATTATAGGAAATACACCTACTAAGTCATGGAAACATATAAATTTAAAAAAATTTAAAGTTGGATGCTATAAAAACAATCAACTTATTGGGTACGGAATAGGAAGTAATGTTTTAGAAGATCCTATTAAGGCATTAACTTGGTTAATTAATGAATTAAATAAATATGATATAATACTTTATTCAGGGCAGACAATTTTAACAGGTACATGTATAAAACCTATTACGGTAGCTGAAGGAGATTATATAGTCATGGATTTTTATGAATTAGGAAAAGTGGATTGTTATTTTTCATAGGTTTAGATATTGGTAAGCCAATCTTTTATTAACTTACTAGAAGTATACTTCAAAGAAAAATTTATATCTCTTTTAAGCTTATTATAATCCATAATTGGATATGTAGCTCCATTACTAATATTATTTATTTTTATATATTTTTTCTTAGAAAGTTTATTAAAATTATTTGCTAATTTTAAAGTATTAGTTCTAATGGAGGCACAGTTGTAAATATTCTTTAATATAGTTTTAGAATTAATTATTTTTATAAATATATTCGCAGCATCTTTAATATAAATTACATCAAGTGAAGAAACAGGTGCCTTAATAATACATTGAGCTTCTATTTTAGTTGCATGTGCCATGTCTGAAATGCCTGCGGCAACGCCTCTGTAATTTAAACCTGGCCCTATTATAATTGGAAGTCTAATACCTGTAATATTCATTTTAAAATTATTGATATAATAATCTGCTACTTCTTCAGCCATCAATTTAGTAAGTCCATAATTTGTTGATGGCCGTAAAATAGAGTTTTCTTTTACTTTTTTAATTTTATAAAATTTTTCTTCACCAAAAACTACTGAAGAGCTAGACCAGATTACTCTAACTTTTTTAGTTTTTAATATATTTAGTAAATTTGCAAACGCATTAACATTAATATTTATTGCTTTATTAAAGTCTTCATTTGCAGCTTTTAAAAGTCCATTTCCATTACCTCCAAAAGCAGCTAAATAAATGATGCAATCCCATTTTTCCTTATTTAATACTTGATTCATTTTTGTATTATTAAGAATACTACATTTAAATAAATGTTTTATTTGGTATTTTTTTAGATTATTTTTTTTTAAAAATTGGTCGACTATAGATATTTCGTATTTATCTTTAGGAGTAGCTTTCAGAATTCCTTGTCCTAAAAAGCCATTTCCTCCAACAATCAATATTTTTTTTTTCAACATCATTATTTTATAAAACCATTTATTTATTTAATTTTAATTATATATATTATTATTATGATCAAAATATGTACAATTATATATATAATACATATCATTATGATGGGAGGTATTAATGGAATTAGAAGATATTAAGCCAGATAAAAGATTAGTAAAATTTAGAAAAGCCTATAGAGAACAAATAGATGGATGGTATAATGGTTCTTTACATGTAGCTATTATTTATTTGATAGGCAGTTTATTATTATTTTATTACATTAGACATATAAATAACATAATTCCTTGGGAACTTATTATAATTCCAATTACTTTTCTTATTTGTAATTTTTTTGAATGGGCTTTGCATAAGTACGTTATGCATATTCCACAAAATTTTCCTGGAGCTAGGGCAATTTATTCTCGACATACGCAACAGCATCATCAATTTTTTAGTAAAGATGAAATGCGTTTTGCAGGCGCACATGACTGGAGGGTAACATTTTTTCCTCCTTACGCATTAGTTGTATTTACCTTTATGTCTATTCCAGGTTTAATAATTTTATCTTATTTGTTTTCTTCCAATGTTGGCTGGCTTTTTATTATAACAACAACTTCTATGTATCTTATATATGAATCTATGCATTTTTGTTGCCATATAGGTGATAATCTCATATTACGTAATTTACCATTTGTAAATACTCTTCGTCGACATCATGCCGCTCATCATGATCAGGGAGTTATGACAAAGGTTAATATGAATTTAACTTTCCCAATAGCTGATTGGTTATTTAAAACATCAGATTTAAAAAGAGGTTTATTAGGACACCTTTTTAACGGCTATAACGAAAAATATAAAAGGTAGGTATATGCCAATAAAATATAAAATATTACTAACTCTAATGATTTTAATAACAGGTGTGTCAGTAATCTTATATGATAATCCAGATTTATCTAGAAAACTTTTCCTTTATGATTACTATTTATTATCGAGATCTTTATTAATTAGTAAGTACTTAAATGTTCCGATAATTTTCTTAATACAGATTATTATGATAATAGGGTTGTGGGTTTTTCCTGAAGCTAAAGGTAAAGTTTCCATTAAGGATGTAAAAGGTGAGTAAGGTTATTGTTTCTAAGGAAATAATAGAGCCTGGAATTTTATCTGTAATTATAAAAAACCATAATAAGCGAAATGCCTTATCTGATAATATTAAATTAGAATTAGAGAGTTTGGCATTAGATCTAAGAGATGATACTGATATTAAAGCTGTAATTCTTTCAGGTGAAAATGGTAACTTTTCATCCGGCAATGATATAAAAGATAAGAATGCCTTTGGTGAGGGCTTAGATTTAGCAGAAGCCAGACAAAAAAATAGGCTTGGGCTAAGAATGTGCGACGCATGGACTAATATACCTCAAGTTTCAGTTGCTTCAATTCAAGGTGCGTGTATTGGAGGAGGAGTTTCATTAGCATTATCGTGTGATTTTAGAATTTGTTCATTAGATACATATTTTCATGCTCCAGAAGTAGAGTTAGGTATCACATATGCATGGGGATCAATTCCAAAATTAGTATCTTTAATTGGTCCTTCTAAAGCAAAAATGTTTGCTTTAGCATGTAAAAAACTAGATGCAAATACATTAATAGAATGGGGGTTATGTGAAAAGATCTCGGAAAACCCATTGATTGAATCTAAAGAGCTATTAAAAGATATTATAAAAAAGCCAATTGTAGCTCAACAAATGGTTAAAGAATCTATTAATCGGCAAGTTAGTCTTAACAAAGTATCTATATTAGAGCAGGATCAAGTTCTATTGACTCGTAAATATAATAAATAATAATTTGCCACAAGCTTATTATTTGTGTAAGATCTCCCAGCGGAAATTTAGTGGGCCAACTGGGAGGCCAATTCGCGCTGTAATTTATTACAGTTTTTTTGAAGAAGACTACATTGTAGTTTATTTATGGAGTTTTACACCAGTCGAATGTAAGAATTTACAATTTTTGATCTCCTAAATTATTAAGATAAGGAAAAAAATATGCCAACAGGTATAATTAAATGGTTTAACCCTAAAAAAGGTTATGGTTTCGTAACTCCTGAAGACGGTTCAAAAGATGCATTCGTGCATATAACGGCTGTTCAGGGTGCTGGACTAGATACTCTTAATGAGGGAGATAAAATAGAGTATGAATTAGTAGAAGGCCAAAATGGTAAAGCTTCTGCTGATAATATAAAAATTGTTTCATAAATAATTTTTTATTTTAAAATCTCAGGACTATTCTAAATAGTCCTGAGGTTATTTTTCTTTATAGTCCCTATTTAAAAAAATTATTACTCCAAATATAATTAATATACTTCCTATTAGAGTATTAGAAGATATTACTTCTTCATAATAATACCAGCCTACAAATAATATTAGAGGCAATCTAATATAATCAATTGGTAAGACGATTGAAGCTTCTGCGCTTTTTAAAGCACTTGATAGGGAATAATGCGCTAATAAAGATGTAATTGTTAATAATATTATTAATGGAGCCTCTTTAATTATATTATAGTGAATATTACCTATTATCAAAGAGCCTATTAATGATAAAGGTAACTGAAGAACTGACATAAAAAATAGTATTGATAGTATACTGTCCGTGTTTGTTAATTTTTTTGTAAAATTATGAGCCACCGCATAAGTTATTGCAGAGCATAGTACTATAATATTATATAGCCCTAAATATTTAGCATCAGGACTTAAAATAATCCAAGTACCTAAAAGTCCCAATATTAAAAATAATATTTTATTTAAGGTTATTTTTTCTTTAAATATTATTAGAGATAAAATAGCAGCCCAAATTGGCATAGTAAATTCTATAGAAAAAACTACTGCTAAAGGAAGAACAGTTAAACCCCAAGTCCATGCAGATTGACCAATAAAATGAAATATATTTCTTATAAAATTGGTTTTAATCTGATAAGTTTTTATTTGTGTATTGCTCTTAAGCACATATATTATAAGTATAATAAAAATACTAAAAATATTTCTAAAATTTTGTATTTCAAAAGAGCTGTATTTAAAACTAAGCTCTCTAATGCTTATTGCCATTATAGTAATATTAAGTACAAAACCTAACATCCAAGCAGAACCGCGTATATTGTCATTTTTTAATAATTTATACATACATAATACTTAGAGGATTGCATTTTATAAATCTAAATTATTTTAAAATTGTTATTTTTAATAAAGCTATTAATGTATATATAAAAAATATGGTTGTGATATGGCTTATTTAAGGCAAGAAAAAACTAAAAATACTTGGTATACTTTAACCAATATTGTAACTTTTATTACTATATTCTTGTTGTTTATATCAGTAATAGGCTATAGGTTTGAAATATTTAGTGTAGTTTTCTCTCTATTAACTTTAACCAAATACGCTATATATTCCTCTTTATTAGCTTTAGTATTATCTTTAATTACTATGGGAAATATTTTTTCTAAGAGTAGTAATTTTATATCTATATTAGTTGTCTTGCTGAATATAATTATCAATATAGTGGTAATAATTTATTTTTATAACAGTATTATATCATTACGAAGTAACCCTTTAATTAATGATATTAGTACAAGTTATGATGATTTCATAAATTATAAAATTCATACAAATCATAATATATATTCAGACGAGCACATATTATTACAAAAATATGGAGGGTTTAAAAAACCTAATCATACATTAGTATCATTACAAATAAGTAATAAATCTCTATTAGAAGTTTTTGAAAAATCTAAAAAAGTTCTTTTAAATATGGGATTAGAAATTACCTATTATAATTTAAGTGAAGGAATTATTGAAGGAGTTGATACTAGTTTTTGGTATGGTTTTAAGGATGATATAATAATTAGAATAGAGAAGTTAATTTCTGATGAAATAAATATTGATGTTAGGTCCGCCTCTAGAACTGGAAAAAGTGATTTTGGTGTAAATTCTATGAGAATTAGAAATTTTTATGATAAATTAAAGCTTAATTTGGAAGATTAATTACAGCTTGTACATATATATTCTATGGTAGTATCTTCATCAGGATTAAATTTTAATCCTATCCATTTGCCATCTTCATCATAATTTATAAAATACTTAACTTTACCTTCTACATACCAAGTATTGCTATCAATTTTAGTTACATTTGTTGAAAGTACTTCACCATCTAAAGTATTAATCATATTATTATATTTTATTTCAGAAGGATGCCAGTGATCAGAAGGTACGATATTTTTATTTGAAACAGTAATGATATTTTTATCTTTATCTGTTATTTCTAATAAGTCATCAGATATTTTTTTTATATTTACAGTATATTTATCTCCATCATCATCAATTATAACTTCTTGTTTTATTAGTTGGTTGTTCACCCAATTTGATATAGATGAATATTCGAAGATATAGTCCAAAAATAATAAGTATCTTGCTTTAATATAAGCTTTAGTAACTACATTAAAGCCATTAGTCGTTTTTTCAAATTCCACCTTGTGCCATCCAACTTCTTTTTCATCTCTAAGAATAATAAAATCAATTTTTGAATCTTTGTATAAACAGAAAGGAAAATTATTTGACTCAATACAATTATCATCAAACGCATATGCATTAATTGATAGAATAAATAAAAAAAGTAAAGATATCAAAATTTTCATGTTTATTGTATGTTCCTGTTTAAAATTTAGTATAAGACAGATTTAAAATTACTATTAACTAACATGTTTATAAATTAAACGGAATAATTATTTTATGTTTAATCAATATATAACACTTCTGAGGCCTCATCATTGGGTCAAAAACTTACTAATTTTTTTTCCTATACTTTTAAGTCCTAAAGAATTTACTAATATTGGAACTATAAGTTCTATCTATATGTTTGTTTGCTTCTGTTTAGTTGCTAGTGGAATATATATTTTTAATGATATAAAAGATGCAAAAAAAGATAGGATAAATACTAGAACTAAAAATAGACCATTTGCTCAAGGTACAATTACTATTCATAAAGGTTACAGTTTATCTTTAGTTTTAATTACGATAGCAATTATACTTTCAATTATTTTAGTTCCTAAGGCTTCATCATTATTATTATTATATATTGTAATAAATATTTTATATACTTTGTATTTCAAGTATATCGTTATTTTAGATGTGCTTTCAGTTGCTTCAGGTTTTTTAATTAGAATTGTTGCAGGAGGTATAATTGCTGAAATTAATCAATCTATATGGACTTTACTAATAATTAGCTTTGCTTCATTAGGTTTAGCAACTGGAAAAAGGCTAGGTCAATATGTTGAGAACCCTGAATATTTATCAGCTAAATGGAGTAATGCATTATTGAAAACTGTATTAATAACTTGCATTATATGCACTGTAATTTTTTATGGTTTATTTTCTTTTGATCCTGATGTTATTTATAGACATGGAAGTAGTAAAATTTGGCTTACGTTTCCGTTGATAGTATTAATCTTTTTAAGATATTTATACATAGCATGGCAGGGAAAATATTTAGGAGACCCTACAGATGCTGTATTAAATGATAGGTATTTGCAAATTCTATCTTTAGTATGGCTTATATTAATTTCTTACATATTTATTTTAAAATAAGGTATCATACATTAATAATAATTAATGGGCGATTAACTCAGGGGTAGAGTGTCTCGGTGACATCGAGGAAGCCATTGGTTCAAATCCAATATCGCCCACCATATTAATTAAGAAAGAAAACTATGAGATTTATTTATTCTATTATGTTGGGCATCATTATTACTTCTGCCAATTTAACAGCGTATTCCTATGATGAGGAAGATGTACGTTATTTTTTAAAGAATAGTAAGTGTCATCAATGTGACCTAAGTAATTATAATTTTGAAAAAAAATACCTTGACCAGGCAGTAATATCTGAATCTAATTTAATAGGTGCTAATTTCAATAATTCTAAAATAGCAAATTCAAGAATTATATCATCAGATCTTACAAATTCAACATTTATACATGCTGATATGAATACCACATTGATTGAAGATAGTAATTTTACAAATGCTAACTTATCAGAGATTAACTTAGTATCTGCTACTATTATAAATTCTAATTTTATTAAAGCCAATTTTAAGCTTGCTAAAATGTATGGAATAACGGCTGAACGAACTAATTTTGATGGAGCTAATATTACTAATGTGAATATCCAAAAATCAATTCTATCTTTTTCCTCATTTATTAAAACAGATTTTAATGGCTCACTCTTATCTTTATCATTAATGGATAATACCAATTTATCTTATGCTAATTTATCAAAGGTTAAAGCAAGAGGAGTTAATTTTACTGAGGCAAATCTAGAATTTGCAGATTTATCTTATAGTGCGTTTAGAAGATCAGTATTTAATAATAGTAATATGCAAAATATTAAGTATAGAGCCGCAAATTTTTATAAATCTATTTTTATGAATGCAGACTTAAGTACAATTACTT